>JAABUO010004235.1_pt1 | contig 16915 bp, 25 predicted proteins | sample 5559291 | NCBI WGS metagenome assembly JAABUO01 (sample SAMN10711878, study PRJNA513372) | rock metagenome | isolation source: Antarctica rocks | place: Antarctica: Victoria Land, Finger Mt sud | reverse complement strand
CTCAGCTGGCAGCGCGCATGGCCGCCCGCCACCGCCGCGACGGCCGCGCACAGGCCGCCGACGTACTGGCCGGCCGAGTGCGCGCCCACCTGCGCCAGGCTGGCTGCCTCGGGCGCCCTTCTCGTGCTTGAGACCGTGATGCGAGCTGCTTCTTGCGCTTTGTTAGGCTCCCATGAAACCAATCGCATGCAGAGGTCGGCGTATACTTTATGCTCATGTGCGCACGATGTCCCAATAAATTTCCAGCTCGAGGGTGGTTCTGGGGAAGCACAGCGGGCGGCATTCGAGCGTGTCAGCCAATGCGTGCAAGAAGACTGCGGCAGTGTGTCGCCGGCAAGCGCACGGCTAGCGTGCACAACGTCCAAACATGTTCACACGGCGGGCGGCTGGGTGCTGGCCGGGGCGCACAGCGCGCAGCGTCTCGGCCGCGCCAGTGAGCGCGAGCGAGGCGGCCTCCTTGTCCAGCTCGCCGTCCACCGCGCGCAGCAGCGCCGGCAGCACGCTGTCCACCACGTGCCGCGTCTCCGGCGAGGCCGCGCCTGCGCGGCGCGCGGCGCGGCTGACGCGCCCCCCACGCTGCTGCGCCGTCGGCGGCGGCGCGCCATGGCGCGGCGCGTGTGGACAGGGTCGCCTGCAATGCTCGGCCCTGAACCTGATCTCGTGCGTGAGCGCATTCCTGGCGCGGCGCGCTTGCGGGGGCGCAGTCCGCGGGCGCCCGCACCGTCCGGCCCGCCAGGGTACGCGGCCGCGGTCGCGGGCACCAGGTGCGCGAGCGCGGAGTACGCCTGGCACCGCACCTGCCGCCGCACGGCCTGCTGCTTGGACCGTGTTACCTGCGCAGATGGGTCCCACCCTACCCTCTCCAACCCTATCTGCATCCAGCATAGGGTAGGTCTAGGGTAGGGGCCTATGGCGGGCGCACGTCGTCGTGGAAGTAGTTGGCCATCGCCAGCAGCGTGGCCAGCGCCTCCTCGACATGCGGCGCGAACACGGCGCGCGCCTCGGCCGCATAGATGCCCAGCGCCTGCGCCGCCGCGGCCTTCTCGTCCAGCACCGCTGCGCGCGCCGGCCGCGCGTCAGCCGCAGCGCGCGCAGCGCGGGCCTGTGCCCGCGCATGCGCCGGGCGCGCGCGGCGCGCCTGGCGGCCCCAGGGGTCTGCCTGTCTCTGCAGTGCCCGCCTGAGGTGCGGCTCAATCGACCTGAGCAGATTCAGTTGCACACGCAGTGCTCTTTGTCCTGGCATGCTGCTGCATCTTGGTGCCAAAGTTGGCCGTGACTTCCGGGCAGGGACCCCGGCTGCTCCCAAGCCGCCTGTCAGGCGTGGGGGCGCTTTTCTGCAGCGCGCCGTGACAGCTGCGGCGGGAGACGGCATACAAGGCTCACACGTAGCACATGCACAGAGCACAGCTGCCGCCGGGCTGCTACCTCAGCGGCAGCGCGGCAGTGCGGGCGCGCGCGCAGGGGCGCTCGCTGTGGGCGCCGGGCCGCCGCGCCTGTGCGGATGCTGAGCCGCTGCTCGCCGCTGCCGCTCTCGCCGCCGCTGGCGGCCTCCGACTCGGAGTCGGAGTGCAGCGAGCGGCTGCGCGAGTCGGCCTCGTCAGACTCGGCGGAGGTGTCGTCGATCCGGCCGTCGTCCTGCACGCCGGCAGCACCCATCACCCGCACTCCGCTGTCTTTCTGAGGGAGGATGGGATCAGCGGGGGGTCAGATCCTCGCATCTGCACAGGTGCGTGCAGCAGCTCAGGCGCCAACGAAGAACGCACTCTGCACTCTTAGGTCGGCATAAAACCTTGCACAGGCGGTCAATAGGGCGGGAGGGAGGTGGCGCGCCTGGCCGCAGGACTCCACCGCGGCGGCGACGCAGGCGCGCAGGTAGGGCTGGAAATCCGGCCCCAGCATGCGCGCGATGTGCCCGAACATGCCGTGCGTGTACTCGCGCAGCTCGCTGTCGCCCAGCGCCAGCCCCTACGCACAGGGTCCTGTCAGCCCTGGCGCACGGCATCCGGGCGCTCGCTCTCGGGGCAGCGCCGCGGCCTTGCAAGCGCGCGGTGGCAATGCGCTGCATGCCTCCTAGCAATGCAAGCGCTGGTGCACTCGCGCGTGACTAGGGAGAGCACTCAGGAAAGCGGTCGCCTGGATGTTGCAGGCAGTGCCCCGGGCGGTGCCAAGCATGCCTGAGCGCCGATGGCGAACCAGCCGGGTCGGACACTCCCACAGCACCAACACACAAGTCATGCATACATCATGTGCGCACATCCAAACAAGGATGCGCTGCCCGGCCCTCAATCCATCGTCATGGACTGGGGTTAGCCACTGGGCAGAGCGCGGGGCGGCGAGCGGTTGCGCGCGCCTGGAAAGCGGCGCCCATGATGTCGGGGAGCGCCGCGCGGACCTCGCCGCCGGGCGCCGCCGCGCACACGGCGCCCACAGCCTCCGTGGCGGCCGCGCGGCAGGACAGCATGTCCGCCTGCGCGCCGCCCGCGCGCCGCCTCGGCCGCCGGGCGGCGGCGGCAGGCTGGGGCCGGCAGTGGCGTGCAGGCAGGGCGGCAGGGCTGGCAGCGCAACGGAAGCGTGCAGCGCACGCGGTGCACGGCGCCCTTCGCGGGTCAGCCAGCCACTGGCAGACGTGGCACCTGCTCTGTCAAATTGGGCAATTTGAGCAAGTCCACGCGATACCGAGCAAGTCCCCGCGAACGAGGATGCGACCTCTCATCGTACCTCAGCGGCCCCTTTGGCCCTGGTGCCTGGGCGCGCCCTGGCAGAGGGGCTGCACACTCCACCGAGCGCAGGAGGGGCAGAGCCCGCGCCTGCGTGAGGTCCATGTAGCGGCGCAGGTGCGGCAGCACGCCCGGCACGTACGGCGCAAAAGCGGCGCCCACGCTCTCGGCCGCGGCCGCGACCGCGCGCAGCGCGCTCTCCTGCACGCTCGGGCTGCCGGCCGCCAGCAGGCGCCCCAGGCTCGCCACCATGGCCTGCAGGAACTCGGCCGCGTCCTCCTCTGCGCGCGCGGCGCGGGCGCGGCCTCAGGACGCGCACTGCCGCGGCTGCCAGCCTGGACAGGTGTGTCGCGCGGGGCGCGCGCTCTCCCGCACGCGCAGCCGGCCGGACACCAGCGTGCGGGCCCAGGCGCGCAGCCGCCGCTGCCTGGAGGTGCTCCGCCGCGCGCCGCGGCGCGGGCCTGCCCTCAACAGCCGTGGCCGGCACATCATGCGGGCAGAACACACGCCCACCCTGCGCCCACCGAGCGAACGAGAGGCTCCGCGGCCCTGCGCGCCCTGTCAGGGGGCGCCCCAGGCAGCGCGCCCCGGGCGCGCGGGCGCGCACCCAGGTGCTCGCACAGCGCCTCCAGCGCGTAGCAGGCCTGCTCCTGCACAGTCGCGTCGGCGTCGGTCATGAGCGCGACCACCGCCGGCAGCGCCTCGCGCGCCGCGCGACCGGCCTCCGGCTGGCAGTGCACGAGCAGCTGCGCCAGCGCGAACGCGGCCTGCCCGCGCACGCGCGCCTCGCCGTCGCGCAGGCCCGCGCCCACCACCTGCCGCGCACGCAGGCCGGCCGTTGCTCTGCGGGCGGGGCGCGGCGGCGCGGCGGAGCAGGCAGAGGGGTCCCTCCTGGGCTCGTAACAGGGGACCAATGGAACAGGGCGGTGAGGGTGTTTGTTGGCGGCTCTGTGAACCAGGCGCACATGAGCAGGGGCGAAGCGAACAGCCGTGTTGCGAGCGCGCTTGCGCCCTGCGACCGCCCAGGCTGCTGCGGCGCGGCGGCGCCGCGGGCGGCGCCTGCAGCGCGAGCCCACGCGCGCACCTGCAGCGCGTCCGCCATGTGCCGCCGCAGGCCTTCGGCGCAGCCCTCCGCCACGGCAACGATGACAGTGCAGGCGGCCAGGCGCGCGTGCGGCTCCGGCGCGGCCGCGGCGCGCGCGGCAAAGTCGAGCGCGCCCGGCAGCACGTGCTTGGACGGGAGCGCGCACGCCAGCTCATCCAGCGCCTGCGCACCCACAGTGGCAGCGCTGAAGTAGGGTTGCGGTAGGGTTAGGCTGTCTTCAGACAACCTGCACGCCTGCTTGTCCAGCGCCCCCAGAGCAGCAGCGCTGAGGCAGGGGAGGGGGGGGAAGAGGGCGGCGGGCACCTGCGAGGCGAGCTTGGCGGGCGGCAGCTCGTCGCCGTCGGGGTCGTGTTCGGGCGGGTCGGGCTCGCCGCACATCGTGCACAGCGTCTCCACGACCGGCCGCACCAGGCCCGCGCGCGCAAACTGCTTCGGCTTGTACCGTGCCACCCACTCCACCACCTGCGCGCGCCGCGCCGCGCGCGCTTTGGCCCTTACCCTACCCTTCGGTAAGCGGAGCTCGCGCTTGCCCGCGCGCTCCTCCTCCGCGGCGGCCCTGCTTGCATTCAGCCGAGGGCGCGCGCTCTGGCCCGCCAACGCTGTAGGCTGGCACACCATCGGTCATGCATGGCCTGCTTGCAGCAGGGCCCGTGAGGGTGCAGGGTCAAGCGCCGCGTGCTCCCAGGGCCGGGCTGCGCAAGCCGCCCATTGACATGGCTGAAGCGCGCGAGCAGTCACACTGGCGCACTCGGGCCAGGGCGGGAGCGCGCCCGCACGGCTGCCTCGCGCGTGTCCAGGTCCAGGCTGCGCGTGCCGCCCAACGACATGGCCCAGCGGATGAGCTCCGGCAGCGCGGGGCCCAGCACGGGCGCGGGCGCCTCGATCAGCTCCGCGAAGATCTCGCACGCGCCCACCGTCGCCTGCTCATCGCCTGCAGCCACGCCCGCCGCCGCCATCTGCGCGCGCGCGCGCGCGCTTGGCCCCGTGCGCTGGCCAGGCTCTGTCGTCCCAGTACGGCCACCCATTCCATGTACTCCTGCAAAGTGCGTCTCACGCCACACATCAGCAGCATGGACGGGACAGACGAGCCTTCCCCTGCCACGCCCGTTCCCAGGCACGCCCTCCATGGCCCTGCGGGCGGGGGTGCGGCGCGCGGGCGCGCGCCTGCATGAGCGCGGGCACGAGGTCGCGGAACAGGCGCACTTCCGGCTCATCGATCGCCCATTTCACCAGCGCCGCGACCGCCTCCAGCGCGGCGGCGCGCACGCGCATGTGCCCGTCCGCCAGCCCCGCCGCGCACGCGCCCTTCAGCGCCGCAAAGTGCGGCCGCAGCTCGTCGCCTGCGCCGCGGCCGCGGCCTGAGCGGCTGGAGCGCAGGCCTCACCGGCGAGGCGCGCACACAGGCGGGCCACCGCCGACGCACGCACAACGCGCTGCCGCGCTTGCGAGGCACACTGCCTGGGCACGGCCTCGCGGCGCGCCCGCCGTCGCCGCCTGCCACGCCAACAGCGCCAGCCAGCGAGCCGCCGGCGTATACCTGGTCCTGGCAGCGGCAGGCACACAACACATACATCAACCGGGCAAACCTCACCACCAACCAGACACACCCCCGCACCTATCGTGCGCACGAGCCGGCTGAGCATGTCGAGTGCAGCCTCACGGTGCTCCGGCCGGTCGCTGCCCGCCATGCCGCCCAGCCAGGGCAGCAGCGCTGGCCACTGCCCCGCCGGCACTGCCAGGCGCGCGGCCGCGGCGACCGCCGCCGCCGTGTCGCGCCGTACCGGCGCGGCTGGCTCGGCAGCGACCGTCGCCAGCAGGCCCGCCTGTACGTGCTCTCGCGCCTGGCGCGCCGCAGATTGATGTCAGGTTATCGTGCGTGCCATGGAGCGTGTCTGCGGGAATGCGGGGCGGCTGGAGCGCAAGGGGGCGGGTCGACCTCCGCAGCCTGCCTGGTGCGAGTTTGAAAACAGAGATAAAGGCGCAGAAGTGGAGTCCTGTGGTGACATCCCCTGTCATTGAAACACGCGCTTACACGGCGCTCAACCCCGTGTCTGCATGTCTGCACGTGCTAGATAAAAACCTTGCCCTGTCATCAGCGCGCTAGGGTGGCTTGCGAGGCAGTCACCCGCCCCACCGACTCGCACGGCCTGCCATCATCGAACGCCGTGCTCCTGACCAAGCTGGGAAGAGTAAGAGGCATGGGCGGGGGCGCACGGGCGCGTCCAGGCGCCGCCAGAAGCGCGCGAGGCACCCGCGCAGCTGCTGCGCGGCGAGCTGCCGCACCTCCGGCCGCGGCGCGGCCGTCAGGCGGGCCAGCAGCGCCGGCACCTGGCCGGAAATGCTGGCACTGTCACAGGCGCTGTCATACTGTTGCATACACTGGAGAACAGGCAGGTGGCTGAAGACCATAACCTCTTCCGCCATCTGACGCCTGCATTGCCAAGTGACACGTACACCCGGTGCGCAGCCTGTAGCTGTGGAGGGCGCGGCTCAAGCGCGCACCGCATCCAGCTTGCGCGTGGCGCGTCGGAGCGCGGCCTCGCCGCTCGTGCGCGCCGCCTTGTCCGCGGAGAGGCAGGCCTCCAGCACGGCGTCCAGCTCGGTCCAGGCGGCGGCGGCGTGCATGCTGGTGACGCCTCGGCGCGAAGCTGCAGGCCAGGCCTCGAGTGCTGCTACTCAGGCATCTGCGGCACGGGCTTGTTCTCGTAGTGGTCGATGTCAACGCGCTCCCGGAAGCGCTGCGGGGCACGAGCACGCACCTTGTTAATCAATTGTCCTACAGGGCATGTGATACCGCAGCACTGTCGCAGTTTGCTGGTTTCTGCACAGGAATGTTTGCAACATGACAAGGCGCATTCAGCGGGCAGTGCAGCCACCTTCAGCTCGCTCTCAAGGTCCACTTTCTCAGCGTTTGGCTTTGCGACTCCGAGCTCAACAGCCTTGTCTTGTGCGTTCTGCAGGGCCCACACTTGCCTGACAGTCTGGTATCACAGGGCAGACCGCGCACGCTTGCATTCAAACAGCGTGCGAGCAGCTCGCCTTCACGTCATATTTGCCCTGCAGCAGGAAGGAAAGGCCGTATGAGCCGCCGCTGACCAGCAGAATTAGTGGGACGCCGTACTGCAAGAATGAGCGGCCGCCACTGCGTCTGCTCATTGCCGCGCCTCCTGCATATTGACTATGCAGGTACTGCACACCCACAAATAGAGGCTGTACTGGTTTCAGCGAAGCTTCTCAACTAATTTATGGCTGAGTACGCTTATGCTGATGTTGTTAGTGCTCCTGTCAGCCAGCTGCAGCTGCTGAAGCTCTCAGCTGTTCAATGGCGCACCAGGCTGCACGGCAAGGTGAGGATAGGTGAGGCAAGTGGCAACCTGCGGCCCCGCCTCCAAAGAGAAGCATCCGATCACTGCATAGGCGCCTAAGTAGGCAGAAACGTGTACAATAACATAAGCTATCGCTTGGCATCAGTGGATTGGTGCACCGGACGCTCCATTCCGGAGCACAGACAGTTAGCTGGGACGAAGCTCACAACGACCAAGTGCAAGAGATGCGTGCTCACCAATGTGCACATGTGCACAATGGGCTGCTACGCGCGTCCCCTGCAACTCTGCGGCAGCGCGGGCGCAAGAGGGCGTGCTGGCCGGCGCCACTCGTGCGGGCAGAGCCGGACAGCGGAGCAGACTTCATTGAGAGGTCGGTGGACTTCCTCTTCAAAGGCGCACGCGCTGTGGAGCAGCCCTTTGGGTGTGCGCAGGCCTGCTATCGCTTGTGGTCGCCATTGATACCACGGCACCAAGGCGATGAGGCCTATGAGCCTATGTGTGTGGTTTGTGCATGCCCAACCACATGTCACACAAAGCTGTGGGCCGAAAATGGGTGCGCCACTGCAGGCTAAAGCGGATGAGCGACCAGGCATACCGCGAACAGTGTGTGGCGACCCACCACTGACGTTGCGGCACCAGTGCCAAGCGACGACCTCGCCATGGCTCGGATACGGCCGTTGCTGGCCCACACGCGGCTGGAGACTGCGCAGCTGCGGTGCGGCATACCGATATGAGCAACGCCTGGCTACGTCTGCACGTGTAGCTTGTATTGCCTATGCCTTCAAGGGTATACCTACGCAGGGGCGTGTCTCTGCCACACCACATGCGATTGCCCTGACCAGGCCTGCGCTTTTCATATGGCCATATGCATGTTGCATTGGATGTGCATGTGCTGTAATAGGGCTGCCACCAGTGCATGCAGTGGCTGCTCTGCTGCGGTGGGCAGCCTTGTGTTGAGCAGAGAAGTTACCTTGGATTTCATATTGAGCGTGTCACGCGCAGCCTGGCGTATGACGCTGAGCGGGACGGCTGGAGCGCTGAGGCATTCCACGGCCGGGTGGACACCTACGGCGCGGCCGTGGTGGTGGCGCGCACCACTGGCGGCGCGGTCTGCGGCGGCTACAACCCCAATGGTTGGATAGGTGGGTCCTGTGCCCGACAGGCTAGCATGATGAGACCGTCGACCAGGCCATGCGGAGCAGCTCATGCTCTCTGCCATCATAGGGACGGTGAAAGTGGTGTTGCGCAGCGTGCCAGGCCTGGGCGAGGATCGAAACGCCCTCGGCGCGTTCCTGTTCACGTGGCCGTCCGGCTTTGACGATCCCGGCACCCCTGCCGTAAAGCTGCCCAAGGTCCGCGAACGGCCTGTGCATGGCCTGACCTTAAAGTGCCTGCGCTATGCGAGGGGGATGCACATGTCCTTGGTGTTGCAAGCGGTGAGCACTGTAGAGCTGGCGATGCATGGCGGGACCTGATGCAACTCGCACTGTCATGTGAGCCACGGTAGCCATTGCTCCGTGCATGAATGCTCATCACTGTCATGATGCATCCACACTGGCTGATTCCATGGCAAGCTCGTTGTCTTTAATGATGTTGGGCAGGCCTGCAGCATGCTGTCCTTCTGAGGGGTGATGCGCTTGGATCATATGGACATTAATCAGGGAGTACGTCTTAGGTAGGCACGTTCAATATGCGCTGTTGCCGATGTTCACGACCGCGGCACAGGTGGGTGGCGCAGGACTGGCTGTGCAGGACAAGGCCGAGGCGGGGCCACTGTTTGGCGCTGAGGTGCGGTCCATCACCTGTGGCGATCTGCGGGCTTTGCTTTGCTGAGAAAAGCCGCCCGTGTCATGCGTAATTGTTTAGCAGGTTCTTTGCTTATAAATACAGGGTGGCATCATGCAACGCTCCGATTGGACTGCCTGCTGCTGTGTAGCTGTCGAGTGAGGGGCCAGAGGCCAGTGCGTGACAGCCAGGCTTTTTTTTGTGTCAACCAGCGCATAGGTCGAAGAGGAAGCAGCCTAGTTGTGCAGCAAGCATCATGGCAGCGGCGGGCTGGAAACACAGTGTGCTGCGTCCCTGCCTGCCAGGGCCTGAAGATTGCGCTGCAGCCGGGCAACGAGCGCGTGGCCAGCAGCCGCCTCGGGACCTACTACGCGCGGCTGCCCAACGGCGGCCGCTCGCTCTTCGCCGGCAGCGAGAGCGCCAAGCGCGCCGAGCTGGTGTCCCTGCAGGTGTGGCGCTGCGCAGAGTGAACGGGCCTTGCAGGCTCCCTTGGGGCGCCTTGCATGCTCCCTTGGGTCGCCTTGGCTTGGGACTGCCTGAACAGGTGTGCCCGCTGAAGACCTGCAATGCTTCGAGCGGATGGCGAGCATGGGTCAGACGCCCGCGGGCGCGCGCACAGGACCCTGCTCACCCTGCAGTGCGCGCGGGGCGGCAGGTGTATGTGGAGGAGGGCGCGGGGGAGGTGTGGGAGCTGGACGGCGTGGTGTGGAAGAGCAGGCAGGGCTGAGCGCACCCGCGCATGCGCTGGCCGCCGCGCCTGCGCGCACGCATGCGCAGCAGGCCACGACAAGCGCCGCCAGCAGCCTCGCATGCCCGAGTGTGCCTTGCAGACTTGTGGTCGCGCATCTACAGTACACGGGCAGCAGGCGGCAGGGCTGCTGTAAGTGAAGTCAGCCTTACAGGGGGACACACAGGGCAGGACAAGCATGCCTCACTGGCGAAGGCACTGGGCGGGACGCCTCCCTCACTTGCTGAGAGCGCCAAAGTCGCCGACCTCCTGGTAGGGGTCGGTCGCGGTCAGGAAGGCGAACAGCTTGCGCGAGGCGACGGGCCCCACGCGCATGCTGGCGCCGGTGCGCACCAGGTCCGCCACCAGGCCCTCCTTCTCGCGCTGGCTCCTGTCGCCCAGCCCGCAGCCCGGCGCTGAGACGACGGCTTTTCACAGCCCGCTGCTGAGTCAATGACAGCTCCACAGCCCGCTGCAGTGTCGATGGCGGCTGTGGTGACGATGTTGCAGCCTTGACAGGCCCAGCAGGGCCGCCTCAGGCGTCCAGACGGCGGTGCGGCCATGCCACCCTGTGCGAGGCCAAACCGCAAGACTGGGGACAGCTCGGCTGCTGCTGTGCGCTCATAGCACGGGCCTGCGGGACTCCAAGCATGTGCCCACGCGCCCTGCTGTGCCAGGGGAGGCAGGGGGCCCAGGGGCGGCGCGCCGCGCGGGGTCCTCGTATGCGGCCATGAGCGCGCCGAGGCTGCGCCATGTGCCAACGATGGCATGCGCCTGCTTCGGACCCAGGTCCGGATGGCAGCACAGCGCCGCATACCTGCATATGAGCGCGCAGGGCTGCACTGGCCGACTCGCACGTCGCACGCAAGGCAGCATGGCTGGGCAACCACCACCGCTCAAGAAGGAGCCCATTGTTCACGCAGTGGTCCACGCACGGGATTTCCCAGACTGTGCTGAATGCAAGCAGGGTGCACTGCCGCTCTCAAAATCACCCCCAGCACGGCGGGCGTCTCGCTTGTTACCCAGCACACAGCCAAGCCTGCCACTGCGAACCCGCACCAGGGCTTCTGCTCGGCGGGCAGCGGGGCGCGCAGCAGCATGTCGCGAGCTTCCGCGCCCGCCGCCTTGCCGCTGCCAAAGTTCGCAAGGAAGGCATCCTGCGCGCACGCGCGGCGCGCGTCGCGTCACATGGTGCCTGCCTCAGAAGACGCCGCAGAGCGAGCTCAGGGCCCTCCCGCCAGCATCAATGCTCGCCTCTTCATAAGAGGCCAGCTGGCGCCAGGCCCGGGGGCTGTCCAGCCGCAGCAGGGACGAGCCCCCTGATGCCCTTCCTGGTCTTGGGGGAGACCCCAAGCGCTCGGCTCCAGTGCACCTCCGTGCACATGTGCAGGAGAGCACGCTCCGCCGTACGCAGAGGGGCCGCCACCTGGGCCTTGTAGGGCTGCACGGCCAGCGCCTTGGTCAGGCCGAGGATGTGCTCGGCGGCGGCGGCCGCGTCGGGCACGAGCGCGTGGCGTACGCCCGGCCACGCGATCGCCAGGCGCGCGGCCGCCGCGTCCGCGGCGGCGCGGCTGAATCCGCCGCCGCCCGGGCCGCGCGCGCGGTAGTCGGCCGCCTCGCGCTTGCGCAGGTGCGCGTCCAGGCCCTGCCCGCTGGACCGTTCAGCACGTTTGCATCGACAGGGGCGGCGTGCGGGCAGGGAGCTGGCGGCAAAGACAAGCCCGAGCGCATGGTGCAAGCCACCCGCAAGCGTACCCACGTCTTGAGACACACCTGCATCCTGTCTTCAAGAGCGCGCCGGCTGCCCCACTTGCATGACCTAACGCACAGGCCCCCAGCGTGCAGAGGCCATCACGCGAAGACTGCGCCAGCCACGGCAGCTCGACATGGCGTGCGCAGGGCGCAGACAGGTGAGCGTGCATGGGCGCCAGCGGGCGCGCGGCCCGGGCGGGCCGGCGCGCGCCTCGATGAGCAGGCAGAGCGTGTAACCGGGGTAGGCCGCGCCCGAGGCCGCCACCAGCGAGCGCAGCTCGTCGCGCTCCGCCTCCTCCACAAAGTCCGGGCCCTGCGCGTGGCGCGCGCACGCGCTCGGCGCCCCCGCCACCCGCTCCAGGCTAGGCTCGCGGACGAGCTGTGTTCGAAAGTCCGTGCTGTGTATGCTTGTTGACAGCATGGGGCGCGGTCGTGCAGGCGGCGCTGCCTGCTGCATGCTGATGCGCACCCACACACCACAGCAGCCCCCCGAACTCACCAGGGCATGCCATGAGTCCGGCTGTTCCCCGAGGCCCGCTCCGTGACAGCATTCCTGCAACTCTCGAGAGGCACCACGCCCTGGCTCCCAGCCTGCGCCCAGCCAGTGCGGTCCGCATGCACCCGCCTGCGGCGCAGTGCTCTGTCAGGCGAGCGGCAGCGCGCCATGATGTGTGCTGTCCCCGTGCACCCGCCTGCGGGGCAGTGCTTAAACAGGCGGGCGGCGGCGCGCCATGAGGTGCACGAGCACGTACGGCACGTCCTCGAGCGGCTCCGTTCCGCCGCCGTCCAGGGGCGCGAACCGGCGCTGCCAGGCCACCACGCGCCGGCCGGGCAGCCGGCCGGCGGCGCCGGCCGCGCCTGACCCGCCCGGCGCAAACGTGATGCCCTCGGCGTGCAGCGCGGCCGCGGCCGCCAGCATGCTCGCGTGGTTGAGCTCGCCCAGCAGCGGCAGGATCTCCTCCAGCGCGCCGCGGCCTACGGTAGGATAGCAGATATCACCCAACGGTCGCAGTCGCGTCTGAGCTCTGGCTGCCCCGCGGCACCTCGGCACAGCTGCGCACACCGAGCCGAGGCGCAGCGCAGCGGCGAGCAAGGGAGCTCGCCCGTGTGCTTCGCCGCGCCCAGCAGCAGGGTTTGAGGCAGCGGCCCGGCGCAGCTGCACTCTCACCACTTACTCAGCATGCGCCTGCAGGAGAGGGCCCAATCCGCGCTGCTCGCGGTCCGGCAGCGTCGGCAGGCCGCGGCGGGGCGCGCCCGACTCGCGCTTGCGCTGCGCGCGCTCCTGCGCCCTGCGAACGCGCTCCGCCTCCTTCTGCTCCGCCCTGCGCCCCCGGCGCGCGCCCCAGACTCACAGCCGGACGGTGGGCTCATGCTCGCTCTTGTGCCCGCCGCGCATGCCACCGGCGGCGGCTCCCGTCTGCATGATCTGCTGCGGTGCCAGGCATTTGGTGAGCGCCGGCGAGGCCGGCGCGCCGACACGCGGCAGGCATGCCGCCTGGCCTCGAAATTTGCCAGGCAGCATGGGGGCTGCCGGGCGGGCGCTGCCGCAGGTGCGCGCTGGCGGGGCAGGGCGGGAGGGTCGGCCCAGGGCTTGTGCGTGCCTGCGCTCGGCGGTCTCGCGCCGCTGGCGCTCGCGCGCGGCCTGCTTCTCAGCCTTGTCCTGCGCGCGCTCCTCCGCGGTCCTGGCGGGCGCGCGCGGGCGCGCCGCGCCACACTCCGCGCCCCGCGCGTCGGCGCCGCCACGCGCGCCAGGCAGCTCATGCGTCCAGCCAGCAGGTTGGGGGCATGGCCCGGCGGGACAGCTGCGCGGCTGGGCCTGCCTGCGCGCGCCATGCCACAGCCTGACCTTCCTGCAGCTATGCATGGGTGGGACCTGGCGTGCTGCCATGGCGAGGGTTCTCAGGCTGACAGTGTGCCTGGCCAGGCAAGATGCATGCAGGAGGCCAAGACGAGCACACGTTTGCACCACATGTGCAGCTGGACGGCCCAAGTACAGGCCGGAGCGCATGTGCAGCGCAGGGGCCTTGCTGCTAGTGCCGTCCAGGGCCAAAGCATGCGGACGGGCTCACGCTGACCCACCTCTTGCGCGGCTCCGGGTCTCTGTCGCTTCTGCAGCCGCTGTGAGGGCTGGCGTCTGAGGCGCTGCCACTTCTCTCGCACGCCGGGCTCGCGCCTTTGCCCGGCGGCCGGGCGTCAGCGCTGCTGGGGCCCAGGCCGTGCTCTTCACCTGTGACTCCTGCACCTAACACAGCGTGTCAGTTGCCCTGAGCACATAAACGTCTTCCCGCACCACAAGACTAGACAGACCCCAGAACGGTTGCATGGCAGGGAGCAAGCGCGTGGGAGTCCCCTGAGACCGCCCACGCAGCACAGGTGCAGGCAGCTGATGCACGGAGCGCAGGGGCCGGGACATGCCTGCCCCGGCTGGGCTGAGCGGGCCGTTGCTCCGCTCCTGGTCGCCCTGGCCGCACTCGTACAGGGACCGCATAGCCTGGCGCGGGCGTTTGGCCCCAGCGGCCTGCCTTGACCGGCCCGCTCGCCGCGGAGGCAGCTCGCCCTGGGGCGCCGGGCGCTGCTGCGGGCCTGCTTGCCCCGGAGGCTCCTGCTCCAGGCCCGTCCGCTCTGGGGCTCCCGCCGGCCCAGGCGCCAGCCCCGCCCGACGCAGCTGGTGCTCTGGCACGTCTCCAGGTCCAGGGGAGACATCCGCGTGTCGGCGCGCCAGACACTCTGACGTGCCTGCCGGTCTGTGGTGCAGCTCCGCATGGTCCCCTGAGCGCTGGAGCCCGTCCTCCAGTCCAGGAGGCTGCTCTGTTGCCTGCAGCGCGGGAGGCTCCCTGGAGACCGGCGCGGAGTGCGCAGCCAAGCCCTGCAGTCGCGCCAGGATGGACACGCCGGGGCTTCTGTCCGGCGACAGCACGACCGGAGAGCTGCCAGCTGGGCTGGCTGCGGCGGGCGGGGCGCCGGCATGCCGCAGCGCTGCATGCACGTCCGGGCCAGTGGCGCGCAGCGCGCCAGGCGTGTCCGGGTCTGATGTCAGGTCCACCACGTCGTCACACCTGTGTTTGAGGGCCCGCGTGTTCATACGCGTCTGTGCAGCGTGGGCCACATCTTACGCTATGAAAGGGGCCTCACCCGTCTGGCATGCTCGTTGTTGGCGTGCCAGCAGGCACCTGCTCCAATCCTCTGACCGGCTGCACAAAGCGCTGTGCGGCTTATCAAGGACGTTCGCCGTGGCAGCAACTGCCCCAAACTCTCGTCTCTGATGTTTGGCGTCGTTCTGGCCGGAAGACCCCGTCTTCACTGTGCTCAGCCTGCAGGCACGTTGGGAGGCAGTGCTGTGCAAAGCATTGTGCCAAGTGTGCACAACTAGCACATTCTGTGATGAGATGAAAGTGCGCGGGGATTTGTGGCATCAAGTGTGTTGGCCTGTGTATTTGTTTGGGTATACATATGCACACACTTGAGGAGAAGCAGCGCTATAAGCACAACTGAACCAGGTTCGCGAACGCACCCTGCTACCGTGCAGTGGCTGCGGCTCAAAACACAGACACTTTGAACAAGCGCGTGGCACCGACATACCCTGTGCATGATGTGCATGGTTGGCAACGCGCACCATAATGCTCAGGGGACGCAACCTGGCCTACCGCGCAAATTGCAAGCAGCCCTGTCGAAAGTGGGGAAATGAAATCTGGGGGGGGCCTGCACAGCACCAAGCAAGAGGCATATCGTGACCCAGAAAGCGCTGGCAAAACATGCATGGTTGTAAAAGTCAACATGCAAAGCATATCATGCGTAGATGTTGCTCTGGTGTGGCTACGCAAAGCATGGACATGCTCTCTCTGGATCACACAGCGCCCTTGCTGCCAGCCTGCTGCATGCCGGCCGGTGGACTGTGCACCTGCCTGCACTGCTCGCTGCCGCGCCGGCGCCCGGCGCAGCACGCGCCAGGGGCGGCAGCAGCGCGCGCTAGGCTCAGGGTATCAGCGCAATCAAGGCCTTGGCGGTCGGCAGGCCAAACTTGTCGGGGACGACGTCAATGGCGGCCGCGTTGACGAAGAAAAAGCCCGGCTGAGTCGCCAGGTTGGACGCGTACTGCCAGCTCAGCTGCAGCGGCGGCAGCGTGTTGCCGACTGGGTCGAGCGTCAGGCGCACGCGCACGATGCCGCCGTTGACGGCCACAAAGCCGGTGCCGCTGCTGGCGGCGACGCCGCCGAGCGCGACCTGCGCGTTGTAGAAGGTGGCAGGCGGCGCGGCAAAGCCGGTCGGCTGCTGCGTGGTGGCCGCGACCAAAATTGCCGCGTTGCCTGGCGAAGTCGCAAATTGGAGCACCACCGTCAAGCGGCGCGTCAGTAGGCTGATCTTGGCCCTGCGCAGAGGGCGCGCGGAGCGTGTCAGCGCAGTCCACAACGCGCTGCAAGGCTCAGGTCAGCCGGTGCAGAGAGCGAGCTGGTGCGCACGCATAGTCGACCTCCAGGCCGGTCGGCGTCTGCAGCAGCCTGCGGCCAGATGTGACCGCCAGCCCAGCGTTGAAGGCCGCGACGGTGGACACTAGTTCGTCTTCCAGCGCAGTCTGGTTGGCGATGTTGACAGTGGGCATCTGCGCCTGCGTCAGGTGGCGACGCGCCTCGCCGAGCAGGCGGCGCGCGCCGCCGCCCGGGGCCGTACCCGCAGCGCCTGCTGCAGTGCTGCCGGAGACGCTCTGCACGTACATCTTGCCAGATACGGCAAAGCCAGGCACCTGCGCGTGCGGGCGCGCACGCGTTAGGGTGGCCGGTTTGAACACCGCACTGAAGCACAGCAGCCGGTCTGCCAAGGCGGTGGGCAGCGTGAGGGAAGAGCAACCAGCAGCAGCCAGGGGAGCGTGCCAAAGTGACGTTGGCGGAGTGCACGCTGCGCAGGGCCGCCAGACAGGCCAGCACGATGAGCTGTGCACGCATCCTGGGCCGCCGCGCAGGCCCGGCCGTGCGCTCCATCGTTCTACCCGGAACAGAGCTGACAGGTGCTCTCTAGAATTGTGACTGCTTTTGCACGCACCCTCCAAGCACTGCTGGACCAGGGCAGGCTTCAGGTCCTTTTGAAATACCAGTCCAGGGATGCAAGCATATATTATGACAGCAACAGCAACAGAGGTTGCTGCACAATTGGCACGCGCTGACACCTTTGTTACATGTCTGCACTGCACTTAAACACCAGGCATAGATGTTTGAAGGAGCTTGCTTAGGATACATAGTACAATGTTCCTGGTTGTGGAGTATGTGAAGAGGACACAAAAGCCATGCGCGCAATTCAGCCTGCTGTTACAGGGCACTTGATCAGAGCACCAGCAGCATTGAGACCACGCTAGCCATGTGCATGGCAGGCGGCACATCCAAGGCTGCCTTGTTGAACCGCATTGAGGAGGCTGCTTCACACCGCATGTGTAAATCAGGCTCGCCAAGACCCTGCTGAACAAGGCAAGTCCGCTCACAGAAACAAACCCAATGCAATCATTTGCTCAGCGGTC
>JAABUO010004229.1_pt1 | contig 16932 bp, 13 predicted proteins | sample 5559291 | NCBI WGS metagenome assembly JAABUO01 (sample SAMN10711878, study PRJNA513372) | rock metagenome | isolation source: Antarctica rocks | place: Antarctica: Victoria Land, Finger Mt sud | reverse complement strand
ACTCGGCGAAGGGCGAGAAGGGAGCGAAGACGCTGAAGGGGTTCGACTACGCCGGAAGCAATCTGATCGGGACGGGCGCGTGGAAGCAGACCAAGTACGATCCGGGCGCCGCGCCGCCGAACATTCAGTACGAGGTCAATCCCACCTACTTCCAGAACAAGCCGCACTACGCGAAACTGATCTTCAAGCAAGTGGACCAAGCCAGCGCGCAACTGACCTCCTGGCTGAACAACGAGACGGACATGCTTTGGCCGGTGACGGCGACCGACCTCGATCAGGTCTCCAAGCAGGACGGCCTCGTGTACAGCGCGTACGCAGTCGCATTCATGAGCGCGTGGATCAACTTCCAGAATCCAAAGTCAGACACGCCGGACTTCCTGAAGGACAAGGCGGTCCGGCAGGCGCTCTCGACGGGCATTGACCGCAAGGGGTATGCGCAGGCCGTCTTCAAGGGGTTCGTGGACGAGACGAAAATCGGCTCCATCGCCTTCCCCTGGGCCTACAACACGAATCTCAAGAACCCCGCCTATGACCAGGCGAAGGCACAGAGCATGCTCGAAGCCGCCGGGTACAAGAAGGACAGCAGCGGCAATCTGCTGGATAAGAGTGGCAAGGCCGTAAAGTTCGTCGCTATTACATCAACCAGCCAGAGTTACCCGGTCGCCAAAATCGCCGTCTCCATTCAAGAGGACTACAAGAAACTCGGCATCGCTATGGACATCCAGACGCTGGAAACGGCGGCGCTCAAGGCGCGCTGGCAGACATCGTTCGACTATGATCTCTTCTTCACGAGCCGCATCCTGTTCGCGGGCTTCTCGGACCTCAACTACTACGGCAGCGAATGGGATGTGCGAAAGACCAAGCAGGGGCGGAACTTCGGCGGCTGGAAGAACGAGCAGGCGGACACGCTCTTGCAGCAGATCATTCGCGAGCCGGACCTCACCAAGCAAAAGGACCTCCTCGGCCAATTTCAGACGATCATCGCCGACGATATGCCCGCCTTCTGGCTCGGCTTCCCACGCGATCTGATCCTCGTCAAGAAGACCATCCAAGGCTACCAGCCGAACGCCATGTGGCAGTACTGGGATACGTGGAAACTCTGGAAGACGAAGTAAGCAATGAGCGATGAGCAATGAGCAATGAGTGGGGTGTGGCCTATTACTCATTGCTCATTGCTCATCGCTGCGAAGGGGGTGATGGGTGACGTTCGACCGGGAATTGCGCCACGTTCACAATAGGCCGGGGCGGGAATTTGTCCGTCATCATCACGGGCCGGGGAGCGGCTATCGCCGCCACCAGCGCTATTTGGCGCGGCGTCGGGCGAAGGTCGCGAATGGAGAGCCGGTCGAGCAGCCTGCGGACCTGCAACCGCTGCATCGCGAAGATTTGCAGGGCACCTGGGCGATGGAGCAGGAAGCGGCGTTGACGGGGCCGAAGGCGAAGGAGCGCGCCGAGCAGGTCAAACTCCACGGCCTCGAAGCGGCGGAGAGCATCAAAGATCGCTCGATCACTCTCTTCCGCCGGGGCCGCTGGGGCAGTCAGGGCAGCACCTTCATCGGCGTGCCGTTCCTCGAAGACATGCGCGATCTCGGCGGGCAGGACGTCGTCTTTGTCGGCGCGCCCCTCGATGCTGGCACGACGTACCGCCCCGGCACCCGTTTCGGCCCGCAGGCGATCCGGCAGGCGTCCGCGCTCGGCGGCTCATACAATCCGGGGCGGGGAATCGAACTGCACGAGATGCTCGATATGGTGGATGCGGGCGACATCCAGGTGATCCCCGCCAATATCGAGAAGAGTTTCGACCAGATCGCCAATGCAATCAGTTACATTCACGAGCGCGGCGTCTTTCCCGTTGTGCTCGGTGGCGATCACTCGATCGGCTACCCGGATGTGCGCGGCATGGCGCCGTACATTGACGGCACTATCGGTATCATTCACTTCGACCGGCACAGCGATTTGAGCGAATCGTCGTTGGACGAACGGATGCACGGCTCGCCCTTTTTCCATGCGACGAATATCCCCAATGCGCCCGCAACGAATCTCGTGCAAATCGGCATCGGTGGCTGGACGGGATCGAAGGCGGGCATGAAGGTGGCGCGTGAGCGTCATGCGACGGTGATTACCGTGGACGATATAGACCAGTACGGGATCGAGCGCATCATGGAGTACGCGCTGGAAATCGCTTGGCAAAAAGCGCGCACCGTCTGGCTTTCGTTCGATATTGACGTGATGGACCCCGCCTTCGCACCCGGCACCGGGACGCCGGAGCCGGGTGGCCTCTTGCCGCGCGAGGTCTATCGCATGCTGCGGCTGGCGACGCGCGAAGGATTGGCGGGGATGGAGATCGTCGAGGTCTCGCCACCCTATGATGTCGCGGATATCACCGCGCTGCTCGGTGGCCGCGTCGTGATGGAAGTGCTGGCGACGCTCGTATCGGAAGGCAAACTCGGCAAAGCGCGTGAGAGCCAAACACCACAGGGCACTCATGAGCAAGCCCAACCACCCGAGGCAATAAAGACAGAGACTCCGTGACGTATTTCTTCATCGCACGACGGAATTACTGGCTGGAAAGCCTATGACCGAGATCAAAGCGTTGCGATTGTGCGTTCCGTGAACGGGCGGTCGAGACGGAACGGGTTCGTACTGGGCGCTATCGCGCCGGTGAGCAGGTCAACGAGCAGGCGGCTGCCGGCCGGGCTGCCCATCACGCCGTGGCCACTGTAGCCGGTATTCACCCAAAGGCCGTCTACTGCGGTCGGGCCGACGAGCGGGCGATGATCCGGCGTCATCGTGTACTGGCCCGCCTGGATGAGCCAGGGCACACTATTTCGCTCCCAGACCGCCCGCCAGAAAGGGGCCGTCCGCGCGGCGGCGACCGGGCTGACCGGGTCAAGCAATTGGAAGGCGAAGCGGCGGTCGGTCGGCACGTCCTCGACAGGTGCAGTCGGTGGTGTCGTCGGGTCCGTGAAGAGCAGGTACGCGCCGCGCAAGGCGGGCCGCCAGTGGACACCCGTCTCCTCGTCAATCGTCATCGGCGCATCCGGCGGTACGTCGGGGAGATCGGGGAGAATTACTTTCTGCCGCCGAACTGCTGAAATCGGCAGCCGCACCTCGGCGGTTTCCGCCAGCAAACCGGAGAGCGGCCCGCAGGCGACGATCGCCGTATCCGTCTACACCAACCCAGCGCCTGTCTCCACTGCGGTCAGCCGCCCGCCGACAATGCGAAAGCCCGTCACGCCGCAGTTGACGGCGACGGGCACGCCCGATCCCGCCGCGAAGCCCATCGTGATCTGCTTCGGATCGAGAAAGCCGTCCCCCTGCCGGAAGCGCGCCTGCACGACGTTCTCCGCGATGAATGGGAAACGGTACCGCACTTCGTCGCCGTCGAGCAGTTCGATGTCCTTCTGCCCCCAGCCGTGCTGCATCGCGACGAGATCGCGCTGGCGAGTGACTGTCTCCGGCTCGGTGGCGAGCCAGAGGTAGCCCTGTTGCCGGATCATTGGATCATAGGCTGTTTGCCCGGTGATTGCGGCAAAATCGAGGAAGAGCGCGACCGATTCTCGGATCAGCGTTAACTCCTCCTCATTGTCGAACTGCAAGCGGAAGCCGCCTGTCGCCGCCGCAGTCGTCAGCGTGCAGAGTGCCGGACGCCGTTCGAGTAGCAGTGGCCGCAACCCTGCACGCGCCGCGAAAAATGCCGTCGCCACCCCAACGATCCCGCCTCCAATGATGACGAGGTCCGCCGTCGCGGGAAGCGTGTTAATGTCGTTCACTGATTCGGGCATCTCAGGCTCCCGCACGGTATGTCATCATCGAGCCGTGAAGCATTGCTTATTGCTTCGTACGTCGCATCCACCTCAAAGGGGTAGAGCGGGCGGCGGCGACGGTAGTATGTGAAGGTCGAGAGGTCGGACGAGGTAACGCCTGGCGTGTTGACCATGACGATCTCGGCGGCAATTGGTGCGTAGGCCGCGAGGGGCGACATCACGCCCTTCGCGACGATGACCCGATACCGCTCCGGCCAGACGCCGACCGCGTACATCTGCTCGATGCTCGTGTTACCGACGCGCAGGCTTGTCAGGACCAGCGTATGATCGTCCGTCGTTTCGAGAACGACGGTCGTGCCGCCATCGAAGAAGCGCCAGCCGCCATGCGTCGGGCGCGGGTCCTCCCATGTGCCCTCGAAGATCGTCCGCACCCGGCCAGTGACGGTGACGGGCTTGCCGTGTAGAGTGTCCGTTTTTCCGCCGACCGCCATTGTGGCGGTTGCTCCGACGCCCGCCGCGACGCAGGCCGCCACCGCTTCGGGATCGTAGAGCGTCTGAAGATACCCCTGCACACCGAGCCGCTGCGCCGCTTCGAGGAGGATCGTCGAGTCCGCCGCGCTACCGCCGCCGATGTTGTCGCCGACATCCATCAGCACGACCGGCCCCTTCGGCGCGACCACCGCGTGCCGGAGCGCATCCTCCGGCGACGGCGTGTCGCCGATGAACTCCGCCCGCCGCTCCCAGGCGCGGCGTGCCAACCACTGCGCCGCTTCCCGCGCGGCAGCGGGATTGCCATCATGCACGGCGATGAAGGACATGCCCATCTCCGGCACATCGGCGTACGGGAAGCCCATCACGCCACTCGCCGAGAGCATGCCGGGCCGCCGGATGACTGCCTCGACATCCTCCATCATCCCCTGCATCGGCTCCGCGCCGGTGAACTGCTTGACGATGTTGACGACGAGTGGTGGCATCTCGATTGCCTGCACGGGCCGCACCTCACCACGCACCGCCCGCACGATGATCTCACCGCATTCGCGCGCCCGGATGCGGGCATCGAGATGCGGGTTCGTGCGGTAAACCACGGTCGCCGTCGCGTTCTCCACGAGCCGCTCGGTGATGTTGCCGTGCAAGTCCAACGCAACGCCAATGGGTATTTCCGGCCCGATGAGCGCGCGGACGCGGGCCGTGAACTCGCCGTCCGCGTCGTGGTACTGTTCAGAGACCGCCGCGCCATGCAGCACGAGCAGGACGCCATCCCACGGCCCGTTCTCCTTCAACAATCGCAGGCATTCGCTGCTAATTCGCTCGAAGGCGTCCGCCGTGATCGTGCCGAGCGGCCCGGTATTCGCGAAATACAACGGCACGACCTCAACGCCTGGCTCCCGTCCAATATCGAGATACCCGGAGACGCTCGATTGCCCTTCCCCGTGCTCGCGCACCACCTCCTCGCCGTGCAGGATGCCACTCTCCTCGAACCGCGCGTAGTCCGTCGGTGTCGTCGAAAACGTATTCGTCTCATGGTAGTATCCCAACAATGCCAGTTGCATCCTTCCCCCGCTTTCCTACCCTCCGATACCGCACTGTTATTTCGCCGCGAGGGCGCGTACTTGATTGACGGCATCGGTCATCGCCGCGAGATAGACGCTCATGTCGGTGCCGTAGGAGATGACGTTGAAGCCGATTTCCAACCATTCCCGCGCCTGCTCGACAGTGCCGGGTTGGATGCCCGCGCCGAGATTGTGTTGGTTGCAGACGGACACAACGCGCTTCAGGTTGTCGAGGAATCGTTGATCGTGGAACTGCCCGGGGATGCCCATGCTCTGCGTCAGGTCGAAATGCCCGACCCAGAGGACATCCACACCCGGCGTCGTGGCAATCGCTTCGAGATTTTCGATCCCCGTGACGCTCTCGATCTGGCAGATCACCGTTGTGTTCTCGTTCGAGTAGTGCAGGAACTCCGCTGGCGTGACGCCACGATAGCCCGTCAGCGCACCGCCGAGACCGATGCCGCGCGTGCCGAGCGGGCCGTACTTGACGGCACCCACGATGGCGCGCGCTTCCTCCGCCGTCTTGACATTCGGCACCATCACGCCGAGCGCGCCGGCGTCCATCGTCCGGGCAAGGAGGTGGTAGGCAATCTCCGGGACGCGCACGAAGGGGGCAATCGTTGTCGCACTAAACCACGCAACGAGATCCGCCACGTCCGCGCTCGAAAAGGCCGCATGCTCGGTGTCAATGATCGCGAAATCCACGTCGCAGGAATCCATCATCTGCGCCATGCCACGCGTGCCGAACTCCCAGAGCATCTGCCCGACCGGCACCTTACCTGCCGCCCGTACCTGTGTGAACCGATTCTCCTTCATCCCTTTGCCTCCCATCGCTGGCGCAAGGCCGCCAGTTTCGCTTGCATCCCCGGACGCTCCGCAGCGGCCCGGTTCACCGTATATTCCGGCACTTCACCTCGCAGAACGGTCAGGACGTTGTTGCATGCGACCGCGCTGGTGTCGCGTGCCATCTGATCCGTCCAGGCAATCGCGTGCGGCGTGAGGATGACGTTGTCCATCTCCGCCAGCGGATTTGGCAGCGGCAATGGCTCCTCCTCGAAGACATCGAGCGCCGCGCCCGCGATCCAGCCTTCCTGTAAGGCGCGGACGAGCGCCGCCTGGTCAATGATCGGGCCGCGCGCCGTGTTGATGAGAAAGGCCGTCGGCTTCATCCGCTGCACCTGCGCCTCGCCAATCATGTGGAACGTTTCTTTCGTCAAGGGGCAGTTGATGCAGACGAAATCAGACTCAGCGAGGAGCGTGTCGAGGTCCACCAGTTCGACGCCGAGCGCCGCCGCCTGCTCCGGCGAGACGTACGGGTCCACTGCCAGCGTCCGGCCAAGATCGAAGGGTTTGACGAGCCGGAAGAAGTCCGCTCCGATGTTGCCGACGCCGACCGAGCCGAGCGTCCGCCCCGCTAGCGCGACACCCATCGTCTGCGGAATCTGCTCCCATCTGCCCGTGCGGACAATGCGATCCTTGGCGGGAATGCGCTTCGTGATAGCGAGGAGCAGCGCCATGATCCCCTCCGCAACCGGACGACGAACGGCGGGCGGGGTGATGCAGACCAACACACCATGCTCCGTCGCGGCGGGAATGTCAATCGTGTCGTAGCCGACGCCCCAGCGCGCGATCACCGCGAGCCGCTCCGCCCGCGCCAGCGTTTCCGCCGGATAGCGCACGCCGAGGCTGACGACCGCGTCATACCCCGCAATCGTCTCCGGCGCGACGATCCGCGTCTCCTGGGCGAAGTACTCCCATTCCAGCCACGCTAAGGGATCGAAGATCGCACGCATCGTCGGCTCCAGCAGTCCCGCCGCCCGCGTCGTGAAGTCCGCCGATACCCCGACACGAAACGTGCCCGTTGCCATGCAACCCTCCCCCGCGATCTATCCCATACTCGACACGCATATCCTACCCGAAGTTCGTCGAAAACGAATGAACCGCAAAGGCGCAAAGGACGCAGAGAGCAAGAGGAAAACGTGTTTGGATTGCTTGGTATTCTCCCATTTTCTCTCCCTCTTTGCGCTCTTCGCGTCCTGTGCGCCTTTGTGGTTCATTTGGCTTCTCGCTGCTGAATGTGCATGAACATACCGTGTTTCGGACGCAAGGTGACGAGCGGCGCGACTTCGATGTGCTGGCCGGGGACGAGGGCAAGGCGGTAGCGTTGGGCGACGGTCGCGACGATTAGGTGCGCCTCGACGAGGGCGAAAGCTTGGCCAATACAGAGATGCGGGCCACCACCGAAGGGAAAGTAGGCGAAGCGGGGACGCGCGGCGATTCCCTCCGGCGTGAACCGCTCAGGATCGAAGCCTTCGGGGTTCGGCCACTCGTTGGCGCGGCGGTGCGTGACATAGGGACTCATGACGATCAGCGCGTTCGCCGCAATGCGGTAGCCGCCGATGGTGTCGCGCTCGATAGCGCGGCGGGTACTGATCCAACTCGGCGGATAGAGGCGGAGCGTCTCGTCCACGACCATGCGCGCGTACGGCAAGCGCGGCAGGTCATCCATCGTCGGTGGGCGATGGTCGGACACGGTCATCAGTTCTCTGTGCAGTTTCCGCTCGACTGCGGGATGCAGTGAGAGCGCGTACCACGTCCAGACGAGAGCGCTGGCGACCGTCTCATGCCCGGCAATCAGGAAGGTGATGATCTCATCGCGCAGTTGCCGGTCGCTCATCCCCTCGCCGGTTTCGGCGTCGCGCGCACACATCAGCATCGCGAGCAGGTCGTCTGCTGCGTCCGGGTCGCGGCGACGGCGCGCGATCAGATCAAAAATCGCGCCGTCGAGCGTGCGGATCGCCGCCATGAATGCGCGATTGCGCGGCGTCGGCACCTTTGGGGGGAATGCCAATGGCGAGCGGGCGCGGTGCGCGATGTGGTCGAGCGTGGTGAGCGCGGCCCGGCTCAATGCATCGGTGTCGTTCGCGAAGTCTGCACTGAAGAGCGTCTTGCCGACGATTTCCAGCGTCAGGCGCATCATCTCGCCGTCAATGTCCAGCGCCTCGCCGCGCGCCGCAACGCTATCCCACCGATCGAGCATCGCCGCTGTCGCGTCCGTCGTTTGCGTGGCGAGGCGCGTGAGACGGTCCCGGTGAAACGCGGGCTGGATGAGCCGCCGCTGGCGGAGCCAGAACGCGCCGTCGCTCGACAGTAATCCTTGCCCCGCGACGAGGCCGAGCAGAGTGTACTGGAACGTCGCCTTGCTGTAGTTGCGGCTGTTTTCCTGCAAGACATGCCGCACGCCCGCCGGGTCACTGACGACGTAGATCGTCCAGAAGCCGACGGGGTATTGGAGAACGTCGCCGTACCGCTGAGCGATTCGCGCGAGCGCGCCGAGCGGCGAACGGCGGATCGCCTGCAAGTCGCCGTAGGGGATGTACCGCCCCGGACCGGGCGGAGAGGGAAGGAGCATCGGGGATAAACCTCACCCCCGACCCCTCTCCATCGTAATGGAGAGGGGTCGGGAAAATGCGTCGGATCACTTTTCGTCGGTGCATCGTACCATTGCCACACGGGCCGCGCATTGCACCGCCAAACCCCCTGTTCACCGGATAATCTGGATTCTCTGGATTCAACGAGAGATACTCCTATTGCTGGCTTCGTGTTCGAGCCTCTTGTCGTGCGAACGAACCCCGGACGCGCGTGTATAATCGCCGGACGGAGCGACAATGGGGAACGTGAGGAGGAAGAACGCGGATGGTAGCGATGGATTTCGGCGTCGGTGTGCATCCAACGCCGCGCGGCGGCACGATCCCGGCGATGCTGGCAATGAATGAGCGGTTGCTCGCCGCCGCCGTGAAGCATGACCTTTCCTGCTGGGTGATTGACCATTTTCAGTTCGACACGCAGCCAATTCTCGAATGCTTTGCCTTTCTTGCCTACCACGCCGGGAAGGCGCCCGGCGTGCGCTGGGGAAACCTCGTTCTGGGGCAGGGGTACCGCAACCCGGCGCTGACGGCGAAGATCGCCGCCTCGCTCCAATTCCTCACCGGGGGCCGCTATATTCTCGGCATCGGCGCGGGTTGGAAGGAAGACGAGTTCCGCGCGTATGGCTATCCCTTTCCGTCCGCCCGCGAGCGGATCGGCCAACTCGAAGACGCCGTGCGCATCTGCAAATTGCTCTGGACGGGCGGCCCCGTCTCGTACGACGGTCCGTATTATCAAATCAACGATGCCTATTGCATCCCCGCCCCCGAACCACCGCCCACCATCATGATCGGCGGTGCGGGGGAGCAGCGCACCCTCCGCGTCGTCGCCGAATACGCGGACTGGTGGAACGCCGACTACTACGCTCCCGCCGATTATGCACGCAAACTCGCCATCCTCCGCGAGCATTGCCGCGCCATCGGCCGCGACGAGTTCGCCGTCGTGCCGACCTGCTACATGGGCATCAGCATCTCGAACGACCCGGCGAAACTGATCCGCCACCCACCCGTAATGTCCCGTCTGGATATGTACGTCATCAGCGGCAACCCAGATGAAGCGGCCGCGCAGATCGAGGAATTCGCGGCCATCGGTGTCCGGCACATGCAACTTAACTTCCTCGATTATCCGCACACCGACGGCCTCGACCTTTTCCTCTCCGATGTCCTGCCCCGCTTTACCCGCGCCGGGACGTGAGACTCATGAACCGCGAAGGCGCGAAGAACGCGAAGGGGAAGAGAAGGCAAAGAAGAGAAATAAGAATGCGCAGATCGTCCTCACGGATTCCTTCTCATCTCTTTCTCTTCTTCGCGTTCTTCGCGCCTTCGCGGTTCAAATCCCTTTCTGAAAGGAACGACGATGATGTGTGCAGTGCAGATGAGAGAGCGAACGGCAGAGCTGGTCGGGCGGGCAGCGAAGGTGCTGCCGGGGGCGAGCCTCGGATCGTTTCAGTTGCCGCTGGATCAGACGGTCGTGATCGCGGAAGGGCGCGGGCCACGCCTCTGGGATGTGGACAGTAACGAGTACATAGATTACGTGCTCGGCTCTGGCCCGATGCTGCTCGGACACGCGCATCCGGCGGTCGTCGAAGCAGTGCAGCGACAGGCGGCGAAGGGGTCCACCTTCTATTGTCTCAACGAGCCGATTATCGCGCTCTCCGAGGCGATTGTGAATGCCGTACCGTGCGCGGAGGCGATCAAGTTCGTCTCGACCGGCACGGAAGCCACCTTCCACGCCCTGCGACTCGCCCGCGCCTTTACCGGCAAGCAGCACATCCTCAAGTTCGAGGGCGGCTTCCACGGCGTCCACGATTACGCGCTCGTCAGCGCCTTCGGCATGGACATGACCGGCGAGCGGCGGCGGGTCGTTGATTCCGCCGGTATCCCGCAGGCGGCATCCGGGACGGTGATCGTCGCACCGTATAACGACGCCGAGACCGTGCGGGAGATCATCGCGGCGCACGCGGAGACGCTCGCCGCCGTCATCATGGAACCAATGCAGCGCGCGATCACCCCCGTACCCGGCTTCCTCGAAGCGGTCCGCGAGGCGACAGCGGAGCATGGCGTCCTGCTCATTTTCGATGAGGTGGTGACGGGCTTTCGCCTCGCCTACGGCGGTGCGCAGGAATACTTCGGCGTCGTGCCGGACATCGCGACCTACGCGAAGGCGATTGGCGGCGGCTATCCACTCGCGGCGGTCTGCGGGCGGCGCGACATCCTCGCGCTCACTGACCCGCAGCAGCGCGGCAAGGGGCCATACGCCGTCCTCGGCGGGACGTTGAGCGGTAATCCCGTCGCGGCGGCGGCGGGCCTTGCCACGCTCCATGAACTGAAGAAACCCGGTGTCCACGAGCGGCTCTTCGCGACCGGGAACCGGCTCCGCAAAGGAATCGTGGCGCTCGGTCACGATCTCGGCATCCCGCTCCGCGTACCGGGCGTTGGCCCCATCTTCCAGGTCTTCTTCACCGACCGCCCGATCACGAACCACGCGGACACCCTCGCGGCGGACGCGGCCCTCGCCTCCCACTTCGCGATGGAACTGCTTGCGCGCGGCATCTTCCACGCGCCCAACACGAAGTTCTACATTTCCACATCCCACACCGACGCCGAGATTGATCAGACACTCGCAGTCATCGAGGAAGTATTACGGTTAATGCAATAGTAATGCAGAGATGCACAGATGTGCGTCCTCTCCGCCTTCAACGTTGCCTTAAGGCGAAAGGCGCTCGATGCGCCAAGTAGTATCGGACTGGCGCGCGTAGCGGAGGCGATCGTGCAGGCGGCTGAGGCGGCCCTGCCAGAACTCGACGGTATCCGGGATCACGCGATAGCCGCCCCAGAACGGCGGCAGCGGGATGTCGCCCTCCCCGAATTGCGCCTTCAACTCCGCCAGCCGCGCTTCCAGCGGCGCGCGCCCATCAAGGATGCTGCTCTGCTGCGAAGTCCACGCGCCGAGGCGACTCCCCCGTGGTCGGGACTGGAAATAGGCGTCCGATTCCTCGCGCGACACCTGCTCTACCGCGCCAGTGATCCGTACCTGCCGGTGCAGTTCCACCCAGTGGAAGACGAGCGCGGCGACCGGGTTGTCCGCCAGTTCGCTCCCCTTGCGGCTCTCGTAGTTCGTATAAAAGACGAAGCCGCGCGCGTCGAACCCTTTGAGCAGCACGATCCGCGCGGAGGGCACGCCCGCCCGCGTCGCCGTCGCGACGGTCATCGCGTTCGGTTCCGGGACATGCGCGGCGAGTGCCTGCTCGAACCAGCGCGTGAACTGCGTCATGGGGTCGGCATCCACGTCGCCCTCGTTCAAATCCACCCCGGCATATTCCTGCCGCAGCGCGGCGACCGCGTGCCCGATATCGGTGGCATCACTCATCATTCGTTCCTGTTTCCTTCCCCGGACTACCGACAGGATATACTCCGTGCATAGTATCGCATTCCCCGTAGACGGACGCGCGATACGGTATGCTTCCGCGTGACGCGAATCGTTGGACAGACAAAAGGAGCAGATGATGTATGTGGTGATGAACCGGCTGACCGTCGCGCCCGAGCAGGCGGGCCATCTGGAAGAGGGGTTCTCGCAGAGCGCGGGGCGGATGCGCGCAATACCCGGTTGCCGCGATTTCACCCTGCTCAAAGAAGAAGGCGTTACGGGAGATACGGTCTACGTCGCGCTCACACAGTGGGAAGACGAAGCGGCCTTCACGGCATGGACCCAGAGTGAATCGTTCCGCCGCGCCCACGCGAACGCTGGGCAGTCGGGCGCAATGGGTGAGGTGCATGCCTATACCGCCATCTTCTGATTAACGAATCATAACGCGCTGAACATGATACTCCGCGACGATACGGCGTCGGCTCGTTCGTCGCATCGGCGACACGCGGAGGGTCCATGCAATCGGTCGGTCGCGTCATCGTGCAGCGTGTCGTACGCGCCGTACTAACTCTCTTGCTCGTCGTCACTGTTGTGTTCTTCATCCTCCGCTTGTCGGGCGATCCTGTCTACCTGCTGCTCTCGGATTCCGCGACGCCCGCGCAAATCAATGCACTGCGCACTGAACTTGGTCTCGACCAGCCGTTACCCGTCCAGTATGGTAAATTCCTAGTCAGCCTCGCGCATGGAGACTTCGGGAACTCGCTCCGGCAGCGGCAGCCCGCCTTGCGCCTCGTACTCGCCCGGTTCCCGGCGACACTCGAACTCGCTGCCGCCGCGTTCGTGCTCGCGCTCGTGGTGGGGATGGGGGTCGGCATTCTCGCCGCCATTCACCATGGACGCGCCTGGGATCGCGGCGCGCTCGCGGTGACGAGCCTCATCCAATCAGGGCCGGCCTTTTTCGTCGGTATCCTCCTGATCCTGATATTCAGCGTGCGACTCGGGTGGCTACCGAGTTCCGGGCGTGGCGCCATCAAGCAACTGATCCTCCCCACCATTACGCTCAGTCTCTTCACGATGGCGAGCCTGACGCGGCTGTCGCGCTCGGCGCTACTCGATGTCTTCCACAACGATTATATCCGGACGGCGCGCGCCAAGGGGCTGCGCGAATCCACCGTTCTGACCGGGCACGCCCTCCGCAACGCTGCCCTCCCGCTGATCACCGTCGCGGGGCTGGAATTGGGCGGATTGCTCACCGGCGCCGTGATTACGGAGACCGTTTTTGCGTGGCCGGGCATCGGGCGGTTGGCCGTTGATGCCGTGCGAAGCCGCGACTATCCCGTCGTGCAGGCGGCGGTTTTGTTTATCGCCACGATCTTCGTCGCGCTCAACTTCCTGATTGATTGCTCATACGCGCTGGTAGATCCGCGGGTGCGCGGTGTCTAACACGCTGACTGGCGACCGCCCGGCGGCAACGCCCGTTCCGGTCACGGCGGATACCGCGCTCCGTTCGGCGGCTCCGTACGGCGCACACAGGCGCAGGCGCGTGCCGCCAACCGTCCTCGTCTGCTTCGCGATCGTCGCGGCGCTGGTCTTTGTCGCCCTCTTCGCGCCAATGATCGCCCCCCACGATCCGCAGAAACAGGCGCTCATCGCACGCAACCGCCCACCGGCCTGGATCCATGGCGGCAGTGCCACGTACCTGCTCGGTACCGACAATCTTGGCTACGACATCCTCAGCCGCCTGTTCTACGGCGCGCGTATCTCCCTCGGCATCGGCTTCCTCGCCACGATCATCGGTGCGGCGCTCGGCACACTCCTCGGCCTCGTCGGTGGTTTCTTTCGCGGCACACTCGACTGGTTGATTATGCTCGCGGTGGACGCGCAACTGGCGATGCCGTTCATCATCATCGCCATTGCCGCGATCGCTGCCTTCGGCAAGGGCATCCCGATCCTCATTATCCTCGCGGGCATCAGCGGCTGGATGCTTTACGCCCGCGCCTGCCGCGCGACGGTGATCGCCCTGCGGGAGCGCGAATTCGTCACCGCCGCGCGGGCGCTGGGCGCGTCGAATGGCCGCATCCTCAGCAAGCATATCCTGCCGAATCTCGGTTCGATCATCCTCGTCATCATCACGATTGATCTCCGGCGCGTGATCCTCTTCGAGGCGACATTGAGTTTCCTCGGCCTCGGCGTCCAGCCACCGCAGTCGTCGTGGGGTTCGATGATTGATATCGGGCGTGAGTATCTCAATACGGCGTGGTGGGTGAGCATTTTTCCAGGCATTGCACTGATGCTCACCATCCTCGCGGTCAGCCTGATCGGCGACTGGCTGCGCGACGTGCTCGATCCAACACAGCGCCTCGGATAAACGTGAGAACGTGAGGAAATTGAAGCGTCTGTAGATGAACAAAGGGAGGGACCGATGTACGTGACGAAATTGGTTGGACGGCGGACGGTGATGCGGGGCGCGCTTGCGGCTGCGGGAAGCGTGGCTGCGGCGGCGCTCCTGGCGGCATGCGGGAGTAGTACGGCGACGGACACACCAAAAGCGGGGGCGAGCGTTGCATCAACAACTGCACCAGCGACCGGCGCATCAACGACGACCGCCGCAACGGCCGCACCCGCGACGACGGCCGCGACATCCGCGACGACGGGCAGCTCCCCGGCGGGCGCCCCCGCAACAGCCACGAGCGCGGGTAAGACGATTCCCGAACTGCGGGTCGCTGTCGCCGCGCTGCCGGACGCGATGGACCCGCAGGAATCCATCAGCAATGTCGGGATGCGCATCCACTACTTCACGTTCGACACGCTGATCCGCCGCGATTTCTTCAACAACAGTATGCTCGTCCCCTCGCTCGCGACGGAATGGAAGCGCACCGACGATAAGACGCTCGAAATGACGCTGCGCAAAGACGTTCTTTGGCACGACGGCACCCCCTTCACCGCCGCCGACGTGAAGTACACCTTCGATCGCATCATCGGCAAGGACCCGAAACTGGAAGTCGCCACCCCCGGTTATTTCCCGCTCGACAGCGTCCAGGCGCTCGATGACTACCGCGTCCGCTTCGTTTGCACGGCGGTGGACCCGGTGCTGGAGAAGCGATTTGCCGGTCTGGGCGCGCAGATCATTCCCGCCGCCTATCACAAGCAGGTCGGCGCGGATGTCTTCCGCACCAAGCCAATCGGTACTGGTCCGTACAAGATGGTGGAATTTGTCCCCAGTGACCACATGACCTTTGAGTCGTTCGACAAGTATTTCGGCGGCGCCCCAGCGGCGAAGAAACTGACGATCCGCGTCATCCCGGAGACGGCGACCCGCATGTCCGCCCTGATCAACGGCGAGGTGGACCTGGCAACAAACGTCCCACCCGATCAGATTGACTCGCTCAAGACGAAAAAGGATGTCGTTATCAAGCAAGTGCCGCTCGCCAACATGCATGTCCTGAAGTACGACATGAAGGCGAAGGGGACGGACAACAGAGCGTCCGGCAGGCGCTCAACCTCGCCATTGACCGCAAAACGCTAACAGACGCGCTCTGGAGCGGCAACGCGATCGACACGCGCGGCTTCCAGTATGAGGGCGAGGAATATTACAACGCCGCTCGCCCCCTCACACCGTTCGATCCCACGAAGGCGAAAACGCTACGCGAACGAGCCAATCACCTATCTCGCGCAGTCCCCGAACTATTACACCTTCGAGAAGGAGGCGGCGCAGGCAATCGTTGATATGTGGAAGCAGGTCGGCATCAACGCGAAACTGGAATTGATTGATGGCGCGCTGCAAAACAAGACATTCCAGGAGAACACCCGGCAGGTGACGACGTGGTCCGCGACGAGCGGCACCGGCGACCCGGATGGCTACCTCTGGCGCAACTGGGGGCCGGACAACCTGCAACAGAAAAACGGTTGGTGGACACCAGAGAGCGCCGCGAAGTACAACCAACTCGGCATGCAAGCACGCTCGATCCTCGACAAGTCGCAGCGCTTCGACCTCTACCAGCAGATGCTCACCGAGTTCGAAGCGCCCGGCACGACGCTCTACATTCCGAAGGAGACCTATGGCCTCCGCTCGACGATAGATTGGACACCGTATCCGCTGTACTACATGGACTTGCGCGCGTATAACTTCAAAGTCAAATAGGGAGGACTGAGGTCTAAGGACGGAGGACTAAGCGATTGGGATCCCAGCCGGTGCCTACGACATGATAAATGAAAGCGACAGGCAAGAGATGGCTGATTCCCGTACTCAGTCCTCGACGCAGCGCGTCATTCTCATCGTCTGGGATGGCATGCGGCCTGACTTTGTCAGTGCGGAATTGACGCCGAACCTCCATGCATTCGCGGCGCGGAGTGCGATCTATCGCCGCGCGACGGGCGTCTTTCCATCCGTCACGCGACCAACGACATCGAGCGTCAGCACCGGCGCCTATCCGGCGGGGCATGGCGTCCTCAGCAACCTCTTTGTCGGGCCACCGGGCGACCGCACGCCGATTGATACCGGCGCGCGCGCCGACCTCGAACGGCTCCGCGCGGTCAATGACGGCCGTATCCTGCTGCTGCCGACGCTCGCCGAAGCGCTTGCGGACGCGGGAAAGCGGCTCGTCGTCATGGGCAGCGGCACGACCGGGCAGGCGACGCTCCTCGATCCCGAACGCACCGCGACGACGATTCATACCGAATTCACCTCGCCCGCCCCGCTGATGGCGACCCTCAGCGAGCGATTTGGAATGCCACCGACAAAGACCATCCCCGTGCAGGCGGCACATGAATGGCTCACCGATGTGCTGCTGGAATATGTCCTGCCCGATCTCGCGCCGGATGTC
>JAABUO010004228.1_pt1 | contig 16933 bp, 15 predicted proteins | sample 5559291 | NCBI WGS metagenome assembly JAABUO01 (sample SAMN10711878, study PRJNA513372) | rock metagenome | isolation source: Antarctica rocks | place: Antarctica: Victoria Land, Finger Mt sud | reverse complement strand
TCCTTCACGGTGATCACACCCTCCTTTCCAACCTTCTCCATTGCATTTGAAATGAGCTTGCCAACGTGTGTGTCGCCGTTTGCGCTAATGGTGGCTACTTGTGCAATCTCTTCGCCGGTTGTGATATCCCTCTTGTTCTTTTGAAGATAGCTTACTACAGCATCCACCGCAGCTTGTGTCCCTCTTCTCAAATCCATAGGGTTACATCCAGCAGCGACATTCTTTACTGTCTCCGAGAAGATGGCGCGAGCAAGGACAGTGGCGGTTGTTGTTCCGTCACCGGCAACTTCATTTGTCTTTGACGCGACGTCTTGAAGAAGACGAGCACCTACGTTTTCGAATTTATCTTGTAAGGTAATAGCTTTGGCTACTGTAACACCATCTGAAGCAACGGATTAGTTTTTATACGCTCGATCGTACGCTGCTAGAATAGTACCAACCTTTGGTAATCTTGGGAGATCCGTAGCTTGACTCGATGAGAACATTTCGGCCTTTCGGCCCTAAAGTCGTGGCTACAGCTTTCGCAAGAGTGTCAACGCCTTTCAGTAAGGAAGCCCTGGCTTCTACACCAAATTTGAGGTCCTAATTTCAATCGTTAGAATAGAGCCCGATATGGTGAGCTTCCTACGCAGCTAAGCTGCGTGAAGGTGCATAGAAATGCTTGTTTTCCTAGTACGGATCAACTAACCTTGTGTGCAAATCTCTGCTGTTGTATACTGCACGCAGTCACTGCTGAAGGTCGTATCCTTGACAAAGCTCCGGAGTATGTGGAGGCTGATGGTAGGATAGAGGCACGAGTCCTCGATGTTAAAGCTCGCTGCATATTGAAGTAATGTAACGGCAAGGTTGTTATACACACAAATATCGAGATGCACAGAAAATGTTCTGTAAGATGTACACTTTACAAATGGAAATTCGGGGAGTAATTGTAGGCAAAGGAAATATCCACGCTAGGAAAATTCGAGAAACTCTGGTCGAAAGTAATTCCGTTCCGTGTGTTCAGTAGTGCCGGCAGTTCCCGAGTGAATGTCTCCTGTCCACACTGCCTAGGCCTGCTCAAGAAGATACGCTCAAGATGTGTGCATTCAAGTCTAATTCAGTGCCAGAAGCTAAGGTAACAATATCATACGGTGAAGGGATCAAAGGTACTCCCTCGTTTGCCGGATCCAAATACCTTGGGTAATAAGCCATGATCTATTGAACCACATACTTTACCTTGCTAAGTCTTGATCTATTCTCAGAGAGGTCACAGAAGAGTAACAGTCGATCTATCAATGTTCGACGTCATCGCACATGTGCTTATACTTCACCGTCAGTGTAGACTTCCCAACATGAATAAGTGAAGAATTGTGGCCTCTCCTTCACGTTATTGAGTCGAATGAGGTAGATCACGATAAGGCAGGAACAAATGAAGCAAAGCGTATTGTCAGAATGTTCACTCAGCCTTCAACAAACCTCTGAAAGATATTATATTGTCGTTAAGTTTGCATCTTTGCGTGTTATACTTGTTCCTTCATCATTAGAAATCCCCTAAAAAAAGGCTGTCTCTGCGTATTTGCTGATTGCGTCAGTCCAGTCCTCTACATCCTCGCAGGACGTGAACAGGATCTAACCAACAAGCACGCATCAAGAATGTTTATTCTGTCCGTATTATGTTGCATTCGAACGGTCCGAACCGTCTCTTACTAGTTCTTCGGGCTTCTGTATCATTTACTACTTCCGAGATCCATTCAGACATGTCTTTTTCGGCAATTGCACTTGCACACGAAATCAAAGCACGCTTGACAAAGTAAGCAAATACTCGTATGCTCTGTAGCTTTGGGTCATCGTCGTTTACAACATGAGGCTTTCTGTCGTTGTTGCGCCGCCACTAGTGCGAGAAAAACCGTTCAGCGTCGTCGTTGATTACCTCCACCTCAATATCAACATCATATTCCTCCTCTTCGTAAACTTTCATCTTGAACAACATTAGTTCGACCGTCCATCGATCCAGTACGCTTGAAGATGCTGCTGTACTCACATACTCAACGTGAGACCACTATGCTTCGGAATCAACCGTGAACTGTTGCACGCAGATCAGGACAACAGATTAGAAAATGGGACATGGTATGCACAGAAATATATAGTACAGGGCTGTATGATATCACATAGCTGATGCAAGATACGAATTATAGCTGAGTTACAATGTTGCTGAGTGCAATAAATGTTGTCTATATCTGCAACATTATAGCCTCTCGAGGTAGCTTGCTCAGCCACCACAAGCTTTCGATTGATTGGTAAGTAAAAACCCATTCTTGGGTATAACATACGCAAAGCTAATCATAGAAAACAGGTTTAAATTTGAGTCTATCTACTGAAGGCCTTCAACAATTGCTGACCATTGAAAGTGAGTGTCGCGTTTTGGGTAGCTCTCGGCCTTTGGATAGGTCCATTGACCAGAAGCGGAGTAGCTTATGTATCAAAGACTGGAAAGAAGAAAAGGGATTTGCTATTAAGGACGAAACTATTGGCCTACAGCAGAGGTCGGATGCGGCCCAATGTGGAAAATGAAGTGCTATCCATAAGTTAGGAGCCTTGGCGAAAATGCGAATGCCACACGAAAGGACCGCATCGGTTGAGCCATTGTGGAGAGCAGTGAGAAAAAAAGACCGCGAAAAAAAGACAGTGGTGTAAAATATCCATGGCGACTTTTCCAAGACACCCCTCCTGAAATACTAGGTACCCCGGGCTTAGGAATGCTCAGGAGCGTCCTTCTGCAATCGCGTCTGTTGATATCACCGAATCCCTTATCGCCTTAAATACGAAGAGACATGCTCCAGTGAGGCGCCACCGAAGCTGAACGCGTTGATAATACTTCGAATCCCAAAACTGCTCTGAGGCTTGAGTTCCGAATCACTCGGTTGTTGAGCCCTCCTACGAACAAAACCTAGAAAACGTTCTACGCTGCCCCCCCATTTCCCTCTCCTTCTCTTAGAGCCGTTGAGTAATCCGTGTCCCACTGAGCAGTGAAGTCATCAAATTTTATGTCAAGCATAGACAGATGATCAAACTCTGCGCCAATCTCTTGTCCAGCGGAGTTAAGAAGCGGCGTACCAGCATCACCAGCAGAAGCGACAAGCGGGGTTGGGTTATAGTTCGTAGAGGTAGCTGAGAAAGGCTCACTACACACGCTTGGCTGGTTTGCTTGCCGAGTCACTACTGTTGGGCGAGAAGGCTCCGAGGGAAAAGCAAAGTTCGAGTTGTAAGTGACGGACCCCTTGTCGTTGGCTCCATATTGCCGAGGTCCCTGGTTTCTACTGGAGAGGCTAAAGTTCGTATCAAGGGTGGGACGATAGTTATAGGCTGTTCCTTGAGCGCCATATCCCGACGAGCTGAATGAAGTTATAGGAGCACCTCCGTTGGTATATGCGCCTTGGCTTGGATATACGTATTGGCTGCTGGCCGGACCAGAAAATAGAGGGCCTGAGTCTTGTGGGCTGTTCAAGCAACTGCGGAAGGATCCAAAAGCTTGATCAGCGGTGAAATCTTGATCTGCGTTGGTGTTTTCAAAGGTGTCATTGAGTGAGTTACCGAAATCTCGACCAACAACAAAGTTCTGACCTAAATTGCTATGATCCAAGGTATCGTTGACCAGAGAACCAAAGTCTTGATTAACGGTGAAATCTTGGCCTACATGGCTATGATCAAAGGCGGTGTCGAATGAGGAGTCGTAGTCTTGACTAATGGGAAGACTTTGGCCAACATTGTCACGAACAAAGTTATTGTTGAGCTGAGAGCCGAAGTCTTGATTAACGATGAATCCTCGGCCTACATCGCTGTGATCAAAGGTATTGTTGAGCGAGGAGTCGAAGCTTTGGCTGAAGGGAAGACCTTGATCCACATTGGCACAGGGAATAGCATCATTGAACGAGTACCCATCGAATGTCTGACTGCTCTGAAACAAATTATCTTCGGCTGGCGCTCCCGATACGAAAGGGTCGTCAATATCAGTATTGGTAGTGTGATAATTCACATATCCATCGGGGTATTGACTGGCCAGTCCCGTCCCCAAAACCTCTTCCGAGAATTGATTATCAGTGGTCTCGAGACCTGCAGTCATGGTGTCTGCCTCAACATCCGAGTGACTCTCTGTATCTCGATCGAAGTTTTCGGACGATTCTGATTCTGACTCGAGCGGTCCACTGTACTCCGGAGTTTCTGGGCAATCTTTATTATTTCTACCGCGGCTTGGCAATGGGAGCTTTAGAATCTTACTTGGAGTTCGTGGTTCCCCCTGCTTCATCGCAGAGCCGGTTCGAGGATCGAGACGAAGGAAAGCAGCCCCTGATCCGACGTAATGCACGTCTTCGTTTTCTTGTTCACTGTGTATGTCCTCGCTCTTCTCCTGATCGTCATCTTCGAAGCTATCTTCGTTCTGCTCCTTGTCGCCGGTAGGCAACTTCTTGGATCGACCTTTAGACTTAGTCTGAGCAGAGACCTTCGTGTCCCCGGTTTTGTTCTTTGCTCCCATATCTGTTTTGGAGGGCGTGTTGCGCTTGCGCTTCTTCCCATCTTTGCTGGGGGTATAAAACTCTTCGTCGCTCTCCTCTTTCTTGACCTTAGTCCATCCGCGGGTAGTAGAGTCGCGCTTGGGACGCTTGGAATGAGCTTGTTCGAAATCACCTTCGGGATCGGAAGCTTCGTCAACGTCATAATCGTTTTCATCCTCTTCTTCATTGTCGACCGCAATGTCCGCTTGACCTTTCTTTAAAGCTAATCTTGAGGTCTTCGATGGCGTTGTTTGGCTGCGACCACCGCTAGAACCGGTCGAGGCCACAGTGCCGCCTCCACGTCGAAGAGAGGGAGGCACTTCGACTTTCGCATTCACCATTCTTGTACGAAGCTTGGCAAGATGCTGAACGACAGCGCCACCGCTGATTTTCTGTCCCATGACAGCACCGACCTTGTTCCAAGGAATCTTTACGTTCTCGGCATTGCATACGTATTGAATAGTAAGCAAAAGCTGGTTGTCCATGTTCTCTATCGCAACGTTAGTAGGTGTTGTCAGAATGTAATAGTACGCTCACGATGATGATAACGAGGCCAAAGAAAATTGTATGACGGTGGAAATGTTCAGGCTGCAATATGGATTGAAGAAGCCAGCCCAGTACTAACGTGGCTATCCCTTTGACAGGTATCGTGAGATCAAGGGTTAAACCCACGAGTGCTCGATGAACATTCGTGGTAGGTACCTCAGGCAAAGCGAAGGTTGCTTTGAAGAGTAAGAAAAGGCCACTCACCATTCCAACGTACCAAATGGCGCTTGACCGGACGCGGAGTCTTCTGCCCAGCCATGATGATTAGAGGCGGAGGGCCAGTTGATGGGTCCGGATACTACAGAAGTCAGCTTATTCCTGGACTCAAATGAAGCAGGCATCAAGACAGGCTTCGGCAAGATAGCTCGATATTGCAAAGCCATTCGTGTAGCGAGAGAGAAAATTGTGCGAGGTGCTGGGGGGAACCAAGTCGCGACGATGGTGGGTAGGGTACGTTAAAACAAGCAATGGCACTAGCAACGAGAAACGCAGAATCTTGCCCAAGTTACAAGTGTGGATATGCCTTTCTCGCTCCTGGGCAACGAAAAGTAAACGAGCATTGAGAGCATTCATTCGGGACGAATCCAGCCACCACCAGTTTAAGTACATACCTTGTGTGTTTGCGTTTCGAGCGTTTACAGCGGTTTGAGTGCTATTAACCCACACGTAGCAGCTTTACGAGCAAAGCTTCGTCGTTTTGAGGTCGTACTGGCAATTGAAGACGTTATTAAGCAGTATCTATCTGCCTGCTAGCAAAAGTTGCAGTTGCAGATGGAAGGTGCTGAGTCGGGGTTACACAATGGTTCTGTAGACGACGATGCCCGATTTTCGGATATGGTCATTCACGTTGATATGACGACTCGGTTTAAGGGGTGAAGTCACCTAATTGGCCGAGCGTCACGGTAGCAAGTATCAAGATCGATCGCTGTATTCACTGCGTTGATCGATTCTTCTGGGTCCATTGAATGTGCTGGGCATGTCATCGATATGCAGGATGCTTGTTGAGTATCCCGGGGGCTTTATTCACATGTAAGTGGGTTACGTGGTTGATCTTGGAACTCGAGTGCGTCTGAAGTTTGCCTACGTGGTTGATCTTGGACTTCTTGTGTGTCTAAAGTTTAGAGTGAGGTATACCCTCGATGCCCTCCCCCACCCCCCACAAGAGCTGATGAGTATACTTTGACATATAAGTGAAGTAAGCTCGAGTTAAATTTTTCGAGCCCTAGTTGCTCCTGAAGCTGCCAGCGATATACAGTTCCTGTGGCGATCAAAAAGTTGACTGCGTTGATACAGACAGTACAATACTGAGTTCACTGCAACGCAAAAGAGCACGTAGTCATGTAAATATCGTCATTTGTTGACATGCAGGTACCTTACGGGGTTGATCTTGGCTCTAGAGTATGGACGAGGACTGGCGTGAGTTCGAACTCTCGATGTTTTTGCAAGCGCTTTTGAGTGCCCAACATGTAAATGAGCTAACATAGTCTAGATTACTCAAGCCCCCTGGGTACTCCTGAAGTGATAAACGGTATTGATTTCCTACGGCTGTATCATCTGGCCCTTGTCTAGCTTACAGGTTAGAATAGGAGTTGCGTACGAAGAAGATGGAGTTGGCGCTCGGTGTAAGCTACGAAAATATCGCAGCATGGTAGATTAGTCCACGGCAGACCCTACATCCCCAGCATCTTTACTACCTGAACGAAATCCATCATGCACCCTACAACGAATAAAGCATGGACTGTATCCTAATCTCTTCTTCCTCCCCTGTACCAAACGCCAGCAAACGCGAAAGTAAATTGCAGATATAAATAACCTCGACAAGAGAAACCTCTGGTAGCCGTGGGCGGCTCCAGCAAATTCAACATCTTCAGCAGATTCAATTCTTCTGGTATATTACTTTTCCAACCTACCAAATATCCCCAGCGTAATAAGTCCCACAGTATATGTATTATCACACAACAAACTCATCACGACACCCTAAAGTACCAATCCCATCCAGTTTACTGCCACCATTATAACCGCCTCAAAATCCCAAGCCCGCAATAAAGCCTCAAATATCCTATACACTCTCCCTCTCTAACCCTACACTCTCCTTCGAACAGGCGAACCCCGTTCACATTCTGTCCATCCGGAGCAGATATCCGAAAAAAGCGTGCAAATGCACCTCCCTCTAAATGTACACCAGGAATTCCCCAAGACAATGTCCTAAGGCTTGCTTTTCCACCTTCGGAGTATTGGACGCACAACTATCATATAATCATGAAAATCATCGAGTTTGGGATTAAAGAGCTTGGTTGGCTGGCTTAGGTATGATCGGGGTCAAAAAGGCTCGAGTGAGAGGAGCAAGTTATGAGGGCGGGAAGGTATAGCAGGGAAGATATTGTGGGAGAATTCAATTTGTGAGTTTAGGAGGTCTAGGGGGGTGAAGGAAGGTTTGAGTAAAGAGATAGTTGGGCCGAGAAAAGGGTTTGATAGAGTAACTTATTTCCTTTATCAAGGGCTTAAGGCCGTAGTGTACCCTTTGAATAGATATGTTTAATGCTATTAATTCAGCCAGTTCATATAACACATAACCACACAGACCTCAAGAGTCAGAACAGCACTATCTCACGCACTACTAGACTATTCTCCAGAACTCCCCTCTAAACCCTCCGACAAGCCAACAAAGCAGACCATAGGAACCGAAAACGCTCTAGCCCATCACCCTCCCGCTTTTGAGGATCCTCATATACAAACATTACTTCCAAGTAAGCCGGACGTGGGTGCGTTCGAATGCTATTGAGAGCAAGTAGGATCTAGGATTCCTGAGAGACTTATACGACTTTTTTGTTTTCAGTGTGGGGTTCTGGAGAAATCATATGCTCTAGAGAGGGGAGATACTTAGATGGCTTATGACAGGTAATCTTGCAGTCGTTGATCGGCGCTTCGCTGCCGCGGAGCGCTTGTTCGGGAGATTGTTTGGGCGTTGCCGCTGGGTTATCTAATGCAAACCCTAAGGCATCTATCCTGCGTGCCTGCCTACTGGTGCTTTATAAACTTGGCTCTCTTTCCTTTCTTAGGCATTGTGGACTTGAGAAAATTCATTCTGAATCACTATATCTAGGAGTCAGATGGCTTTGAGTAGGCTTCAACTTGATCGTCCTGGTCATATATCCTGCAATCTTGCTACCTAACGAGAAAGCATTTCAGTCCACCAGATAGTACCACGCCAGATGTCCCGTCAAAGCCATAGACACAAAAGCCTCCTGGGAACGTAAGTTCGACTAGTTACAGAGATACCAAGCCCCCCCTGTGCACACTGTTCTTAAGTTATCCGCATTGATATCTACTATAAGAATTTTGACAGAGTAAGGAATATCCTTAATCAGCGATGAGAATGGTCTCCTGCACAGTTGCCTCATTGACATCACGCGGAAGAGAACCCGTTGCACTAGAACCCGGTTGACCTAACGGATCTTGAAGTGAGATCTGACCGATGCTGTAGCGTGGCCCCAAAGCTTCAGCTTGAAGGAAGTCGTGGAAGAGCGTGCTTTCGTTGGTGCCGTCGGTTTGCAAGGTTGCTTCCATCATGTGGTCGACAATGATCGGTTCGTCCTTAATCGTGGCATCTGTGGGCTTGCTTTCCAATACCAGGATCTGTTCTTTGGTATCCATGGCTGAGCCGCCATCGTCAGCTGCAGCTGGCTCGTCCTTAATGATGGTGCTTGGGGGTTCTGGCTTCACGATTGGAGTAACACCTTCGTCATCGTCTGCGGCATGGTTGCCTTCGTCTGAGGTCTGCGCAAGTTTGCGTTTCTTGGATGAGACTGGTTGTACTTTTTGGCGAGAAGGGATGGGTGTGCTACGGGTGCTGGCTTGAGTCTCATGGATTCCGTGGGCCTTCATCATACGTTCATAACGCTTCGCACTAAAGAGTGTGAGTTAGTTTGTGTGCGAATACTTGCTGGCGAGCAGTTGTAGCACAAGCTAAAAAGGTAGCTTACGCTGCGCCCTTTGTAACAATAGAGCATTCGCGAGCCACTTCGCCAAAATCCACCTATGTCAGGATTAGTCACAAATTCAGAGTGAGGTGGGGAAGCCTGCTCTCACCTTGCCATTATTGGAGTATCGAATGCAAGAGATGAGGAACTTAAATTGTTCCTCATTAGAGGCTGGTGCCATTTTAGCTTTGCTAGAGTTAGCCATCTTGAGTCGTGGTTGTTGTAAGTGAGTTGAACTTGCAGTGGTGATAAGAACTGTTTCAAGGGTCGACTGGATGTTGACTTTGACGGGGTGGGGGCAGGGCTGACTGTGAATGTCTGATGAGTTTCGTGTTTAACGACTAAGCAACAGTTGAGAAGTGGCAGACAAGTCTGGACTTATAGACCCTGATGACCGATGAGGGGGAAAGGGTTGCAAGATTGTCGGTCGTGATCGGATGAAAGATTGATGGCAGCTTCCCGGACAAACTGTTCCTGGTGAATGGCGTTCAAAGCAATGGGGGATGGATGCGTTGCGTTTTCATTATGGGCACAAATTTGAAGCCCTATGCTGGCTTCTTGCATAAGATTTTTATCCTCTCGAGTAGGGCTGGGGACGTGCATCCCTTTTCTTCCTGGACTTAATTAAAAGCTTTGTTTTCGACACAAGAAGATTGGCAAAAAATGTGATACCTGCCTACCAACTCTTCCCCTTAATCTTGGATCATTAATGATAGCCCTGGCTCTTAGAACATCGAGCAAGAACACCATGTCCAAATACACTACAGTGAAAGAATGACTCGCTACGCTTCTAGTCCATAAGACCGATTCAAGAAAATACTTTCGAAAATTTCAGATTCGAATGCAATTCCCACAAAGTCTGGATAGTGTTTCGTAAAAATCTTATTCGTACTATTGTGACTACAGTGTGACGGAGGAGATGAATGCTACAGAATAGTAGAATATCATAGAAATTGCTTGGAAAAGGAAGGGTAAAGATGTAGATATAGTAAGACAGGTCCATAACAATATTCGATACAAAGATATCCTCATTTCAGTGAAGACATTTTCGAATCAGCACGTACCATCTTGTGTGAACACCGCTTTCCTTAAAACAATACCTCTTCTCTAACAATGGGCTTGAGTGGGATTTGCCACTTCGTTTTGGATCGGTTTTACTGTACACCCAAACCTGAGTTTATGCAAATCTCAAAAATAGGTAGGCTTCTTAGGATCCGTTCTTCTTGGCCATTTTAGCAGCAGGAAGCTTTCGAGAACATAGTGGCTGACTGCCAACGCGGCGGAAAATTGGAAGACTAACCCTGAATGCGAAGTAAAGGTTCTCTTACCCATTGAAACGGTAAGAAACCGAGAACATCCTAGCAGGGACCTTGAGGTCGCCATGAGATGAGCCTATCGCCTACTTTCATAGCGTGTAACATGGGACCACATATTGGTGCATGGAGCAATATTTTGCCCGGGCGCAATACAGTCTTATTTTATTTCAGGATTGAGATTGAGAGCAAGCGCTGGAAAAATAGAATTTTTTAGATATAGATATAGAGGCATACGTCTATAGAAGTACATTCGCGACAACATAGGCCAAGAAAGCACAAGAAAGTCCGCAACAGTTGACTTCAAGTCCTGGAATCGTCGTGCAATGATCTCTACTCATATGATGGATGAAGGTGGACACTTAGTCGGTCTTGTGATTTAATCTTTGCTTTAGACGCGCGGCTGTAATCGATCGCCCATCGGCGGAAATGATAGCTCATTATCTAACCGAGTGCGCTATTTCAGAATCACATCAACAACGACATGCCTTATGGCTGCTCTGTTATGGCATGTCAATATGGTATTTGTATAGCATAGACGTTGCTGATAGCTCCGAAAACAGGTATTAAGGACTGTAACCGTCTGGTCTTCAATCTCACTGTGTACACAGCAGATTGGAATCGGTTTCCGGACCCCCCTGGAGCTGTCTAACGGTGTCGTGAACTTGAGGTACAACCACGCGATGTTTTGAAACTTGGAAATCGAAGCTCACGATATAACGCGCGATAGAGGAGAGTAAATCAACGAGAATATCCCGGAGTAAGTATAAATGAAACATTAGCAAAGTTCTGTATCTCACTTTCGTAAGGAGACATTCAGACAAATAATGCCATGTAAACCATGGCGTTTGTCTCCTAGGGTAGAGCATAGCTGTGAGTAGAGTCAAGCGATTCTTGAGTTTCCAGCTATGGGGTGAATCGCGAAGCTAATGTAAATACATGTTTGAGTACATCAGGAAACGTGCTATCTTGCCTGGGAATTGTTGTACCACTCGTGGCAATACACCAGGCTTGACGATGCTCAGCCTACACCTCTGTGTCCAGGGATTCCTCCTTGCTGTTTTGTTACGTCAGTTCTGTGATATTCGCCGCCGCAGCTGAGGATTGAAGTTGAGGCAGCAGAAGCTTACATCACATTGGGGTTATAGCCACAATTGATAGCTGTGAAACCAAACGCTTCTTTAGCCCCACGTTTCGTCCCACGCGTCGGAGTCATAGCCACTGGACTTGCAGCCTTCGCAGGACGTGCAGGATCCTTGTGCACTGCAGTCTTTTTGATCACTTTCTTTGGGGTTATATTGCTGGCACTAGCTTCGGCTGACTTCGGGGTCACTCCAATCTTCTTCTTAATCTTGCCGAACTTGGTCTGAGCAACGTGGGCATTCTTCAGTCCTGTTGCTAATGCTACCGCAATCCAGTCTGCCTGAGACAAGAATTAGCCATGACTGAATATGGAACGTTGTCTGCGCTATATTCACAACTCCATAGGGGAACGCTGACAAGTTCTCAACAGCCTAAGAAAGGCGGAGAATTACGGGGTGAGGTGACAGCATGATGAAGGCATTGAGATTCAGTCAAGCTTACCTTGGGCAACCCTCCGTCCATATGCTTAAGCACTTCACAAAGGAACTCAGTATCGTTATGCTTCAGAGTTGGCTCCTTAATGTCCGTCATGGTGATTTTGATGTTGTTAATTCTTGGCTGGCTTGTGAGAGTGTAACGCAAGCTTTGGGTTAGCTCGAGGTTTCTATAACGCGAAAGGAACTTGTGAGTGATTCTTACCTTTCGTCTGAATGTTGAGAGGTAGTGCTTCGTGCTTTTAGTTGTTGTTGTCAATCTGTTCGTTGAGGTGGGTTGAACTTCAATTCCCGGGATTCCGAATAGTCGCTAGACCCTAATGTGTACTGTGAACGAAATTGACCGAGGAAGTATAGGGCTCGATTTGCAGCATCATAACCAAGCGCGGACAATTTGGATCTCGCCTGAGAAAACGAATGTCAGTAAGTGATGATTAATCGCCTGGCCTCCTCTCGAGGAATTGGCAGTCTAGGTTACTCTTGTTTCACGTTTATCATTTCTGGTCTTTCTTTTTCAATTCATTCTAATGTACATGCTTTGCAATCTAACTCACATAAACGATAATTTTCTATTGAGGTTGATGTACCCGTGTAAATGGCCTGTAGCGATACATTCTTGGGAGACTGCTACAAGCAAACAGTTCCTTAAATTGAACCTGCACAGACCAGTCATCCTTAACAAAGCCAAGTTGAATTCGAATAGGACAAGTAAATACAGCCAAACTCCAAAACAAATGCGAAGTCCTTCCGCGGAGGCCCATGTTCCTCCTGATAGACATCCAGAAAACGTCTCTCAATTGTTCCAAGATGGCTCCATCTTTACCAGAGGTTCCAGTTTTATGATTCTCGGAGGCCACATTTTATCAGAGTCTTCTTTCGCTAAGAACAGACTGCCTTCGGAGGACATCGCTTGCAAATCGCCAACGTAGACGTTGCTACCGGGCTCTGGCTTAACGTTTGGTGGAGATCTCATGCTCTCAATGTCTTCTTGTGACCAGAAAGGACCAGATTGTGGGGACATCTGATGCGGAGCAGGTCCTATGGATGCGCTGTTCCTAGGCGCTGAAGATAAATTCCCATGCTCGTGGTCTGGCTCCTCCTTGACAATAGGCTCTGGTTTGATCGTACGCTGGATATCCTCCATGGGCTCTGTTTCTGCTTTTACTGGGGGCGGATCATCGTCTCTCGATTCAGACTTGGGAGGTTTTCGAGGTTTAGGCTTTTTGGTGCGTGGCACAGCGGATCTCGGTTTGCGTGGAGCTGCTGGAATACCCTCCATTTGCTGCCTGAAGCGAGAAAAGCGCATTCGAGCCGCGTGACCGTTGGTGATGTCGAGCTGGCTAGCCACGTTGTTCCAATCGATCTATGGAACAATTTGAGTTTCAGGTAGGTATTACCCAGTGGAAGGAGCCTCACCGATTTAAGGTCCAGTTGCTTCAAGATGGTGTAGAGAAACTTTGCAATGGCGCCATCCGTTGGCATAGTCCTATTTCTCCGGAGGCTCGCCACTTTGACTGGTGGATCTTCGTTGAAGATCCGCTGTTAATGTGTAGGTGCTGTTAGGTGTGGTAATTGTAAGCTTCTTCCAGTCTTGGGCAACAAGCTTGACTGCACCACTAATAGCGCTGGAAATAGTACTGATGGCGTTCTATTCGGTCTCGGAAGAAGTGAAATGGGGTGATAAAACCTAGAAATAAGAGGTTTGACGAACGATGGTTTCAAAGCAAAGCGGTATCTGATTTAGAGCTATATGCAAGCTTTGTTGCTCTCTTGCCGGCATACAGTACAAAGGGACCGGTTCCTCTCACTAACGTAAGAGCTTCAAAACCTACAAGATCAATCATCAGTTCGGGAATCTTTCAATACTTTGCCGGCGGAAATGTGCATTGGGGGCTCTTTAGTTTCTCCTGCGTTGCAGCTTGTGGAGAAACGTTACCAACGCAGTTTGCCGGCCCACCGAATGGCGGATTAACGCAGGCACTAGCCGGCATTACCTTTCATGTCCAATGCGCCTGATACGTTTATACCTGTAGAACCTTCTCCATTGTGATCTTCAGGTTCTGTACAATATGGAGGTGGTTACCTGGTTTTGCGTCGATGATCAAATAAACTGGGTGGAGATAATAGCTTTTGGTCTTATCGTAATATGAGATTTAGGACATTGGATTATCTGTCCAAGCTGTTGCTAGTCATTCCCACTCGGTAGGCAGTGCCGCCCAATTCGAATAACCATGTGGATGAAGGCTGCTCTAAAAAGTAGCAAGGATCAGAGCCTTCTGATTGCTGTAGGTACCGGATCGCGCTTCTTTGGCGTGCGAAGATGAGCTAGGACTGATCAGAACGGTTTTTTCGACAAGTATGAATACTATCGAGTATCTATTGGGATTCAGCAATGGTCACTAAGCTGGTAGGCTGACAGGATTATGGTGCGGAGACTCAAGGTTGTTGGCATCAGGTAATACTACTCTGTCAGCGCAAGCATGGACTCTATGGCTTCGAAGAGAGATTGAATCGACAATGGCCTACCTCAGGAGAATCATACCTGTCGGAGAGCTGGTAAACGGATTAAAATGGGAAGAGCGGGCGGCATTAGGTTCCAACGGCTGAAAAGAGTATGGGTTCAGAAGGTGGATGAAGGGGCTCTTGTACAAGAATATAAAGAATTGGTGTATATCCGAGGACCGAATCATTCACCTCACAACATCAGGCCACAAACTGCCGCTCACTACCCGAAGATCCCTCTTCTACCTTTCAACCTGACCATCCAACGATCAATCTTACATCATTCTCATCAGCTTGCTACAAATACACACAACTCACCGCTTCAGCACCAGCTTAAACTGTTCAATACAAACTCCAGTCTCCAAGTGACCTAATTCATTCAAATCAAATCAACAAAATGCCAATCCGTTGGGATCAAGCGACAGAACGCAAGGTGAGTTCTCAACTAATTATACGTACTGCTTTGGCTGATCGTTCCATAAGCTCTTTCACCACGTTCTCCTCCTTCACAACGTGAAAATCGACTATGCCGCTCTCGCACAGGCAATGGGGCCTGGTAAGTCTCATCCGAGTATCTCTCAGTCATTCTCATCATACCCACTCCTGACCACCCTTACCTTCATCTCAGATTGCACCGAGAAAGCGCTTAGACACCGCATTGGAGAAATCCGCGGCCCTGTGAAATCCACTCCAACTCTCACCCCCACCGCAACCACCACCAAGAAGACCACAGTACCACCCAGCAAGGTGGTCAAATCGGTCAAACGCGGTACCAAGCGTACCAAAACCATTGCGAATGACCTCTCGAGCGAGGAGGAAACCATTCCTCCCTACCCCAGGAACGTTCTCGGTCAATCTCGCTGGGAGGTCAAGTACGGCAAGCCGCCTAATGCGGCAGATAGTGAGAAGAAACCGGAGGATGACGCTGGCGCTGGAGCGGGGGGGCTAGGTGGCGATGAGGGCAACGGGCTTAGGGGGGAGTAGATTAACATCGCCCCCGCCAATGTTAGCACAGAGACCTCGCTTTTTCTAGCTGTACTGGTGGTGAAGTTGAGAGGGGCTACGGGGAATTAGGGGATGCGTTTCTCTAGAGAATTAAATGTACTAATAGTCAAAGTCGCGTTCACTTTTCAATGGGATTTTCGTTATGTACACGATATTGCTTGTATTCGATGCCGTGAACTCGTTTTTTGACTGCTTGTTATGAGATACTATGTTTATATGTCAAGATGTGATCATATCCGCCCTCTGCTTTATGAGAGCGTAACTAGCTGCACAATATTGCCCGTATGCGATGCCGTGAACTCGTTTTGTGACTGCTAATCATGAGATATCGTGCGTAGCTGTGACGATGTGATTATATATCTGCTGCCTGCTTTAGGGTAAGGTGTTTGTACGTACGATATTGCCTGCGTTCTAGGTTACTGGGAAGTTATATAGCTACGTATATGCATTTATGCCTTCATCCATATCTATACACCTGTACTGCATCCCAGAGACCAACAACATTCATGTATGTCACCGTACACCTCTGTGACCACCCTTACTACGATGATTAGATTCCGATCACCAGAAGTTAAGCTTGCGTCTAGGGCAAGGGAGGGGCCGTGAGAACTGAGGAGTCCGCGTAAGAGGAAAAATGGGTTTCGCAAACGGATGTGCAGAGAGTTCAAAGACCATGCTCACCGCGTTTTCCGTAGGATGGAGACTGTTTTTACCTGTTCGTCCGATGTCGTTCACAATATCATTGAAATGTGTTAACGCGCTTAAATCCCTAGTTTACATAATCGCCTGCTATCGTACTACATAAGATCTCTCTTGGGCGATGATTTTAAGGGCTTGCATTACAAAAAGACCACCTTGGTAAAGTCAGGCCCGCTAGCGTAAAGAAAAACTCAACCTTTTCACAATCGGCATTCCCCAACCTCACATTTGTGATTCGCCTCAAGCATACAATTCCTCCTCCGACCCAATTCCTTCATCCTGTTCTTTTGCAGCTGCAAAGGCAGTGATCTGATCCTCGTCGTAGTCTCCAGCGAAACTTCCTACATCATCCCCATCTTCAGAAATTTCCTCGACGTCTTCGATCTTTATGGTTGTGCGTTTCGCGGTCTTTTTCTTGGCGGGGGTCTCGTCGGCGGAAGAGGAGGTGCCGATGTCGGGGGCGGGGGAGGATGTTGTGTCCTCGCTGTTCGTTGTGAATAGAAACATCAGCGTCGTGCTCGAGAGAGTGATGCTCGTAGTGGGGATATCGCAAATACAAGAAATCAAAAATTAAAGACAAGGAAACATACTCAGACATTGCACGCCCGCGCTTACGTTTCCCCGCTCCCCCAGCCCGTCCGCCGGACTTTGGCGTCGTCTTCGGCTTTGTGATTTTGGTCGCTTTGGAGGGACTAGACTTGGGAGTTGAGGGTTTGCCGTTCGAGACAGCGAAGTGACCGGAGGAGCCGTTTGTGGATTTTGCTAGGGCGCGAATGCGGACG
>JAABUO010004227.1_pt1 | contig 16935 bp, 22 predicted proteins | sample 5559291 | NCBI WGS metagenome assembly JAABUO01 (sample SAMN10711878, study PRJNA513372) | rock metagenome | isolation source: Antarctica rocks | place: Antarctica: Victoria Land, Finger Mt sud | reverse complement strand
GCCAGCAGGTCCTCCTCCTCCCGGTGGGGATCAACACATTGGCTATCATCTCACCGTTCTGCGATCCTTTCTGATTGTTCCTGCAACTATGATTATTGCGCTTCGGCTTTACACCCGAGCAAGAATTACTCGTTCTTTAGGACTGGATGATTTCTTCATAGTACTAGCTCTGGTAAGAGGCCTCGGACTAGGAATTGTGTGTCGGTTCCTAATCTCTCGCAGTTACTGAGTTGGCTTCTCTATGTCTTCTTCGTCATCGCTGTCGATGCTGGACAGGGGCGACATGCGTACTATCTCTCGAAGCATCAGCTGCTCAGGTTCTCCAAAGTTGTATATATTGCCCTGCCAATCATCACCATTGCAACAGCCTGTTCAAGGCTCTCCATTTCTATCTTCCTGCTCCGCATCGTCAATCCTGGGCGTCGGTGGAAACACGGCCTTTGGGCTTTGATCACCTTCATCACTATTAATTATGTGGCCATGTTCATTTCGGCCTACCTCCAGTGTATCCCGGTGCAGAAAAATTGGAACACGTCGGTTCATGGCAGCTGTTGGTCAAAAGCAGCTCAATCAGGTACTAATATCTGGCAAGGGTGTAAGTTATTAGAATCACAAACGTGTCTCCTGCCTCTAACAGTATACTGTGCAGGCTTCTCAATAATTTGTGATTTCGTTCTTGCTATTCTGCCTATTTTCTTCCTTTGGGATGTTCAAATCAGCATGCGGAAAAAACTCGGCATCTGCATCCTCATGGGATTTGGGATGATGTAAGTACATCTGTCGGCAAGAGTCCAGGATTCAGCATCTGATGATAAACCCAGAACTGGAATATGTGCGATTGTAAGAACCGTACTTACCACCCGTCCCGTCAGTGCACATCCAGATCCTACGTGTAAGTCTCAAAAATCGAATACCAGAGCTTCTAACTGACTGTACACAATAGGGGACACTATGGATTCGGCAATCTGGGCGTCGTGAGTCTGCCCCAGTACCTTATATTTCCCCATTAATGATTCCATAGGCTTGAGGAGCTCTTTTTACTGATTGCTGCTTCGGTTCCTGCACTTCAACCTCTCTTCAAGAAGAAGAAGCTTAGCCGTGGCTATACGTCGTCAGGCTACCAGAGATCCGGTGAAACTCGCTTGAAATCAAAATCATCAGCTCGCGATCCATACGCTATTGATTATGACGACGGTATTGCGCCGTCAATGGACAGTCAGATCCTATCTTCGAAGCCTACGATCTTCTCCACGGAATATCAAGAGATCAAGTTACACAAGATGCATGTAGCTGAAAGAGCTATGGTCTAGCGGCTTCATCCTGGAGGCCGCATGGTATGAGTGAACGCCGGAGAATGGACAGTGAGGGTTTAGCATACGGTACTTTCCAGGCGTATCGGCATGGGGGCAGCAAAGCTGCTGCGTCATGTTATCATACTCGTCTGGTGTCGCACTTGTCAGAAGCACCGAGCCTTATGCACTGCCATAGCTGTAATATTATGTTCTTGGTGAAAATGCCGGAAAGATGACAACTGCCGAGTAACCTCTCCCTCATCTTCGAGATTCGATACCGGTTCACTTGCCGATCGTACGTGATCTACCCTAAGATTCATCTATTCCATGATGATGATGATGATGCTAGATTGGCAATGCCGGTAACGGTGTGTACACCAGTCTGTGCCGTACATGTGCAGAGAGGTACGTCCGGTATTTTTCATCTTTAGTTGAGACTACTAAGGTATACATACTCTGACCAGGAACTAGTCTCCGCCTGATACCTCGGTGGCTCTGGATGTTTAGCGTCTATTCCGTACTACCTTATCTGAGTACTATGTTCGGGCTCACGATTACTACCATTGCCGGCCTTTCCATGTAGGTTTCATATCCAACGGCCTAGAAGCCCCGCCACGCGAGCTTCTATATCATTCTCGGAACCAAGCGTTATACTCTGATGTTCTCAACTTTATATCTCAGATTGTTGACATAAGCACTCAATGACGGCTAGCACCTAAGAGAGTTTCCAACTATGGGCGTGTAAATGCGTCCTTCAACATCATCGACATGACGAACGCTACATGCAACGTCGCCATTGTGGGATGTGGTCTAGGAGGTGTAGCTGCGGCCATAGGCATCCGAAGAGCAGGCCACGTGGTGACCATCTATGAGAGGGCTCAAGCTCTGGCGGAGGTTCGTCAACAGCCTATGGTGCGCTTCGTTCGCTAAAGAGGATCCCTTCGACAGCTTGGTGCCGGCATACAGTTACCGTATAACTGCACCCGTGTCCTCAAACAATGGAATGTGCTTTCCGCCGTCGAATCCATATCTGTCCAGCCAGCCCACGTTGTCTTGAGGTCCTATGGAGATGGCAAAACTCTCTTCAAGCGGGCCTTGCCTTTTGAGAAACCTGACGATACACCACATCTCCTCACCAACCGTGCGGATTTCCTCAAGGTTCTCTACGAAGAAGCCGTCAGACTAGGCGTTCGATTCCACTTCGGCTCCACTGTCTCTAAAATCGACTTCATCAAACCAGCAATCGAATTCTCAGGCGGCGCAAACGTCGCTTGTGATGTCATCTTCGGCGCCGACGGCCAAAAGTCCTTTTGCCGAGAACTGTTCCTCGGGCACTCAGATCCTCCTCAATTCAGCGGTGACCTAGCATACCGAATCACAATCCCCGTCAGCGAAGTCGAAACCCATCCGGACCTAGCCAGCCTCCTCGAAAACCACGACATCAGCTGCTGGATGGGTCCCGGCGCCCACGTAGTCTGCTATCAGCTGAAGAACGCTCTGAATGTCGTCCTCGTCGCTCCCGACAACCCTTCACCCTCCTCGTCGGACAACAACAGCCCTAACGCCAGCCTCCAAGAACTCGAAGACGTCTTTCACAACTGGGATCCCCGCTTGCGGAAGCTCTTCAAACTCACCAAGGGGGTCCTGAAGCACCGTCTACTCAGCAGCCACGAAATGCCCACCTGGAGCCATCCAAATGGCACCTTTGCTCTTGTTGGCGATGCGTGCCATGTATCAACGCCGCATCTGTAAGCTCCCCGCTGCGCAAAACCCTCACTCCTCACATCACTTACATCCTCCTTCCCACACAGAGCCCAGGGCGCCGCCCAAGCCCTCGAAGACGGCGCCACCCTCGGCGCCCTCTTCGCCCGCCTCCCCCAGGCCCCACCAACCCCCGCCCTCAAAGCCGTCCTCACAACCTACGAATCCCTGCGCAAACCCCGCACCACGCTCGTCATAGCCCGCAGCGCCAAAAGACGCGATCTGTACCAGTTGCCTGATGGCGAGGAGCAGGAAGCGAGGGACAAGGGACTGTTGAGGGAGGGGTGGGGGGAGAGGTATCCGGAAGTGGTGGATGAGGCGGAGTTTCAAGATTGGTTGGCGGAGTGGGATGCGGGGGTTGAGGTGGGGAGGGTGGTGGAAGGGGGGTTAAACGTCCTTAGTCAGAGCTAGCAATTTTGCTAAGACATAATCGTTGATGCGTTGAATAGGGGTACAGTAAGACCCCTTCATAACATTATCCCACATAATCATACCCCCCTCCCCCCATCATTCAACGATGCGACCCACAACGGATTTGCCACTGCGTGAGTGATCGCCCAGGTCTTCCTGTGACCTACCGTCATCGGCCTCGCGAGATTACTCTTATAGTAGTAGAAGACCGGGCTTGGGCTTGGGCGTACGCCAAGGATTCGTCTAGTCTGATCCTGTACTCCTAGCCCTTCCATCAACGGCTTATGACAATTTTCTCAACTCCCGTTTTGACACGTGCATGAGTAGAGGCTGCGCGGTACCCCTAAGGTAGAGAAGGCTCGGGACAAGGCCTGCCTTGGGGGGAGATTACGGGAAGTTTGACAAGCTAGATGTTGTGATTTTGTTTTTGTTTTTTTTGCTAGTGGGAGGTTTGGTAATCTGTTTGTTCGTGTATTTATCATGTATTTAAGAAATTGTTGTATTGGCTATTGACGTGATATTTCTCATATTGTCTGTTCTGGCTGTTGTCACAATAAACCATCGTTGGTTTTCCAGCTTTACAACATCGTACGTGGTTTTGAGCTAAAACTCACTCTTTTTCAGTCGCTCTTGTTCAGCAATGGCGGACTCGAAAGCTCTGCCACCGGAAAAACCAATATCGCCATCACCAGGTGGCCGAGGGGTTCTGGCATCCGTCGCGGCAGCATGCAAACCTTACGTCGAGCTTACTCGCCTTAACAAGCCCATTGGAATCTTGTACCTCTATCTCCCCGGCCTGACGAGCACCTTCGTCGCTGCATCCTTGGCCAGACCCGCCATGCCGATTGGCCATCTCTTGAAAGCCAACGTTTTGTTGTTCTTGAGCGCGGCGATGATGCGTGGCGCCGGCTGCTCCTGGAACGATACCCTTGATCAAGACCTCGATCGACAGGTTTCGCGAACTCGACTACGTCCGGTTGCACGGGGTACTATATCGACATTCGCCGCTCATGTTTGTACCGTCTGTCAGCTCCTGGTGTTCTTCTACCTGCAAACGCTGTTGCCCGCGCCGATGGCACATGTCTCAACGACACCTTGTTTCTACGCCAGCATACCATTCATTATTGCCACTGGGATGTATCCGCTGGCGAAGCGGGTAACCAATTATCCACAGGTGTTCCTGAGCATCCCAATGTCATGGGGTGTTGCAGTCGCATTTCCTGCGCTAGGGCTCGATCTATTCGCGTCGTCTACGTCCATGGTTGCGGCCGTTTCTTTGTTTCTGTCTAACGTTGCTTGGGTCGTCCTATACGACATGATTTATGCTTTTCAGGATATCAAGGATGACATCAAAGCCGGCATTCTTTCAATGGCTGTACGGTACGAGAAGCACCCTAAATTCGTTCTGTCCCTATTGAGTTTGATGCAGACGGCGTTTCTTCTCATCACGACTTTTGCAATGGAAGCTGGATTTGTCTGTTTCGTTGGCATGCTCGGTACTATGGCTGTGCTGGGCTGTATGATCAATAGAGTCGACTTGGGGGAGCCAGCGAGTTGTGGATGGTGGTTCAAGTACGGTTGTCTTTTTGTTAGCGGACCGACTGTTTTTGGATTCCTCGGTGAATACTCGATGAGAGTCTCCGGGAGGTTGTAAAAGCTCTGTAATGGTAATCCCGATTTTCCCCTTTATTCTCCAACACCACTGACGTCAATTATCAAAGCCTCAGATCAATATTTCTGTATAAACTTGGACACGGAAAGCGGTATGTACCGTCACGGACGATCTTGGTAGGTCTTGGGGACTTCTAGGTTATGACTAGTGATGGAAAATGGCTGAGTGGCAAGCGATGCACGTATTCGTTGCACGTGGTTCCCATGCAACTTGTGGCCTCTGGTTGAGTAGTGGCTTCGCACTGTTGTTTAGACTCTGGGCATTACATTTTCATCCCATTTCGACGTGTATAAACATTTCAAGAGTCAGCAGTCAGCTAATACGCAAGAGCCAGTACCTCTCATGGTGATGAAGAAGGAATGTAGGTTCTATGAAATGTTTGAGAGGTATGGACACGAAGATGTTCGGATAGAGGCTCAAGGTTACCTTGTTGCACTTTGAGAGCTTATCGTGTTCGATACGCGAATTTATCCTTCCGCGCTAAGCATTTTTTACAGCTCACTAACGTTAATAATACCAATGTATTTACAGCCAACTCCGGGTATTTCCATTGGCTAGAGACACTCTAGTCGGACGTCTCCTCTTCTAACAGTCAGCCCCCTCTTCTAACAGTCAGCCCCCTCTCAACAACGCCCCGAACCGTTTGGTTCATCGTCACACCCCGAGCAGTGTGGACGTGTTTGAAGACGCTACATCAATAGTGCTCATAAGCTGAATCCAAAATGTGGCACGACCCACACTGTGCTGTACGGAACTTTCTTCAACTGCCCGGCCACTCCGGTCCTCTGGAGTAGAGTCAAAGATGTAACCTTTCAGAAACAGCCGCGGTCCAATCGTGAGCAATGATACGAGAGTCCCTGCTATTATTGTGGGTATCTTCTCAATCATGCTATTCTCTAAGCCGCAATCCAGCAGTGAGTCAAGAATGTCTCTCCTAATGGCATGCATGAGCAACACCTTTAACGGTTCACCGCCAACGTTCCCTAAAGACTACGGAAGTGGTTTTTTACAACTAGTACCTTGGCGTGTCACTGAACAAGGTAGAGTAACTTTACGGTTGGAAATTTTAGGTATGGGTTTACTTTACGCTTTTCCAGCTTTGGAATACTCTATCGATCGTGATTATCGGGAACTTGTTTTTCCTCGCGCTATCTTCACCTGCTTTCTCCACCTAAGGTGTTGACTTGTAAACCCTAACTCGCCTTTTATGAAGACGTACATTTGGGACACGGGCTTTTAGCTATGAGCCGTTGAAAATTCCATCAACTGTTTTCGATTACTGCTTGATATCAATCTCTGTAAAAAGGGTCTCACGTACGCCGTTCTGTTACCATTGAATCCTGGTTCTAATCAGAGAACAATGACTTGAGGACCAAACAAGTTGTCCCACCTTGGCTCTTACGGTTGTTGAATCTCCGACTCTGTTATCAATCTACTTGAAGATCATAATGGCATTTACGATTTCACCTGTCGTCCAGCTCCTGCTCTGCAGCATTACGCTATATACTTTGTATTTCCTCTATCAACGCACCACAACCATCTTGAACCGTCGTAAATTCGTTCAGAAACATGCCTGTAAAGCACCCGCCAAATATCCCCACAAAGACCCAGTCTTTGGCCTCGATATGCTGTGGGGCACGATTCGTGCGGTCAAATCCAAATCCTACATGGCACGAATCCGGCATTTGCACCAACAGAATGGAAACACATACTCCTCCCATTACCTGCTATCCCCCATCATCCACACAATCGAACCAGATAACCTCAAAGCCGTGCTGTCCACCAACTTCAAAGACTACGGCATCAGTCCGGCACGGAAAGAGGCCTTTCTTCCCCTTTTCGGCCAGAGTATCCTTGTATCGGATGGTGCCTTATGGGAACATTCGAGAGGCCTACTCCGCCCTAGTTTCGCAAGGAGCCAGGTTGGCGATTTGGCAATGTTTGATGGCCATGTAACGAACCTGCTCAAATCCATCCCACGAGACGGATCGGTCGTGGATCTGGGAGATTTATTTTTCGGGCTAACTGCAGACGTGATTACGGATTTCATGTTCGGCGAATCGATCGGGTCCTTGACTCAACCTGATTCTTTCCGGAACCATATCATGCAAGCTTTCCACGACGTCGAATTCGGCGCCGAAGAGCGATGGCGTCGAGGCAAATTTGCGAATTATCTGCCGCATTCGGAATTCTATAAAAGCGTCAGACAAGTACACAGTTTTATCGATGAGCATGTTGCCAAAGCCATCGAACATCGCAACTCACAGAGCGCGAAGCAGGAATCTGCGGCTGAGGAAGAGGAGAAGACGAAGGAGCGGTACATTCTATTGCGCGAACTGGGAAAAGTCACCGATGATAGAAAGCAACTCCGAAGCGAACTCTTGACCGTTTTCCTCGCTGGTCGCGACACTACCGCTAGTCTCTTATGCAATGTCTTCTTCGTATTCGCCCGTAGACCAGACATCTGGCGCCGCCTCCGCATAGAAGTTGCCGAGCTTAAAGGCGAGAAACCGACATTCGCCCAATTGGGTCGTATGGACTATCTCCGATCCTGCCTGAACGAATGTAAGTGCCTTCATCCCAACCTTCCAGCACCCAAAAAATCCAGATTAATCGGCGTTGCCAACTATATTTACAAACACTCGCAGCACTCCGCCTCCACCCACCCCTCCCCCACAACGCCCGCGTCGCCCTCAAAGACACCATCCTCCCCCTCGGCGGCGGCCCTCAAGCCCTCTCCCCCATCTTCGTCCCCGCGAACACAGCCGTCAATTTCGACGTTGCGGCGCTGCACCGGCGGAAAGATCTCTGGGGCGAGGACGCTGCGGAGTTTCGACCGGAGAGATGGACGGACGGGGAGAAGGGGGGTTGGGTACGTAACGATCCTGCAAAACCTGCCCACCGAGCTGATTCCTTTGGGGGACGGTAGAAATACCTTCCCTTTAGTGGCGGGCCCAGGACGTGTATTGGTCGTACGTTCCTATTTCTGCCTCCTTCATTCATGCGCCTTTTCGCTGTGGTAGCATAGGTAACCCATACTAGAACAATTCGCCCTTACCGAAGCCTCGTACGCCGTCACGCGCCTGGCGCAGGAATTCAGAGAAATCAGCACAAGGGATACGGAGCCCTGGACCGAGAATTTGGGGGTCGTATGCACGGTTGCTAACGGGGTTAGTGTTGCTATGGTGCCTGCGTGAAGAGAGAGCGGAGCTAGAAGGGGAGGGGCAGAGGTGTGGAGCAATTGTGATGGACGGGGTATTGTCGATACAGTGAGACGTGGCTGTAACGAAGTGGTAATTCCCTTATGGCCGCTTCGTTGGAAGGGGGTTATCGTGAAGACAAGGCCGTGTGAAGAAAACTTTGGAGTAAAGATCAATTATTTACACAGTAGGGGGTCCATGAGGGGCTTAACTCTGAGACTTAAGCATATTAATACATAAGTGATCGGTGTTAGTGAAGCAGAGCAGGTAGCTTTCATAGGCCAAAAAAAATATCTGATTATAATGATGTACTGCAAAATAGCCTCAGGCTTACTGAAACTTCCATTAGCCTTCCTTCATCTGGCGACGATCTTTATCCATCTTCGATTGGCCATTTTTCAAAACCGCTAAAATCATTTCATGGTCTATCGACCAAGCGTTCGATCAAGATTTAAAAGCAAATGTGAGAACAGCTGAAAAGGAGTGAGGAAATGAGAAATTAGATAAACTGGAGGAGGACTGAAAGGGGGGTCTTTAGAACTTTGCTGCCATATGTTTTGTTGCTTGAACAGACTAGGCACGTCTGATACCTTGGTGCCAAAGCGTAGGATATTGGCCTTGGAAGGTCTGCGCTGCGCATGTCTCCGTCGGGATTTCGGTCTCGTTCCTATCCCACCCATTGAAGTGAAAGAAAATCTCGAGGGTTTCTCCGATTGGAGAAGCTTCCAACTCTTCACGGGTCTGACATCCCAGTACTCTGAACGTCACCTGGATCCCTTCCGGTAAGCCTAGGTTCAGGATAGAGACCGAATTCAGGCGCCTGAGGCTCCGAGCTTTCATCTCATCCTACTGTATATCATTCTCTTTGGATGTGCATTCATACACAAGGTGGCTTCTAGAATTGGTTGTTTGGTTGAATAGGTATGGTGTTTCCCCACATGTTGGTCCGAGCTTAGCGAGCTCAGCGAGCTGGCGCTAGTGCTTGTTCCTGCGCTAAAAGGATCGCCGTGACGTCGGTGTGCTGTTTGCTTATTGGACGCGCTGAGCGCATGCAAGATTGTAGATAAGCTGTGCCCTTCCCGAACTTTGGATCCCATCGCAAGCATGCATGGTTCTCACGGTAAACTTGGTCAAGCTTAAACGGATCGATACATCGCAAAATCCCGACTCTTTCACCTCCAACGTGACGATTATCATCCATAAGTCCTTGTTTAGTACTTTAAAAGAAGCATGTATCAATCCTGGATGCAGTGAACCTCCAGGTCTTAATCCATTAAACGTTCACATCTTCACCGTCCTTTCGTCATGGCCGGTACGAGATCCTCTGCGCGACAAGCTGCCGCTGCTGCGAATGCAGGCTCCAATTCCTCGCAGAACCAGCCCGCGACCAAAACTGGTACCGCTGGAAGTAAGCGGAAGGGAAGCACTGCGACTGGCCCCAAGTCTAAGCGGGGCAAGAAGGGTGATGAGAAAAAACAAACAACCATTGAGGCGACTATGCCAACAGAGGACACTGGGGAGCCATCAGAGGACGTCGAAATGAAAGACGATATGCCAGCCGAAGAAGGTATTGCAAACGATAGTGAGGTAAAAGACGGCGTAGAAAAGACTGGTAGCGAGGATATAAACGATGGTGGAGATGTAGCCAAGACTGATGACCGCGAAACAAAGGAACAGGAACAGGAAGAGCGACTCAAAGAGGAAAAAGGGGAAACGGAAGATACCAAGCCAACCAACGGTTATGCTCAGAGTACAAGCGTCGAGGCGCAACACGTTTCCGACACTGCGCAAGATACTGACACATCAAAAATGAACAGCACTGGCGCTGTCAATTCTGGAGACTCAACAACTAATGGAAGTGGCAATGCCGCAACAAAGTCCAACGATGCCGTAGAAGAGTCTTCTGAGAAAGAGAAATCCACAGCGTCCAGCATCCTAGAGAAAGGTATTATATACTTCTTTTTCCGCGGCCGGGTAAACGTGGAGGAACCTTCCGCCGTAGAAGACATTGCCAGAAGCTACATCGTCCTGCGTCCTCTGCCTCATGGCGCAAAGCTTGGGGATGGGCCAATTGGCGATGCTGGAAACAACCGCCTCCTTGCGCTTCCTAAGAAAGTCCTACCTGTGAGCTCAAAAGACAGATTCATGGTTTTTGTCGAAAAGTCCAATGCTAGTATGGAAGAAATCAAGGACAATCTGACATCTTCCAACTATATGACCAAGACCGCCGGCTCTCGTCATACCCCTGCAGCTGCAGCGATCGGGGAGGGAGTGTATGCTATCACTACCACTGGTCGAGAATCACACATAGCATACATCTTGACCATCCCCTCGGAATTAGGTGAGGTCCAGCAAGATGTTGGTTTGAAAGAGCGCGGGAGTTTTGTGACCAGCGTTAAGAACCCGCAGCACCCTGGTCCAGCAAATACAAATCTATCAAAAGGACTGGAATACCCTCCCGAGTATGCTTTTGCTACTGATTTTTCCCATTATAATACTAATATGCTCTGCTTAGGATTATAGAAGAGTTCCGCAGCCTCCGTTGGACGCCTCTTCAGACGAAGATGCTGGACTACATTAATACACAAATTCTGATCATTGGACACGAAGGCAATACTGTCGAGAAAGCAACTGTACAGCAAGGCGAGGACCAAGAAAAACACAAGGATACACCTATGGAGGAGATCGAGAAGCTGGAGCATGAAGATGAACTTCGGGTAGAGCATCTCAAAGGTAAGCTGGTTATTCTCCAACTCGACCATAAGATCTATACTGATGCAAGTAAGGTGATGATACTGTATTTGATGATCTGGGCATGAGCTCCAAGGAGTACCCCAAAGTTCAAACGACCTGGTAGGGATTTCTTATGTCAGGAGGACGGGTCACTTGGCTCCTCAACACTCAAGGTAAGAAATAACGGTTGTTGGAGGGCATCTTGTGACAGGGATCAGCTTTTTGATCGCGATTGGTCTCACTGGATGTACAATAACGGTATTTTGCTCTGCAAAGGTAGGATAACAGGGCACAAAAAAGGAGGAACATTTGTCTATCAAATAAAAAGGTAGTAAGCGCAAGCTTACGTATCCAAGCTTTGAAATGATATGACTATCTCTGGTGATTGATACGCTGTGAACAAGGTGCTCAGTATGTCAAGTAACATGTGAGGTGAGCACTGAGTGCCTAACTTCATGTTTTCAGGCACTTTTCAGAACTGAAGTTAGGGTTACGGGCAACCCCGGTTTGTGCTTCCGCTAGCCGCTAGCCGATAACGGTACCGGTGTTTATGAATTTCATAACGCAAGGTGCCAAACGACACAACTACACCATACAACAAACAGCATACAGAGTCAAAAGCCTCTCCTCTCCTAATTTGCTGCGTACAGGCCTTTACATCAACAAACTGTACTTGAACCACCGCAAACAAGTCTCCAGAAACCTTCCTAGTAAAGCTACCGTCCTTGAGATACAAACCTACCCACCTACATTTCATCTCCAATATCACAAAAGCCGAAAGCGTGCTGTCCATACTTGGCTCAATACTCGAAAGATCTTGAACATCGGAAGGATTCTAGACGTTAGCATAACTTGAGTAAATCTAGTACTCGGCAACTAAGACGCCTCTTCAAATCGATCTCATCCTAAGGCAGAGACTACACTTCGCTGTCGTAGTGATCCCATTGGACGATTGTCCGCTATCGACCTGCATATACTGAACACCTGGCACTTATCTCACCACAAGTCCTCTTCTACTACATGAGATGGCTTCAGCACTAGCAGATCAGCTGAACAAGACGAATATTAAGTTAGTCTCTGTTAGCTTTCAAATCGAAATTGCTCCTAACACACACCTACAGCGATGGTCCTTCAGACAGCAATTGGAAGGAGAAGCTAAAGGCGCCACCTAAAGATGCGCGACCACAGACAGAAGTGTGTCAAATTTTTATAATTATCTGTTTAGAGCTAACCTAGACTGCAGGATGTCACAAAAACAAAAGGCCTTCAATTCGAAGATTTCGTAATCAAGCGGGAGCTGCAGATGGGCATATTTGAGGCTCAGTGGTACACTCCTTCGCCTATCCAAGAGGAAACCATACCAATTGCCCTGGCCGGTCGTGACATCTTAGCAAGAGCAAAGAATGGCACTGGAAAGACGGGAGCTTTCGTCATACCTACACTTGACAGGATCAATCCCAAGAGTAATAAAATTCAAGCTCTAATCTTGGTCCCAACACGAGAGCTTGCTCTTCAAACATCGCAAGTCTGTAAGACGTTGGGGAAGCACCTTGGCATTAATGTTATGGTAACAACTGGCGGTACCGGCCTCAAAGATGATATCATACGACTCAACGACGCTGTACATATCGTTGTTGGCACGCCAGGTCGAATACTTGATCTTGCCAGCAAAGGTGTTGCTGACCTCACTGAGTGTCCCCACTTTATCATGGACGAGGCAGACAAGCTACTCTCTCCTGAATTTACCCCGGTAATAGAACAACTACTTGCATTTCACCCCAAAGATCGCCAGGTAATGCTTTTCAGCGCCACCTTTCCTATGATTGTCAAGTCCTTCAAGGTATGCTACAGTCAGTATTGCACCTATTTCAAGTGCCTAATTGATACAGGACAAACACATGAATGATCCCTATGAGATAAATCTCATGGATGAACTTACGCTAAGGGGTATCACACAATACTACGCATTTGTCGAAGAAAAACAAAAAGTTCATTGCCTTAATACCCTTTTCTCAAAACTCCAAATCAACCAGTCTATCATATTCTGCAACTCGACGAACCGCGTCGAACTCCTTGCTAAGAAGATCACGGAACTCGGATACTCCTGTTTCTATTCCCATGCCAAGATGCTCCAGAACCACCGAAGCCGTGTATTTCACGACTTCCGTCACGGCGTTTGCCGTAACCTCGTGTGCTCGGATCTTCTGACTCGAGGTATCGATATTCAAGCTGTCAATGTTGTCATCAACTTCGATTTTCCAAACAAAGCTGAGACTTACCTACATCGAATTGGTCGGTCTGGACGTTTCGGTCATATGGGTCTTGCCATAAATCTGATCAACTGGGACGATCGCTTCAATCTGTATCGGATCGAGCAAGAGCTTGGGACCGAGATCCAGCCGATCCCACCTTCGATTGATAAATCGCTCTACGTCTATGATTCACCTGATAATATCCCGCGCCCAGGTCCTCGCCCTGGCCCAAGCAATGCAAACCAACGTCAAACCTCCAGTCATGATCAACAATCATCTAGGAACAACCAGCGTTACACCCGGGGCACAACCAATGGTTCTCATGCAGGTAATACTGGCCAAGGCCGTGGCCAAGGCAGTGGTCGAGGTCAATCCCAGCAACATAATACGTCCAGTTACCGGGGCAACCAGCGTAATCAAAACCAGCCACATGGTCAACAGAAAGGGTTTCCCAAGGACCAAGAACAACAGAACCGCAACGGGTCCCAGCTGGGAAACCCAGCGGCCACCACTAAAACTTCGTAGTAGCGACTCTTAAACCACTTGTGGCTTGGTCGAAAGCCTACGAGCGGCTGGTCGAGGCTTCGGCAGTTTTTGTCTTTTCATCGTTTGAATTTTGTTCTCGCTGGATGCGGCTTTTATATGCGCAATGAGACCACCCTGTTGCTCCGAATACGACATTAACACCTACTTTACCACGAAGAATTCGACTCGGAAGAGATTACTTTCGGACAATTGCAACCACTCTTCGTCACATATTCACCTTTTAATCTTAGTTCTATCGACTGAAGTTCATCTCGATATTCTGGCGTTACACCATATCTCCCTAGAACGGCGGTTTTATGCGGCAAAAGTCGTTCACGACCAAGGTTTTGTACTATATCCCGGCGTTACACCTAGGGTTTTCTTTTTAGTAAAGGGCGTTTGTGGCTCTTGAAAACCACTCGGCTCTCTCTGGCGGTTCTCCTGGTCGCCAAACGCGCATTTGGATCCTGTAGCCCTTCAGCATGACATGAAAGCAAGGACAAGAAATCTACGTGGTTTTATCTTTGCTTAATCCTTGGCTGTTTCCTAGTCTCACCAACACACGAATCAATCCCCCCCTCTATCTTCGAATCGGGCAACGCCCACTATGGCCGCAAATCTTAGGTCTTATCTCTAAAAAAAGTCGAGGACATGTCACCCTAGAACATTCCGCTTTCCGTCGTCAACATATGTCAATTTTCCACCTGTCACGGACTTAACCTCTTTGAACCTGGCGCTACTCTCGAGGCCAAACGCTCCAGCACTATCTCTTTTTGAGAGCTGTGGAAGTGGTTTCCACTAGCCTGGAGCACTCCACTCTAAGCATTCCTCTACTCCCTCGCTTTATTAGACATCACTGAAATAATCTCGCACCGCTCGAACCAGGCGCTAGTATCACGCCCTCAAAGCTAATTTCAGGCCAGTGGGAATGGTTGCAACTGCCTGGACCCCTGATTATCGTCAAGCAGTTATCCATCAAAACCTCGGACGCACGTACATGGCAAACCTTGTCTGTCATTTCTTTCGCATAGGTCGAAATCTATTCCGGGCGAAATGACTGCCAGCAGGAAATTCAAAAAATCAGGAAAAAAAAGTAAGAGAAACCGGGTCTATTGCTAGAGAATCGAGTCTTATATAGGACAGCATTATCATAGCTAAGACTAGATAATACCAAAACATTCTCTGAACTCGCCTCATACCTATTCATCAGTGATGTCTACATAGATCTCGTAACTCCGTAAACCGCACCACCAATGCAGGTCCAATGAAGTCACGTAGGGCTGACTATAACTCGATTATGACGCGAAATTCGCGGCAGCACAACCTGCACACCCATTTAGTATGGCGACTCCTACAACAGAGACTAAGAAGAAGGTGTGTAGTAAACTCGAAGTAGGATAAGGATCATTGCTGCACTTGCTGACGCTCTTAGCCAAGTGCACTGAGATCTATAATTGCAGGTTCCACCGCTGGGGCGGTCGAAATTGGTATTTCCTCACGGCGCGCATCTTATATTATTGTGGGGCAGCTTTGACTAATGCTTGTTCACAACAGCTATAACATATCCAGCTGAGTGTACACTTCATCACTTGCACCCAAGCAACCCCAGGGCTAAGTATCACTCACGCAGTCGCAAAAACAAGAACCCAACTCAACAGACGATTACCAGACGGCCAAAAGCTTGGGTGGCCGCCATTTGGAAAAGCATGGTATGCAGGATGCACGACCTTGATCATTGGAAACTCCTTGAAAGCCGGCATACGTAACGCAGCACCTCCAATGTGGCATGCCTACTGGCTGAGATTGGACAGGATTCGTTGCTTTCGACACCTATAAAACCCTTCTCCAAGATGAAGCGGGCAATATCTCAGGCCCAAGAACCGTCATAGCAGGCTTCGGCGCCGGTATCACAGAATCCTTATTCGCTGTCACGCCCTTTGAGAGCATAAAAACTACACTGTACCCCCGCGTCCCCCTTCCCCACACGCATACAGCACCAAAGAAAGCTAACACCCTTCCCTACAGAATCGACGACCGCAAATCCCCCAACCCCCGCATGCGCGGCTTCCTCCACGGCACCGGCATCATCTTCCGCGAACGCGGCCTCCGAGGCTTCTTCCAAGGGTTCGTGCCGACGACAGCAAGGCAGGCGGCAAATTCAGCAACGAGATTTGGCAGCTATACGACGCTGAAGCAGTTCGCGCAGGGGTATGTGGCGCCGGGGGAGAAGCTGGGGACGGTGAGCACGTTTGGGATTGGGGGGGTGGCGGGGTTGATTACGGTGTGGGTGTATCTGGGACATGTTAAATAGGGGTGTAGAGGGGCTGACTGGAAGGGCAGATACGTGACGCAGCCGTTGGATACGATTAAAACTCGGTCAGTCCGCCCTAGCGATAAACTTACACAAGGACGGTTCACTGACGATGGACTAGCATGCAATCCATCGAAGCAAGAAAAGATTATAAGAACAGCTTCGCCTGCGCGGCCAAAATCTTCAAACACGAGGGTATCTTGACCTTTTGGTCCGGCGCCGTGCCACGGTTAGCACGGCTGGTCCTCAGTGGGGGAATTGTATTTACTATGTATGTTTTGCGGATCCTAGTTGTGAATGGGGGTGATGTGCTGATTGTTTTGCAGGTATGAGAAAACGATGGAGGGATTAGATACGTTGGATCCGGATAGAAGGTATATCTAAAGTATTTGTCTCAAGTTGTTGGATATGCCATGGGTGCCGTAAACTCTGTTGTGAGGGAAGTCCATGATTGTGTTTGAGGATCGTGCTGCACCAACGACTCTTTGCCACCTCTTCCCCTCCAGGCGAAACCACCAGAGCAGACCGCCCAATACCCCCCGTCACGGCACCAGTCTATTCATCTCCTTGCTTACCTCTCTCTCTCTCTCTCTCTCCTCTCTCCATTCCTTCCTCCTCCCTACTTTCCATACGAAAAGACATACCATCACGAATTTGAAATAGATCGCCAAAACCCCCGAGGGGCCGGGGTTACATGGATACTCTTATTTCCATTCTCATTCCTTCCCTCTGCCAAACCCCTCGCTATCCACCTCTATCCATCTCTATCTAGTCTCCC
>JAABUO010004224.1_pt1 | contig 16938 bp, 26 predicted proteins | sample 5559291 | NCBI WGS metagenome assembly JAABUO01 (sample SAMN10711878, study PRJNA513372) | rock metagenome | isolation source: Antarctica rocks | place: Antarctica: Victoria Land, Finger Mt sud | reverse complement strand
CAGTGCTGTTTGTGCAGTCAATTGTCACTCCTGCAACGGCTGCAAAAAGCCATGTCGCCCAGATAAACAGCAAGCGCTGATGCGCACACATGCACATGGGACTCAGGTCAGCAAGCAAGGTTTGGTCATGTGCTTAGATGATGCACATAGTCAAGGTTGCTTGCGACACAACAGGGTGGAAGCATCTGGTGCAGTAACACAGAATTACCGTTTGTTGAGGCCATCATACAGGTAGTAGGCATCACTGGCACAGGCAATGATTTGCACCACTGCCAGGCCTAACAGAGACACCACATTGAAGAAGAGGGCTGCTCGCTCTCCCCAAGGACCCACCAGACCACCAATGACCTCATGATACTGAATGATGTGGTTCCTGTGCAGAACAAACCCATTGCAGCTGCAAATTTGTTCCTATGGCGGTCTCACTCATGCTGCAGAAGCAGCACAATTCTACTTACAAAGCAGAAGTAGCTGACATGCTGCACTTATACACTGTCCAATATGCTGCAAATTGGTGCATATCGCCTGCAGAGCTCATGATCTGCAGGGTGATTACATTATCATGTGTGCACCCCATGCTCAGATGAAACATCAGCTTGCTGCAACCTGCATTTGCACCTACAGTCACCGCAGCCAGAAGCTGCGCCCAATGCCAGAGTGTATGCATAGCGTACCTATCGTTGGGGTGTGCTGGATGCGTTGCCAATGCTTTCGCCCTCTCCTGACGATTGACATGCTCCATGTAGAGTGTGTTCATCAGGTAGGCTGTCCAGCTTGCCATGACTGCGTACACCAGTTGCAGCATGATGCCAAGCAGCATGCCTGTCTGGGCCATGGTATAGGGCAGGGTCAATATGACTTGTCCAACCTGAGTAAGAGATCAAGTGTTGACGGTCAGCAAGCAGACCAAAGGCGCCTATCCACATGCGGTAGTGTATGTCTGACTTAGTGTGACTGCGCAATGTGCCGCTTTATGATTGCATCACCCACCTGCCTTGCTTGACCTTCAGGGTTTGTCAGTCATGCAGCACGCATACAAAACCAGGTCGGCATGCCCTGCGTCATTGTGCTGGCGAGACCTTGTTGTGGTGCATGCGACTTGTTAGAGGAACAGAGCCTGTAGGGCAGTTTGTCTAGCATTTGTAGTACCTGAGCTGCAGTCATGTGGAGCCAGGCGTCTCCTGGAGAGCCTCCTTGCCAGACAAACCGCATGAAGGTAGAAAAGGCAGACAAATTGGCATCTCGTGGCTCCAGTGAGGCTGTGTCACGATCCTCGGTCAGGTGTTGCAGCTCTTCCGATGGTATGCTCACTGGCAAGGGCGTTTCCTCATCCTCAAATGCTGGGGCATCTGAGAAGGGTGTGTAGCCTGGCTCTCTAGCTTTCTTCATGCCGACAAGCTCCACGATGGAGCCTACAGTATGAGACGTGCTTGAGATTTACCTGTGCGCAACCATAAGTGAAACATCCACAAGTTCATTCACGAGCGTACCTCTGAGCTCACCAGCAGGAAGCCATGAAGTCGCACTGCTTAGGTCTACCAAGATGGGCAAGCATCATTGCCGAGCGGCGCGTCTCAAAGAAACGCAGCTTTGAAGCGTGGGTGGACAGACGCCGACTCTACAGGTACGGCTGAGCTGCGCAGAAAGGCTTTCGGGGTTCAACAAGATCAGTTGCTGCAGTAGCCGCGCGGCAGGCGTGCAGCCGAAGTGCCGTTTCAAATCGTACAGACCTGTCGCTGCCGACGTTAGTTAGGAAGTATGTTGTACGAAGGGGTGAGAGCGCCAGTAAATACGGGCTCACGTCGCTTGGTGTAAGCTCGCCCGAGCGCAGTGCCCAACTCTGTTATTCTTCTTCTTCATGGCACCATAAGCATTTTATTGAATTGTAGCCAAGACTACAATATGCCTTGGCATAAACATTGCCATGGCACTGCCATGCTGATCATGAGATATCTAGAGGTGCAGTCCTATTTCAAACGTGCTGTTCAGTGTATCCATTTCTTTAACATGTCTGGATATGAGTACAATTGCAAGCTGCATGATGATGCCTATAATCAATGGGCCCAAACTTTTATTCATGGCATAATTGTCAGCAAGGCTGGCATGCCATACATGCAGCTAAACTTTGTCACTTTGTACACCCAAAGCCTGAACACATCTATGCACTGAGGTTGCTGCGTCTGCTTAGTGCAACAGCCACACAGCTGGAGTTACCGACAGAAGAAGTACTGAGTATATTCATTCATTGTCGTTTGCATCATGTGCTAGAGCCAGCACAGATTGCACATGCTCCAGCAAGTCTATTCTGCTGCCAGAGGAGTCGTGTGTTGAAAAGAGCAGAACTTCAGTCATGGTACTGCTCACGGGCCTGTGGAGGGCTTCCATGCGTCGCTGATCTGGCGCTTGTGTCTGTCTTCATGGGGGATTTGGTCCCACCACATATCATACCAGACATGGCCTGGGTGTGCATCAACACAACACCACAGGCTTGTGTACACTTCTGTACGCCGCTGGAACCTGTGAACCAAACAAAGGTGTCACTGTTCCTGACATGCAGCATGTGTAAACCAAGCAAAGGTGTCACTGCTCCTGGCATACAGCATGTGGACAGTGTGCTAGGCCTTTTGCATGTGGGTCAGGACGCGCAAATAAAACAGGCACAGACGTTTGCATGTACATGAACACATGCTGTGTTGTGCAAACAAAGTTCTGCACACAAATGGTGTGCTGCCAAGGCGTCCGAGAGGGTACAGCAGATGTACCCAGTTCCGGTCATCACTGGTCACATCCTGCAGGTGTTTGATTGGAGAAGCACATGACACCTGCACATGAGCGAGACTTTGCATCTGAACAGCATGCAAAGCGTACCTGCTAGCGTCCCCATGGTTGGCGTGGCCCCCAAATGCACCTATCATGCTGTCAAACTGGAGGACTGCTGTCCCTTCCAGGCTCTGCAGGAACCGCCATTGCATCATCGACTCACAATATGCAAGGAGTCACCCCGCAGAGCAGCACACACATACACACGCTCACATGAGAATGCAGACACAGGTGTGAGGTGCAGAATTGCACTGCTGCTATACTTTGGAATTCAAAGCACGATGTCCTAAAGACCATGGACCAGACATGTTTTGGGCAAAGTTGCTATCATACCGCAAGTGCTGTCTGTAGTTGCTGATCAGTCAGGTTGGCCTGCAAGCCTATGCTGCTGCTGCTGGTGCCTGTGGACAGCACGACCTGCTTGCTGCCATCATGACAGTCAGACTCCCCATCCTGAGTGCACACTCACATGTCTCACATCCCTTCCAGGAGTTGCTCACACACTCTGCCATGTCTAGCTAAACTTTCCTTGTGTCAAGCATGCGGCCAAAGCAATTCTGACTATGGAGACTAAACAAGTGTATACATCAGCCACAATGCAGACTGCAGCCCAACAATTGCGATACTTGCAATGCCAATGCTCTACCTTGACCAGGAATCACTTGTGTCAACACAGCAGAACAGTTGACCTGGTACTCCCATGACACAGGCTACAACTGCCATGGCTGCAGCAGATGGCTTCTGACAGCCAGTCATGCGCGTGACATGTGTATGTGCGTACCAGGCAGATGTGAACATGTGCAGCTGCAGCTAGGTCTTCCTGAGGGAACTGGGAATTGTTGAGAAGGGAGTGCTCCCGCCAGTCTATGTGAGGCCCCAGTGCCTCTACAGGGTGGTGCTTAATCATCCTGCACCACCGGAAAGACTTGGTCGTATTTCGTACTGTTGTTGGTGCACTTGCCAACACATGTTTTCTCTGAATGACTCAAGAAGAAACTTCCTTAAGTTACTGCGCTGCGCTTGGTGCTGTTGAGAAGCCAGATTGCAGATGGCCAGGGTTAACATGTGGTGGCAAGCTTTTTTGTCTTCCAAATAGGTTGTGCCAGATAGACTCCAGCCATTGTGATGCTGCTGACCACAATGACACGCCTTTTTGACTGTCTTGATTCAATCTATATAAAATCACTGATGCTATTTGTGTGGTTTGTGAAGCGGAAATTTCTGCACAGATCACATGTTGCATGCATCCATGCAAGTAAGCCTTCCTATGACTGGGACATTTTAATAGGCAAATTTGCTTTAAAAAGCTGCTGGGGAGCTCACTGTTCAAGGTCAAATATGTGGTCCATGGGACACTGGAATGGGAGCTGCAGGGAGGAGCCGGGGATGTTGCCATCATGGGGAGCCCACCAGCGGTCCATGCCACACCACAGCTGTGGCATCACCAGCGTACGGTTCAGGCTGCTTGCTATAGCCATGGCCGTTCGCACCTGCCACACACCAACACTGTCATGTCTGCCACAGGAGAAGGAGGAAAAGAAGGAGGAGGAGAAGGAGAAGAAGAAGAAGAAGATGAAGTAGAAGAACTGGAGGGGGAGGAGGAGGAAAAGAAGAAGAAGTTGATAAGAGGGTTGATGATTGCCTTTGAATGTCTGCTAGTCTTACAGAGTCTAGAATTGCAGCCAGATGTCTGAGGTAGCCCTTTCTGACATGCAATAAAGCTCTTTGCGGATGAAGATGAAGCCAATGAGCATTTTTTTAATGATGTTTGATGTGTGCAAGCTTGCGATTGCACAGCTAGCAACACGCTGTGCAGCAACGTCCGATGGGTACTGCCAGCCATATCTCTTGATCAAATGAGACCCCTCCTCACGCTGAGCACACACCAAAAGACTCTGAGGCATGTTGCATAGCCGAAAGAGCAAATCAAACCTGTTGGATCTGAGCATTGACCAGATCAAAGTGGCCAGTCTTGTCAGAGTCCAGCTTGAGAGTCCTCTGGCGGGGGACTGCCTGGCTGTTGTCCACGCTGTGCAAGACCTGCTGGTGTGGAGCTGACAGCTCCACCAGGTCGGCCAGGTGCATGTCGAAGGTCAGCAGCCCACCAGCTGGCCTGAAGTACTCAGGCGGATCCTGCATACAGCACACACTTCAGTCAGGGCAATTCTGCGCATACAGAGCTGATGATCTGCAGTGATGGCAATTCTGCAGATGGCACACAAGATTTTTAGTCGTTGCAACTGTGCATATGCTGCACATGATCTGCAGTTGTGGCAGTGCTGCATATGGCACACACGATCCTGCATGTAGCACAACACATCCTCAGTTGTGATGATTCTGCTGACTGCTGCTTTTGTTTGCTGGAAAGCATGTGGAAATTTGAGGCTCAGCAAGCCATCAGGAGGCCTGTGAGCATCAGGCATGCTTTGCACACAACAAACACATGCTGTGGTGAGTCTGTGCAGGGCTGAGCTGCTGAGAGGTTGGTCGAAATCTTTACTAGAGCAAGAAAGCTGCATTCTGGATGGGTCCTGAATCCAATCAGAATTGCGACAATGTCTGATTGAAAGTGACGACGTGTGGCATTGTGCCAGCAAGGATCTCAATGTCTTACCAGAGCAATTAACAAGCTGGACAGGTTCTGCACGCTCCATGATGAGACTGACTTGCTGAAAGTCATCATGCAAAAGTGGCCTGCTGTTGCTGAGTACTAAGTGCTAGCCAGTTGGGCAATGCTTGACACACTGGATCTGTGTTTTGCGCTACATGCTGTACACACAACGCTGTCGACAGCCGCAAATGCCCTGTTGCACATGCCCTGTTGCACATGCCCTGTTGCAACTGCCCTGTTGCAAATGCCCTGTTGCAAATGCCCTGTTGCAAGCATCATGCGGCAGATAACTACTGTGCACAGATTCTGCAGTTTCAGACTTGGAACTCACCGTATCCCACAGCAGGCTTTCTCTCATGCGGTGGCGCTTCCCTGGGGTGCCAGAGAATTGGAAGGTTGCATGCACTACATATGGCTGCAGGCCCATCACGTCTGCCATGCGCTGCACAAAGAAGGTGTGCCCACTGCAGAAGGTGGACACTGGCAAGATGCCCATCCGCAGCTTCCCATCAAAGCCCCTGAACTCCACAGATGCAAGATCTAGCTTTGACTTGCACTAGGCATGGGTTGTGAGGGCTTGTCAGAACCTGAAAAAGCTGAAATTATGCTTTTGGCAGGGGAACTAGGAAGCCTTGGGAAAACACTCAAACATAGTCTGGTGACTTGGTCAGTTGACGCAGTTTGGAGAAGACTGGACATTGTCTTCAGAATGATTATGAAGGGCAGCTTGCAACAGGACTTGCATGCATTACCTTCTACAAAGCCACGATTGCATACAACTGTGTTGATCAGGGTCAATAAGAGGCCACCTTTCTAGGTTAGCCAGTACTCACATGAAGAGACGATCGCTGCGCTGCTCGTCAAATTTGGCGCCTCTGTTCATGAGATCGTTGAACGCGTTCTGGTCCCAGTAGTCATCATTTGCTAACAACGCTTCATTCCATTCCTGCACCATCACAAACAAAGCATATCTGTCAACTGGCTTATAGGGGAAAATGTTTTGTCCTCAAACCAGCACCTCAGCACAATGAGTACTTGTGTGTACACACACTCCTCTCACACCTAACAGAGATGCACCGGCCTGCCTCAAGCAGCAGCTGCTACAGACTAAGTTTTGGCCGGTCACTTGTGTGCAGGCATGTGAGGCTGCCACTTATATCAGCAGACGCTCGCGTATGAGCACACACATCTGCAAAGCAAGCACTGGCGGACTCAGTCAAGCCACAGTTGGCGTAGTCACCTCGTATGCATCATAGTTGGCAAAGATGAGCACTGAAATCGCGCCACACAATCTGCAGTGTGACACGGCTACAGTGCTGCAGGCAGGCAATTTACCAGAGAACACGGAAGGCGGGGGGGGGAGAAACACCCTCAATCTCCAGCCAACTAGTGTGTGCAGATGTGCCAGGCTTGACAGCCGTGCCAGGTTAGTCACAACAAGGACTGGTGCCCACAAGAGGTAAGGTGGCCTAGGACTGGTATCCACACTGACCTGTTAGGTGTAAGCAGAGCTTCAGGATGGCAGTTGCATACCTGAGCAAAGATCATGGCACTTGAGCGGAAAAGCATGATGCCTATGTTGGCAACACCAGCACCAGGATACATCTCCAGCGCACCGTCAGTAGTGGTCGCATGCTGCATCACATGCTCAAGTTGCTGCTGGATCAGGACTTGCATGAATATGCTCTCTGCTGAGCTCTGAAGAATGATAAGACATGCACGACATCACAAGCAATAGTGATCTGCATATGCAGAGCGCATGAGCCAAGCCTTAAATGTGCCCACAATCATGTATCATGCAAAGGAAAGATGACTAGACAGCTCATGACAGGTCCAAGACCTCCATTTCTGAGCTGTTGATGTAGTGACGCTCATAGGTATACCAGCTTCAGACACACTCCATGCTGGATGTGACCCATTACTGAGCCATGCATGAGGCCAGATCATGCCTCCAAATTGAGACTTTCAAGACAGATGTTTATCATGCAAGGGCACAATTAAGTAGTGCAACTGAGGAGTGAAGTCGGCATGAGGGCTCACCAAGCTGTCACTGGAGACCAGAATGTCAGCCTCAGGGTAGTTGGCCAAGTAAGGCAAGGGATTCTGGAGCCAGACTGTGTCAACATCCGACACCACCACATCAAAGCCCATGTTTGTGAAGGTTAGCACCAGCCCAATCTTCTCACGCCCCTGCAGCACAAGCCAGACTGTCTTGTGACAGTACCTGTGGTCCACAGCTCTCTCAGTGTAAGCTAGGCAGGTCTATTGCACATCTTGCTAGGTCAGAATTTTGCCTCGTGTGGGCAAGATATCACGCTGCCTGTGTCAACATATGGCTTGAGGTGCGAGAGATCACTGAGCCTGGCAGTTCACACAGCTGCACTGTCCTGCCTATAAAGATCCCTGCTGCACCAACAGCCCATGGCAATGTATGTGCCATGAACTGCAGTCACATGGCGGGAAGGCATACTTGCTGTGTGCAACGTCTCAACACAAATGCTGGTGTGCAGTCACTGCAGCAGTTGCTGTGAGATGTCATACATGGGTTGTATCCAGACAGCGGGAACAGTGAACAGTGTGCACACCATTTTGTGGAACTGCTTGCTGCCCCAGCCAAAGTCTTCAATGCTGAGGCCACTCTGCATGCCAAAGCAGTTGATGCCGCGCTCCAGCAAGGCTTGCAGCAGCTCGTCGTCCATGGCGCCCACCAAGTAAGCCGAGATGTTGGCTGCTTGCACGTGCTGCACCCAGTTGAGAGTGAAGTCCAGATAGTGGAAGTTGGCCCAGGTCACCATGACTGTGCCCTCTGGGGCTACCCTCTGTATCAGTTTCCTGCATCAATTGCATGCCTGTGTCAGTGTTGGCATGCCAAGATGTGCACATGTGTAATGTCAGCTGAGTTGGGTCATCTGCCAAGTGCTGTTGCCAGAATGGGCCTGTGGTCAGTGACTACATGTGTGATGAAGTGTGAAAACATATTGCAGGACAGGCTGCCATTGTCTACAATGGGTATACTTATTTGGAAAGTCTGCGTTGCAGAATCTGTAGGCATGGCATGCTGTGCTCACTATACCCTGAGCTCAACAGAGAGAAGAAAAAGGTTGCCGTACACCAATGCTGAAGGAGATCTAAGCAGCAAGAGCCATAGATGCCAGACGCTGTTGACACCCATGTGACAAAGTTTGCCTCTCAAATCACTCAATTGCAGCAGATCATGCACAGTGTACTTAACACACAAGACAGCATGTGCAGTGAACATTGCTGGAGCAAAGAGCTGCACAGAGTTTCAGGGGTGACCTAGAAAAATGCCTACTATGGTGAGTTACTGTGGCTGGCAAAGGGTGACTGTTGAGCAAAGGGTTACACTGGTGGTCGAGAAGGTAGCAGTGAAGTACAGCAGTGAGCCAGGAGGTTTACTTGGTCAGTTTGTGGTCCTCAGCCTTCACTGGCTTCATGCCAAGGGCGGCCACTGCTCGGTGGGCTTCTTCTTCCCGGTGGATCTGGGAGGACAGGGGCTCCGCTGGCTCAAGCGCTGCCTCCTCTGATGTGTACACTTTGGAAGGATCTGCTTCACTGACAGACTCTGCTTCTGGATCATCTGTTGCTGCTGCAGTGTGTGCTTGCTGTGATGGAAACTGCACAAGCACAGAGCTGTGTTGAATGGGGATAGGTAGACCTGGCTGAGCATGAGTAAGCTTGTCTAGTATTCGAAGAATACTTGTGGCTACTTAGTGGACAAGGCAACCTGACTGGCCTCAAAGCTCAGCAGGAGTCATGCACTACACACACTCTACAAAGCCTGACCCATGCTGGAAACTATTTTGCTGCTGACAGGATGTGCAATAGCATGTAGTCCACTTGAAAGCAGTGTCAGCAACAGCGAGAGTGTCAGAGAGGTCATTAGAGAGGTCACCAGTGACATCTCCTCCTCTTCCTCTTCCTCTGTCTCTGCAATCATAGCTTCAATGCTGTCTCCACTGATGCTGACCGGCTCACTTTCATCAAGATCATCTATGGCAAAGCCAATGGCATCATTGCTTGGCAGCTTGGGAATGGAGCCTTGATCTCGGTCATGCCCAACACCAAAAGCAGCCCCCAAACCCACCTGGTCATCTTCTTCAGTCACTAGCTCAGAGAAGTCAAGCTCTGCAGTACTGTTGATGCCTGTCTCAAGGGGAATGTAAGCTGGGACCGTGAAGTTTGCGGCCATGTCTGACGCCTGTGTGTCTGAGGCCTGGGTATCTGATGCTGCTGGGAGTTGGCGGTGAGAGGTAATAGCTGCTTCAAAGCCAAGCTCTTCTGCTTCCTTGATGACGTCTTGTATATCTGTGGTATTGAGGTTTGACATGTTGGCTGAAGTGATGAGGCCAGGATGAGCTGAGGCATCTTGGTTGCTGTCCTTTGGGGTTTTACTGCTGCCTACCTCTTGGCTGCTGGGTTTGGCCTGGGGCAGGTCAGCCTGCTTGGGGATCTGCGACAGGTGTGTAGGTTGCTTTGAGGTGTTCAGGAGCTCCCGATCTTCTAGGGTAGTCTGCCGGGCATCGTCATCATCATCTGCTTGCCAAACGGAGTTGTAGACCTTTTGCTTTGCCTTCTTCAGCAGCAAGGAGATAGCAAGACTGTCTTTGGCAGCTTCTGGCTCTGGCCTAAAAGGTTGCTGCTGCTGCTGCTGAATTTCCGTAGAGCTGACAGGGTCTGAAGCTTCCCTGGCTGTTGCAGAAGGTAGTTGTGCTTTTCTGGCTCCTGCTCCTGATGCAGTGGCTTGCTCGCCTGCACAGAAAGCTTGCTGGTATCACGGGTGTCGTCTGTTATGCACAGCGGCCGATAGCCAACAATCAAGGCATTGTGATGTGTAGCTGGCAAGTTTCGCTGAAGCGACTCAGTCGCATTTGCAATAGGTATCGTTGATCACCGGACGAGGCTGGTGTGAGGACTGCAGCCTTGGCCTCGAACAGACGTGCTTGAGTCGCCCAGTATATCTGATGGACAGGTGTGCTCAGCAGCCACAGTAAAAGCAGCAGCCCCAGGCAGCCAAAAAGGGCGAACACGCGCTTGGCGGTCAACGTATCACGTTGCCTGAAGGATGAGCTGGCTGAAGCTCCAAGGTTCATGAAGGGCACAGGCTAAATGCCCATCCGTTGCAGCTTGTCGACAATCAGTTGGCATGCAGTGGCGCGCCAACATGAGCGTCGGAGCTTCCAACAATTTGGCTTTGACCCCTGCAGCGCTGCGACCTCCACCTCCGAAACCAGACAAGTTACACAATCTTACTCATCGAACATGGGGGGGGAAATTGACCATATTCCGGAGCAAGTCTTCATTTTCACAGGGCGATCCCTTGTCACGAAGGGCAAGGTAATCGAAACGAAGCTGCCACCAGAAAATCATTAGCTGTCAATAATGACAGAGCATGGTTGTGGCTCTGGCTATATTGCATTGCACTATCAGCTGACATGAGCTTACAAGGCAGATTTTCAGCAATTACGTGTAGCATGCGATTTGAGAAACTGCTGCTGTTTGCTGCAACCATGACAACTGTCATGCTGTGAGCTGCCCATGCAACATGCAATAGAATTGTACTCTTCAAAGCCCAATGAGCCAGGACCCTTGTCAGCTGTTTTGTCAAAATTTTCAGGCTGTGGCAAACGCCAGCGGTCCTGCAAATAATCTAATGCTGCCAAATACACCGACTGACGTGATTGAGCCCAACAGGAACAAGTAGACTGCAAATGCATTTTGCCGTTTGAATTGAGTTCGTTGCTGTACCCAATTGATGAACTTGTCAAACACAGGGGACATGAACAATGCCAAGCTGAACCGCAGAGGTCTGATAAAATGCTGGGCGGCCCAGAAACCTCCATACAATGCCAAGAAGGGTTTCCATTGGTTGGCCATCAGTGGGGACTTACCTGCAAACAGGCAAAGACATCTACTTGTGTGTATGTGACTGTGAGCTGTTGCACTGCCTGCGCACAGGACCAGCTTGCCTGTTTGCCGAACAAAGGTGATCCAAGATATGGCCAGCCCTGTGCCATAGGTGACGTTGCTCACACAACCATAGGATGCTACTGCTCCTAAACCTAGAGCCTTGAGTCTCTGCATGTCCATTTTGTCTCCCCCAAAAAAGTTTCTGATTCCCTGGACAAAAGTGTTTGAAGACTTCCTAGGGGCGCTTGTGCTCGCGGCTGATAGCGAGTCATCTTTGCCGGTTGGTTTGGCTGCTTGGTACTGGTCGGGCTTCTCCGGATCAGACTGAGCAGCAGCAGATCCTGTGGCGCAGTGGCAGGTACGAGCAACCTGGGCGGGACGTCGCGCAACTGATGGTGAGGTTCGCACGGTGTGGTTCGTTTGTGCGGCGAGAAATGGCCTGCGACGAGCAGTGATGGGAACGCTCACAGCGGAAGCACAGTAAGCCATGCGCTATCACTGCAAGTTCATGCCGCTGTAATATCGAGGGCGTCGTTGCTTGCGTTAGCACCACCACAGCGCAGGCGAGTCAATGAAATTCCGATTGAAGAACAGAGAAGAAGCTGACGAAATGCGTTTCAAGCGCTTGGTGACCGGAGAAGAAGAGTCGCAGTCGACTCTTCGACGTGCACTGCACGCTTTCGTGAAAGTATTGTGTATGCGGCCATACGTTCGATCTGCGCTGCAGAGTAGTCTGCTCCGATTCTCAGCAGACGCCCGCCCCCTGGGCAATCGTAGACTGCCCGGCGCGGTGCATAAGGTATCTGTCAACAGCCTGGCAGAGGAGAGAATGCATTTAGCAGTCTGCGGCTTGCACATGCGAGGGCAGAAGCTTGAGCACCAGCTGACAGATCTGGGGGCTGCCTTTGTCAAAGCCTGCAGAAGCAGCCCAGTGTACGAGCTATATGCTATCACAGATCCTGCAAATAATACTTGCAAGCCTGGCATGGTGGCTGTTGGGAAAGCAAAGGGCAAAGCAATTGAGCTAGAAATTTGGGACTTGCCGGTTCAGCGCTTGGGAGATTTTTTCCTGCAAATATCTGAGCCTCTCGGACTTGGCACTGTTTGTTTAGACGATCAAAGCAAAGTCAAGGGATTTATCTGTGAAGGATACGTAGCTGATTTGAGCAGTCAGGCACCAAGCAAGGACAGCCCATTTGAGAGTAGCATACAAGTCGAAAACATAACCCAGCATGGTTCATGGAGGCAGTACAAAGCTCAACAGCAGCAAATCTAGACTGTGTGTTTCAAAATCAGTGCTGCTCAACTTCCACTTCTCAAACTCCACTGCACCTGATGCTGTAGCTGCTTTAAAGCTACAATAAATTTTTATTGGGCGCCTGTGGGCCTCAATGCAATCAAGTTCCATCCCTTGATGGCAGTATGCCATTTTGTGTACGAATGGTGCTGACATGTGAAGAGTAACATGTTGCTGAAAACACCATGCACTTACACCATTGATGACTCTATGTCATGTCATAGAATTCTCCTTTTGTACGAAAGATAGCATTAATATTGATTAATAGCAGTTAAAGATAGCATCAATATTGTGTCTGATGATCCAGTCACTGTTTGCAGGAAGTTCACGTGACTGGTCGATGCTAGTTCACTGTACAGAGCACATGTGACAGTTCACTTAGAGTAAAGCACTGCCTTGCAGCAAGATTGCTTGACAGCTAAAGAGTTGACTTTGTGGGACAAGGAGCGTGCACATAATATTAATATACGTATACTGATGAACAAGCATCAAACATTCATCATGGTCAAGTTTTGAACAGCATTTGTGTAACAATCTTGAAAGGTTTCTGCCGCTGAGGACGTATCAACGCTCTGTACAAAAGGTCCAATGCTGCTTTGCAATAATCTGTCAAACAAATCAGACATGGCAGAGAATGTCGTGATGAACAATGTTGCAGCATGTCATGCAGATATTGATTGTCTGGTGGATTGAGGCAGACACTACGCCCCAGAATGTGACATACATACAATGCATTTGCAAAAACGCTTGGAAAATTTTGTAGGTGAGTGTGCTCATACGTAATCCAGTCATCAAGCAAGCTGATCAGCCGTTGCATGCCTTCTTCAATGCTGTCTTGAGGCAACCATGTGACCTGCCATGTCAGCCTCACATTGGCTCTAATCAGCCCAGATGCTCTCTCCAACACGGCCATGAGTGGCTCTGAGCTCTGAGTCAGTCAAACAGTGCTCTACATAATCGGCATTTGCATAGTTGATTGCAACACCACATACGACAAAAATTATCAGTGTCGTAGGTGTACAAGCTGTTTGTTTATCAACCACCTGCCTTGGTTGCCGAGCTTTTCTCACTGTGAAGCTTGAGACCCGATTCACACTTTTCCAGTAGTCCACAATAGTACGTCCTCTCGTCAGCCAACCTGTCAGCTGATGCCTCACTCCCTTGTAGGCATGCTATGATGTCATGCAGAGCCAACACTCTTTTCAGGCTATATCTAGCAGCATGGAAGTCTTTGCTACCCTTGAGGTTGCTAGCAACTGCTGTCACATGCTTGTCCAGCTCCTTCTTGAACGTATAATTTATTAGCCCTACATGCCACAGCAAGCTGAGGCAAGCATGGGCAACCCTGGTACTCATAAAGCAGTCTGCTGCATTGCAGCGGCTAGAGGTGACTGTTGGACAACAGCGCACTGCGCGCAGGCTTGCTGTGGCATAATGCATGTGCATGACTCAATAATGGCTTGACTGAGCATGCACTGGGTGTACTGTACCAAGGCAACCACAGTTAAAAGAGACCATGTCAGCTTTGACATGTCAACGTTGATTTTGCATATCAACAATACTGCAAAAGAGCGCTCACCTAGTTGGACTGCTTCTTTGATTATGTTGTCCGTGTCAATTTGTTTTGAATCCTGCAGACGCATTTACTTGTCAATGAAGTCACAACCATGTTTTTTTTCCCCATGGTCAACAAAAGCAAGCTGATTGTGTCGACATGTCATCTGACCCAAGAACGTGAAAAGTGGCTCTGCATACCTTTGAGTTCTCATCATCATCGTCTCTCAACATAGCCACAAGGTCTGCAGTGTCGATCAAGTCTTCAATGACTCCATTGTATTGCAAACTACCCTCTTCTACTGCTTGACAAAACTTGCTTGTTGAGCCTGGTGCTAGCGAATTAGCTGAAGCAATGTCGAAAAAGGCGTCCTTCATGTGGCCATGCACAAACTGAGCCACACCACGTCTATAGCTTGAGTCTGGGGTGTCAGCATTCCCATCAAGATCTGCCAATGCTCCCTCAGCATCACCAATGTCCATTTTTAGCATGCCTCTCAGTTGCAATGTAGCATAATCGCCAGGGCGTATGTTGTCTGCGTGGTTTAAGTCTGCCAAGGCCCCTGGGTAATCCTTGGTTTGTCGCTTGGCAACAGCTTGTGATATTAAGTCGTTGGCTGTGATGGCTTCCTCAGAGTCTTGTGCTTGAGTGGTGTATATCACCCGCAATATTCTGTTTCCTGCATACCAAGAACATGATGTGTGTGCATGACCACCACAAATTGTGAGCCAAAAAAGGGAGGGCTGAGGGTGGTGAGGAAGAAGCGCAAGAGACACATGAGGATAGGGGGAAAGTGGAAAAAGACGAGAGATAGCAGGACAAATCAGAGGAAGAGTCGGAGAGAAAAGCAAAGAAATGCGATTTTGCACTTTGCACCAAGTGACTCTTGACAATATACAGACTAGCTGTATTCTTGTGCTGTGGTAATAGGTTGACCAGTTGCCAAGTTCAGCTGCAGAAAAGTTGATGTCAGCGCTATGCATGTCAACGCAGCTCAGGCAACCGGTTTGGCCACATGCATCTTCAGCTTGCCAAAAAGAGCGCCATGCAACCAGTCAGCTTGAATTGACGTACGTAAGGGGCTGGAGCCTTTCTGCACAGCAGGGGACTGTGATCTCACTGAGTCACCCTACAAGAAGCATCATCAGTTCTTAAACTAACTGATCAAAAAGGCCGCCATAGCAAGAATGTGCTGCATCACTCTCAATAATGGCCTGTCCAGCACCAGTGTTTCTTTTGTTTGAATTTGCAGACAGGCAAACAAGCCACTATATGGGGCATGCTTCTATCCATGTACAAACAGATGAATGCAATGTCTTATTTGCTGTGCTCAGGACACGTCTTGCAACTCACGCTGGGGTTGGATCGGCTGGTTGCGGCTGACCCAGTTTTGTTGGCTTCAGTGAATGTCGGGTCAAGAGCAACCATAGTTGATTCATGCAACATTGTGTTCAGCTGGTTGATAGCCTCAGACTGCTCTCTGATGTTTGGACTGAAAGGGTCCAGATGCTCAATGATCTCATTCAAGATGATGGATGCTCTGTGGTGATCACCCTTCCTCACTAGCATGACAAGGGTTGTCATGTTGTGATCAAAGGTGTGCTGCTCTAGGCGGCTGTTGTCATCAACAGCCTGCATTCCCATGAACGTGGGAGTGACTCACAGCTTTGAGGGCAATCTCAGTGATGCACTGGTATTTGTAGCATGCAACAGGAACTTCAATTTCGTCAAGCAAAACCAGAATGCAAGACCTAGTTGATTTTGTGCCTCATTGCAATTGTTTTGTCTCAAGACTGGACAACATGAAAGCACATACAAAAGCAACCTCACCTTGAGGGAACTCATCTTCCTTCTTTCTAGGGCAGCACGGATTCCAGCAGTCTTCTGCACTTGAGGATTGCCAGGGGCTATTGCTGCAACAAACGCCATTGCTCCACACCAAGTATCTCGAACCTTGCTGTCAAGTATATCAGCTCTCAGAATGTCATCAAAAGCTTTCTCGTGATTGCCCAGATTCAAGTGGCACATGCCCCGTGAGTACAAGGCATCACAGTTGTGGGCTCTGCCTATCAGGTCTGAAATGGCATCCTCATATTGTTCCAGCTCTGCTTTGCACATGCCACGGAGATGTAGCACAGTATAGTGGTCAGGCACCAGAGCATTGGCTTGCTCAAGCTCATCCAAGGCAGCTGAATACTTTTCCTGTGTGTACAACGTGTTGCCATTCATCAGATGTTGCATCCCCTTGGTTGAGGATGTGTCCTTTGCCATGAATGACTGGTTGTCAAGCTGCTCATTGTATAATGAGTCATAAGCTGGATGGCCTGCATTATCACATCATGAAAGGTTGGAAATTGATGATGTCTGAAAAACAGCAGTTCAGAAGCCACCAGCAACAGATGCATGCCTTTAGCCAAGACTCGGCTTTCCTCGTACAAACACAGAGAACATTTGGCAGCTGCAGACACATGGCAAAACTGAGCATCAAAGCAAGTAGCAGGTCTCACTATACAATGGCCATTCTCTTGCATTGGACGGTGGTGGTGAAAATCCAAGATGACCCTGCAAACACCGAGAGCTGTTTTGGAGGCAGGTGTTCACTAAAAGAGCACCAGTCACATGTGACAAAATGGCAACATTCCTAAGCACAGACAGTTTGTCATATGAACAGTGGCCAAACAAGTGAAAGGAGTCCTCAGGAAATGGCAGCGTGCTCAACAAGACTTG
>JAABUO010004223.1_pt1 | contig 16938 bp, 26 predicted proteins | sample 5559291 | NCBI WGS metagenome assembly JAABUO01 (sample SAMN10711878, study PRJNA513372) | rock metagenome | isolation source: Antarctica rocks | place: Antarctica: Victoria Land, Finger Mt sud | reverse complement strand
GAGTTGGATGGGGTGTGCACTTTCTGTGAGATGGCAGTGCCTCTGGTGTCCCGAATAGCAGAGTCGCTAGGTCTGTCTGGCAACTCACCAGATGCAGTGGATGCAGCCAGGGACAAGCACAGCACCCGAGCCAAGATGGCGGCTGCTGGCCTGCCCACCCCTCGCAACATGCTGGTTCAGCAACCTTCAGACCTCAAACCAGCTGCCGAAATGGTCAAATTTCCTGCAGGTGAGCCTAATCATTTCTGCCGTTCTGAGCAAAACACTCAGCAGGAAGACTCACTTGGACGGCTGTAAGTTACAACTATACGGACGACTGGTAAATGTAGTGCCCGGTAAGACAGAGCAAGTTTGCCTCTCAATGCATGCACTATATATGGGCTACTGCAAACACATTTTGCACCTGGCTTCAGCCTGGCAACAAAGCCTTGTCAATGTTGCAACAATGGCTTGCAATGGGGTGGAGATGCCTCACTGAATTTGTCTTCCAGCTTGACCTGCCCCTGCCTAGTCTTGCAGCCATGGAACGCATCAAATGTACATGATAAAAAGCAACAGCCTGCAGTAGGATGAACTACGAATTACCATGTACGGCAGAATGTTCTGAACCAGGCTCTGGGTGCTCTTGCTCTCTGTGAATCTCTGCAACTCCCAACACAATGGTGCAATTTTTCAGTTGGTTGCAATGACATCAAGCCACAGACAAAGCACAGACAACTAGGATGAGTTTAGAACAGCACTGTGAATCAAGATGACATGTTTTGCCCAGGAGTTGGCAAGATTTTGGCAATGAGTGCAAGAACGCATGTGGATTTGTTGGGTGCAGTCATCAAGCCAATCTATGGAGCAGCCTCAATTGGGGTGGTGAGGGTGAATGACATGCCTCAGCTGGAGCAGGCTTACAAGAGGGTCACTCGTGAGCTGGCCAAGGCCCACATTGTAGCTGGCGCCCTGCAACAAGGAGAAGAGGAAGATGAAGACAGCGCTGCTGACCAGGCCATTGATGCCACTGTGTCACAGGTCAGCCTGCATGTGCTCACACCCATGGATGCTGTCTCTACAAATAGTACTTTGAGAAAGATGTTGTTTGTGTGCAGCAGCAAGGAGTGCCCATAATTTGGCCTTGTGAACATTGACCCAGCTGGTTTTCCAAAAGTAACATCAAATTGGAAGATGGCAAGGAATTGCAGTTTTGGGGGAGGTCCGATGTCTGCTGTTGTACCTTCTGTTGGTTCAGTTCCCTGAAGAAGTTTATGGACATGTGCTCAAATGCAGATTCCCTATGGTTTACATTATAAACTTTACGACCATGTGCAAGCTACGCCCTATTCTTCTCACAAAGTTGAGTTGCACTGCAGGTCGTCATGTGCATTACAGCTTCAAGCACAAATAGGGCTGTGACTAAATTTGAGAGTAGCTAAAGACTAAATTAGAGTGAGTGTGCAGGGCAATGCAGACAGCTGGATCAAGTTGACTCTGATGCTGGAGGAGTATCTGGATGGGCCTGAGGTGGATGTGGACCTGGTGTTGAGTGAGGGGCAGGCCGTGTATGGGGCCATCACGGACAACTGGCCCACTGTGGAGCCCTACTTCAACGAGACAGGCAGCAACTGCCCCAGTATTCTGCCTACCAAGCAGCAGCAGGAGCTCATGCAGATGGCAGTGCAATCCACCCAGTGCTTAGGCTTCAAACAGGTCAGTCAGCCTTGCACTTAGCAGGCCTCTATTACACCCCCTCATTTGGCTGGCATTGTGTGATGCGTCTCTGCTAGAAAGCTCAGCTCAGTTGATGATCATGTGGCATGGAGACCAATCCTGTTTGCATCCCGTCAAAATCCCTTGAGTCAAAAGTGTGAAGAGTGACAGCGTGTTGGGTAGTAGTTGTGATGAGCAGGCGTGGCGCAGGGGGTATTCCATGTGGAGCTGAAGTACACAAGCCGCGGGCCCCGCCTAATTGAGGTGAACTGCCGCATGGGGGGCGGCCCCGTGCGCAACACCAACCTGCTGGTGTGGGGAGTGGACCTGGTGGAAGAGCACCTGCTCACCTGTGCAGGCATCCCTTCCAGACCCCCAATCGCAGCCAAGCCCCTCATGTATATTGCTGAGTACTCCATCAATGCACAGAAGACTGGCAGGATGCAGCATATTGACTTCCTCAAGGTAAAGCCTTGCATGTGTTTCAGATTGCACCTTCAGCCACGCAAGCATAGCTGCATGCTTGCATAGCTTGCTTACTGCTGATGCCTCAGCCTGCACAGCTTGTAGCACAGTTGTGCCAGACTGTGCTGTGAATTCAGAAGGATCAGTAGGCCTTGGATTGTAGTGCTTCTGTGGGTAGTCTGCTTCCTGCTATTCTGTCAATGGGCAGTCTGCAAGGTAACTCAAGCCTGTGTCTGGTGTTGCAGGATTGGCAACACCATCCAGATGTACTATATGCTCGAGCTTTGGTGCAGAAGGGACAGAAGGTGACGTGCGTAACAGATGGTATGCCCACCTGGGTTTGTGAGCTAATGGTTGTCAAACCCAGCGTTGAGGAAGCCATTACATTTGTTAAGGCGATTGACCAAGCTCTGGACATCCCAATCGTGTAGTGTGTGACTGCCCGTCAAACTTCTAGATGTGAAAGTTGGGTCGTTAGACTTGTGTGTGAGTTAACCTGTCTTGTTATTAGCTCTTGGTCTGCTTTAGCTTTGTGTGAATAGCAGCAGCTAATTCTGACTGCCAGGGTAGTAGTTCTGATACTCCATATGTGGCATGTGTGCACATCAAGCATTTTACTACTGAAATACACTGAGTAGGTTTAGCGTTTGATGCAAGGGTCAGCCTGTAGCATGTTCCTGATTGGTTTCTGAGGCAAAGAGCTGGTGTATGGTAGTTCTGCATTCGGTTGGATGCTGAGCACGAAGACACACAAACAATTCATGGTATTCAATAAGAAGACAGGACTCCTGGACATTTTCATCACCCCTGTACGGGACATTTTCATTACCTATATTACAAATCTTCAGCGGGCCCAGCTGCATCATCTCTCGTGGGCAGCCCTTGTATACGACAACATGAATTCTAAACGCTCGATCTTCTGTTCTCAACAGGCTGTACCAGTTGTCACTAGTCAAGCAGTCCATGCTCACGCACATGTGTACATGTATACAAGCACATGCACGTAAGTAAATCGTAGAGACTGATATAGATGCAGTCACCTATCGATGGGATAATGCAAGACCAGTAGCTCAGGGCAAGTCTTGCATACGGCTGCCTTCCCTGAAGGGAAAGATAACATCATTCGTCATAACCCTTATGGGCACACTTTGCATCCTTGGAGAAGCAGTGCCTACAGTATTTCATGTCATGAATGCACATCTCTACGCAGCTCGCTGTAACAAAACTTGCTGCAAGTTCTGCACGACTCATGTGGTGCGACCTGCCACATACTGCAGGGGTGGACACAGTGACTGAAACTCTCGGTTATCAATGAGTTCAAGGCTACAACCTTGAAGTGAGTGGATCACTGTGTAAACACTGCATCAGAGGCAGCATGTGCAACACAGCATTCAAGCAATTGGTCCATGTTGAACAGCAACGGCTGATGCCTGCAGTCCACCCATGACTGTTCAAACCAGTTGTACTGTCAATGTGTTTGAAGTTGGTTGCTCTTAGATGTGAGGCAATGCAGCTGCCTGAGGTACTTGTGCCAAATCAGTCAATTGTGGTGGAGGCTGCATTGATACTATCCTCTGAGAAGCCTCAGGATTAGTCATGGGCAAGTCAGATAAGTCTGATGGGGCCTGCTTCTGCCGGTTGTCACCTCCATGCTCATTGAGTTTCACTGCTGATTGCTGAGTTGTACTAGGAGGCTGCATGGTAACAGATGGGTGAGGATGCACTGGTTGCTGCTCTGCTGACAGCTGGGCCTCCATTTGGGCTGGCTGCTGGTTTGATGCAAATGCACAAACGGGGTCTCCTTGGTCCATGTCAGCCACATCATCCGTGCTTGGCTCTTGCTGCTGTTGTTGCTCTATCTGTTCAGCCTTCCTCTTCTTAGCCTCAGCTTTCTTCTGGTTCTTCTCTTTGGTGTCCTTCTTGAAAACTGCAAGAAATCAAAGCACATCTACAGAGAGACCACACTAACTTCATTCCCTAGACACAAACGACTGCCTATTCCCATTCAGACGTTAAGCTGTGATTGCACAGTCCACAGGTGCTGTGGCAAAACGGACAATGACTGCCAATGTTCGCTGCACATGTATTGTGTTGCCATACCCTCCAGTGATTGCTTCAGGGGAGCAATAAGGTCTACAAAGTCTGTGTCCTCCAGAGCCCGGAAGATGTCATCAACGCTGATGGTTTGCCGCTTGCTCTCCTTGCAAATGTCGTTGGCCGTAGCAGTGACGTAGTTGATGAACACTTTGGCGGATTCTGAGAACGCCAGGAGAGCGTCTTTGTTGATCTGTGTGTCTCTTTTTGTGTCACCCTTGTCGATTTGGCTCAAATGTCGCTTTACTATACGCTTGATGAGCGTCTTTGGTAAGTCGGTGTCGGTTTCAGACATTGCTGTCGGATATAACGGACTGAACCTGTAGATGGGGGCAACTTTGGGTGCGAAAGCACTTAAGACTGACAGCCCGTGCTGTTTGGGAAACTGTCCCCAAACTTATTCGTCTGTTCAAGAGATTGTTTGTGGAAGTCGTGCTTTGTTGCCGCGATCATTGGACGGGCAAAGCGAGAGTCGCGGTAGCCTTCTGTTCTTCAAGCATTGCTCTCCACCCTAAGACCGTAACATTACCGGTATATTGCTAATTAGGGTATTGTATAACCCGGTACGGTGCATCGGTTAGAGCAAACCAGTGCCAGCCTGGTAGTGCCAGGCTGGTAGTACCAGGCTGGTACTGCCAGGAGCCCGCCCGTACTAGACGCAGTCGGTGAACAAGAGCTTAGCGTTCGGCACACTGTGCTTGCGTTGTGTAAGGTGCGTGTAGCCTGCCTACACAGGTAGGCTCAGGGACGCAGGGCGAGCTGAGTTGTTGCTGCGTGACTCTCACCGGTGTTTCTTCCGTTCTGCTCACGCTCGCAGCCCCGCCCACCTTCCTGAGAACTGCCTATGGTGCTTTTGTTTACAGCAATGACCCCCAGCCCACTATCAACAAGACGTTGTTGTGTTGAGTGTATTGACCTGGCTGATCTTTGTAACTCTCCCACGGTCTCTAACAGGAAGGCAGTACTTGTTACTGGACTCCGGGGCACCATACATTTGACCAGCGCTGAACAATCGCAAACTTGGGTCCTACAGCTGTTGCACCAGACTTGCGTTTGTGTCAAACACTTCTGCTTGATCACAGATAGCAGAGGCCGTCACCTTTGGGGACAACTGCATTGGAACCAGCAACCCTGCCATGCCCCAAACATGACTTCAGGGTGAGACATATGAGATGCAGCTGTAGACAGGAGTTTCAGCATCTTGTCCGCATGGAATGCAATGATCAACTTGTCAGCTCTGTTGCATTGTGCAGCATTGCAGATTATATGTTGCCACAACCTTGTAGGCAGCCTGCCACTGGACCATGCATCATGCACACATCCCCAGCATCTAAAGCTACATCGCTGCCTTGCAGGCCAGAGATGGCCTTGCCCCTCCCTTGTGTCACGTTCTCAACTATGAGAAGGAGAATGCTGCCAGCAAACAACCTCAAGATGCATCCAGTGACAGCGCATTTGCAAACAACAACATTGCTGATGTTGCAGCAGTCAGCACATTCATACCTTTTCAGCGCAGCACAGCCTCAGCTTCACACATGCTTGATGAGCACAGCAGGATGATGCAACAGCCTGCCGCTTTCAGCAGTGCCAGCTGGCCCCAGGCGCATAATTTGCTTTTGCATGCTGTAACTGCTTCTGACAAAATCTTTGCAGCAAAAGGATGTTATGCCACAGTTGTCAATTATGCTGAGCAGGCCATGGGAAGCAATTATTTCATAAATGTCTGCCAGCAACACAAGAGCAGGCTTTGCCTATGCAACATATCCTCGTTTTGTGAGGTATGGTGCAGGTGAGTGGTTGGAGAAGATGGTTTGACACCACGCAAGACAGCTAGCAATGCTACGATCAACATCAACCATCTCAGTTACAGCTGCAGGGCAAGTGCATGGGGTGATTTGGGCAAGAGCCTTCTGGTGAGGCTTGTAGTGGCAACACAAAGCAAGGGCCCTTTTTTTATGAGTATCTGCCTTTCTAGTCTCCATACCAGTGCCTTTGCACACTGCATATGTCGTTCTTTGTCCACTGCTTTGTTTACATTGTAGCATGCTTGCATCTTTGCTTCTGCTCCAGTTCCATACATGCAGAACTGTGTCTACAAGATGCGGTCATGACATCATGTTGATTGCTATGTATCCTTTGCAATGCCCACATCGCACAGGTAGCCATGAGTGGTAGTTGATGGCATGTGCAAACAATGGAAAGGTGGTCAATCGCAGTGCCTTAGAGTCTGAGCAGGATGATGACGAATTGCTTGAGCATGACACGGTGCATGGTGGTCAGAACCGTGTCCGCAACCCTACATCTGTCTGGGACGTTCGCAAAAAGTTTAACAGATGTGGAGTGCCTGGCTACAGGGTCAAAGAATGCAATACTGATTTTTGACTGACTGGCTTGTGTTGAGGTTTTGCCCTCAGAGTTTTGTTGAGGTTGTGCGCTCAGATTTGTGTTGAGGTCGTGCTCTCACAGTTTTGTTGAGGTTGTGCTCTCACAGTTTCGTTGAGGTTTTGCCCTCAGAGCGGTGTTGAGGTTGTGCCCTCAGAGAGAGGTTGTGCGCTCAGATTTGTGTTGAGGTCGTGCCCTCAGAATTGTGTTGAGGTTGTCCCCTCAGAGTTGTGTTAAAATCGTGCCCCCAGTGTGAGTTGTGAACTCAATCAGTGTTATGGTCATTCAATGACAATTGGCTTTGTGCTCTCTGCTTATTGTTTTCCTGCCCTAAGTGCTTGGTGATGAATGAGGACGTTCACACTCAAGTGGGGAAAATGCAAAAGTACACTAGTGTAGCAGTGTATCACATAGCACTATGGCGTGATGCAGCCTGGCCGCAGCATGTGTGTCTTGTCAAAATGCACCTCTGCAACCAAACTCATTGTGAGACCCTATCACCCTGTACGACATCAGCACGCAATACAACCCAACCCTGTGCAAAAAGTGACTTGAAGGGTGCTGATTGGATGATTGAAGCATCTAGAAAGAGGCCAGGAGTAGTGATACGGTACTGTACTGTGTGCCATGTTGATACCGGTATATGCATGGCACACAGACATCTGTACAGACATTCATCAGAATTATCAAAACCAGCAGTTTTGGCAATTGCAGTTGACTACTGTATTACACCCACAGCATATTACTAATCAACTAAGTCTAAATAAGCTTATGTTCTTAGGGGCTTGTTTTTAAATTATTAGGCCTCATCAGTAACGCGGACAAAAGACGTGCAATGCGTGTGGTTGCCCTTGAATGCTTTTGCCTTTTGCATCAGGTGTGTTCTGTTCATATGTTCTGGAACTGTGCCAGAAAAGTCTGTCTGCAGCCTCAGTATGTCCACTGGAACTTCCAATAAAGGAGTCACAGTCAAGTGCGGTCTGCCCAGATGACTTGCATCAAGCTGCTCCAAGGCTTACAGCACACTCTTGTGGAGGGTCTAGCCAAGCTTACTGGCACGATCCCACCTGGAGAGCATTCTTGTTTTGATGTAAATTCACGAGATGTCCAGCAGCTACAAGTTGACTATGTTGTGGTCAAGTTGTCCTTGCTGGCCATCGAATGGATTGTGTGTGGGGTGCATGCCAGGAGCATGGAGTGACTTTGTAAGTCTTGAGTAAGCTCCTCGTATGTTGTCAGGCTGATGATGAGAGTAAGTGTACAGAGCACGTGACAACAGTTGTGTGTGCCACCATGGGCTTGTGTTCATCCAGCCTACCTTGTCTTCTTGGCATATCTGTACAGGGGCCATACTTTGCTGTAAGATCAAACTAGTGCAGGAGCTTTTGGGCTTGCTCCTCTGCAGACAGGAGTGAGTTTTGCCATCTTGCGCCCTGTTTCCGACAGACAGTGGGACGCCATCAGTTGCAGACTGTTTGACTGAGACCCTGCTCACAACTTGGCGACCACCAGCTGCACGAAGCTAGGCCATAGGGCGGTTACAGCGTATCAGACTTTTCTAGCGGACTTGCAAAGTTGAAAGTAACTTCCTGCAAGTGCAATTGCCTTACTCCACGTAACCACTGTGACTAAGATTACTCATCCCGTCTCGTTACGGTGATCACTCCATGTGCCGACGTCTTTAACAAGCAACGGCATTGTGCGCAGTTTGCATACTCGTTGATGGCGACTTTGCATGCTTGCACTTTGCTATATGCACCGGCATGGGAAGGGACAGGCGTTCTCTGAAATGTCAAACAAAGGCAAAGCGGCAGCGTCGGCAGTCTGAACATGGATCCGGTTATAGAGCGACAGGTGTCATCAAGTGCAGCCGGGCCTTCACACGTTTGTGACACTCTTGATGTATCACACCAGATTCCCGGGGAATCGCAGTATGGAGGCCTAAACTTTGTCTCGGTATGAGTCAGTGGTACAAACACACCAGTTGCCAGCAAAGTTTCCAGCAAGGAATGGCTTTCTAAATTAGCTTGAACTTTCTATCTCCTGCAGCACATGCTTGCTGGAGCTGTCGCGGGCATTTCTGAGCACATAGCCATGTATCCTATGGACACCATCAAGACACGCATGCAGGCCTTGGGTCACCCTGGTCAGCGGGTACGCTGTTCAACTATTTCAGTCATGTGCTCGTTTGCACGTGTACCATGATGACTTCAGAGTTTGCTGTCAGCTGTCAAAACTGCAGTAATGTTGAACATGAAAATTGGCTGTGCGAAACTGTGCACGGTATCAAGCCAACATCCGGAACACATTTGCATGCGCCTGCAACCTGGCACCTGTACTCATCATCATTCTCTGCCGTGGATGTTGCCCAGCTCAATGTAAAACCGGCATGGTGCAGTTGCGTGGGTCATCAGTGCCCAGGGCTGTGGCAGCTGTGATCAAGCGCGAGGGCATTGCAGGCTTGTATGGTGGTGTTGGCGTCACCACATGGGCAGCAGGGTGAGATCTGGACTGCTGCAGGCATGCATCCATGTGGGATGTCATTCAAATCTATGCCAATTTGATGCGTCATACGTGCTAGCCCATGCACTGGGCACTTCATGAATTGCCACCTACCAGCCATTGCAGCTATCTAGAATCAAGCTTATTGTGCAGTGTACTTGCGTCTACTGCACTGCATCTGTGTATGCATCTGCATCACAAACTTCAAGTCATAAGGAAGAATGACTGATGAGGGTCAAGTCTGATGTTAGCATGCTCAGCATGCGCTGCTTGCAGGCCTGCCCATGCTTTGTATTTTGCAACATACGAGCTGGCAAAGGATGCGCTAGGCGGCAATAAAGCTGGGCACCACCCCATGGCAACAGCAATCGCTGGCTCCATGGCCACCATTGTAAATGATGGGGTCATGACACCGTCAGATGTGGTGAAACAGCGATTACAGGTTGCCAATAGCCCATACAGAGGCATGACAGACTGTATACTCAGGGTTAGCAGGGAGGAGGGTGTATCGGCTTTCTTCAAATCGTATAGAACAACAGTGAGCCTCGCCAGAAATGCATAGCACACTTTTCTCAAAGCTGGTCACAGCCTGCTTAGCATAGCATTTTGTGACTGTAGCTTTGTTCAAGCCATCAAAGACAACAATATGTTTCTGCTCCATCTGTCATGCACAATGACTGGTCACCATGAAACACTGGTGGATCATAGCTTGTGTGCTGGGCCGTCCATTTGCATTCTGGTAACAAGCTTTGCCTGGCAAGTATGGGATCGGCCAGTCTTGTGCTTCGATGCATAAGCACTTGTCCTTGACATGCATGTTGCTCAACTGATGTCCTCAAATCCACCCAAAGCAGGGCACAAGTTGCTCTTCCAGTCCTCAGCTGCAACTGCTAGCATGCAGCTGCACCAGTCAAGGTGGCGGACAGCAAAAGAGCAGCATATCTGATGCTGTCGAGCATCAACATCGCCTCTCCATCTTGATTATGCAGCCATTATTCTGCACTAGCATGCTTGACTTAGTTTGGTTGCGCACCTGCTTTGTTGTCCACTGCAAGCTACCTCTTTGGGTTGTAATCTATCATCTGATGTGTCTGGTCTGATGCAGCTAGTAATGAATGTCCCATTCACAGCCATCCATTTTGCCACCTATGAGAGCTGTAAGAAATTGCTGGCAATGGAAGAGGATGAGTCATTGGCAGTGCAGTTAGCAGCTGGTGGGATGGCAGGGGGAGTTTCTGCAGCCCTGACGACCCCCCTTGATGTGGTCAAGACTCGTTTACAACTGGAAGGTGTTAACAGCGCCACACGCTACAGCACTACAGCAGTGGTAAGAAGATGCCTTGTACATGTCTTGCTAATGGCGCATAGGGCAAGCTCCCTGCAAGCTTTCACATAGCAAGCAGGGAGCTATGTGATCATGACTGTTCAATTGCTTACAAGTGTCCTGTCTATGCAACCCCTCTGTGTCAGGGACAATCAGTTGACAGGTGGTTGGTGTGTGCTGCTGTAACTGTGATATCAAGCGTGTGCATGTGCATGTGCAAGGCCTGGTTCTCAGTTTACGGTGACGTTCAATATAAATTGTCAGCTGTTTGCTTTGTGCAGAGGCCAATGTTGAGGCAGATAGTTAGAGAAGAGGGCAAGCGAGCTCTCTGGTCTGGACTGAAACCACGATGTCTCTTTCACATACCAGCTGCTGCAATATGCTGGGGAACCTATGAAAGCGCAAAGTCCCTTCTGGGCGCACAATAGTTGTAATCAGTTCATCAACTGTGGTCAATAGATCCAGATGGCCATGCCACATGCTGCATGCACTGCTCGCTGCTCATCAGAGATGTGAAAAACCTGTGCATGGTCCACGCTCAACAAGCTCAATTACATTAGGCTTGTCCTGACTCCTGTAGCATCATGTTCTGCCGCACGCATGCACGCACATGTATGTCACACACACATTTTTACCTGCCATTACAATCTGCAGTGTATAGTGAGCACTGCCTTAATACAAGCAGTTGCAGCATTGCAAGTCTGCACAGACTGCTGGTGCTGAGTTGTCATGTGCATCAGGGACTGTGCAGGTTGGACACTACGGTACAGTGTGGTGGTGGTATCTTGCATTCATTGCTTGCAAAGCCCTGCTATGCAGCAATGACAGAGACAGGACCAGATGATGTGCTTGGCTCTGGTGGTTGTGTTGTTGAGACATTGTTGTGCTGCATTGTGGCCTGACTAACATCCGCATCACCAGCTGAAGAGCTAGCCACAGGCAATAACCGACTGACAGCAGCTGTTTTCCTTGCAGCAAGCGCTGTTGGGGCTGCTACAATCTGAGACCCTGAGTCAGCTGCCTTTGTGCGTCTTGGGACCACCTTACTTGCAGCAGCTACCGTTGTGTATGCTGAATCTAACGGTTGTACAGCTTGGGCTCAGGCTGACCTTTTGATCTTGTCCGAAACAGGCAGATTCAAGCTGCTGGCTGCTGGCTGGCTGGCTACACTGTATGTAAGGTTGCCTAAACTGCATGTGGCCCTAGTCTGCAAATCTACGCTGATCCAAAACACTAGCTATACTCTTCAAATGTTTGGGTGTTTCGGAACAAGGCTAGTATGGCTTGTACATATACTTTTAGTCCTGGCTCATGGATCCAGGCCTTGTACGAAACGTATTGCTGTCTAGAGATGATGCTTATGTGTATGCACGGGCTGTTGGCTTTTCTTACGAATTGCATGCATTTTCAGCACATCATGGCGCACTGCAGGACTGCCACACACACAAATGAAGAGCTGCTGAGCGTCAAATTAGCGGAGCGTTTCATGTATCAACATGTTGGGCACAACAAAGCTGCGTTTCCATGTGCAGCTGACAATTGTTTGCTATGTTGGGCAGCCTATAATCAAGCTAAGCAGTAGCAACGCTGAGCGCTGCATATTCAAAAGTATGCATGTCAAGCACAAGAATGAACACCAGGCGTTGGTACAAAACTGCAAACACCCATTTGAGCTTGCGCACACAGTAGTGGTCTTGAACATTGACATGTCATCAACCATGATCTGGAGTTGCTGCCGACAGAAGCCATCACATGCAAAGTCGTGTCCTCGTTACTTGATCACTGGAGTCAACCTTCACTGCTGTGTAGCTGTGGAGGCAGTGATTTTGACCAGCAGCAAGGAATTAACCACATTGTAGCTGACTGCCTGAACTGTAGGAGAGGCATAATCCACTGTCACTGGACCTACGTACCCCACTGGGCTGTCCACCTGCGTGCACAGCATACTTGATGATCAAAAAGAGCGTCAGGCAGATGAGCAACATGTAGCATTGCACTGGCTTGCCACAGTCAGCGAAGCATCTGATCTGCTGCTCATGAATCCTGTTTGCACGATGCTTGTAATTGGCAAGACAAGAGCCCACAGAGTGAGGTGATAGAGTGTTGTGGGCAGCAAATGCAGCAGATCCTGTGGCTTTGCACACTGCATCACACGTATGCAGCACAGTCAATAGACACAGTATGCTAACTTCTCGGAACTGCATGATAAGTGACACACCCGGACAAGGTAGTCAGAAGAAGAAGAGTAAGTGGAGAGCACAGACACGTTGCCAGTCTGGCTGGTGTTGCTGAGCTGCACTGTGAAGTCTGTGGCTCTGGGGGTGACACTGGTGTTAAACGAGAACACTAGCAGGTTGGCTGAGCTGTTGGTCCTGGCCCCTCCAACACCAAACTGCATATTGATGGCATACAACTGCCCACTGCACCAACATGCAAGTCATCAGCTTCCTTGACACAAGCACAAACATGCTTGGGGCATACCAGGTAGACACACTTTCAGTAGAAAACAGACATCAGTTCGAATTTGCTATGGGCATTCATTGGTATGAGGGCTGACTCACAAAGTGGGTGACTCACACAGTGCGCATGGTTGCAAGACCAAGATGAAGGCTTGGTGACAACAGGCTTTCCAAGCTTTCTGTTGCAGCCACAAAGCAATCCTTACATGCAGGTACAATACAAGAAGCAATTAGTGCATCACTGACTGACTTCAGTGGAGCAGAGTGGTGCAAGCATGACACAGTGATGCTCAAGATGGTTACACATACCTAGGTAGCGCATCAGCATCTTCTTCCTGCAGATCATAGTGAACATGCTTAGCGCTTCAGTACGCCATTGGACACTCAGAAAGACTTAGGTTGGCCTTGCCTTACAACAAAGGCAAGAAGCTATCCCCGCAACAGCACCAGGCAAACTTTACAGCATTCAAGCAAAAGCAGGCGGCCAACACTCAAGTTTGCACAAGTCTGCCAGCTTGTCCGACAGACATGTGTGCATGGGCAAGAGACATCATGAGTACTGGCAGCAGATAGGTTAGTACCGGTCCAGAGTACGACTCAATGGCAGCTCCAGCACTCTCAGGTGCTGCTGCAGCTTCAGGCGCAGCTGCTGGCATCATGCTGGGAGCAGGAGCAGGTGCAGCAGCAGGTGCTGGTACCAGCATGCTGCCATACACCACGTTAGTGATGTTTACCGGACCGTTGTATGCAGTGACGTTGTAAAGAGCCTTGTCCGAGTTGGTGTACAGGGTTGTAGCCAGGTCCTGGGCAGAAAGGTATGCTAGAGGAGGGAAGGCAATAGTGAGATTCATGGCAAGATCAGGAGATGCAGCAGGTGCAACAGGAGCTTCCTCAGCAGGTGTCAGGGAAGCTTCTGCTGTAAAGGCTGGGGTGGCAATTGGGCTTGTTGCTGAGACGCTCTCAATAGCAGCAGGTGATGATTCCTGGGTGCCTGCTGAGGAAGTTGCTGCAGGCACTGCTGCAGGGGTGCCTTCAGGGGGAGGGGGAGGGGGAGGAGGAGGAGGAGGGGGAGGTGGCGGTGGTGGAAGAGCAGGTGAGGATGATGAGAAGGCCACTTCAGCAAGTGAGGTGGGAGAGGGTGTAGCTTCTGCGGTAGTTGGTGCAGTCATTGCAGGGGCTGGAGTGGCAGCAGGTGGTGATGCAACAGTAGGGCTGGCAGTCGCAGCTGATGCGGTCTCACTTGCAGATGGTGTAACTGGATTGCTTGGTGACGTGGACGCTGCTGCGTTTGTGACTGGAGTGGCAGCAGTTGTGGCGGCACTGGTAGCAGCAGGCGTGGCTGCTGTGGTTGCAGCTGTAGCTGCTGCACTGGTGGCAGCAGGTGTGGCTGCAGGAGCGGCAGTAGTGGTCTCAGCAGGAGCAGCAGGTGTGGACTCAGGGGAGGCTACTGCAGGAGTGCCCTCCGCAGGGATACTGAAAGGGGATGCCGTGGCAGCTGGAGATACACTCCCTGGGGATTGGGAAACAATGGCATCTGCAATCTGGGGTGAAGAGACTGTGAAGGAGCCAACACCAGTGACAAGGCCTGGCAGGGCTGTCGCTGGGTTGCTCTTCAGAGCTGCCACAAAGTTGGTGGCAGCTAAAGTGCCCTGACTAGCTGAGCTGGACACCTGCATTTGTGCAGACAGTGTTGACTAATTTGTGGATGATGTTCTACAAAAACCTCCATTAGGCACACTTATCGATTGCATGTGATACAAGATGGCATATACACTTGCAAGCATAGATTCAAAGTCTGGACATGCTGGGCAGAGCAGCACATACCTGATTGTTGGCAGGAAAAACAATGGTCACATTCCAGGACTCAGAGCCCACATCAAGTGCAGTGGTGGTCACTGCCAATGGTGAGACAGCTGTGGCCACCGCCGCTTGAATGTCTGCAAGCACTGTTGCATCACTTGCAGCTGTTGCAGCAGCAAATGTGGCTGTGAAGGTCACAGTGCTCTGTAAAGTGTTGCCAGACTGCAACAAGTGACGCCTGCTTTGACTGGGTGCTGACGCCAAGCTGTAGTCTGCGTTGATGGCGACAATGGAAGTGGTAATTGGCGTAGTGTTGCCCACATACAGGCTGATAGCTTGACTAAGCGACGCTGCCACTTCTTCAACCTCAGACGGTGTGAGGCTGGTAGCTGGAATATTTTCAAATGTGGCTTGACAGCTAACCACAGGCTCCATTCCCGGAGGTATCGCAGGAAATACCAGGCTTGCAGATGGCGCAGCAGCTGATGCATTGACCAGAACTGTCGCAGCTGTGGTCAGGGTTGGTGAAGGCGTTTCAGACAATGATCCAGTAGAAGCAGAAGAGAAAGTGTATGACGAGCTACTAGAGGCAGCTGCTGTGAGAGCTGGAGTGGATGTAGTAGCAGCTGAGGTGCTGGTTGGGGTGGATGCTGGAGATGTTTCAGCCATTGATGCTGATGCCGTGGTGGCTGGGCTTGTGACTGACGCCAGCAGAGTTGGTGATGTTGCGATGGTTGTGACAGGTGATGTGGAAACAGCAGGGCTCGCCGCAATTGTAACAGCTGGAGTCGTGGCTGCAGATACAAATGGAGGAGAAGTTGTCACTGGAGCTGGTGTAGCAGTGGTGACTGGCACTGATGTGACTGCTGCTGGTGGTGATGTCACCCCTGCTGTGGCTGTTGGGGAGCTAAGAGGAGGAGGAGGAGGGGCTGCCAAGCTAGAAGGGGAGGGAGATGCATATGGGGACGGCACCTGCAGGGCCATTCAGCAGACAATGACCAGTGCAGAAGAGGCAATAGAGGGTATCATTAGAGTTTGCTATGCTCTGGCTGCAGCATGCAGCTGATTTGACGGAAACATGCAGACTGAGCGTCAGTCCATTGTTCTGTATTGCAATGCTGTACTTCAGCAAGCTTTAAGGCTGTGACATGGCCTATCTCAAGTCATGGTAATGCTTGTCATTGGTGTGTGGCTTCACCTGCATCCCTGAAGAGGGAGATGGCGTGGAGGGGCTGCTAGTCGCTGGAGCTTCAGCAGGAGCATATGGTTCAGGCACCTGCACCTGTCAGAAAGATTTGGGACACACAGCAGTATCAATTTTGCGGTTTTTTTGAGCAGCTGAAAGCCCTGACCTGGAGAAAAGACCTTTTTGGTATCATCGAATGCAGGACGGAGGTGAGTGTGGGTGCTGGCTTGGACTTTGAAGCCAAGAGACTTCTTTGAGATATGCTGTTCAACTGCAGTCAGTAGCAGTTACACGCTGAACTCAGCATCCACAGCCATCGAGCAAAATGAACATTCGACTGACGCCATGCTCTGCAAAGTGCGCAGATTTTGCGTTTGCGGACCCTGCCTGTAACATGGCGGGGTGTGCTGCTTCGCCCTGATCCAGGTTTGCGGTACACTGTGGGGGATCATCTGCTTGCGGATCAGACATTCCATGCCGAGTCGAGGCGGCCAGATCATTAAGCTCGCTGTCGCCGGGCCTAGGTCCTGACACTGACGGGCTAGCAGAAACCTTTCTGGTCAAGGCTGCACTCAGTAGGCAGAACACCAGTAATGTGCAAGAGCGTTGATGACCACCGAGGCGCTCACGGCGATGCAGCGCTCTGCACCGACCGCAGTCGAGGCTCATCCGCGGAATACAGTCGCAGCCGGCAGCAGAGATCACAGCGAACTAACACACTCAGCTTGTATCCTTCCGACCAGACTGTATTGCCTTATGTCGAAGAAGGTAGTCGCTTGCCGCACACTGCATACGTTAAGATATGCACAACTTGCCAGCAAACACATTGGCCGAAGCATATGCAGTCAAGCCCGCGCCCGCGAAACGTAACCTCCCTCCCCCGCTTTTGTCGTAACGCCAGTCATAAACGCCAGTCATCTGCGACTTGGCTTGAATAGATAGCAGACATCAAAGGAAACTCAGTCTGCATATTGTGCTGAAACGTTTGTCGCGTGCTCAACACACTTACAGAGGTCACAAGTTATTCCGCA
>JAABUO010004222.1_pt1 | contig 16939 bp, 18 predicted proteins | sample 5559291 | NCBI WGS metagenome assembly JAABUO01 (sample SAMN10711878, study PRJNA513372) | rock metagenome | isolation source: Antarctica rocks | place: Antarctica: Victoria Land, Finger Mt sud | reverse complement strand
ATCTGTGTATGCCTGATGCACGATAGCCAGCGCCATGGCAAATGCGACTTGCAAAGCTGCATGGTCGTGGTCAATCAGGTGGTCAATGGTCAACATGCCAAGCCCTGCAAGGCGTTGGCCTCGGTTGGCTCGATTGGCTCAAGCTTGGCCGCAGGGTACTGTATCGGACTGCACTGCTCTACGGCGCACACATGCTTTAAGATGTTTCAGTGAGTATGCAGGGAACAGTATAATGCTGGCTTATAGCCAGGTATTTAAGTGATATTTGCAAATGCGCTGCTGACCTGGCTCATATGCGGTGGCATGAGCTCCACTGGTGAACTTAATTTACTGACTCAACATACGTGTGCATAAGCTTTCGTACAGCGCATTGGAGACACACAGCTGTCAGAGCAGTGCATATGGCAATCACCACAATGAAAGAAGGCTGTTGATGAAGCACTTCATGGTGATCCCATTTTTGAAGTGAAACTGTACAGCTTCAAGCGGCAGCCTTCGCACAGATCGCTAGGCATTTGGCTCGACGATGTGGGCTTGGTCCGTAGCTGCACTTTCGATGTCTGCATTGCTGGTGCAGGGAATGCCATCTGGCAATCCTAGGTGGCATGGCCACATGGGGGCTGATCTTCACGGTCGCCTTCCACACAAACGATTTCGCACGTATCGTCACCGTTACTGCACCAGCGCTGGCTTACAGGTGCGTGTACTCCTCCTTAATATCTCAACAAGTAGAAATCGTCTGTCAGTTAAGTTCCCCTCAAAGGCCTACTGGCGATGTCCACGGGCTCGGTACTGGCTTCCGGTTTGAAGGCATCGACCAGAACAGCAGACACATACACGACTCGTAACTTCTATTTTGCCTGCCGGCCAAAATTACCTGTACAGCATGGGCTTGTACCTCGGCGAAAGTCCTGCGGTCCTGGCGCCGGAAAGCTTGTACTCCGGACTAGCTGCAGCGCTGTGGTAGACAGGCCTCAAGAAGCTGATCTCCAGTCAGCTGATCTTGGCTGGCCCAGAGGTTTTCCTTCCAGATATGTTCTTGGAGAACAGTTAGGAAGAGGTAGTTTTGGGACTGTATATCTGGCCACAGACAGAGTCAGTGGCCAAGAGGTTGCTGCTAAAATCATTCCTAAGGAGCGCAAGGGTACAACTCGAGAGCACATCATTGACAAGATACAGCAGGAGGTGCGCTTAGATGCAGTGATGTGGCTTGTCCAGTTCAGCTCCCTCTCCAGTGCCCAGCCATCACAGCAGTGCAGAGTCTGACGAGTGTGTGATGCTTTTGCAGGTTGACGTGCTGCGACGCATGCAAGGCAGAGCAGAAGCTCTGAGGCTCCTGGCTGTCTATGAGGTAAAGCTTCATCCTGTCTTCCTCAAGCATGTGCAAGCGTGCTGTCATGATTCAAATCTGCTCAGCCATACTGAGGTTTAGCTGATGTCAAACATCTGACGCATGTGCAGGATGAAGAACAAGCTTATGTGATCACAGAAGTTTGCTATGGTTCCACCCTGGAAGAATTCTTGAGGGTAAGATCTTGAAAACCACATCACACATACTTACGCAAATTGTTTTCCATTGGCAGTGCCTGCTCAATAGCCTGGCCCTTGTTGCACGTTTTTGGCCTAGTCAGATGTCCAAATGTGTCAGCAGCTGATGCCTTCTTTCACAGGGACAAGGGGCACTGACAGAGCAAGAGGCTGCAAGAGTCACACACAACATTGTGAGTGTGCTAGCAGAGTGCCATCGCCAGCATATCTGCTATGCAGATGTCAAGCCTGCCAACTTTTTGCTGAAGCACCAGTATCCAGACCCACGGGTACTCGTTGACCCCAGCTGCATACAGCGCAACATTGAGCTGCGTGTGGCAGACTTTGGATGCTCACAGCATGTCAACAGAGGCGTCAAGCTAAAGAAAACTGCAGGCACACCACTATACATGGCGCCAGAGCTCTTCATGCGGCACTGGGGCATTGAATCGGACATGTGGGCGCTAGGCGTGCTGCTTTACCAGATGCTAGCCGGTAGATTTCCATTCTGGGCAAACGGCCAGCAGAAGCGGGATCCATTGTCGGTCATGAGTGCAATTTTGAGTGGCGACATTGAGTTCACTGGAGATGAGTGGTATGGCATTTCTGATGATGCCATTGACCTCTGCAAGTTGTTGCTTGATCGTGATTACAACACCAGGATATCAGCAGCTCAGACTCTTTCACACCCATGGCTGCAAGAGCACTGCAGAAGTGAAGAGGAATGTGTGGTGGTGAATCAATGGAAGGTGGCAGATCTGGACCACTTGGTGGAGGGTGAATTTGATCTTTAGCACTCACCTACAGAGTGATTTCTTTTGTAGATCAGGATAGATGATTGTTATGTTGTTTGTGGTTCAGCTTTGTTCCTCCAGGTCACTTGTGTTGGTGTTCGCTCCTCCTGTACCAATATTGCAAAACAACAAGTACAAGTTCAGCTCATGCCTGTCACAGATCCTGCATTAGGATCTGTCAAATGAACCTGGCGCATGTCACCGGTGCATGCTGGAAACGCAGCTTTTCTGACAGCAGCAGCTGGCAAAACTTGGTTGTGTGCTGTACAAAGCAACCTCCAAGTCTTTTACTGCTAAATTTGCTGGTTCATTCAGCTCAGGATTTTATGGCATACAAGTTTCTTTAATGTCTCTCAGGTACTGACCATCGTATTTCTCGTGTAATCATGATCAAGTGATGACCACTCTGATCCTTCCCAGCGTGGGCTTGCTTGAGACAAGAAGTCTTTGCAGAGACATGGACAAAGCCAGCGTGCCACCCAACAAAGGTGCAGAGGCTGTCCAGCAAGCATAGGAACAATCAATGCGTTTTGCTTGGGCTTGTGGCCAGCAGCGTTTCCAAGATCTGAGTTGGGCTCAGGCTCGGACGCTTTGACTGTAAAGCAGCTTGCAGCACTCAGCAAACCAGCTAGGAATGACTTACTGCGAAATGCATGGCAATGCATTGCATGGCTACAAGTTGAGACCCACGTTTTGTCGATGATCATCGGATGTTCACTTACACCAATCCCTTTACTTCATCAAGCTTGCTCGGTAGTGCAAGTTTGAGAAGCTGTGATCGGGTTCATGACTAACAACATGTTCTTCAATGCATCGCACGGCCTAACACAAGTTTGCTTGACTGCATACTGTATCTGACAGAACATCTCTATGAATCAGGCATTTTACCAAGCTCTGCTAATCAGTGCATCGTTGGGAAAGTATATCTGAGATCCAATCTTTCAAGGAAGCATAGGAACAAGCTGCTTACATGCTTGCGCCTTCAGTTGTACCTTACACAGCAGACCCCTGTTGTGTCTTAACAGCTTTAAGTGGTGGCTGAGTTGGATCTGCTTTTGTGTGCTGTGCAGCATGCTGATTCTTGCCTATCATGACAGTTTGCATGAACATCCGTTCTCTACAAAGCATATATAACCACATGTGACTGGAATTTCTGTTCCCTGATGTTGCTGGTGTCTTTACAAATTTCAAGAGGCCGCAATGCTAATCTGCAGATGACTCGGTCCTGAATCAGCCATTCGTTCTGCTTTGCAAGCTGAGCTAGACACAAACTGTGCCCAACATGAGCACAAACACACCTGCAGCTAAATTTGATCATTGACGAGAAGTCTCACTAGCTATCCCTGCTATATGCCTAAAACCAAAACAGCCTTACACAAAAGGTAGCAGCATCATGCTGGACTGAGCACATAACAGACACACTTTCACACTGCTACTGATTGCTGGAGTCATGCTTGCAACTTGACTGGCAATGTGGAAAATGACGACTCCAAGCAAGAGGCAGAACTGGGCGGAGCATGAATGCGCCACCTTGCTGATAGAAGCAACAACACGTGCTGAACTCCATTGCTGAGCTCAATGGTGAAAACACAACTTATACTTGTATGATTTCAGTGAGGCCTTGTCAGTGTGCTGTGGCTTAGTGTATGGCTGCTTGTCGCGCATTTTGGCCCTTTTTCAGTGGATCACGCAGGCATGCCTCATAGATGGGCTCCAATCTTTCTTCTGAACTGCAGATCCCCGCACACTGATGCTCATAGTATGCCAGGCACATGTTGCTGTCCCCAGTCTGCAGCCACACCCACAAAGCCAGTCAGCAATGCCAGTCAGCACCATTTTTGGCTTCATGCAGCGATGCTGACATCTGCGTGGAGCAAGCATCACAAACCCCAGCTGTACTTGCAAGCAGTCTGCTTGCTGCCTTGGTATGATCAGAGCTGGTAGGGAGGATGCATCTGTACAGCAAACATGGCAGGGCTTGAAGGCTGCAGCAAGGGCAATATCAGGTAGCAATGTACTCTTCACATTGCCCAGCACACCCAGACTGACCTGGGCATTACACTTCTCTGCGCTGTCACAGCACATTCTCCTCTCATCTACATGCGTGATCTCTAGCCCAACCAACCAAGCTCCCAAGGTGACATCTTCGTTGGCAAATCTGTGCAGAATGGGGCCATTTCGGCCGATGTATTTGGCCACTGGACCAGAGAGACCATAGATTTGGCCGGAAGCATGTCGCATGTAATTGATTTGGCCCTCTGCACCTGCTGCCTCCCCGAAGCGCCAGTACTCGGGCTCAAACCACTTGTACCGCCTGTCTGTTAACACCTGACCTGACTTCATGCAGCCCTGCGGAGTGTAACACAGGCATGAGAACCTGACTGAGCTGAACTGACGGCTGTTTGTTCCTGTCGTTGTATGTCATGATTATGCATGCAGATTGTGACCAGAGATTTGACAGACTCTGCCATTTTGGAGTGCAACCTTCTTTTGTTTTTGTGCATACTTCAGGGCATTGGGCATTGGGCACTAAAGCTGCTCACTGCTCAACAGTCCCTATGCTAGACACTGGCAATGCCTGATGGCTACTGGCATTGCCTGATGGTATGACACGCACTGCTCTACATGAATCACAGCGCTTGGTGCGGTCAGTGAGACTGAGCCCTTCAGATACAAGCCTCAAGCCAATCTCCAAGGTCATGCGACAGTCTTCCTGCATCCCTACATGCTGGAGATGACAGTGACATGGAGGCAGGAATGGAGCAACTGCTCTAGATGCTCACCAGGTATAGGTTGCCTTGCGTCCTGTGTGCATCCAAGTAGTCGGCAAGCGCATCCACGTTCACAGCCACATCATCATCGATCTTGAAGTAGAAGTCTGCATCAATCTTCTGAGGGAGTATGCTGAACATGCGCAGGGTCTTCATGGACAGGTCAGCGTACGTGTCCACCATGTCAATCCTGACAATGTCACCAAACTGCTGCATCTCAGCCTTCAGTTTCACCTCATCTGGGTCATCTTTCTGTTCGCTGCACCCAATACAGCACATGATCAGAATCATCATTCTGAATGCTGGTGCATGGTTTGAATGCCTATGGGCAGCAAGTCCGTGACATCAAAGAAATGCTGATGGGCAGCATGTCAATGACTTCAAGTGAAGCACTCCTGAAAGGCGGCTGAGTCTGATCAGCATGGAAGAGGCGTGTCATGTCTGATCCCTGACAAGCTGCATATCAGCAAAGTGCTTTGATGGCTGTGTTTGAACTGGATGGTCAGGCAGCTATTTGAACACCAGTCTTGTACTAGTGTAGCCATGAGAAAAGCTGTGGAACTCAGTCTGCCAGACCTTGCTCAGCTCAGTGTGGAGAAACACCTCAGGCAGATTAGTAACACAGACATGCCCCGGTGACTGACCGAGACACATGCATGTGCATCCAGCTTAGAGGTGTTGAGCACTGCAGGCAAGCTGTTGCTGACAAAAACATTGCCAATCAGGCTGGATTGTGCTGAGGTGTGTCAGCTTACCTGTAGCCAATGACAAATCTGATGACGATGCCTCTTTCCTCCTCCAGTCTCTTGAGGTCCTTGCCCATGGGAACCCACGTCCGTCTCAGGTTATCTCTGCGCAACCTGGCTCCCATACCCTGCAACAGGTGATGCAATCACTCACCCTCTGTAATCACACATGAAAGGGTGTGCTGACAATGGACTGACATGGGACTTGTTGTGAGCGTGGACCATGCAGCGTATGGTGTATGACAGTGTTGCCCGCCAGCAATCAAGCTTGTCATCTGGTTTGAGACAAAGTGCTAACATTGTTGAAGCTGCTGTGCATGATCACGACTAGACACACTGCTCGTGACAGACGACACCAGCAGCGGTAAGGCAGCCTGGCATCAGCGATGTTCTGCGTGTCATCACACTTACGTACCACAACTTGCAACAGACTTGCAGCCAGCTTGCAACAGCTGCACAAAGAGCTGGGAAACGCTGTCATTCCAGTCATTCTTGTAGATGGCATGTGCGATGTCCAATAAAGCCAGCATGATGCTTCTGTTCAGCATTGATTGATGAGTATGCAGATCTATGCTCTGGCTGGACATACAAGCAAGACAGCACTTACAGTGTTGATGCCCAAGACAGCCAGCTTCCTGGTTGTATTTGCAGCGTCTTCAGGGAAGCTGACAATGTCCTCCCCTTTGATGGCGTTCTTCCAAGGCTGCCTGGTGTGCAACTCATCCCACAGGGCTGAGATCTGAGCATTTCTGACGCGAATGATGTTGTCTTTGCGTTTCAAGGCCTCTTCTAGGCCAGGCTCTGATGCTGTCTCCAGGAATGCCAGGGGGCTCTGGTTCAGCTCCTGCTTGGAGGTGCTGTGGGGATTGCTGACAAAGGCTCGGATCTGCAGGCACACAGCACAATGTCTCGTCCTGAGCTTGACCTGATGCTGTGGTAGTACTAATTTGTGCGATGTGCTGTTTCTCAATACCAATACAATATGCAATGACTCTGCAAGATTATTGCATGCTGCTGCAAAGACTTGCGTTTGGCATATATGAGTGGATCAGGCGTATAACAATGGCTCGACCCTCAACTGTAAAAGCTCCATCAGGATGCACACACCAAATCAGGCAAGCACCACATCAGGCGCGCACCATATCATGCAAGCAGTCTATGACATCTGTATCACAATTGCATCAGCAAAACGGCAGCTGCATCCAGGCAAGGCTGTCCCAGCACACAGTAGCGGGTGCTGCTTGATGGAGCATATGACAAGAGAAGACTGAAGAGAGCGAAAGGTAAGAGACGCTGAAACTAGGGTTTTAATGGATAGATGTCTAGATTGTGGCACCACCAGCATGGAAGTGGTGGCAGAAACGGACCTCATGACGGCCCTGCTGCAGCTCAGGCAGTTTGAGAGTGAAGCCCACCCCTTGCTGAGCAGGCTGCTGCATGTCACCTGCCATGTCCATGTCAATCTCACACAGCCGGTGAATGATATGGTGGGGTGTGTCACCAGACGCTGCCGCCTCTCCTATCCTGACACCGTCAACATACAACACCACCTGCGATGCGAACCACGCCCTTGAGCACCCGTGCCACCACCAAAGACTGTTGGACAGACCATACGTGCTGGTCAAGCGTCATCATTAGAGCTTGTAAGTTGTATCATGTACAGTCAGCAAGCTTGCATCATCCTGTGTGTACACAAAATACTGCAGCCATAACTGGATGCGTGTGCAATGCACATTCTGCTGAGCACTAGAGCATTGATGCAGCTTCACATAAGCCACAACTACAGGCGTCAAGGTCTATATGTGACGCTGCCAAGGTGTGCAGGAACAAGATGACTAACATGATGTGCTAAGGTAGAGTACAGTAACAAACAGAAGCAAACAAGCCGCTTATGCTGGCAAGATCAACCTGGTCTGGTGCAACAATCTGGATGCTGACATACATACCTGCAGGGGCTTTTCTAGCTGCCCTCTCAGACAGGCCCAACCTGATACAGTACCAGCTTCAACACTATCAATCTGACCAAGCAACCGCTCATCCCACTCTTGAGTAGGCAGATCACTCTCAATCTTGGGGCCTGTTAGGGGTGGTGCCCGCGGCCCCCCAGATGGAGTGGACCGTACGCTATAATATAGAACATCATCACTACCTCTGCAATCATCACATAAGGCATGCAACGCTTTTCATGATTGGACAATGAGTGGAAATTGAACCATTGCCTCTGCAAAGATCACTCGAAGCGTCACTGAAGGCATGCATTGAGCGAGTGTATGATACGAAGCATCATGAATACACATGCAAGCAACACATGAGACATACATCAGACACTGTGTCTTCAGGTGACAAGGCAACCAATGCATGCAAATTGATCAGCTACTCACTGGACTGTTCGTATGTCTGCATTTGTGCTGTCACCATTACTGTCTGTTAGAGGAAGCAGGCCAGAACCACGACCAACTGAAAGTTTTCGAGATTGCTGAACAAGCTGCAGCTCCGTTTGCTGCAATCATCACAGGCGCTGTGAACACAACGCACAAGAGTAAGGTTTGTGGGGACATGATGGCCGAGCAGATTCTTACCAGGTAGTGCAGCTCCCTTGTGGTATTCCACAGCCTGCAGTGAGCAGGTGAGCATTCTACTCAGTACTACAGACGTCAACCAGCTTGATGTGCATGCATACATGGCGTATCAACTGTGTCTCACCTGCCGGCTACGTATAAGCACGCAAGAGAACTTGCCAGCACAAAAAGCATGCCTCCTACTGAGGTCCTGGGGCCGGCCATGCTGAAGCGAGAGCTCAGCGAGGCGCCCCAAGAGCAGGTCAATATCGGCTCTTGCCCGACTCAACACCCGCGACAGCACAGGACTCGACAACGCTTTATCGGCCCCGAAGCAAATCAATCGTTCTGTCGTGCCTCGAGCGCGACGTGCTGTGGGCGGACTGTTGCAGGTCTGAGCGTACGAACAAACAAGATCCTCAAGGAATGAGCGAGAGGCAGCGCGCCCTTGGCGCAAGGCGAAGTGTCAGATCGGCAAAGTGTGCTACAAGCGCCAAAGCGAAGGCTCGGTCCAGCTGGAGGTGTCTCACAGAGATTTAAACGGCCAAAACGGAATATTTTGCCCTCGCCAGCCGCCCTCCGCCCTGGATTGAGACGTTCGGCAAGGCCTTGTAGATCCTGCCCTCAGCCCTGCACTTGCTGGCGTTACACAATATCGGCCTAGACATTATTCTGAAGAGCTTACTTGCACCAAAATTACGCTGTTACTTCTTGCATCGTCTTCCGACCTTGCTCACAGGTTTCAACGGTCGCGTAGCCATCCCGAGGGCGGCTTATGTACAGAGGTCAACCTTTAGCTGATCGGCTCCGTGCTGTAATCCCGTGTCCTCTGCTGTCCCGTAGCGACGGACACTTTTTATTATGGCCAAACACAGTCGTGATAGTCGGAGTCGCAGCAGGAGTCGAAGCCGTAGCAATAGCAAAAGCAGGTTCGTTCCTGGACACAATCCAGATAATCCACCATAGCCTCATTCTGCGCATCTAAAACTGACGCTGCACGTTGCAGGAGCAGAGGTCGGTATCGATCAGAGTCACCTGCTCGCAAACGAAATTCCAAAAGGCGCGCTAGTTTGTGTCATGACGCTGCATTATGATGCGTTTATACACTTGTACACGCCCTTTCATTATGGTGCTGCTTGCAGGCAGTACAGGCGCAAGTCCCCAGCTGATGTACAAGCCAACAGGTCATCCCACTTAAGCCAATTTGACTGTCGTACATAATGGCTATGCTGCGGAGCGCTGACTCCTGAGTTGTGTATGCTGTGCAGATTTGTGTCACTACACATTTGCATCATCAGCAACATCCTCTTTAGGGGTCAGCTCAAATCTGAAAGTATGTGCAGGCAGTTGGCACAGCAAAAAGCAGCACAGCGCACTCAAGAAGAAGAAGCAGCTGCCCTCAGAGTGACTGAGATTATCAAGGCCAAGGTAGAGGAGGTCATGGCTTCAGAGGCTACACAGCAGAGAATTCAGCGCCGCCTTAAAGAGGAGCGTGCGTCACTAGAAGACAAGGTCAACTGCTGGTCCTGCATGGGGGCTCTGGTGTTGCTGCAGTGGAATAAACTGTGTGAAACATCATGCCTACTTCAACATGCATTTCACGTTTCCTTCTGTGCACATTTCACATGCATCCCTCAACGTCCTCAGGACTCGCAACCATGGCATGCGTGCACACTACCAGCCTGACAGTTGAGTGTTGGAAGTGTGCTTTTGCACTGCAGATGACAAAGCAATTGGAGAACGAAAAAGAGAAATTGATAGAAAAGAAGCGGCAAGAGCAAGAAGAGCGACAACGTAAGCAGCTGGAGCTTGAGAGGATTCTGGAGGACAACAGGCGCTTGGTGAGAGCACTGTGCCTTGTGTGAATACAAGTCAACCTCTACATAAATGATGAACATTGATATTGCCAGTTTGTCCAAACACCTGAGCATGTGCAGCTTTGCAAAGGCGTGTTTCCTGTCAAGTGCAATCTGTGCTATGCTGTGCTCCTGGCTACTTGCTCCAGCTTTCCTGCACATATCAGGCATGAATCTGCCTGCTTCTGGCTGTCTGTAGGTGGAAGATGCACAGAAGAAAGCTGCAGCAGACAAAGAACAAAGGGAAACAGCAAGGTAGGACTGACTCACTCATGCTTTTGGAAGAGATAGCACAGTCCTGCTGAGTTCCATTGTGCTTGGCTCTAACTTGTCAGTCTGTCAATCCCCATTGTTCACACATGCCCCCAAGTTATTGCAGCACCCAGAGAAAGCCAATTCAACATCCTTTGCCAAGTTGACACAGACCTGGTCCTTATTTGTACACACGATGGCAGGTTCCTTATCTTTGAGCAATTCAGGTGCACAGACACCAAAAGCCCATGCAGGCAGAGATTGTAGTACTTGCAGGTACAATGAAGCCCCTCAAGAGGATGCGCGGCCTAGGCCAATGGTGGGCATCTGCGTTCTTGCTGTCATTGCAACAAGCGGCATTGACTCGTTGCCACGTATGTCGGGCATTTGCATGTCAACAAAGATCTTATGTGAGGTTGGCAAAGCAGAAGAGTACCTGCCATCATGCAGCATGCATACTTGTGCACCTCATTGTCAGCATTATGCAGCATGCATGCTTCCGTAACTACTTGTCAGCATCATGCAGCTTGACCAGGGTGAAATCTGTTTCAAGCTGTACCATGCTGACTGGCTCATGTACAGCATGTTCTGATGCATGCAGGGCATCAAGGTGGTGGTAGATTGACGCCATCTGTTCAGACAGCTGTCACGCTCAAAGCAGGTCTGCAGTTTCCAGCTTTAGTGATTTATGGTGATTGCGTTTTGCAAGTTTCCATGCGTCCCAGCAATGGCTCACGGATTGCTTAGTGCAATCTGTGTATGCTGTTTCATGAGCCTGGTATAATGCTTGCAGCAGACATGCAAGCAATGCAGGATGAGGCCGTCAAATGTCAGGGCCTGACAGGAAAAGAGGCCATTCGAGTTGAAGCTATCGAGAAGCATGCTTGTCTCAATTTGCAGCAAGGTCTTCCGAATGCGACATGATGCAAAGCTGTGAACAACATGTGGACATTGTCTAGGCTTCTCAATCATCAGCCCAGTCTGCTTTGAAGCGTCTTCAGAGCCCTAAATGTAGCCTGCAGGTCTTCCAATACTGCTTGCAGATTTGACACCACTATGGTCCAATTCTGACTGATGCTCGCTTAAAATCTTGTGGCAGCCTTGCACAACAGTGGACAAGAAGACAGCATGCATGTACCATGTGCTCTATTATGTCAGGACCTATGGTTCAAACTTCGGGCCGATATCTCAGGAGGCTCCCATTGACGGTCATCATCTGATTGCCAAAAGGCGCAGAAAGTCTTTTCACCGTATGTCACACTGTTGCGGTTGCCATCCAACATAAGAGTACTCTTCACCTGTATCTGCAAAGGTGTCATGAGACACAGGTGATAATTCGGCTTAAGCAAATTGCCTTGCCTTGTGGTAGAAACTACTTGCAATTATTTTGCATATCATGTTCAATTGCCTGTATTGCGCCAGCTGCAGCATGGCCACCGGCCTTCAAGGTGCCAGCTACCTCCCCTCCTACTCATTCAGGGGACTGGTTCCATGATGCGCGAGTGGCAAGTTCGCGGCATCAAACTGCTAGCAGATGCGCAATGGAATCCACTAAGCACCAAGCACAGAATGAACCATTTGCTGAAGTAAGGATTCTGGCTGCGTTGTAGCACTTCACTCATGACAGGTGGCTGCCAGAGTTCTGCAGTGCAGTACTGCAGTGAGTCTTGGCACAGCGCTTTCAGCTTTTTGAAGAGCGACGACTTTCAAGTCGGTTGTTTCGACCATTTCTCTTTTGACTCGGTGACTATTCGCAGTCCGGCAGGGTCGCTGCTCAGTTTCACTGGTGCGGGACGCAAGCTGCACGGCATCTGCACGCAAGCAAACAGGCCAAGGTAGCTCAGAGCAAACAGGTTCAGGGAATTGATCCTACCTGCCAGGGGTAATGTGCCAGGCGTGGCACCGGTCTGAGGCCAAAGACACGGTTGTGTGACGCGCAAAGCAGTCGTGATTCGCCATAGAGACTGCTGACTTGCTAGACCTATATCGGAGGCAACCGCCTCCAGCATGGACTCTGATGATGCGGATAAACCCAGCACAAGCGACTTTGCTGGTGTTCGGCATGACTTCAGGCCCGAAGACTTCACAAACCACGTCGTGATTGGTCGGGGCAAGTAGGTTATCCATACTCAGTATAGATCGTGTAACAATGCCGCTGGTCTACCATAGTTGAAAGTATGGTGGCATGGTGTTGTCTTGTAAACTTGTGTCCGTCGTCTCCTGCGCACAAAGCAGCATCTACTGGAGCTAGTGCTGTCCTGTCATGCTATTTCAGGTAGTGACCAGTGTTTGCTGCAAATCGCATAGATGCATAATTGCCAAGCTGTGCAGTGAGCGTCACGGAAGCAGCTTAGCCTTGAAAGCAAACATGTGGAGTGGTAAAAGTGCTCTGCAAACAGCATAGCTGCAGCTAACTGTTTGCAATGCATATGATCCCAGATGAAACAGGAGAAGCAAAACCAAGTAGCGTCGCACTGTATCAACTCATTGTGGTGCTTTCCTGCTTTCCAGGGACAGCACTATCTATTCAGCCACCTGCAGCAAGCTGAAGAGTCAGCAAGTTGCCATCAAGATGTACAACAAAGCCAAGCTCTCCCCTTCCAAAATGCGAGCAATTAAGCGAGAAGCTGCCATGATGATCTACATGACCCGCAAGAGGTCAGACCATGCCAGAAGCTCATCTGCACGCTGACATCCCAAATCTCCATCCCAGCATTTGTATCCAAAAACAGTCTATATGCATTTGAGAGAGCACCACATGTGCTGCTTTTACATGTTGCAGTAGTGCACACAAGCACCACGGCAGGCATGAATGCGTCTGACAGCAGCAAGCATCCGCACGAGGCTTGCACATCTGAGCCAGAGCATTGATTGTCAGCAGCCCAGACCCTGCATTTGGTTCTGCAATCAGGCTGGGCTTGTCTGAAACAAAATATGCTGCCAAATGTAGCAGATACGAATCAGTACATTTGCTGGATCAGGCGCCACTTTCCAAAAATACAGCCCTTGGCTTGACCTGGACAGACACGAACTTCAACAAAATGCGTGGCTGCAGGGTTCCATTGATAACCACATTTCTGGCCGCCTTTCAAGATAGCAAGCAAATCTACATAGTCATGGAGCATTGTGCTGGTGGGGATTTGCTAGAGCAGCTGCTGAAAGAGGGCAGGGCCATGACAGAGCAGCGAGTGGCCCTGGAAGTTGCCCTGCCAATCCTAACATCCTTGTCACATATACACCAGCTGCGGATCATTCATAGGTAACAGGTCCTTGGTTTAGCGCTAGCTAATGCCTTGTGCCAGATCTCGTGCATTGCATGGCGCATGAGCAGCACTGCAGCGTGCAGCGCGTAGTGCAGACCAGGAATAAATGTCCATGTGTGCATGTGTGACATGTGCTATGTGACGGCCATCGCAACATTCAGTTTATACTCTTTGACACACCAGGCTGTAACCCCTTGACAGATGCCTCACACAAGCAAATCGCTGCAAAGGGCGGAGGCAACCAGTTACCCCAACCACTTTCTGCAATGGCCAGACTCAGTTTCAGACGCTAGCCTGCTTGTGGTCAAAGGCAGCAATGCTTACTCTGAAGTCAGTCAGCACTATGCTGTCAAGAATCTCACACAGCATCATCCCAAACACAAGATCTACCTTGGAGTCGTGCTCCACCTGCTGCCATTGTTGCCGAGATCCATGGCAAGGCAAAGTAGTGGTTGGCTTGTCACGCCACCAACCACTACTGCAGCTCAGACACCATATCCATCTCCAATTTCCACTCGCTGCTGTGAGCCCTCCCCACATGTACTTTGCTCGTCGCAGCAGGTTGAAAGATGTTTCCAAGTGCAGGGATATCCAGCTGGACAACATTTTCATCGGCAGTTATGGGCGCATGAAGCTGTGAGGCTATGGGGTGGCCCATATGTACTCTGCTTGTTGCAGCAGGCTGAGAAATACATGCAAGTGCAGGGATATCAAGCTGGAAAACATTTTCATTGGCGGTGATGGGCGCGTGAAGCTGGGAGACTTTGGGCTGACCATGAGCATGAAGCAAGAGGTGGCCATCAGCCCTGTTGGCACTGTGGAGTATATGGCGCCAGAGGTATAGCTCCCAAAGCTGCGCATGCTGTTGACTGTCCGCAAGCATGTGACAGAAAAAAGAATGCTGAGCAAGCGCACATCATTGCTGAGCAGGACACGGCTGTCCTGGATCCTGTATGGCCCAGCTGAGGTGACATGCATCATGATCTGCAACCCGTTAGCTGTGCTGGCAGTGGTGTCTGGTGCCTTTTCTTGATATGATCTGGGAGTTTGATTCTGCTTTGACCCAAAAAGCTCACTGATGACATATCTGTCAAGCACCGCTCACCTTGTATGGAAGGCTGCAATTGCCCAGAGTCCTTTACAGCATGCACAGAAAATAGAGCTTGCCTGTCATGGCCCCCAATGCAGGTGGAACAGGTTGTGGTTCTTAAAGGCACGAGATAAGCAGAATGCACTCCAGCAACCAAGTGCTCAGCACAGCAATGTCTAAAGCGTTGGGCCATGCCACTGAACTAGTGCGGATGTTCTGACAGGTGGTTGAGCTGCCGCCTGTAGAGCTTGTGAGCAATGGCACGATTGCTGCTCAGGACATCAAGGCCTGTGATGAGAAGGTCGACATATGGGCTTTAGGGGTGACCCTGTTTGAGCTGCTGACTGGTAGGCTTGCTTCTTTCCTGAGCAATGTTGAGGATGCTTGTACAGGGCAGACCCCAGTCATTCTCGCTAATGTGTTAAGTATGCATTACTGAGATTGTTGTATGCGTGCAATGAAGGCATCTTTGCACAATTTGGGACTTGAGTAGCACCTTGCCCTAGCTTCTGTATACAAACCAAAGCAGGCTGTACGTTCAGCTGTTTCAGCATGTGAACAATTGCAAATACACATTGACCGGCAAGATCAAGGATTAGTTGCTATGTAATTTGCCTTTCTCCTCAGAATTGATAGCAAACGCTGACAGTCAGAGTGCATCTCTCTGTACAATGCTGTGGAATGTGCAGAACAGCAGGAGCAGGCTCACAGTATCCCACAATTACTTGCAGGTCAGCTTCCCTTCGAGGGTGCAGACAAACCAGCAATCAAGGCAGCTATTTTGAGAGGAAACATGAAACCACTTCCGGCCAATCTCAAGCCCGAGTGTGTTTCGTTTATGAGCTTGATGCTGGCGCGTGACCCCCGAGACCGAGCGTCCGCTCATGACCTGCTGCAGCACCCGTTCATCAGAATGTACGCAGTACCCGCTAGGGCGCACTCAGGCAGCCTGCCCACCTCCAAGCCAAGCATGTCTCGCGGTGGCTCTAGAGAAACCACTGTGGCTGAGCTGAAGGGTGTGCACAGGAAGTCATCCAGCAACGCGAGCCAGGGGGCAACGACTCAGTCATTGCCGCTGTCTTTCAGTCTAAGACACAACGAACTTGCAGACCCAACTATCCCTGAAAGGATGGTGCTTAAGGTAAATTGTCAGCATATGCATCTGTACTCTGTGCGCGCTCAATGCAGCATCCCTGACACTGTCAGCCTTTGATGGCTTGCTCAGCTTCTCACAGTACCCATCATTTGCAGGTGGAGGCGTGCTCACATGACTCAACAGACAGCTTAATCAGGGCTCAGCATGCAGCATTGTTAGAATATGGGGACGCTATGTCATCCAGCAACAGCATGACATGCCCAACACCGAGGCAATCACAAGACAGTCCTCGCAACTCAAGCTCGCTTGCTAGAGGGAAGTCCAAGAGCCCACTGCAGCTTGAGACACGTTCATGGTCTGCAAGCCAAATGCGCAGCATGAATGCTGACAGAAGAGTTGAGGAGATTGCGTCTCCCAATTTCCTAAAGAAGGTGGCTGTGATTTTCAAGAGCATGTTGACTAAGCCCACTCTGGATGATGAGGCTTCTGCAGCAGCCAGCTGACAAGGCAACCCATTGCAATCAAATCTTTACAACTCTGTTGTTGCTTCCAGAGCACCTTTTGTGCAGGTCAGTAGGTAGTGTGGCATCGAGGTCTATAGCCCCAGGCAGCTGTGAGCTTGTACTATTCCTGCTTGGGACCACAGCTGTTACCAGGCACTAGTCTTTAGACAGAGATACACATAACCTACCCTACAACCTGCCTGTGCGTTTCTACCTTGTTCCAATGTAGTGCTGTTGATGACAGCATGTTTGGTTTGTTCAAGATGGCAAGTAAGAGGGACATAGGGTAGAATAGAGACCGTGAAGTTCACATTGTTGTGTCTAGGTCTGAAGCCATGCACAAATACCGGGGCTCATAAGGGCTGTCCAGTCCAAGTCACACAAGGTTGCATCCTTGTTGCAGGATGATGTCTGCTTACACATCCTGTTCCACACTTCTTCTGCGTCATTTACAGCTACAGCTATCAACTGCAGACTACATGC
>JAABUO010004219.1_pt1 | contig 16943 bp, 18 predicted proteins | sample 5559291 | NCBI WGS metagenome assembly JAABUO01 (sample SAMN10711878, study PRJNA513372) | rock metagenome | isolation source: Antarctica rocks | place: Antarctica: Victoria Land, Finger Mt sud | reverse complement strand
GGGCGATGTGATGTATGGGTACGGCGCTCCGGTTTCGGCGTTGAGTGTGCATGATAATGCGGTACGGGTGCGCGCGTTGGCAGAACAGACCACGACCCCTGCGGTTGCGGTGGAGTTTACGCCGACGGTGCCTTGGTTTTCTATCGAGAACACTGCCGTGGTGGGTGCAGCCAGCCAGAGCTGCGGCCGGACGCTGGTAATGGAACGCGCACTGGGATCGCGGACCCTGAAGGTTGCGGGTGCGGTTCCGCGTGGGTTGGAGGGCTGCGGGGGTTCGCTGGCGATCGATGATCCGGCCGAGTATGCGGCGCTTGCTTTGAAGCTCGCGCTTGAACAACGCGGCGTGAAGATTCAAGGCAAGGCGCGGGCGCAGCACTGGGATGCAGCCCAGGCTGGCGGTGTGTTCTCCGGGCAGAACGATGCGGATGACTTTCTGCGCGCGGACATGAACGCGGCCAGGCCGCAGCCGGTGGTGTGCTCCGCGCCTGAGGTGCTTCCGTATGCTGCGCCGAAAGGCATGGTGCTGGTGACGCATGTTTCCTCCACGCTGCTGGCGGATGAGGTCTACACGTTGAAGACGAGCCAGAATCTGCATGCGGAGTTGCTGCTGCGGAACCTGGGTGCGGCGTACAACTGCGACCGGACCGAGCGCGGCAGCTTGCATGTGGTGCGCGAGTTTCTGCTGCACGCGGGCGTGGAGGGCGATGACTTTGTGCTGTACGACGGCTCCGGGTTGAGCGGACATGATCTCGTTGCGCCGCGTGCGCTCTCTACGTTTCTTGTGTACGCGATGCGGCAGCCGTGGTTTGCGAGCTGGCGTGCGGCGCTGCCGGTGGGTGGTGTCGATGGGACCTTGCATGGGCGGTTCAAAGGTGCGCTTAAGGAGCGCGTTTTTGCGAAGACAGGGACACTGGGGGAGTCGAGTGCGCTGGCTGGGTACGTGGTGACGGATGCGGGTGCTACCCGGGTGTTTGCAATTATGGTGGATAACCACACGCCGATGACCTCGGCGCATCATGCGGCGCTGGATGCGATTGTGGCGGCGATTGCTGATGATGGTGTCGAACGGTAAAGGGTGGCTGGCGGTCGAAGGACAAACGCAGCTTCCCTTCGGGAATGACAGCAATAAACTAGATGCAACAACAAGGCTAGTAAGTCCCGCGCCTGCTCTATTCGGTTCCGGATGTGTCTTCGGCTGATTTGGGCGGGTCGATGGAGCCTAGACCGCGGGCTTCCCTCTTCTTCTTGCGGCTTGGGTAGACCTTAGGGGCGGGTGGGTTGAGGATGGCGTCAACCTGTTCTTCGACCGCGCGCCAGTACTTTACGTCAGCGGGCCGGGCGGACGGTGTGGTCTGGCGCATGCGCGCGTACCAGAGGCTCCACTCGAGCTCCTTGTGATTGTTATTGTCGATGGCGGCCTGGACGCGGCGGAGTTCGCTCGGAAGTGCCATACCCGTTCAGCTCGCGGTCACGCTGGTAAGCGGCGCAAGGCCGGTGGATTCGGCCTGCTCCTGGGCGTGGTAGCTGGAGCGGACTAGGGGGCCGGACTCGACATGCGCGAAGCCCATCGCGAGGGCCTCGTGCTTGAGAAAGGCGAACTCCTCGGGCGTGTAGAAGCGGCTCATGACGAGGTGGTCGCGCGATGGGCGCAGGTACTGGCCGATGGTGAGGATGTCTACCTTGCGGGCGGCTAAATCGCGGAAGACGGCGAGGAGCTCGTGCATCTCCTCGCCCATCCCTACGATGATTCCGGTCTTGGTGACCTGGCGCTGGCCGGACTCGGCGGCGATCTCTTTGCTCTGCTCGAGAAAGCGCAGCGAGCGGGTGTAGCGACCGCCGGATTTTGCGACGCGATAGAGGCGCGGGACGGTCTCGATGTTGTGATTCAGGATCTCGGGTGCGGCGGCGACTACGAGGCGCAGAGCCTGCTCGCTGCCCTGGAAGTCGGGTGTGAGGACTTCAATGCGCGTGGCGGGGGATTGCAGGCGAATCTCGCGGATGACTTGAACGAAAGCCTGGGCAGCGCCGAGGTTGTCGTCGTCACGATTGACGCTGGTGATGACGGCGTGGGCAAGGCCAAGCTGCGCAACCGCATAGGCTACCCGGCGGGGCTCGTCGAAGTCGATGGGTTCGGGCTTGCCTTTGGGCACGGCGCAGAAGCCGCAGCGGCGTGTACACAGGTTACCGAGCATCATGAAGGTGGCGGCCTTCTGGTTCCAGCACTCGCCGATGTTGGGGCAGTGGGCGCTCTCGCAGACAGTGTGGAGATTGAGGTCGCGGGCCATCTTCTTGAGCGCGTGGAAGGTCTCGCCGCCAGGCGCTTTGGCTTTAAGCCACTCGGGCTTGCGCGTGGGGGTGCGCGGGGACAGGTTGATCTGGATCAGGTCGCCTGCGGTTCCAGCGTAGATGGGGGCTGTGGAGGCCATCCTGTTGATTGTATCCGGTGGTCCGGGTAGATGATGGGAGGCAGGGAAAACGCAGATTCGCTTCGGGAATGACATCTATAAAGCGAGATACGTTGAAGACGTCCGGAACTCTACAGCAGGCGGTTGCGGACTTCGGGGCGGACTAGGTAGAGGAAGAAGACGAGCATAAAGGCACCCTGCACTAGCAGGAAGGGGCCGTGCACGCGGCTGAAGAGGTAGAAGTAGCTGGAGGAGAGCAGCAGGCAGCCGGCCAGCACGATGGCGTGGCCCCAGGTGCGCATCTTGAGCAGGCCGAAGATGCCGGCGACCAGCATGGTGCAGAGCGCGAGGACACCGTATTTCACTGAGGTGGTTCCGAAGGCATTTCTGAGCGCGGCGAAGACGTTCAGCAACGTCAGCAGAAGCAGGAACATCGCGATTCCGGCAATGCCGGGGAGCATGCGTCCGCGATCCGGGTTGGGCGGCTGGTTTGCAGAGGGTGCGGTTTGGGGCGGGTCGCTCATAGGGTATGGAGGTAGGCGAGCAGATCGTCGAGATCGCCGGGGGCAAGCTGGTTGGCCATGGCGGGCATGTTATTGCGTCCGTGCAGGACGGTGGCAGAGACGCGCTCATCGGTTGCAGCGGCTCCGCTGGGCAGTTCGGGCTTTTTGAAGATGCTGAGCAGGGATGGGCCGTGCAGCGAGCCGGTCTGGCGGTCATAGTGGCAGACCGCGCATTTGGTGCGGAAGACGTCGTGGCCGGCCGCTTGCTGCGGATTCAGCTGCGCGATGGGCGTGGGCGGCGGGACAGAGTGGCAGCCGAGCGCGGTGATCAGCAGAGCGGGCGCGAAAAGTTTGAACGTGCGCATCGACTTCATTCTAGCGAACGCGCTGGTCTGGTCCGGAGGCTGCGGAGTTTGCGGCGGCGATGAAGGAACGGAGCAGTACGTTGCTCTTGCGGCCGGGCTCGCGCTCGACCCCGCTGGCTACGTCTACGCCCCAGGGGTGCAGCGTGTCGATTGCTTCGGCCACGTTGCCGGGGCTCAGACCGCCCGCGAGGATGAGACGTACGCCGATCTCGTGTGCGCGGGCGAATGCGGGCTGCGCGCTCTGCCAGTTGAAGCTGACGCCGAGACCGCCTGCGGCTGTGCCGAGCTTTGCGTCAATCAGCAGGCGCGGCGAGTTCTCGACTGCGGCGAGTTGTTCGATGACTGCGGTGACGCGCTGGGCGGATGCGGCCTGTTCATCGACGTTCCAGTGCGTGGTGTGGATGATGGCGAGTTGTGGGCCGAGGCGCTCGCGAAATGCAGACGCGAGAGGAAGATTGAAGCCACCATGCAGTTGGGCCGTGTGCAGACCGGACTGCTGCATGGATTCGGCGATGGTGTTGAGGTCTTCGGACGTGAAGACACCTACGGTTTCGATTGACGTGGGAAACTGGCTGATAATTGCGCGGACCTGGGCCGCGTCCACCTGGCGGGGACTGGGGGCGAAGACGAAGCCCAGGGCGTCGGCTTTAGAGTCTATGGCGGCGAGGGCGTCCTCAAGGCATGTGTTGGCGCAGATTTTGACCCACATCGATCAGCCGCCGATCAGGTCGGCGAGGGCGGCACCGGGGCTGGGCTGCTTTACGAGCGCTTCGCCGACGAGGAAAGCGTCGTAACCAATGCCGCGCAGGCGCTGGATGTCGGCAGCAGAGCTGATGCCGCTCTCTGCGACGCGCAGGATGTCAAAGGGCATCAGCCCGGCGAGTTCGTCATGGACGTTGCGGTCAACAGCCAAGGTCTTCAGATTGCGGCAGTTTACGCCCATGATTTCGAAGCCGAGGTCGAGTGCGCGGGCGAGTTCTTGGCTGCTGTGCACCTCGCAGAGAACGTCCAGTTGCGCCAGGTGGGCGGCATGCTTCAGATGGCGCAGCTGATCGTCTTCGAGCGCGGCGACGATGAGCAGAATTGCGTCGGCTCCAGCGGCACGAGCTTCGATGATTTGAAACTCGTCGAGCATGAAGTCCTTGCGCAGCACGGGAATCTGTACGGCTTGGGAGACGGCGGAGAGGTGGCCGAGCGAACCCTGGAAGAATTCGGGTTCGGTAAGGACGGAGATGGCCGCTGCGCCGGCGCTTTCATATTCGAACGCGATTTGTTCGGGGCTGTATTGTTCGCGGAGGATGCCTTTGGAGGGCGAGGCTTTCTTGCATTCGGCGATGATTGGGGGGCGGGTTTTTGCTGCGGCGCGGAGAGCAGCCGCGAAACCCCGGGGAGTATGCGACTCGGCGCGGCGGTCTAGTTCGGCCAGGTCGGCTTGCGCTTTGCGCTGCTCGACCAGTGCCTGGGTGCGGGACATGATTTGAGTCAGGGATGTGGACATGGGAGCTTCGATAAGTTTACGGGATTGTTGTGCGGAGAGCGGAAAGCAGATTCCTCCGCTTTGCTACGGAATGACAATCGCTTTGCTGCGGCATGACAAAGCCTAGAGTCAGCCCTGAAGGCGTGATACGGATTCAAGTGCAAATACCGAGATTCTGGCTCCGCCAGAATGACGTTTGCGGTGGGTAGGCTCTGAAGCAGCGGTGAATCGAGCTGGACCACGGAATGCCGATTCGGTGCCTAGAACACATAAGCCCCTCCTTCACTGGGAAGTTGAGGGGCCACGGCTTTCGTGCTGAAGCTAGAAAATCTGGTGCCGAAGGGGGGACTCGAACCCCCACACCCTTGCGAGTACATGGACCTGAACCATGCGCGTCTGCCAATTCCGCCACTACGGCACTACGGCAGAGAGCTGAAAATTTAACCGCAGCCCTGAACCCTGAGTCTCGCAAAATCGCTGGCGGCTGTCAATTGATTGCGCGGTTCGCTTACACTTGGCCGTGGAGTCGCGAGGCACGCGAACCCGGAGAGGCCGTTTAGACCCGCATGAGCAAACCTGAGAAGTCCGCCGCGTCGTCTGAGTTGATTCCTGAAGAGCTGGCCATCGAGGTGCGCCAGCTTGCGCATGATCTTTCAAACGCGCTCGAAATCATTGTGCAGACGAGTTTTCTGCTCTCGACGGCGGGCCTGAAGGAGCCGGCTTCGGACTGGCTGGAGATGCTGGATTCCGGCGTCAGCAAGGCGCTTGAGACGAACGCCGCTCTGCGCCTGTACATCAAAAACCATACCCCGCGCTAGATTTTCCGGATCGTGTATGGCACCCAAACAGCAGATCCGTTCCCTATGCTGCGGGATGACAAGCAGAAAGGCGCGAGGGAACCTTTACACCAATGGGCATTTTGCTATAGGTCGCGCCGAAGCTGACGAGCCCGCGTTGGGCTTGAGCTATCAGCGTGCGGAGGACTTTGACTTCCCTGCTGCAGGCTTGTTGCTGACTGGCTTGCTGGCGGCAGGCTTCTTCGCAACAGCCTTCTTTGCGGAAGCTTTCTCTGAGCCTGACGCTTGTGCGGCGACGGGCGGTTTGGCGGATTTCGAAGAGGTGCGCTTGCCGCCAGCTTTCGCTTCTGACGCGCCATTGGACGATTCAACCGGCTGCCCGGCTGCGGCCATCCCGGCTGCGAAACCTGCGGCCAGACCAGCGGCTGCACCGGCTGACTCGAGCTTCTTCAGCTTGGCGTCATGCGAAGTGAAAAGGCGCTCGAGCTGCTCCAACAAAACGCGCGTGTGGGTGGCTTTGACGAGCATCTTGTCGGCACCCATACTGAGCGCGTCGGCCTCATCCAGCGGATAGGCGGTGAGCAGCGCGACTGCGGGATGGTAGGGCGCGGTGCGCGCCGCGATGATTACTTCGCGTCCAGCCTGGTCAGATTCCATGCGCATGTCCGTGATGACCATGTCGTACTCACGCGTCTTCAGGCGCGCCTTGCCCTCGCGCGCGGTGGCGGCAGTCTCCACGTCGTAGCCGGAGATTTCGAGCACGGCCCTCATGGTCAGCAGCACAGCAACTTCATCGTCCACCAGCAGGATGCGGCGTTTCATTGTTTCTCCCCTTCAATCTTTCCGATTGCGCCTGGTGCGCGGTTTCGCAGTGGGCGTCAACATGACGCCTCTCATCATCCATGACTACGGGCAAACCCACAAGCGAATCCGGCAAACAAATATTTCTTCCAAGCGCGTAGGCCCCGTTTTCAAGCGCAGGAGACGGTTTTGGTTGCGGGTTTCTGACACGGAGTGCCCGTGTACGTCTTCGCGGGCTCGTCAGGTTGAAGTGCCGCTGCGGTGCGATGCTATACTTCGGGTTGCGTCTTCGGTGCGTCCTGGCTTTCGCGCCGTGCACCTTGAACGACAACCCCAACAAGCATGGCGAACCCTCTCCCAGGTTTTTTCGGAGCCGCCGTGGAGGCTACTTATTCCACCGATTGATAAACGTTCCGCTAAGTCTTTTATCCGCACCAACGAGCGCATTCGCGCACGCGAAGTTCGCGTCATCGACGAGAACGGCGAACAGTTGGGCGTGATGGTTCCGTTTGAAGCTCTGAAGATGGCGCGCGAACGCTCGCTCGATCTGGTAGAGATTTCGCCGAATGCGGTGCCGCCGGTCTGCAAAATTCAGGACTACGGCAAGTTTCTGTACGAAAAAGATAAGAGCGACCGCGCCGCACGCAAGCGCCAGAAGATCATCGTCATCAAGGAAGTAAAGTTTTCGGTTACGGTGGACGAGCACGACTACCAGACCAAAAAAGACCGCGCCGTTCGCTTTCTGGGTGAAGGCGACAAGGTGAAGGCTTCGCTGCGCTTCAAAGGGCGGCAGATGGCACACCGCGATCTGGGTTACAAGATCATCAATCGCCTGATCCTGGATATCGGCGATGCCGGGACGGTGGAGTTTATGCCGCGCATGGAAGGGACGACGCTGCATGCGATTCTGGCACCGCTGAAGAAGGCGGAAGTGCAGCAGCCTGCCGCCCCGAAGAAGGTCGCGACTGTGGCGGCTCCGCAGGCGGTTGCTCCTGAGACTGCTGAGACGGTTAGCGCTGCGGAATGAAACCGTGCCGATCGTGCGACATTCTCTTAGGGATGTCGAATCTATGCGCGAACGCGGCGAGGATAAGACAAGTGCGGGTGCGCCAGAGGCCGAATCTCTCGGCGGCGATTTCTGGAAGAGCGCTCAAGTCATCGTGCGAACGGCGCAGTTTGGTCGCACCTTACATCCGACGGCAAGGTGGATATCTGAAAGCATTTTTCTCACGCTGAATATTGATGGCGTCGGTAGAAAGCTCCTGGCCCATGATGAAGGGTCAACTGAGATGTTTTGTGGCGTGACTTCCCTGGTGAACTGTCCCAAATACTGCTGATCTCAGCACCATGAGCAAAACCAGTTCGACAAACGTCGCTGCTGCCCAATGAATCGGTTTAATCTGAGCGCCACGGCGCGTGAGTAACAGGAAACCTACCGTATGCAAGCTCATCAGTGAGCCGACAAACGCCCAAAGCTGGCGCTTTCTCCACAGTGGCCGACTGTGACTGATGAAGAGGCCAAAAATTACACCGGTAAACATTGAGAATGCAAACCACTTTAGAGTGGTGTATTCCGATACGCGGTTCAAAGCCGCTGCTACAAGGATTATGATAACGACCGAGCTGATCAAAACGTAAAGTACCGCGTCTCGCATCCGGTCATGGTTAATTCTTGTCATTATCTTTAGATATCTGCCGTCCGTCGCTTTAGCTACTTTTCCAGCTTGCTATTGAAGCCAAGTATAAGCAGATCTCTTCGGTTCGCAACACGAACTGTCACTTGCCATTGCTGCTCAAAGCGAATAGGTAGCGAATATACTGGCTGCTGGAACATGCCTTGGCTGCCCTCATTCAACCCGACCGTTTCGGCTTCCTGCACATCGACCTGAACAGCTTCTTTGCGTCAGTGGAGCAGCAACTGCATCCCGAGTATCGCGGCAAACCGGTGGGCGTGTGCGCCACGATGGCCGATACGGGCGCGCTGATTGCGGCCAGCTATGAGGCCAAGGCACTGGGCATTCACACGCTGACCAAGGTGGGCGACGCGAAGCGTATCTGCCCGGAGATCATCCTGGTCGGCGGTTCGCACACGGAATATTCGCGGTTCTCGCACAGGATTGCGGCGGCAGTGGAGTGCTGCTGCCCGGTGGCGCATACGCCTTCGATCGACGAGATGGTATGCCAGCTGATGGGGCGCGAACAGGAGCCGCCAGCCGCACGCAGGATTGCTTTGAGCATCAAGCAGGCGATTCGGGAGGACGTGGGCGAGACGCTGCGTTGCTCGATCGGGATGGCGCCGAACCGCTACCTGGCGAAGATTGCCAGCGACATGCAAAAGCCGGACGGCCTGATCGGCCTGCTGCCCAGCCAGTTGCCGCGTGCGATTGCTCATCTTGCGCTGCGCGATCTGCCGGGAGTGGGTAAGCGGACCGAAGCGCGTCTGAACGCTAAGGGCGTTACGACGATGGAGCAGCTGCTGGCGCTCGACCGGCCGGCCATGCATACGCTGTGGGATTCCGTGTGGGGCGACCGCCTGTATCACTGGCTGCGTGGCGGCGATACGGGTGATGACGGCGCACCGGTCCCGAGCGAAGTGCAGAAGTCGCTGGGCCACTCGCATGTGCTGGGGCCGGAGTTCCGGTCGGACGAAGGCGTGTGGTCGGTCGCGCATAAGCTGCTGCACAAAGCGTCGATGCGCTTGCGGATGGAACATTTTTTTGCGGGGGCGATGGGTGTGACCGTGAAGTACGCGCTCGGGCGGGAAGAGGCGGCGCGGGCTGCGGGTGCGGGTTCGCGGACCAGGAAACATTCGAGCGGCATCGTGCACACCGGGTGGGCGATGGAGGCGCGCTTCCCCGATTGCCAGGACACGCTGACGCTGCTCGATGTGCTGCGCAAGGTGTGGGTGCAGAGGCCGCAGGGTGCGGCGTATGCGCGTCCGTTCTTTGTCGGAGTAACGTTGCGCGAGCTTGTGCCCGAGAACGAGCACCAGGAGACGCTGTTTGGCGATCCGGATAATCGCAGGGAGCTTTCAGCCACCATGGACAAGCTCAACCTGAAGTATGGGCATAGCACGCTGCACTTTGCGGGGATGCTGCCGGCGCGCGAGTCCGCCCCGACGCGGATTGCGTTTACGCAGATCCCGGTGCAGTACGGGGCCGAGTGGATGTAAGGGCGACAGGAATCTTCAGCAAAAAGCCAATAACGCGCTTTAGCTGATAAACAGTTGCATCCTCTTGGTATAATTCCGCCAGTCCAGCGGAGATAAAGGGCCCTGATGCTTACAACCGGCCACCGGGATCAACGACGTTCTTCTTGGTTGTTTGCTCCCTGTTTCTACCAAGGGCCCGGGCAGCGTAAATCAATCGCCCTCACATTTGACGATGGTCCCAGCCCGGGAACAGCGGCGCTGGTGGATTACCTTCAATCTCAGAACGTCCAAGCGACATTTTTCCAGTGCGGAAACAATGTTCTACGCGATCCAGGAATAGCCCGGGCTGTGCATCTTGCCGGCCACGAGATTGGCAATCACACTTTTTCACATGCACGGCTTTGTCCGAGGCTGAGCTGGTCTCCGAACCTCCTTTCTCCGCACACGATATACAACGAATTTGCGCGTACACAGAAAGTGCTTGAGACCGAGGTGGGAGTAAGCCCTCGCCTGTTACGGGTACCTTATGGCCTCAGCTGGTTTGGTATGCGAGCGGTGCAAAGGCAACTTGGCCTCAAATCCATCCTGTGGACGGTTATAGGGCGTGACTGGATCGCGCCCACCCCCGCAATCACAGATATAGTGCTGCAAGGGGCGACTCCAGGCGGTATCATTTGTCTACACGATGGCCGGGACATCCAGCCTGACCCTGACATATCTCAGACCATCGCGGCGGTCCGTCAGATTGTTCCTCGTTTGCGAGACAAGGGGTATGTGTTCGAGACGGTGAGCGATCTGTTGCGACCGGATACTTCAATTAAATGACTTATTGATTGAGGTGCGTGTCCGAAGGCTGAGCATCTGAGTACAGCAGCAGACTGCGTTTGTGCCGACTCTCGAGCAAGGCGAACCTGAAACGCTTCTCTGGGCAGCTGCTTCTACCCCCGAGATAGTACACGGCGATATCTGAAGTGGAGCAGGCCGAGGACCGTACATTGCAGCTTCATGACAGGATACCAGCCATCGACAGCCAACAAGCTTCTCCCGAGATGTGGCATATCCTTACTGAATCAAGTGTGCCGGTCGCGGAATTTGCTTTAGCATTAAGCCGATCTACCGATGTGGTGTCCTGGCTTCCATCCATGTCTCTGTTTGGAATTCTGAGGAAGGGGACGCAATCCAGCGTCTCCGAAGAGAGCAGCAGGTTGCGCAAGGTTCACTTTCCGCTGCAACGCGGTTATAGTCGCTTTTCTTCCGGCCCTCTCTTTCAAAGCTTCAGCAAAATAGAAGGCCTGCTTTCTCTGGAATCACGGGCCCCCGAGCGATCGGCACTCGTCTGCACTACTTCATTCTGGGCTCCGGTTGCGCAGCTGTGGCCTGGACCGATCATCTACTATGCTACGGACTTCACGTTCGCCTATGAGGGGCTGCGTTCAGGACGCGTCCGCTCGGCTGACCGCGCCCTTTGCCGCATAGCCGACCTCGTCTGTCCGAACTCTGCGAACCTGGCTTCGTATTTCTTAGATCAATGCTATTGCCCGCCGGATCGAATCGTTGTGCTCCCCAATGCCACCCGAGCAGCAAATATCCGTTCGTTACCATGCAGTTTCCCGGACCCACTGCCTGGTGATGTACCACCTTTGCCCAGACCCATCGCTGGTGTAATCGGCAACATGGCGGGCAATGTGGATTGGACGCTACTGCGTAATACGATCGAGCACTCACCCAGGTACTCATGGTTATTCGTGGGTCCAACTTCTATGGCTATTCGCGACCGCCGTGAGAGGGCGGCTCGCACCACGGTGATGCGCTCCGGGCGTGCGTGCTTCATAGGCCCTAAACCTTACCAGGATCTTTTTCGCTATGCGCGTGCACTCGACGTGGCCGTTATGCCGTATCGTAAGCTGGAGCCTACGTACTCCGGTAGCGCAACTCGGTTCTATGAACATCTTGCTGCCGGACGACCTATTCTTGCAACCCGGAGCGTGGAGGAATTGCTGCATAAGCAACCGCTTCTACATCTTGTAGACGGCTGGGCCGAACTCGTGCGGGAACTCGAACGATTACGGAAGGAGCCCCAAGACGGACACGAGGAGACTCGACGTCTGGCAAGCCAATCCGAGACATGGGAAGCACGAGCACAGACCATGGTTGAGGCGCTTCACCGTATGAAGCGCATTCCTAAATAGTCCTTTGCATTTGGCTTTCGTCCTAGTTTGAAACGAGGCGATCAGGACTGGTTCATTGGTGATTCGAGCTCGCAGCTACCAACCTGCTGAAGCCTTCAGGGTAGACGCGACTAAGTAAGCTACCCGACATTGGGGCATTGAGAAGCCAGCTACCTTGGATATACAGCCTTATTGTCAAGTCGCGCGAACGCTGGTTTGATGTGTCATACACCGGCTCGATCCTGCGCAGCATCAATACCAAGAACGATTCCTATTCAGGAGCTGATTCAGGCATGCTCAACAATACTCTTCCGGCTCGTTCCCAGAACTTCGTCGTTGAGCGATCCGTGAACTCGGCGGCACTCCGTAACCCTCACAACTACTATCTCCCCATGGATGTCAGCAGCCGCTTTGGTGTCAGGCTTCGGCAGTTGCGCCAGCAGAACAATCTGACTCAATCGAGGATGGCGGCTGATTTCGGGATCGATCGCACCTTTATCTCCGACGTGGAGCGTGGACGCAAGTCGATCTCTCTGCCGCTGCTCGAAGTGATCGCCCTCGGCCTGCACATGAGCCTCTCTGAGTTGCTCCGGGACATTTGACGCGATCTGTTCCCGAGCGGAACGCGCCTGCACGAGCCCAACAGCATTAAGGACTACTAGTCAGCGGCCACTCCCATGTCCTCTGTTGCATCGCAAGGCACATGTGTGCGATTTTGCCCACCCGGAAATTCGGCTGCTTGCTCGATCACCATGCGATTCTCCAGTAGAAGAATTAGCGCAACGGCTGATAGCGGGCATAGCTCGCCGTAAATTCGTGTCTCGACCAGGACTCCCGCGCAGAACATAATGGCGAACCATGGAATGAGGATAAAGAAATAATTGGCGAAGCGTCGCGGCCGCAGGGACGACCAGAATAGCACCACCAGCGGGACCGAGTAACCACAAAGATTCAAAAGGGCAGGCAAGAGACGCAGTCCCAACAGATTCAAATTGTAGCTTACGCGTAAGAAATCTTCCGACGCATCGTTGTGTTCGAAGTAATGGCCCAATCCAATCTTGATTGCCAACCATATCGCACTCAGTAAGGCCACGCGTGCCCAGGGGATCGCGCGGACATTGAAGCGGCTGCGCAGAGCCGCGAAGCCCCGCGGCATCTCAGACTCCATCTCGTCGTCCAAGGTTGAGTGAGCCGACGCGGCATCCAGAATGTAAATCCCGATCAGAAAGAGTGTAGTCTCGCGGTTAAAAGAGCCGATCAGAATGACCAGAAACAGGGCGGAAAACCGGCGGGCGTAGATGTAGTACACGCCGGCCGCAAAGAATGCCACGCTGGGCAGGTCGTAGGGGTAGGAGTAGTTCGCTTCCAGGTGAAGCGCATAGGTCCAGATCAGAGTGAACAGCAGGATCGGGAATACCAGCGCTCGCAACGAACTGCTCACGGTGAGCAGGTTATAGAGCTTTTGCGTGTACACGGCTATGATCACGCAGGAGAAGAGGCTCAGCATGTAAAAAGGCACGAACTCAGGCTTGATCACACCGTGTACGCTTGCCAAGTGCCGCATCACCCACGGAGAGGACAGCATTGGTCGGAATAGCACCGCCGGCAGGATTCGTTCCTGAAACGGAAGTCGTTCCGTGCCCGCCATGTACTGGGGCATGCTCAGGTAAAAAGTTGTTGACTTCACATAAAACCTTACGAACTGCAATAACGCGCATGCGTAAAGAAACATGACTGCGGCGCGGTTCAGCGGCTTCCGGTAGGTTGCTTGGAATTCCTGATACAAGGGTCCTTGACCTCGATGCGCGTAGGCTGTTGCCGGCAGCGGCTTATTGAGGAATGATGCTCATGAGGGATTCCATGGACTGCCAAGGTCGGCGTTAGACGACAATACGTCTTCTAAGCGACAGATTGCGCTACCCTCGCATCCCATATCAAAGTTCTGCGTTGTATACCCGGGAACTGGTGACCTTATGAAAAACCTCTTTCGTTTTGGGTCCAGGATTTCTCTGGCGATCCTTCTGTTCACGCCGGTCGCCCTGATGGCGGCTCCTCCTGCTTCACTCGCCCGTACCCCGAGCGAGGCATACAGTGCGAACGCCGGTCCATCCACTACTTTCGCGGTTCAGAACCAGACGGAGATTCCAGGCCGCACGTTGGAGGCGGGGAGTTACCGCATTCGTGTGGTGGATCAGCTGAAAGACCGCATGATCATTGCCATAGACCAGCCGGGAAAGAAACAGACGGTCTTTCTGGCTCTGCCGAAGAGTGATCTATCCGCGTCCCCAAACCGGGGAGCGATTGAACTTCAAGGCGGGATTGACAAGAAAGCGGCGTTGCGCGGCTTTGTCTTCCCCAACGGGCTGGTAGCAGAGTTCGTCTATCCAAAGGCGGAAGCCGTTTCACTGGCAAAAGCCAACGACACTACGATTCCCGCAATCGATCCGGCCTCGGAAGGTATGCCGAAGGACCCCACCCTGTCGCAGGCGGATATGCGGATGGTGACCCTCTGGATGTTAACCCCCGCGCGCGTAGGGCCGAATGATTCCGGCCCCGGCGTCTCGGCTAAGCGTTATCAGCAGGTAGCGAGTGTTCGCCGTCAGCCGCGTCCGGCCATGAAAGTGCTACCTCACACTGCCAGCGAGTTCCCGCTAATGTTGCTGCTGGGAATCTTGATGCTGATGGGGGGCGGGATGCTCTCTCTTTGGAGGTTTGCCGGAACGGCTTCAAAGACGGAACGCGCATGAGGACTATAGAACGGTCTCGGCGCATGCTTGAGACAGTGTTATGGGTCTGCGGCACGGTGCTTATCGCCATTGTTGGCGTGGGTGCGTTGCAGGCACATTGGATGACGGTATCGGCCGCACGCATCGGTGCCCGCCCGGTGATCTCTGAATCATCACCCATGCCGGTCGGCTACGTTCGGGGAGAACTGATTGGGAGGCTTGAAATTCCAAAGGTTGGCCTTTCGGTACCCGTACTCGAGAGCTACGATCCGGCGACTCTGGTCCGGGGAGTAGGCCATGTCCCTGGCACCGCAGTTCCAGGCGGTCTCGGTAACATGGTCCTGGCGGGGCACCGCGACACATTCTTTAGGCCGCTTCGGAATGTTCGGGCGGGTATGGAAATCGATGTAGTGACGAGGACCAATGACACGTCACGTTACCTTATCGACTCCACCGAAGTGATCACACCAGATCAGGTCCAGGTGACGGAGACGGGCGATATGCCCGGGATGACCCTGATTACCTGCTTTCCATTCGATTACATTGGGGCAGCGCCGCGACGATTTATTATTCGCGGTCATCTGCTCTCGGTCAATCCGGCCTAAGTATGGCCACAAAGCAGGATTTGCGATGAACTGGAAGAAGTGCACACAGATCCCCTGGGCGAAAGCCGCGTTCCTGAGCTTGCTGCTGCTGCTGCTCGCCCCCAAATCCCCATTGCCAATCTCAGCGCAGGAGCCTCAGGGTGGGGACCAGGACCTGGTGCTGTCGTACGGAACGCATGGGCTGGAACGGCTGACTTATCGAGGGAAGGTGCTCGAGGATCTTGGTCAGTTTCCTAAAGATGAATTCCATATCTGGCACATGAAGTCTTTTGACAGCGCCGGTCATGTGCTGAACGCGGGGGAATATGGGTGGGGAGAGAGTAATAGCGGACGCCGCTGGGATGCGGAGTCCAGGAGTTGGCTGTATACATTCTCCTGGGGCACCATTCGGACGTCCTTTGCTCAACATGGGAACACGCTGGATATTGCCGTAACCGAAACAAACCGGGCTGGCTCCGGGACAGTCTTCGGTGGCGCGACCGTGTTCCCTCTGGTCCTGCACCTGCCCGGCGAAGAGCACGGGTCCGACGATTCGCAGGTTATCGAAGGGACGGAACAGCCGGGAGTCACACTCGCTAGATATGCTGGCGGCGAAGTGGCAGTCGTTGTCCCGGATGCTCGCAAGCCGGTGTATAGCGGCCTGTTGAAGGCCGGGCAGGACGTCTACTCTGCCGTCCTGAGTACGACACGGCCGGATTCCCTACCGGCTCCGGTACCGGGTGAGCTTCACGAAAGGAATTTGCTACAGCCCGGAGCAAGCGAGACCTGGATGCTTTCTTTGCGCTTTGCGCCCCCGGGGACACCGATTTGGCAGATGGCGGAGGATGCCTTCCGCAACTGGGTGCAGCGCTGGCGGCAGCGTCTCGCCTGGAGCGACCGGAGACTGATCGGTACGGTTTACCTGGCAAGTTCACCCAACGGCGATAAGCAGCAGCCGGGTGGGTTTCCCGGCAATCCCAGGCGCTACTTCAACGATTCGACGAACGACTTCAACGTGCAGAACCCAGCGGGCCTCGCGCTGTTTCAGAAGCGGGTGCTGCAGCAGGCGCTCACGGTAGCCGAGAATCTGCGGCGCATGGATGCGCAAGGAGCTATCACCTGGGATATCGAAGGCGAGGAGTATCCGCAGGACACCAGTTATGTTTGCGCGCCGGACGAAATTGCACGGGTCGCGCCGGAGATGGAAACCCTGGTTTCCGACAAGAGGTCACCTTATGCAGGGATGAAGCTGGACGATGCTTATTTCAAAACGATTCGGGATGCAGGGTTCCGGGTTGGCGTATGTGTGCGGCCCCAGCGATTTACAATCGGTGCCGATGGACGGGCCGAGCAGATACCGGTGCCTGATGCTGCGGCCACGGCAGAGCTAGTGCGCAAGATGCAATGGGCGCACCAGCGATGGGGCGCGACCCTCTTCTATCTGGATTCGACCGTGGAGCGGGATGGCAGCACGCTACCGGCGGCAATTATTGAGGCAGCTGCTGCGGCGTTACCTGATTGCCTGTTGATTCCGGAAGAATCCACGCCGCGCATGTACCGAGTAGCGGCCCCGTTCAAAACGTTTCTCTTTCATGACGATCTTGGAACGCCGCAGTGGGTGCGAAGACTATATCCACGCGCCTTCGCAGTCAACATGGTGAACGATGTTGACCCCGGCAAGCTGGCGGCCAAACGGACTGCTTTGGTGGACGCAATGCGGCAGGGGGACATCCTAATGATCCATGCGGACTATTGGCAGAGCAACGACTCCGAAGTCACGGCAATGGACCTTGAGGCGCACCGCGCCAGCGGACATTAGGGCCAGTATATCGGCCGTGCAGGCGCGGAGCAATGCCGTTCTGTCCTAAGAACTTGTTGAAGAAGTAAGTTCCTTTTGCGACTTGATTAAAGTTGCGTTCGTCTATGGAGTATGCGTGGAGACGAGCGAGTTCAGGACGGGATGTTC
>JAABUO010002521.1_pt1 | contig 16946 bp, 21 predicted proteins | sample 5559291 | NCBI WGS metagenome assembly JAABUO01 (sample SAMN10711878, study PRJNA513372) | rock metagenome | isolation source: Antarctica rocks | place: Antarctica: Victoria Land, Finger Mt sud | reverse complement strand
GGCTTCGTCAAACCCTTCCCGTGTGCCGTCGCACTGGGCCACCGCCAGGTCAATGCGCACTGCCACCAGTAGCTTCGGCGGCACTTCCTCCATCCGTGCCGCCAGCGCCGCCTCGCCCCCGTCCAGCGCCACCGACGCCTCGCGTTCCCGCCCCCGTTCGGGGTCGCGCGCGTGCGACAGGTGATACTTTTCTTCCAGCCCATGCACCACCGCGTTGCTGCGCCACCGGTCGTTGCCGTCCGGCACCGTGCCCCCATCGAAGCGGATGCGGGAGGCGATCAGATGCACGTGGTCCCCCGCGTGTTGCACCACTACGTAGGGGGTGTCCGCAAAGCCCATCTCCCGCAGGTAGTCCCGGCTAAAGCCCGCCCACCCCGCATCACTGAGGGACTCGTGTGTCGGGAGCCGCAAAGAGCAGTGGTACACCGCGCGAGTCAGGTCGGGGTTTAACCGGCGGAAGGCTCCGAACTCGGCGGCCAGTTCGCGCGGCGTCCGTCCCGCCATGTTCGTGCCGAGGATGCGCGCCGACTCGTGCCCCCGCTCGGCGCTTTCATCGCACACGTAGTTGAGTACCCCCCGAAAGCCCCGCCCGATGTGCGCCTTCTGGATCACCCCCCACCCTCCGTTCTCTCGCCCCCCGGCTCCTCGGGGGCCACGCCAAGCAGGGTCAGGCGCAGCGCACGCACCTCCTCCATGAGGGTCACGAGCAGTGCATTCAGGTGCATGGGATTGGAACCGCCGGGGAGATGCCCCGCGTTCAGGTGCGCCGTCAACTGGTTCAGGTTGCTTGCCGTGCGCGCCAGCGCCACCCATGCCTCCCGGTTGGCTGCCGGAACCACCGCCGGGGGTGGGTGTTGCGCCAGCACCGATTGCCGCACATACGCCCCCATCTCCTTGATGCCGGCGGCGTTGCGGCGCGCGTCCAGGGCAGCGTACTCCCCCGCGTGGACTCGCACGCTGATCGTATGCGTGCGCTTCAGCATTGGCGGGTGCGGCGCGCGTGAACGTGACGAGGGTGGGGTGGCTGTCTTCGTAGTGGATTGCGTCGCCATGGTGCCTTCCGCGCGCTGTTGCGCATCTCCGTAATGCCTGAAACTACCGCAAGCGAAGCGCTCCGCATGCATCCGCACCCGCGCCGCGTGGCAATGGCACCTTTGTGCCACTTCTGTGGCGGGTGGCAAGCGAAGCGGTAGACATATGCTCCCGCTTTCGCACCCCCGCGCCGCAGTGATCTCGCTCCGTGTTCTGCGTATTATGTAGTGTACGAACACCAAACGCAAGTGCTTCGGAGGTCTCTCGCTCCATGTGTCTTGGAAGGGATAGTGGGCACGGCCCAGAGAATGGCGACGCGGTACACTCACAAAAGATGACGGGGTTCGGGGGGCAGTTCATGACCCAAGTGGTGCGCGAGAACGCTATAGAGTGGGAGGGGTAGATGCCTTTTGCGTCGGAAACGTACCGCGTACTGCTTGCCTCACCCTCCGACCTTGCGGAAGAACGGCAAGCGGCAACGGAAGCGATCAACGATTGGAACACCTTGCACGCCCGCGCCGAGGCGGTGGTGTTGCTGCCTATGAAATGGGAAACGCATACCATGCCGCAGTCGGGCATCAGGCCACAGGAGGCGATCAACCGCCAACTCGTCCATGAATGTGACATCGTGATCGGGATGTTCTGGACCAGGATCGGTACCAATACCGGGGTCGCCGAGTCGGGCACCGTGGAGGAGATTGACCAGTTCGTCGCTGCTGGGAAACCCGCGCTGCTGTACTTCTCCAGGCGTCCTATTGACCCGGCGAGGATTGACTTGAAGCAGTTCAAGCAGTTGATGAGCTTCAAGGACGATACCTACAAGCAAGCACTGACGGGGAGCTTCAGCGAGGTTGACGAACTGCGGCAAACACTCTCCCGCGATTTGCTGCGTCAAGTCCGAACACTGAAAGCAAGCAGGCCACCGAGTGTTAGCGACAAGCTGGACCAAGCCTCCCGGGTCACAGGCTTAATTCGTACCCACCAGCGATACCATATTACCCCCGATCTTTACCGAACATATCGGGATCTTCTGGGGCTGGAACTGGGGCCAGGGGGAGGAACCGTGGACCCAGTGCAGCCGGGGGAGACCGGACCGAATGGCTATCCCGTCGGGTACACGCAGGAAGGGGACAAGGTCGAGTGGGTGCCTGATGAAGAACAACCGGGCGAGGAGTGGCCATTGCTACTCCGACGTAACGACAAGGCGATTTTCGTGGCTCAGGCAGAGTTCTGGGACAAGGTGTGGTGGAACCGTCACCAACTCTGGCTCTCTCGGATCAAGAGCGGGGAAGAACCCTTGACGGAGCAGCAGAAGCCCCTCTTCGAGACAGCCGAGGCGGCGGCCCAACGCATCGAGCGGAAATACGGCAAGCGGAACCTCGGATGGGATGACTTTGAATGGGGTCTGCTCAGTGGGCGCTTGTCCGCGCTAGCGTGGGTGATGGGTGCCGAGTGGGACGAGTCGCTGGACACCTAAAGAGGGCCAAGTCACAAAACGGACAAAATCGCAGCCAAGGCCACGATACTGCGGCAGGTCGGCATTTTCACACACGACTGGCGCAACGGACCAGACACCGCCGCAAGCGACGCGCCGGGGGGTGTCGGGGTCCGGGGGCACACCCCCGGCAAGGCGGGCAAGCGAAGCGCCGCACATGCCTTGCTCCCTACCCGGCGGCACAGCCACACCCCTACGACACCCGCCAGTGACGTGATGGGGGGCTGCCCGCCCTTTCGCGCGCCCCCGCGCCCGTGTGATCCCCGCTCCCCTGGTTCATTCCCCCGCCGCGAAGGGCATACCCGACCTGTTCTCCCCGCCCCGCGTTCCCTGATGTATCCTTCGTTCCTCACCATGGCGTGCGTGCCCGCGATACCGTGACAAGGAGCAGTACCATGTTCATCGTGCAAGTCCATGACCTGCCCGACAACCCGCTGAGTCGCCCCCTCCAGTTTCGCCTTGGCCCCTTCGCAGACCGTGCGCAAGCGGAAGCGATGGCGGCACGCGCTGTGGAAACGCAGGTCGGCACCACGGCGGAGGTGATCGAAACGGAGGAGGCAATGCATGACCCCGCGTGACCGCACGGGGTGGGCGTAGCCTCCCTCAGCACCCATCGGTCTCCCACGGTGATGGCGCGACGCGTTGCGTCACGGGTATTGTGGTGAGAGAACGCGCCCGAAACGAGAGGATCATATGATGCACGACGCCTACGAGTTGTGGGATACCGCGAGTGGCAATTTGATCGATACCTATCGCTCCGAGCACGAAGCGTTCGCGGCGGTCTCTGCCTTCGTGCGTGCTTTAGGCAGGGAGAGCGTAGTCGGTGTGGCGCTCATGGCGCATGGGAGCGATGGCATTAACCACCTCATCGCGGCAGATGCCGGTGTGCTCCACCGCACGCGGGAAGCGCGGCCCGTGTAATCACCACCCTCGCACTGTGGAGAAAACACCGGTGGGGCTTGGGAGCGTCGCCTGGTTCCGAAACCTGTCTAACAACGTGAGGTCAGGCCAATGCACTGCCCTTGCATGTGTACGTACACATAGGTATGCTGCGTATGCAGACACCATTGTTCTGCCTATGCGATGCACGTAGGCAGGGAAGTGTAGGTGCATAGGTAGGTGATGCAATGATTCCAGTCTCAATCCCCGATGCGGCAGAACAACTAGGCGTATCAATCGACACGGTGCGACGTAGGGTGCGACAGGGCAAGCTCCGAGCAGAGAGAGATGATCGGGGTCACTGGCAGGTGACACTCCCAGACGATGTGCCGATGTCCGCATCGGGGAACGCCGCCACCACACCTATGCACACCTATGCAGCACGAGACGACCAGCCTATGCATGATATGAGCAGCATGCGGACCCATGTGCCGTTCTTTGATAACACCATCAATACATTGCCGACACAAGGTAATCGCACCTATGGAGAGATTGAACGTGATTTCTTGCATCTACAAGGGCTGCTTACCGAAGTGCAGCGACAGCGCGATCAGCTCGAAACACAAGTCACCGCACTCAATGCACAGGCGGAACGCGCTGATATGGAACGTGCCGAACTACGCCGTCTCCTTGCCCAATCAATGCTTGCTATTCCACCGCATACATCGGTCGCCCATCAATCGCCTAACATGGGCAACAACGCCGCCACGCGTTCCGCGAGTCCGCGAGCGGACGGATCATCCATCCCGGTCGCAAACGACGTTCAGAAAGATGTACAGGAGGCTCCACGACGATCTTGGTGGCGCGTACTGCTCGGGTTGGATAACGCTGGGGTGATGTGAGGGGCAAGAGCGCGAAGTGGGTGTACATTCGGCTGCAAAACCCGTATAGTGACAGGTAATTCGGCGCTCCCCCAGATCGTGAAGGGAAGGAACGTCGTCCGTTCGCCAGATGCTGACGGACAAAAGTGTAGCCGCCTGAGAGGTGCAAACTCTCGTTGGCGGCTAAGGAACTGGTGCGGTGAACACCCTAGGTTAGGCACACCGTACCGCATGTGAGTGCGCTTTGTCAACGGGTACAAGCAAAACCGCGTTGATACACAGTGCACCGGACAGGAGTGCCGGTATGGTTTGTGCCATCGCTGCCCCCGCTGCCCCCCCCCACGCAAGCGAAGCGCTTGCCGTTGTCGGTTTCACCCAGGTACCGAACACCGTGGTCGTGAACACTGCGCTCTCACGCGACGCCCGCTTTCTCTACATCGTGCTCCTGGAACATGCCCGTGCCCGCACGGGGTATCGCGTACGCGTCGGCTACGCACGCCTGTGCCTGCTCATGGACGCCGGTGAGGACCTCGTGCGCCGGGCGATGGCGGCGCTGGTGGACGCGGGGCTGGTGGAACAAGAGCGCCGGGGGCGGGGGCTCGTGAACGAGTACCGCCTGTGCCTCACCGTACCCCCCAAAACCCGTCCATGCCGGGTTCTAGAACCCGACGGAACCGGGTTCTCAGTAGAAGAACAAGAAGATGAAGAACAAGGGGATCAATTCGAGTTTTCGAGTGCTCCCACCCCCACGGTTTTCGCGGTGGATCCCGCTCCCACCCCCGCATCCACATCTGCACCCATGCCGCCCACTCCGTCCGATGCCCCCGCACCACCCGCACCGCCCGTATCGCCGCAAGCACTGCCCGACCCGGCGCGCGACGCGGTACTCGCACTTGTGGGCGACATGCGGCGTGAACTGGGGGATCGCGCCACCGTAGACAGCACCACGAGCCGGGCACGGAACCTGTGGCGATCCTCGGGTGCGACCTGGGAAGAGTTTGCGACCGCGGTGTACAGCGCGCGGGCGGCCACGCAGGCCCGCACGGGGGCAATTCGTGACCGGGACGCGACGGGGGCACACAAGATGGGCTACTTCTTCGCGGTGCTGGCGGACCGGCTGGGGATGCGTGCCGCCCCGATGCCACCGCCCGCACCGGAACCGGTGGTGCTGTGCGCGGAACCCTCGGCTACGCCACCCCCACCCGTGCCTCACGCGACCCCGCCGCTCCCGCCTCCCGAAGCGCCCGACGGGGAGCGGGCGGCGTTCTGGGAGCGGCTGCGGGCGGAAACGGGGATTGGCGACCTGCAGGCATACTGCCAGGCGTGCGGACGGCCGCCGGTGTACGACGATCTGGCGCGGTCGGTGGGGATCGTACGACAAAGGCGGCGATGCTAAACATATCCCTGCGCCTGCTTACGGATGTTATCAGAAGTGATAATATTTGTTTCGATGGGTGATGGGAGGCGCGATGAGCAGTCACGGGAGCCAGCAGGAACCGGCGACACGCAAGCCGTTGTACGCGGTGAAGCAGGGCTGGAAGGACTTTATGGCGTTTCCCGATGATCTCAAGCGGGGGTTCGGCACCGCGCTCCGCACTCTGCAACGTGGCGGCACACCGATCGAGGGCTACAAGCGCCTGGGAAATACGGGATTGCCGCAACTTGAGCAACTCGAGGACAACGGCGAAAGCAACCTGACCTACCGGGTGCTCCTGGTGACAATGGAAAGCGGCGTTTACGTGCTGCACGCTTTTGTGAAGAAAAGCAAGAAGGGGATCGCAACACCGACGCCCGACCTTGACCTCGCAAGGCAGCGACGCCAGAACGCCGTGCATAGTGACACGAGTGTGCGGGGGGGAACGGGAGTGACCCCGCCGGTAGTGAAGATCGGGGTCTAAATGGATGATGGAAGGACGGAAACCATGGCGGCGAATGCACCCAGTGACGATGAGCAGATCGTAAAGGTCGCAGAGGCCGACGACAACATTTTCGCCGCAATGGGTTTGCCAGACGCGGCGGAGGCGAGCGACAAAGCCGATCTGGTCTTTGAGATCACGCGCGCGATGAGAGACGCGGGGTGGACGCAGGCAAAAGCGGCGAAACGCGCGGGCATCACCCCGGCAGACATGTCGCGCATCCTGCGGGGGCGCACGGAGAATTACAGCATCGCCCGACTGGAAAGTGTGCTGCTGGGACTGGGGCGCGACGTGGTGAAGGTGATCGTGCCGACCACGCGCGCAAGCGGACGCGGCGCAACCTCGGTTGCGTACCACGACCGCTTGCCGGTGGCCGTGATGCCCCACAACCGTGACTGATCGCGGGGGTGGCAAAAGCGAACCATCACTAACCCAAGAGCGGTTCATGTCGCACAAATTCGATTATGCGACTATCGCTTCCTGATGCGCTAAATAAGAGATGGGTTTGGGCGGTAGGAGCGCGGGTGAGTTTCCCGGTGATTGAGGACGTTCGCGCGGCTTTGAGGGCCGTTTCGGGGGCCGGTAGAGAGAATTTGGGGCGGGAAAAGCAGAGTTTATACGATATGTCATCAACACCTCCTGAGATGCTCACCCATTCCTTGGCACCATACTTAAATATAAACGATGACGGCAGCTACGCGCCTAGGCCATGCACGATCTTCGGACCGAGGTGGCGGCGAAACGGGATTCGTTGATTCCCATAGTCGAACTGCGCGTGATCGGCATCTTGCAGCGTCATTGCAGACTGAGACAGAGGATGATTTACACATATCTGGCCATACCTCGCCGTATGATCTGCGGCACCGGCGTGCAGTCAGGGTGGCAAGATGGGGTTGCGTTACCCCGATGCCTCGCGCGGCAAGATGTCCGTGAATAGCGGTTGCTGCTCCGGTCCCGCGCTGCGTCGGCGTCGCGTGGTGTAGGGTGCGACGGGCAGCATCTTTAACCATTCCGTCTCGTTCCACTCCCACAACGGTAACTGCGCCGCGCGATACGGTGTCTCGAACAGGTACGGTTCTTCGACCGTGCGCAACTGCTGTTTATCCGGCTGATACCGCACGCGATAGCGCGCGAGCGGTTCGTCGGCAAACGCAATCGTCAGCGTCTCTCCGTACAACCAGACTGCCGCGTGATCCCCGGCCAACCCGCGTTCGCCATAGACCCGCCAGTGTCGGAAGCGCACGTACCCCAGTTTGTCGAGTACTCGCCCAAACCGCGTGCGGTAGAAGATGCGATGTAACTCTTCGGGAGCAATCTCGCGACCGCTGACCCAGCCGAGAACGTCGCGGGGACTGCGCCGGTCGTCGGCGCGTTGCTGATGGGCCCAATGGCGCTGATAGTTGTAATCTACGACCCATTGGTCATGCACCGCGAGTAGTTTCGCCCAGGTCGTCGCTTTGGCAAAGTCCCAGTTCGCCATCCGACGCTGGACGTTGAAGCAGGTCTTGATGGAGTTCTGCCACGGTTGCCGTCGCTCGATCTCCCGTTTCTCGATCCCCAACGCGGCGTAGACCGCTTTCGCTTGTTTGGCGGTCACGAAGACGGCGCCGCTGTCGCTGACCAGGGTTTCGGGAATGCCGTAGGGCATCACCTTCGGTTCGCGCGGGGTGCGCGCCGGTCTTCCCAGCCCGTACAGCTTCCGATTGAGCGCCATGATTCGCCCGCAGGTCCGAGCGCTCGGGCGATGACCGAAGCGAATCCAGCAGATCGTGGTGAGTTCGTGGGTATTGAGTGCGGCATGCTCCGCTTTCAGGGAGAGGATCGCGTCACGGATCGCGGGATCAAGGAAGAAATGCGGTTCCTTAGGCGCCGGTCGGGGCGATGCGAACAGACTCGCCATGCCCTCGTGGGCAAAACGGGCCGCCTGACGGGAGAGCGTGCGGGCAGGAGTACCGGTTTGACAGGCACGCTCGGCAGGAGAAAGGCCGAAGAGGACGACGGGACGGATAAGTTCACAGGTGCGCTGCTCGGGAAACTGGACGAGCAGATCGAGTTGCTGCCAGTCGTCGGTAGCATCGTGGCGGGGACGGGAAGGCGCGGGCATCGGAACCTCCGCAGAGCGCGACCGATCGCGACGATACGCGCGGTAGTCGGAAGATTATGTCGAGTCCCGAATGGAACGGATCATAGCATCCCGTCTGCGAGGGGACAAACATGTGTAAACCATCCTCTGTCAGAGTCTCTACGCTGGATGGTGCGGGCGGGGGCGGGAAGGTACATCTGGCGGTGGACACGCTGGGCGAACTGCTCGCCCTGCACGTCACCCCGGCGAACGTGCAAGATCGGGACGCGGTTGCCGCCCTCGCCGCGAGCGTGCAAGAGGCCACGGGAAACCATGTGGAACTGGCGTACGTGGACGCAGGTTGCACGGGCGAGGAACCCGCCCGCAACACCGAGGAGTATGGGGTGCGGCTGGAGGTGGTGAAGCTGCCGCAGGCCAAGCGCGGCTTCGTGCTACTGCCCCGCCGGTGGGTGGTGAGACGATCAGGCACGTATCGAGAACGCCGTCGAAGAGGCAGGTGCCGGGGCCGTAATCGCGGGCCTGCCGGAGGGGTACGACACGCCACTTGGCCGCTGGTTCCAGGACGGACAGGAACTCTCGATCGGCCAATGGCAGAAGATCGCTCTTGCCCGCGCCTTTATGCGCGACGCGGATTTGCTGATTCTCGATGAACCGACTGCCTCACTCGATGTGCGCTCGGAGTACGAAGTGTTCCAGTCCTTCCACGATCTGACGGCGGGCAAGATGGCCGTGCTGATCTCGCACCGCTTCTCGACCGTGCGCATGGCGGACCGGATCGTCGTGATCGAGGGGGGGCGGGTAATTGAGAACGGCACACACGACACGTTGCTTCTCGCGGGCGGGCGCTACGCCGAACTGTTCGACCTGCAAGCTGCCTCATATCGCTAGGTTGATTTCTTTGAGTTGCTATCACGTAAAACGGCAACTGGGCGACGTCGTGTATCAATCGCTGCGTGGGGCGGAGCGTGCGAAATTCCCACTCGAAGAGTCCTCATCACTGCTTCACCAACCACTCCCCGATGCGGCAGCTTGACACGGGAGGCTCAACTCCAAGCTGCGTTGTGCTTAATCCCGTTGCGCGCTATAGTATGAGTGTACACTCTATGTACGTACATGCAAGTGGTAGGTCAGCTTGACGTTTTTGGTTCCGTCACGACTGGCGCGAAAGCTCAAACTGATCCACTACCTACATGCAATTCGTAGGGGCAGATAGCTTGTGTCCAATACAGATATAGGTGGTTTTACGCATAACATGGCGGCTACTCCACATGGATTAGGTTCTTCTCACCCACTTGGCAGTTTGCCACCTCAGTCCACCTCTCCCGCACCTCACTTGGTGATATCGCGAGCGCTCAGAATGTGTGCTGCCTTCCTCACGCTCGTCGTGTCTATTGGATCCTGGTATGGTACTTCCCAATTAGAAAGTTTCACCACACGCGGGATTGAGACAGGAATACCGGGAGTGGAAAGCCCGCTCATTCCTGGTCACAGCGTAGGCATGCAAGTCTTTCTTGATAAGGAGGCGGATCCCGGCAAAATTCGCCGCACGGCACAGATGCTCCATGACGGCGGTGTGACTTGGGTGCGCGAGGTGTTCGACTGGTGTGACTTGGAAAAGGACGGCCGTGGGCAATACTGGGACCGATCAAACAACCGCCCCTCGTGGCAAAAGTATGATTTCGTCGTAGACCAGCTGGCTCAAGCGCATATTAGTATTCTTGCGCGACTTGATAACGCTCCCGCATGGTCACACCCTGGTAAAGGTACCGGGAGTTGTGATCACATTCCGCCAACTGATCTGGATACATATGCGGATTTCGTGCGCAACGTCACGACACACTATAGAGGAAAGCTCGCAGCCGTGCAGATCTGGAATGAGCCCAACTTGGGTGTGGACGAGTGGGGCGGCACGGTCAACGTGGTACAGTATGTGGACATGCTCAAGCGCAGCTATAAAGCGGCAAAGGAAGGTGACCCCAACGTGCTTGTGGTCACCGCCTCCCTCGCGCCGACCCTCGCACCGCCACCGGAATATCTCTCTGATCTCACCTTCTACGATCAAATGTATCAAGCGGGTGCCAAGGGTGCCTTTGATGTACTTGGCGTCAACGTATATGGGCTCGGAGAGCCACCAGACGATCGCCGCCTCTCATGGGACCGTTTCAATGTTTCACGTCCCATTCTCGTTCGTGACATTATGACGAGATATCACGACACGAACACACCGATGTGGGCGACCGAGTTTGGCTATAATTCGCTCCCGCCGAGTTGGGACGGCAAACCCAGCATCTGGGGACCAAATGTCGATGAGCAAACCCAGGCACGTTACCTCGTCGGAGGTCTCGATCGTATGATGACTGAATGGCCATGGATGGGCGTCGTCTTTGTCTGGGGCTTCCGGTGGACTGAGGCACCCGGATTGTTTGGCAAGGATCCGAATAACCCGAAGGGTCCCGCCGAGCCCGAACCCTACTTTGCCGTCGTGAACTATGACTTTACCCCGCGCGCCGCATGGCATGCGATCAGCGATTTCGCGACAAGAGCGACATTACGTCCAGGACAATTCATGGCGACGGATGATGCGGTAGTCACTGACAGTGGGTGGATGCGAAACACGGACGCGAAAACGCCCCTCCTTGTCGGTACCGGAACAGAAGCTACGGCGACAATACCGTTCCGCGGGACTGCTTTTGCGGCAAGTGGTGACGGTACTGTGCATGTCACGGTGGACGGGCGTGACAGGGGTACTGTCCGCTTGCTGCCAGACGCCGTGACGATGCTGGTAGGAGAACTTTCCGACCAAACGCATACCCTTGTTCTGCAACCTGCCAATGCGAACACAAGCGTCCGTCTGACCCGGTTACTCGTCGGGCGTGATCCTCCGTTTCGTTGGGCGTTTCCCTTGTTCACGCTTGGCGCGGCAGTTGCCGCAGTCGGCGCGGTAGGTATGCTCGCGCTCGAAACGACCCATGTTACACGCATCCGGTTCACAACTTCAATAGGACGGTGAATGATTACTTGAGATTAAGAATGATATATTGGCTGCTGCATAAATTACAGTTTGGTAGGCAGGGTGGGATGAGCAGCAGGTTTGGGAGGGGCGAACAGGCTAATCATGCCGTCGCGGGTGAACGCGTCCACCTGACAGTACAGGGTGCGCTGTGGCATGCCGGTTTCACGGACACGGGTGGCAGCAGAATGGCCGAAGAGGACGACCGGACGGATGATCTCGTCCTTGCACTGTTCGGCGGACTGTACGAGCAACGCGAGTTGTTGCTAGTCGTCGGTGGGAGGCACACGGGTGCAAGGAAAGGCAGACACGGAGATTACTATCGCGAGATTATGCAAACCTACATGGGTGCGGATGATACTTGTCTTGCCATGCCCTCTGCAAGCGTGTGTTAGGCGTCATATAGACACGTTGCAACACCTCCGCGCCCCATTCCGGTGGCGGGTTTGCGCCAGACGTACGGCGGGAGACCGCCACCCGTCACTCGTCGAGCAGGCCGAGGCGACTCGCCTTCAAGGTGAGGACGGCCAGATTCGGCGCCTCCAGTTTGGTTTCGAGAACCGCGACGATCCGCTGGATGGTTCGCAGGCTGCGCCCTTCCGCATAGGCGATTTCCTTTTCGGCTAACCCCTGTGCCACCAGGCGGAGTACTGAGCGCTCACGCTCCGTGAAGTGCGGCGCCGTCTCCCGTGAGTGCGATGGCCGCTGTGCCACCAAAGCGTCAGATACCCGGCGGCTGAGCCACATGCCTCCCTGCATCACGGCCCTGATCGCGGTGACGATGACGTCCGCGACCTCATCCTTGAGAACATAGCCCGCCACGCCTACGGTCAGCATCCGACGGATGTAGACCTCATCGTCGTACGCAGTCAAGATAAGGACCCGGATCAGCGGGCAGTCTGTGTGCAGCGAGTTAATAATCTCATCGGCATGCGGTCCTGGCATCTGTAGATCCAGGAGTAGCACATCCGGCCGTAATTCCCGGCAAAGCCGTTGGGTCTCATCCCCTCGACTCGCCTCACCCACGAATACAATGTCATCGGCTACATGCAGCGTCTCGCGGATGCCGCAGCGCACGAGCGGATGATCATCCGCGATCAAGACCCGAATCATCTCTCCCATCATCGTCCCCTTGTCTGGCTGCCGGTAGCCGCACCGTAATCACCATGCCTTCTCCGGGCCACGACGTAACATCCATCTGCCCGCCTGCTAGTGCCACGCGCTCAGCAATGCCGACTAGACCGAAGTGCCCCGCACGCGCCAAGATACCCAATGAGGCCGGGACGACGAAGCCCACCCCGTCATCGCGCACGCTGAGCACGACGTCCTCGGTATGGACCCGCAGGCTCAGCGTGATATGGCGCGCATGGGCATGTTCCAGGACATTACGCAACGCCTCCTGGGCGGCACGGAAGAGGGGCAGGGAGACGCCGAGCGACACTGTCGTGTCGTCGCCTCGCGCGTCTAGCACGAGCGCCGGCATCTCCGGTCGCTCCCGTCGGAGGTCTGCCACGTATCCTTCCAGCGCCGCGATCAATCCGAACTCCTCGAGTCCGGCCGGTCGCAAGTCCCGAACGAGGCCGCGCAGTTGTGCCGTGATCTCCTGCACCTTCTGCTGGACCGCCACGACGGTCGCGATCGGCACCTCCGCCGCTTGGTGTCCCCCCGCACGTTTGCGCGTCTCCGACAAGTGGCGATTGATGTCGAGTAGGTGCTGCACCGCAGTGTCGTGCAGATCACGAGCGAGGCGGAGCCGCTCCGCCTCCCGGCTCTCCGCGAGCCGTCGCTGCGCCTCAATCAGACTGGCCTCTATTCCCTTGCGCGCGGTGACGTCCTCTACCATCCCAATTGTGAACTGTGGTACGCCGTGCGCGTCGCGCACGAGGGAGACCGTGAGATTGCCCCAGACAATGTGACCATCCTTGTGCAGATAGCGTTTCTCCATCTGGTAGGCATCACGCTGCCCCGCCACCAGCGATTCGAAGAGTTCCCAGTCGGCCAACACATCGTCGGGATGTGTCACCGCTGTGAAGACCATGCCATGCAGTTCCTCGCGGGTATAGCCGAGCATCCGCTCAATGGCGACATTGGCCTCGACAGGGTACCCTGCTAAGTTGACCAGCACGATGCCGATTGCCGCTTCGGAGAATATAGCCTGAAAGCGCGCCTCGCTCTCACGCAGCGCGGCGGCAGTGCGTTCTCGCTCGGCCAGAAGTGCGGTGCGGATCGTTTCCTGTTCGCGCAAGATGGTGGCGCTAGCGTGCCCCAGATACCCAGCGGCCACCGTGCCTAGGAGGGCGATCAATCGCGGTTGCAGTGCCGTCGCGCGCGCCGGGGGGACGTCGGTAGCGATTTCGGAGCCGAGCACAATCAGCGTCCGGCGCAGGACCTCGGGATGCAGGAGATGCATCCCTGCCAGCCGCGCGCCGATCTCCCGCGCTGCATACTCATCCTGCGCATCGCTGCACAGAAGATCGATCGCCCGGTCGGTGAGGTCAGCGAGGTGATGACGCACCGCCTCCGCTGGTAGCGGAGAAAAGACAATGTGGGCGAGGGCGCGGTACCATCGCGCGGCGATCACCGTGCTACGAGCGATGGGTGGGCTGTGCATTGACGAATCGTTGACATCCATGGCGCACCTATTGCATTGCCTGCCGACTACGCGGTGAGGCGGAGAGTGTCGGTCCCCTGCTCAAGATTTGTATCCGACACCGGCGAAGTTGATCGACCGCTCGGGTTCGCGCACGAAAAGGTCGTCAGGACCTTCCGGTTGCCAGAGAGGCACGTACACCACCCCTGGATCCACCAAGGTGAAGCCAGCGAAGAAGCGCTCAACGGCACTACGTGAGCGATATTTCCCCGGGTTGGTCGTCCCAGCATAGAGTCGTTCGGTCTGCTCCGCGATATCCTGCGGCATCGAATCGGCCGTGCCGTGGGTGATGGCGATGTAGCTCCCCGACGCGATTTCCTCGCGCACAGCGCGCACGAGCCCGTAAGCGTCTGTATCGTCGGGGAGGAAGTGGAGCAGGGCGACGATCAAGACCCCGATCGGCCTGCGGAAATCGAGCAGCCGCCGGACGTCCGGATGCCATAATAGCCGCTCGGGGTGGCGCGCGTCTGCCTCGATTGCCATGGCATGGGCGTTACCCGCTAAGATTGCGTTGCTGTGTTCCACCGCCACTGGGTCGACATCGACATAGACCACCCGGGCAGCGGGGTTGGCGTGCTGGGCAACTTCATGCACGTTCCCCACGGTGGGAATGCCCGAGCCGAGGTCAAGGAACTGGTCAATCCCCTGCGCGGTGAGGAAATGCACGACCCGGCGCAAGAACGCACGGTTGGCCTGCAGGGCGAGCGATGCCTCCGGGAAGACGCGCAGCACCGCCTCAGCGGCTTGACGATCAATGGCGACATTGTGGAAGCCGCCGAGGAAATAGTCGTACATACGGGCAACACTCGGTTTGTCTGGCGCACCGTTCCCCGCCTCCCATGGTTCCGTCTGCATCTGGTCGTTCCTCCTCATCGCTCCTACCGTACAAGAGGGCGATGTACGTAAAAAATCTACAACCGTGATCTCGGCGGAGACCCGTATCTTCGCGTCCCCGCCTCACGACAGGTATGCCCTGAACAACTACTCATCTTCGTTCGTGATCGCCACGGTACTTTTCTCCACAAATCGCTTCTTCTACTTCATATAGCGCGCGACGGGGGCAAAATGCGACATCAGCGGCAATTTTTGCTCTCCGATGTCGCATTCCGGGCCGCTCACGCGCTATAGGAGTAGAGAGGCCCACACATCGCCACGCTCGTGCATGTCGGGCGAGAGATCGGGACACACGATGGGTCACGCGGGACACGGGTCGGCAACGATCGAACAAGCACTCGTGGAGGCGGCACGGAACGGCTCCGCAGCGGCCTTCGCCGCGCTCTACGAGCGGCACGCCCCCCCGCTCCTGCGCCTGCTCGTCTGGCAAACGGGGGATCGCGAACTCGCGGCAGACCTCGTGCAGGAGACGTTTACCGATGCGTGGCGGAGCTTGAACCGGTTGTCGACCGAGTACTCGTTTGCGGCCTGGCTCTACACGATTGCACGGCACAACCGCCTCACGGTGCAGCGACGGGAGCGCCTGCGCCGCTGGCTGTCGCTCGACCGGTTGCGTGGTCGGGAGGAGCCGGTCGCGGCGCAACTGCTGGACGAAGCGGCGTGGGAGCGAGACGCGCGGGGGCAGGCGCTCGCCGCCTTGTCCCCCGCGCTACGCGAGGTGCTTGTGCTGCATCAGATTGGCGGGTATTCCGTTGGCGAAATCGCCGTGCTGCTCGGCATTTCGGTTGTGGCCGCGCGGCAGCGGCTCACACGGGGGAACCGGGAGTTCGCCCACCGCTATCGGGAACAGAACGCGTGAGGCGAGAGAGGACGAGGGTGAGGATGGGTGACACGTATCAGCACGACGGCAGCGAGGCCGAGGCACGCCGTGGGGGGGCAGCACCGATTCCGGAGGCCGTGGAGCAGGCGCGCGCACGCGTGCTGCGGGGGAACCGGGTGCCCCCTTGCGAGATACCCGACGCGGACCTGATCGCGTATGCCGAGGGCGACCTCGGGGGGGCGCGTGGGGAATGGGTGGCGGCGCACCTCGCGGCCTGCCCCAGTTGCCGGGAGCGCCTCTCACTGTTCGCCGCCGTGGACACCCTGCTGCGCGCGGACCCGGTGCCCGACCTGGACCCCGCGCGGGCGGCATGGATGCGCGCCTACCTCGACGCACACCCGCAGCGGCATCGGTTCCCGCCGCCGTGGCCGTGGCGCTATCGCCCGCGCTGGCCTCATGCCCTCAGCGTCGCCCTCGTGGCCAAAGGGGGGCTGCTCGCGCTGCTCTTCTGGCCGGGATCGGGGCTGACCCTGGTGCAGGTGCGCGTGCCCCTCGCCCTCGCTACGCTCGCGGTGATCGTCGCCCTCACCCCACCGCGTGAGCACGGTACTGACTGATCGTCGGCCTGTGTGAAGCGGATATCGCCATTGCCACCGCTCATGCGCTGGCGAGCGCCTTCCCAACGATCACCCGCGAGCGGCAGGGGGAACAATTGGACGGATGGATCGCTGATGCGATTGCGGGAGACATCCCTGACCTGCGTCGGTTTGCGCTTGGATTGCTGCCCGATAAGAGGGCGATCCAGGCGGGGTTAACCGAGGTTGCTTGCTGAAAAAGGCGGGAGTGGTTGATGCAGACGTGAACGCCGCTAGTTTGCGAAGATGTAGTCGCGCGCTAAAACGCCTATGACAGCACGAGAAGCCAGCAGAACGGCATATGCATTGGCATGACGTCGAGAAAGATGTCAGGGTAGAGTACACCCCAACTTCATGTCAGACCGTACCCCTGCTTTCCGTCAGGTTAGCCTCGCTTTTTCTCTTTCTTGACAGCCGTCTCCAGACCTTCTAGACTTTATCCTGACAGATGCAAGGCGTACAGGAGAGCGAAAACAGTGTATGAACGGACAACGTATCGGCTACGTCCGCGTCTCGACCCTGGACCAGAACCCCGACCGCCAACTCGACGGCGTGGTGGTGGATCGCACCTTCACCGACCATGCCTCGGGTAAGGACACGGCCCGGCCCCAGCTCGACGCTTTGCTGCACTTCGCCCGCGATGGCGACACG
>JAABUO010004218.1_pt1 | contig 16950 bp, 22 predicted proteins | sample 5559291 | NCBI WGS metagenome assembly JAABUO01 (sample SAMN10711878, study PRJNA513372) | rock metagenome | isolation source: Antarctica rocks | place: Antarctica: Victoria Land, Finger Mt sud | reverse complement strand
CGCCCATGACAGCAGTCATCATCAAGCTGTAGATGGTAGTCATGTTGCAAGCACTGCAACTGAGAGTGTGGTCGGCCATAGCCCTGTGCACAAAGTAACAAAGCAGCAACAAAATGTTGACCATCATGGCACGCATGGTCACAGGTTGCTGGCTGATGGTCAGGAAATGCAAGCACATGCAGCCAAAGGTGTGCACAGGAGTAAACCCTCCCCTCAGATGTGTCAAAGCAAGAGTCATCAGCGTCTGTTACTCATGAGGGCACTTCATGTCTCTGCTCATAAGATGAAGCGGCAGCAAAAGCATGCAAGCCAATTGCATGCACGTGCTGCGCTAGAGATGAGAAGGCAGAAGAGCATATGAGCTTGAACTCCTCCCCCCCATTTGTGTGGATTTCAGCTCATCGTTTTCAAAGCTTTCTTTTGCTTTTCAATAAATGGTGCCTGTCATGACTGCCATGTCATTTGGCTGGGATGACCTGACAACTGTTATTCTGCTCAAAGTGGCTGTCTTTGGTTCATGCATGCATGTATGAATGATGTACTGATATGCTTCTATACCTCTGTTGCTTGGCAGTCTGCCTGTTATTCAATGAAACTTTCAGGCTATTACCATACCACTGTATGGTTGCAGCTTTTTGATGTTGTACCTGCCAACTGTGTGGTTGAAAGAAGAGTTCGTTTAACCCAATCACACTCGTTGTGTGCTTTAGTGCATTGAACAGGCTTCGTATTGTACAAGAGCCTGGCTGAACAGCTGCGGCGCTACTGTGGACCCTGCATTTGTTTATGCCCACTGCCATGTACTTTTGTAATGCCACTGTGGGCCTGGTGTTTGCAAAAAGATTGAGGTGTCTACTCTGCTGCAGATGCCATATGCATTTCCTGTCGTGGACTCAGAATACATTTCAGGACACGATCATATGCCACAGGACTTTAGCCATAGCATGCTGCAAAACCATAAGGCTTGCACAATGCATTCAGAAACACATTGATGCAACAAGCCAGGAAAAAAACTGGATGCAACAAGTGCCCAATATAGTGCGCAATATCTGTGCGTCGGTGTGAAAACGTAGTACATGCTGAGTTGACATGTGTGCTCGCGCGATAAGGCATACTTGCTTACATGTTATATGGCTTGTGTTTCCACCAAGATCAGACTGGATAACGGTGTTGAGCTGCCTCGCATCGGTCTTGGTACCTATAGGTCAACAGGAGCAAGTGTCACCGCTGCAGTGATTTGCGCATGGAATAGCGGAATAGAGCATATTGATACCGCATCGATTTACAAGGTAATCCTGACGAGCTAGAAAGGTATGTCTGTCTGACCAAGCAGAGATTAGAGGAAAGCCACGCAGAACGAGGAAGCCATCCAGAGGGCAGTCGCAGCTGAGGGTGCACTCGATGTATTCATCACAAGCAAAGTCTCGCCATACGAGGTGCATAGACACGTCGCAACATGTAACCTATGTCTATGTCCTGAGGCTTGCAATGAGAACACAACCAGTTGCAACAGAGCCCTTCAGCTCAATTGTCTGCTTTGTGCTATCTCTTGCCTATGACTGCCTGCAGCAAGGCACTCAAAGGGCAAGTCAAGCTTGTCAAAAGATTCTCGAGCGTCTGAAGACGGATTTTGTGGTGAGTTCTGCTGGTTGTCATAACAATCACATGCTCACTGCTGCAAAGCCAATGTCAAGGTCTGAAATGCATGGCTCACATTGCCATCTGCCAGTGCAAGTCCAGCTGTCAGGCATTCCTGCAACCCCACAAGTAAACATGTCCTGTCAGTGCGACAGTGGAACTGGACCTCCACAGTATGTCCTCAGCCCAGATCAGATCATTCTGCCAGTCATCTGTCATACAATGCACCAACTGCAGGATCTTGTGCTGATCCATTGGCCTGGGGCAGCACATCATGCACTTGACTCATCAGCACATGCCCGATTGCGGCTAGAAACATGGCAGGTGCTAGAGAAGTTATACACAGATGGCAAGTAGGTGGTTGTGCTCAATATGTAGCTTGTGTGCCGCCTGAAGTTAGCATGGCCTGATGATGTTCGCTTATACATATGTCTGAGCACATCCACAATTGACCACATGTGCAGGGGTGTCCATGCATGCAAGTCAAAAACACATGTGTTCAGGATTGCAAATCAATGAGTAACATGTGCCCGTCTCAAATGACTATGAGGTGATTCAGGTTCAGAGCTATTGGGGTAAGCAATTTCTGTGAAAGGCACCTTCAGGAACTTCTTGCTCATGCCAAAATCAAGCCCATGGTTAATCAGGTTCGCCTTCAAGTGGCAGTCACAGCCCTTGTCTAAATAGCCCCTGTCTAAACATTTGTCGAGGCTCCCTGTTCTCAACAAGTTGACCCTTCAGGGATCACTATGTTTACTAAATGTTTGGTAGTCAACAAATGATTTGCAATTCGGTGTATCAAGCAGCAGCTATAGCACCCCTGAGCATATACCCTTCAGGGCTTATGCCTGGGTGATGGCCGTGGTAATATGAGTGACGCCTTCAATACCATAGGCCTGTGTCTTGAGTCTCAATGCGTCTGCAGATTGAAGTCCACCCACGTTATCCCCAGCACCAGCTACGCAAGCTATGCAAGGATAATCACATTGCAGTGATTGCATACTCCAGCTTAGGCATTGGAGATCTGTTGCATCATCCTAATGTTCTGCAAGTAGCCAAGGAGACTCAGCATACAGCTGCACAGGTAAAGTCTGCTCTGAATTGCATTGTCCTGCATCAGCAGGGCAGTTCTAGGGCTTTTTCTTGCCTTCTTGTGAACAGACTTTACCCAAACTTGAGAAGTACTGTCTGTGAAGTGGAGTTTGTCTCCCCAGATTTCAGCTGTTCATGCTTTCAAACAAGCAGTCTTTGCTGCAAAATACATTCTGCTGAAACCGATTGTGGATCTCTGCACCCGCTAGCTTTGTCAATGCAGTGGGCTCACAGCATGTGTGCATGATGCTTGCTTTGATTGTGATATCTAGCTCTAGACACTCTGTGTTTGCTTGCACTGACCAGTCATATACACATGACCTGCACAGGTCCTGCTGCGGTGGGGTCTTCAGCAAGGCTGTGCTGTCATACCCAAGTCTTTGAACAAGCAGCACATTGGTGAAGCCAGTCCAAGCAAGCTGCTGTCATGGGAACTCAACCAACAGCAAATGCAAGCTCTTGACAGCATGGAAGATGGTCACAAATACTGCTGGGATCCATCGACTGTGTTGTGACGTACTGATACAGCTCTATGCCTAAATTCCGTGATGTTATTATATGTCAGGTTCGCCGGGCTTGGCACTGTAAACATATTTCGAGAAACTTCGATATCCCCTGTGCAAAGTTTGTATGCGCCAGTCCCAACATCAGACTCGGTTTTGGATTCAGTAGCACCAGTTTGAAAATGCACATGCGCTTGGCCAAGTGTGGTGGTAAGCCGTCAGTCAAAGGATCACTCCGGATCACTCCAGATCAGGCATTTATAGCATGGGAACATAGTGTTACTTGGATGTCCAACTAGTCCCGTGACATATGGAAAAGCCATGCTGCAAACAGGCACTTGTACGCCTTGTTGACAGCATGCTGATGCATGCATGCATATGCATCAACGGATGCACTCACGCTGGTTTGTCACTGACTGCTGCAGTCCTTGCTATTGACAAATAAGCTGTTACAACACCAAACCATCATGACAAGCTCTTTCTTTGGACTTCAGCAGCCTTACGTGTCATTGATCTGGATTTCAGGATCACAAAAATGAAGCTTGTCACAGGCATCACGACTTTGTATGTACACAATGTAGCCTATACACTTCAGAACTAGCACAGAATGTGGGGTGATACCAAATATTTCTCCCCCTGAAGAGATCAGTACGGAATGCACACAACATCTGCATGCTTGAAGCTAAATAGCAAATTGTCATGTGGACCACATCTATGTATACAAGCACCCAGGCAAACAACACGCATCAGAAGTTTTCAAGTCACAGATACATACCAGCATGCTTGAGGTCCATACAATGTATATGTGCAGTAGGGCTTCCAGGAAAGTGGGCTGTACAGCATGTAAGCTTGGCTTCTGACTAATAGTTTACTGAGGCACCAGGCTGCCTCCCTGGAGCGCAAACGTTCACTTCTTGTTGTTTATGGGCAGTGGATGTCCTTGATACTGCTACAAAGGTACGAGCTGTATGATCACAAGTCACATGTGCGACATTTCTCCTGTGCGTTTCGTATGAACACCTCACCCCTGAGCTCAAGTCAGGCTGGACATGTGCACCTTCTCCAGCCTTGTATCAAGGGCTGCTTAGCAGGCCACAGTAGGCTCCGCAGTATTGGCTCTCATTGACTTCAAGTGCCTTGACAAAGGCTTGGTAGTAATTGAAGCTCCCAGCCTCATTAGGGTGGAAGACAAATGCATCGGTACACGTGCCTGACATAGGGCTATACATTGGGCAGTTTGCTGCCAAGTATGCCTACAGCGCAAGGGTTGTATCATCTGAGGCCTACTCAAGATGCTTGTTTGCTATTTAGAGAGAAGAGCTACAATGTGCTGCATGCATGCTGTGTTTGGAATTTACACAAACAAGCAGATCAGCTGGCAAGACAAGATATCTCCATACAGGTTTTGTTAAGCAGAACCAACCAAAATTCGAGATAACACAGCAGAATCCAGCAAAGTCAGGGCCCTCACCTTTGTACGTGCTGTCTCCAGAGGTGAATACACAAAAGGATCTGCACCATATGCTGCATTGGCCTGAGGATCAAATGTGTTGGGTGCAAACAAGACACCACTGGAGAGATTGCTGCGCAGCGCAACCTGCATTGGCAGCCGTGACTAATTTGTGTGCGGCGTGCACTGGCATTTGAAAACCACACTGGTCCCAAGCCTCTTGCAAGCAGTGCATTATGAAATAACTTCACAAAGCGCAAGCTAGTTGAAGTTTGACAGGTTGGACATGCAAGAAAGCAAGCCAAATCCAGACCCGTATACACATGCACATGCTACTTCAAACAGAGCATGGAAGCCATACACAGGGTCTGCGAGCACACAACTGATTTGCCGCTGATTGCCTGTACCTGCTGCTGCAATGAATCATGCGCCAGCTGAGCAAACAGGAGGTTGTTGGACACAAAGGTCTCAGGATTGCAGTCAAAGTTAACGGCGTCTGGGAAGTCACCAAACCAGGTGTGGTACAACAGGCCCACTTGGATGACTACATCTGCGCTTGGCAGGTTCAGAGCATTATAGTAGTCTGTAACCAGAAACAGAGTGTTGGGTAGCTGTTGGGTAAGTTCATCCAACAAATTTCCAACCTCACTATCACATGCCAACTCTGTGTCTGCAATCAACCCATTCCTGCAGCACATTGGCCGGTTGAGTTGGACAAGACAATTGTGCACCTTGGAACAGAGGCAAGCAGGCTATGACAGCACTGCAGCATGGGCATGTGTTGCCAAGTTGCTACACTAGCACTCAAGTGGGGAAGATGTACTGACAACAAAAGCCGCCCACAGTGTGATGCAGCAACATTGCAGGAACAGAGATTTTCAACCATGGGAGAAGTATTGTCCCTTGAGATCTCACCGTAGACACCAAAAGGTGTTGGCATCCACGTCATTTGCACATGCTGTCAACAGCACAAGCTTGACAGTTGACAATGAGCCATGGGCCAACACATCCTTCACCAAAGTCCCGGCTTGCTCTGTGATGAAGGGCCTATCAGCAGGAATCTCTGCGGCTTCTGGGGGCCAGTTGACTGCTCCTGTGAATGGGCCTGAGCCAGACTTGAAAAAAGGGGCGCCAGATCTTGCAAGCACTGTCACATACACACCTGCACATTGACCAGAGGGTGAAGCATTGCGGTATCAAGTCATCATCAAAGTGCTGTTTTGAGAAGGCAGCCAGACACTCAACAGCAAAACTTCAGAGTGAGGCTGCCACAGTCACTGTTCTATGCTACCACCACCAAGCAGGTATGCACACTTTGCCTAAGTGCAATAAAATTGACAAGCGTGCAAGAGGTCTGTTTGAGCTAGTCGATGCAGACTGACACCCACAGTGTCTATGCCAAGTTGTCCCGTTCTCGTGGCACAGCATGACTGTGACAGCGCATAGCAAGAGATCAAGCCAAAACCCAGCAGAGACTGCAAAGAGACAAGGAGCTGCAAGGATGAAGTATGCGCACCCAGGGCATTGTTGAACCTCTTGGTCAGCCAGGCAGCCAAAAGAGCGTAGTGCTTGCTCTCCTCATTGTTTCCCTGCATATCAGAGGGCAGCTACCTGTGAGCAACATGCAACAAGGCATAGCGTAGAGATAGCCACCATCAGGTGAGATACTAACGGAACCTTTGTCATAGTCCTCATGAGCAGCTAGCTCAGCTTAGGCAATGCTGACATAGACTGTCCGTTCTGAAGCAGGCTGCTAACTGGATGTAACCATGAAGGGCTACCACATGGCATACAAGGTCAGGATGTGCATGCAATTGTGCTTCTGACCTGTCCCCAGGCAATGGAGTCTCCAAGTACATACAGGTGGAAGGTGTCTAGCTTGAGCAGGATGGGTGGGGGTGAGGGTATAGCCACATCTTGATGAGCCACAGTGATGGACACCGTCTCGCCCCACTTGTTAGAGGCATCATACTTGTCAAAGCTACCAGGGCGGCTGCAAGACACATTACATTCAATCAAGGTCCAGCAACTGGGTTACTGCTGTATTGCCTACTTGGCGTATTGCAAGATGTCTGACATGTCAGGATGCACGCCACGCCATACACATGCAAAGTATGACACTCTGGGTTCACAGAATGATCATAAAAAAGCTCAGCTGTGTGCTAGCAACATCCAGATAGGATGCTCACTTACGTCATGGTGAAAGTGATGGACTGGTCTGTAGTATCAGCAGTCACTTGTGCTCCTCCAAGAATGGTGCTATTGATGATCACTGTCATGTTTGGCCCAAAACCATCTCCATGTGCAGTGGCGACACTACCTGGCTGGAAAAGAACTGACCCAGGACCAGGCATGTTGACACTGCCCACACTGGCCTACAGTTACAGCGTACAACATTCTGTGTGTGCTGACAGCATCTGCACAGCATCAAAGTTGCGTTCAGCCGCTAGATCTGAGGTGCTGAGAGCATGCTGCCATTAAATGCATCAGATTGGGCCAAGACAGAGCAAGCTTTGTACATTGTCTGTAAAGTCAGAACTGGCTTAGGTATGTCGTACAGATGCATGCTGCAGCCAGGTGCAGAATGCTGCTTGGCCTGCAACTCTAAAGAATGACAAGCTACAGTCGGCAGCAGTACCTGCTGTACTAATGTCAGCTTTAGACCAATCAACACGCTTGCTTGAGATGTCTGGCACAAGGCGCTGAGATTGCCAATGCTGATGGTTGCTGACGGTCCTGCCAGGATAGTTGGTAACTCAATTGTCATTTGTGTTGTCATGGGGACTGTCACCATACTTGGATACAGTGTTTTGCCTGTATGCATAGCATCAACTCATGCCCTGCATATGGTGAAGAAAGGGTCTGTCTGCCAGCTATGTACTCTGCCTATGTTTGTCTGGGTCTCAGACCAAACAAGCAGGCTGACAGCTGCAATCTGAGGGTGTTTCACAAACAAAAACCCTGGAATTGAATAGTAAGACTTGCACGCATGTGTCTCCTTATTGTCTGCATAGAGCCGGAGTGCAGTGTTGGCAAAAGACAAGATCAAGATCAACAAACTGGCAGAGCAACTTGCTCTCAATTCTGTATCGCAACAGCTGGGTGTGATCTTGCCTGCAAAGGTCACATTCTGTCCTGCTGCAAAGTTGCTGCCAAACAATGTCAGCAGGCTCCCTGGCAGCACCACACTTGGAGACACACTTGTGATACGCGGAGCCGCAAAACAGTCTTGGACTTGCTGACTGTCAAGCAGCTGAGTCTGGTAGTTTACCACACGTGTGCCCTGCGACGCTGTAGGCCCTGATGCTCCTGCACAAAACACCTTTTGGTCAAGGTTGCTGGTCAGTGGACATGACCTATTTCCAGAGAGTTGGTCACATGATTGCAGTCAGGCAGGGATTTTGCATACAACCCTGATGTGCATGAGATTGTCAACAACCTTGACAGCCACAAGCTGCCAGTTGGCCACAGAATGCTAGGTCATTGTGCACTGTGTAGCATTGGCAAAAGTGTATTCTAATTGGCAAAAAGCATTTTGTGGTATGCAACCCATTCACGTCAAATAAAGAACACATGACATGCAACTTGGCAACTTCAAATGTCCATTCATGCACCAAGAAAGAGCTGTCAACATACAGAGAGCTCATACATGATTGAGCATTGTGAATATACTGTGCATGTTGTGCACCTGTTGCGCCTGTTTGTCCGGGGTTGCCAGTCCGGCCATTGATGGTTTGGCAAAATGTGACATCATTGGGTCCTGGGTCCCCTCCAACCCCTCCTGATCCACCTTGGCCTTCATGGTAGACAGGATGATATGGTAGTATTGCATTATGCAGCTCACATGTCTTCTCTTACCTCTTCCCTAGCATTGCCGTCTTGCAAGACACCTAATTTTCAACCAACAACTTGCCATATAGAACAAATTGATATGTCACTGGCAGAACAACACGGTCTCATCAGTAGTATGGGTGACTGCCCATATCTGCTTTATTCTGTGGTATGCGCTAGTCAATAGGCCAAAAGTTGGCAACAAGCAGATCGCAACAACTGAAGACTTGAGCTCTATTTGCAGGGCACACAGCTGACGCCTGGCACTCAAAGCTGAGGCAATCAGGGCAACCAGGGGTCCTAGATCAGGACTTCATGTACAATGCATTTTCACACCAGCATGCGTAAGCTTACCTCCCAGGCCCCCTGCACCGCCCAAACCAACATCGCCGTAAAGAGCGACAGGGGTGACGCCAAGCTGTTGCAGATTTGCTGCAGATGAGAATATAGCAAGTTGACCATTGGACCCTCCAACCCCTCCTGGCCCTCCTGTGCCGCCTGTGTAACACGACAACATGTAAACAGCTTGCCTCGACGGATATCCATCGATGTACCACATGTAAAGCACTAGTTTGTACCTCTAAGCGCTGTTTGAGTCTGCCTCATCCTACAAGAGTGTTGTCATGCTTTCTCCCACCATGCAGAGAAAGAAAAGAAAAGAAAAGTTTACGCTTTTCAGTGATCATAACGGGAGCCTCCTAAGGGGGCAGCCCGGAGTCCCACCATGCATCACAGCATCTGTACAGTATGTTGCATCCCTGCTAGTCTGTGTGCAGCCCTACTCCATACAAGCCATGATCACACACTGAAAACGTGACAAAATGTGCATGTGTAAAGATTAAGCTCTTGGGGTGAGGACCTGCGCAGTCAGAACCTGTGCAGGCATTCATGTGTGTCTGTCCAATTTACTTAGGAAGCAGAGTGTCACCTGTCCCCCCAGTACCTCCATTGCCTCCATACCCAACATTACGTGAGCACCCGTCTGGAGTTCCAACAATTGTGCTTGCTTGGGCTGCAGTTCCTTGCGGGCCTTTGCCGCCACTTCCTCCAGTACCTTCAAAGCAGAACATGTACACAGCACTTGATGCTGAAAAGCAGAGCTGTCTGCGGCGTGCCTGTCGTACTTTGTCAAAGACAATGCTCATTGGTCCAAATGGGCATATTAGCACCAGCTTGTAGCTGTGACCACAGCAAACTGTGCATGTGTATTACATGCTTGTTGTTTGATGGAGCTTACATAGAATGCCTTAGCTGGCACATTTTTGCCATTTTGCCATTTTGCCAATTGCCAATTGCCAATTGTGCTTTGGATATAGGATTACACTTATTTTAGCAACACGAGAGGTTCCAATAATGTCAAGCAAGAACTGATCACTCAAAATGAATGGTAGAAAGGTCATATTCAGCCCTGGTGTACATCTGCAGCAGACACCAAAATGACATAACGCAACTGCAAAAAGATTGTGGCATAGGCTTGTGTATTGGGTAGTCAGCATTGCTAAAATGTATACATACGGAGAATGAGTCTCCATGCTAGCAACTGCAATGGTAGCTAGTCACATATTTCACGGAGCAAACCCACCTCCTTGACCACCTGTCTGTCCTTGTTGACCTGACAAGACAAAAGTTGGGGGATGGGCGGTTTGCATCTCAAGTGTCTCATAGATCAGCGTTAGTGTTGGTCCTGAATCTCCTTGAAAGCCACCGTTCCCTGTCTTGCCAGGAGAGCCTTGCGTCCCTGCAAATTGCGCATTGCCCTGCAGGCATGGTCAGCATCCAGTGATTGTTCTGCATCTTGCCCTCAAGCCAGAAAGCAGAATATAAATTCACTTTGCACAGTGTCTGAATGTTGACCAGTGGCACAGTCAGCAACACTTCCAATGTAGCTGCCTGCCATCTATGAGCATGCATGCATATGTTCAAGATGTATCAACAGCCAGGCAAGGGGGGCCATAATTCAATAAGCCCAAAAGACATACTCTAAGATCCAAAGGTGCAGAAGAGTATACAGGCGGTAAGCCTGGAGGTGCAGCTGGGACTTGAAGGGAACCTAAACTCTGCGCTGGAACCGCCTTTGCAGCTGCAGGTTGCCACGTGAAGGTGACACCAGATCCAATCACCAGTGTTTTTGCCAGAATTGTAAAGCTCAGCACCTATCGTGGCACAGCATATGCTTCGCGAGGGGGCATCAGTAGCGCATTTTTTGGCAGCAAGCAAACAAAACCTCTGCTTGAGCAAAGCTTGTGACATTGGTTTGGCATGCTACTGTAAGACAGACTACCTGTAGAGCTGTTTGTTGCGCTAGTCACAACACTTTCACTGTGAAGCAAGGGAGAGCAAGCGTGAGCGTATGGGAACAAAGTGCTAGGACAAGCCAAGCAAGCTTACTCCGCTGTCAAGGATGATGTTGGTGTTGTTTGGAATGGTGTAGGTATCTGCTGCCCATGACGATGAGCCAGCAGATATTGAGATGGTGCTTGTAGCCGGCACAGTGTTCCCATTGAACGCCACCTGAAAGCCACAGACAGCTTCTAAATTGCAAAGTGATGGTCTGGAACGTGGTCTTGAAGATTGACTTCCAGACACTCATCTGCAAACTCAACATTGTCACTTTCTATGCAGAGCATCACTTGCTCACAAGACCTTGCGTTGTTTGCATGCATGCAGCCAATGAGCCAAGAAGAAGCACTGGCTTAAATACGGCAGGCACCGCACCATTGTCCGGTCTGAGCTCAAGTAGTGACCGCTTATTGCAGATTTGGTGAATGGCAGATTGACAGTGTTCAACCCTGCAGGCAACATTACAAGTCAGCATGTTTTCTCACCTATGAATATGTATGCTTGGTGCTGTGCAAGCGTTTTGACTGAGCAGGAAATATGTCACATTGCAGCTGACATATACGCTTTCTTGCAAGAGTACAGTGAGCCTCAGGTGGCTGACTGCAGGCACCTGTGTATGATTGATGCACGTGAATGACATGATGCAAAAGTGTGCATGCCATCATATGTGTAGAGACTAGCTAAACTAGCTGCACTAAGTCTGCCATGGTTGCTGGCTTGCCTTGAGTGGCCACTAGGCTTGAGACTGTGACCCCTGTGAAGTCCACATGGCCAGTCAATCGCTGCAGAGGAGTCCCAGCGTGCCAAGAAGGGTACGAATGTTATCTACAGTGGCAGGCCCAAGACATCCTGCCTTGGACTGGTTGTTGACCAGCTGTCTTGCCGTCCTGTAAGCAGCAAATGGATGCAACACATCTGGATCCAGGCTATGAAATGAGGGACACAGACACTATTTATTTACGAGGGCAAATGCTTGCCCCTCAAGCTACCAGGCCAGATGCTTGTCGAGTAACTTGTTCAATAAGGCCCATGGCCAGGTTGCCACAGCTTGACAAGCCACTACTGAGCTGAACTGCCAACACTGCTAGCACTAGCAACCTATCGCAAGACAGGAATGAGGTTGTTTTGTGTGGCTGGTCACCTTGAAGTTGCCACAATCCATGTGCAAATTTACCACTGAGATCTGATGCAACACAACAGATATTGCAAGCATTTGGGCATGAATTTGCAATGATGCAAGAGTGAAAGAAGGAGTTTACTGAGCACTGCCCAAGAATGCAGTGAGGGCGGCAAGTAGTACAGCTTGATTGCCGGGTGAAGTTCCAGGAGCAGGTGCCAGGGCAGAGGTGCTCAAGAACTCAGCGGTGCTGATGACCAGAGCCGCAGGCCTAGGGGCTGCTGCACGTGCAGCGTTGGGGTGTGACGGCTCAAATGCCTCCTGAGAAAGCTGTGCAGCTGACAGGCTGGTGAGTACAGTGGTATCCTGAGCTTGTGCTGGTGCAGCAGCTAGGCCAAGAAACAGCTCATGCATTGCACGCAAGTTTCCACCTGCGCTTGTACATTCAACAAATTTGAACAGTAATGAAAGTAATGACATATGTGAGATTCCACCGACACTGCGTATATTGAGCTATAGGCTGTATTTACATACAAGCTATATGCTACCTCGCGGCATGTAGTCATGACGGATGGATCAGTGATGGACGTGCATGCATGTGATATGCTTTGCAGTATATCAGGACATATATACACGAAAGCTGATTAGACTGCTGCTATGTAACGACATCCACAATATTATAACATTAATGTACATTATGCCTCCAGGATGACGCCTTAGGAGGCTCCCGCTATGATCACTGAAAAGCATGAATTTTCTTTTCTTGTTGTACACAATGTATTTGCGTGTTCAGAGCTAGCTATAGCTAGCTAGCTACAGGTATATCTGTATTGGCACAGGTGATACTGTCACGCAAGTACATATGTATGATGCATGCACAAGCGCATGAACCCAGCATTCAAAATCCACTGTTGAAGTACACTCTTGCGGCCGTATGTGTTGTTGTTACAGGTGCCGTAATGTCTTGGCAGGTGATTGAGCATCGTGCTTCGGGAAGATGCTCATTGCATCAACAGCTCAAACAACAATGCATGTGAGTTGACCAATGTTGCATCAGTCAATTAATAGCACTGTATTATGTAGGTCTTGTGTCTGGTAACTGCATCTAGATCTTTGCATATGCTTGGATGTACCTGCACTGCCTGATGACAGACTTGGAGCTTCTGCTGCTGCCCGCAAGCTGTTCACCTCAGCTGCTGACAACTCTGGCGCCGGTGCAGCTGCATGGAGTGCTGGCTGAGCTGCTGCGACAACTACCAGGACGACCAGCTGCAGCGTGCATGTCGTTACGACCATTGTCATGATGGACATTCACTGGCTCAATGCAGATATGTAGATTTATATATGATATACATACAGTTAGTGCAGCATTCACGCCTGACTGACTGGTGCGTACTTCCTTCGGCATTGAAACCAAAGTGCAAGCTGAAAGGTAGTAAAGCAACCGGCAGAGCTCGAGCATGCTTTGCAAGCAAGGTGCGAGATGTCATCGATGAGCAACTATGAGACCACTGATGAGACTGATGCGAAAGAGTTGGTACACCAGGTGCACGGTGTCAGCAGTTACAGCAATATCAGATCCATCAGACCATGTTAGCAGTTACAGCAACACCAGACTCAATCAGGCACAAGTTGCAACGAATTGGGAAAACTCCAGCTAGATCTAGTCGTGCACGTGATCGTTCGGAGGGGTAAACCAGCAGCAAACAGCAACATCAGTAAGCACTCAAGATTGCGGAAGCTCGCCGCAAATGATCTGCTTGCATTTTGACAACCTGCAGTGTGAGCCACGTTGTGTGGGGTGGGTGATCACGTCATGACCAAAGCATGCTGCGCAGCTTGCAAGCTTGAGGGTCGCGCCATCACAAAGGGCGCAAACAAGCGACGGCAACAGAGCTTTGCAATGTTCTGCACTACCTCAGGTCGTCCAGCTACGACAGGCGTAGCAACTAGTTTACCCGTAGCTACCTTACAACTATTTGCAGACCAGCTGGTTGCGGTGGCGACCTGGTTCGTGTCTGACGACCTCGACTCGCCTCTTGTTGTTCTGTCAGCAAACTACCACGTTTGTTGTTGGCGTTCCAAAGCTAGCCTATGCTTGGAGCTTGCTTGCACTGAAGCGTTGCGCAAGGCTGAGTCAAGGGGAACAAGAGGGCAGGTGTTTGCGAATTTGATCACAAATAATTGACTCATCCGGCGTGGGGGGACCTGTTCCAGATTAACGGAGACCGAGCAAATTGCAATTTTTGAAAAGATGCAGTCGACAAAAGCATTGACTCATCCGGCATGGGGGACAACCTGATTAGAGCACAGGGGGGATGCATTGCGATTTGGCTTGACAACGCCTTTGTCCACAACGCGTCGATACAGTGCGAGCATCTCGGCAAATCCCTTTGCTACGTAAACGCCGGCTGATTGTAAGCGCGCTGTCCATCTCCGTGGCGACTTGCATATGCACCGTCGCAACCCGTGTAGCGTCCGGGGTCGCTAGGTCGAGGCGACGGCACCTCCGATACGTGTACTTCGGTGTGGGTCAAGCTGCCTCCCTTGTCATCTCATGCCTTTGCAGGCAGAGAACAAGGTGAAGTGTGCGCGTGGATGGCTCGATAATACGAAAGAGCGGATGCTCAGTGAGCGCACAAAGCAGTGGCTCAAACTGTACATCGTCGTGTCTGGTCTGCTCACCAGCTCCACGTTCATGGCAATTCTCAGCCCGTTTGCAAGTACTGATCTGCACATGACAGACAGCACGGGCCACATTGGGACACCTTTGTCACATAACCAGCAGATGTATGACTGGATGAGAGGGTTTTGTGCCATCTCCTTTCTGTCATCTCTACTGTGCATCACATCCGCTTTCAGCTTGTGGTCCTTGATCACGGTGTACCACACGGAACACCTGAAGAAGCTTGTTGAAGCGAAGCCTCCAACTTTGACTGCTTCTTGTTTGGTTCCTGTGGCGCTTGTTTTTCAGCTGGTGACCATGGTTGCTCTTGCGTCATCTTTTCTTTTCGCCGTAGGCACCGTGTTGATTGCATTATGTTTGCTGATAAGCAAGGCTGCTGCTATTTTTGCGCTTTGCATGTGCGCCTTCATATCTGTTGCCATGTTGTGCATATACATGTTGCAGCCTTTTCTAGTATACAAGCTTCATCAGCAATCTCTGAGTCAGACACCAGGCAACCTTGCAGTCTCCCAAATGACAGGTTATAGCACAATTTACATGAATATTGAAGGTGTTAGTAAGGTTACAATGCTGCCTGTTTGAGACCTGCATATCAGAATGATCTGATATTTTAGTTGCAGAAGATCTTCTAGATATTACAGAACACACCATGGCCCATATGGGGCATTGTTCTTTGGCTGTGCAGCTCTTCAGAGAGACGAAAAGGGAGCTAGAAGCTAATCATGATTGCGGACATGTGACTGTTACAAGAATTCTGCCTTGACTGGGGGAACAAAGCGGCATATTTCAGCTCGAGCTGCACTGCATCCGACTATCAATAGCTCAAGTGGCCTTCAGATCAAGATTGATCGGTGTCAACTTAATCGATTTGATCACATGGTTGAAGTCTAGCTGATGTTGACTGAAGTTCTCTGTCTGCGTATTCTGTATATTCTAAACAGGCAAAAGCCAGCTGAAGTCTTCAAGCTACCTTATTGTAGCTGAGACAAGCTGAAGCATGTGCATCACCAGCTGAATCAATATTGATTGATCAGCTGCACACAAAGATCTGCAACTCATCAGTTACTGACTTCAGTCAAGCTGGCTTGCATGCATCATTAGATGATCTTAAAGAAAGACATATAGCTCTCTCTCTCTCCTAGTAAGTTGTCACTTTCTCCCCCAATAGCTGATAGATCATTGCTCTGCTCAAGCCAACATAAAACGAGAAAGACCTAGCATTCTGCACTCTAGGTCTAGCCTAAAGAGGAGGCCTACAGGCATGTAGCTACAAAGCATCTGAACAGAAAGAGCTAAGGATAAGCAGAATTGGGTAGGACAAATCACACAGGTCATCACAAAGGTATTGGGCGTTGAATACACTGGAACCTGCGCATTTATTGTGTGCAGTGTGCAAAACATACAGGTCACAAGCCACGCATTGCGCTCAAGTTGATGCTTCATCATGATGTACAGAACCCCTGTGTGACATTAGTCTGTCCATTGCTGCAACCTGTCTTGTGCGCATGACATGCAGCTTCCAGCTATTGATGCACTTCTCCAATGGGTCACCGTGGTGCTACTCGCTCATCTCACCTCTTCCAATCCATGGCCCCTCCTGAGCCTCCTCCAGGACCATGTGCTTGCTGCAACAATACATCAAATGACCGAATGATACATGCGTGAGAGGCATCTGCAGCAGTAAAGCAATTGCTGGGTATACGCTGTTGAGCTTTGACAGCACTCAGCAGCAGCTGAGGCGTACACATTTACAGATATGTGTTGTGGACAAACAGATAATGGCACAGCTGGCTGCTGAAGTCCATGTGCAATGCTCACAAAGCTGTCAGAACGATGCTGAACATGTAGATTGCAGAACAACAGTGGCCTGGCTAGCATGATGCAATAGTCATGACAAGATCTTCAGTCTTAGTGCAGTCAGTGTCATCTACAGCTTGTCAACAAAGAATCCACATTACCTGAGCTAGCAAGTCTACATCTGTTGCTGGTTCAGCAGCATTGCAGGCTGATTGGGCCCTGCCCCTGCCCCTGCCCTTGCCTGTGCCCCTGTCCCAGCCCCTGCCTGTGCCCCTGCCCTGCCTGTGCCCTTGCATATACCCCTATAGTCAGCTCACCTTGACAACAACATATACAGCTGCGGCGAGTCTGCACAAACCCCACCTTACAAAAGCAGATACAGCATTTTGAATCTCAACTGGGCATGAGACATGCAAAGCAGGTGTACGGCAAGATCCCTAAACTAAGCCAAACAAGGTGTAGAACAGGTGACTCAACGCAAGCAGGTACCAGTATT
>JAABUO010004217.1_pt1 | contig 16953 bp, 26 predicted proteins | sample 5559291 | NCBI WGS metagenome assembly JAABUO01 (sample SAMN10711878, study PRJNA513372) | rock metagenome | isolation source: Antarctica rocks | place: Antarctica: Victoria Land, Finger Mt sud | reverse complement strand
CATTTCTTCTGCAGCTCGTTTGGTGGCAATGCGGGAGGAAAAGGTGGAGAACATGGCTCAAGAGGTCAGTCCTGCTTCAGCCAAGAGGCAGAGGCGTGCCAGTGGGGCAGGCAGCCCCAGCCCCTACACCACACCTCCTGCCAGTGTAGGGCCCACCATGTCTGATGACATGTACATGCTGATGGATGAGGAAGAGAAGACGTCAGTGTCCATGTCTGGAGGCCGATCTGGAGGCCGTGCTGACCGAGAGGTGCTCAGAGTTGTGACTGAGGGAGACACGTATGATGATGGTTACAGGTTGGCACACCGTATCTGCTGCACTGTGCATGCACACACCAAAAGCACTTTGCCTGACCCATTTTTGGCATGCTGCGTCATGTGTGTCATGACGCAGTCTGCATCAATGCAATGTTGTATTTCTGTAGTTGCCTGAATGAAGTCTTTGCACAAGCCGATGGATTGACATGCATTCAAGACCCTGGAAGTGCAGCACAAGCCTGCGCTTTCTCTTGAGGCGGTGCAGTATTGCAGCTGTCCACACTGCAAAGCAGATGGTCATGGGTGTGTGCGTGCATGTTGATGCGACTGCAAGTTGACGCAGGTGGCGCAAGTATGGCCAGAAGGTGGTGAAAGGCAACCCACACCCACGCAGCTATTACAAGTGCACTGCATCAGGCTGCTTTGTGCGCAAGCATGTGGAGATGAGCGGCGATGAGGCCAACCAGCTGGTGACCACCTATGAGGGAATGCACAATCACCCCATTCCCCCTGCCACCAGTGGGGCCAGCAGGGGGGGCATGGGCCGCAGAAGCAGCCTCTCTGGCGCTGATGGCCAAGCCCGAGGTCTGCTCTCACTTCCTGTTTTCATTCTGCTTACTTTCTCTCACCTGTTTTTGCTGCTTCATTCACTAGTCAGTTGCCTGCTGCTGCCCTGCTACGCATAGTATGGCTATGCCCCCTGCGCACATGCACTGTATTTCTGTGTGCCTGCTCTGGGACAGTGGTCCTCGTCTCTGGAGCTGAAACAGAAGCCAAAGTTTGCAGCAATTGGTCTGTGCAAGGAAAGCATGACTATGGGACAAAAGCATATAGATGCACCAGCGTGCCTACTTCTGCTTAGTCACATCTGTGTGAGTTACATAACTGCAACAATCCTCGTTCCAGCAATCACTATCAGTGAGGCAAAGCTGTCTACCAGATGACAACAAGCTTCATGATATTTCATGTTTGCAGCTTCGTATATGTTTTCACCAAGTCTGTGACAGTGTCAGCACTCAGCATCTCAAGCAAAGTGGACACATTTTGATGGTTCCAATCACTGCAGCAAAGCAGGCAGCCTGATGAGGATTCTGTTGCAGGCATCATTTCTACTCGGCGTCAGGCCGCTGCTGAGGCAGAGAGGCGGCGTGGTGAAGATGCTGAGGATGTCAGCTCTGCACATATGGCTGACCCACTTTCTCAGGTTTGCTCCTGCCTCTTGCCTGCAATCTGACACACTTTTCAAGCTCACCAACCACTTTCCCGATTGTTTTGCACATACATATCTTTTGTTTGTCACATGTGCATTGAGTGCTATTATACAAATTTGCAACGTTCTGCTGCAAACCCCAACAAGTTCTGCATGTATTGGTCACTATACCGGACCTGCAGATGCAGCCTGTGAACTGAGTTTGAGTGTGTAGCAGGGACAGCATCAGATGGCGCCTACCTTTGTGGGTGACAGCATACACCAGACTGATGACGAGAAGGCCAGTGAGGCCATGACAGGGGGCAGCTTGTTAGGTGGGCCAGGCATGACAGAGATGCCGGGCCTACAGGCTGCTCTGGCTGCTGCTTCAGCTGCCATGCAGGCTGCTAGCCAGGCCATGCCACCTCCCGCCCCCATCTCCCACCAACAAGACCCCACCTTGTCGCAGGTACGCTGCTCTGCAAATCCTTTGCCATTTCATCTGGTATGCATTGCTTTGCAGTGAGTGTATGAATTGTGGAAAATGTTCAGCTTGTCCACAGCTTGGTCAGGTGGTATCTACTCCCAGCAGTAGTGCGTTTGTCACTCGCCTAGTCCGCGCTGTTGTTGCAGTCATTGCCGTGTTTGCACAAACAGCACAATTGTATATGGGTGCAACAATCTTCATAAATTATGTTTGCAGGCACCAGTAAGTGTTGGAGATCGTTATAATGGCACATTGGATATGTCGTATGACAGCAATCAGGCTAGCAGAGGCTGGGATTCATCATCTTTGGTGAATGCTCCTGTCAGCGGCGCCATGCCCTTGGAACATGCAACATTAGTGCAGCAGCCCTTGCCAGATGATGACAATCATGCTGTAGAAAATTGACCAAGAGCCAATAGCCTGAAGCCCAAGCTCTGATTGGGTTGGCCACATTGCCTGTATTCAGCAGATGCATCTGCCATGCAGCCTGCTGTGTACAACAGCTCCCTATGCCCACCTTGGAACACCTTTTTACTTGCTTTGATGTCCTTTGTTTTCGTGTACTCTAGGCTGAATGAGCACAGCAATTTGGCATGTGCAAGCAGTTCTGCTGACAGCTATAACCTCTTACTGTAGCTCAGCTGATTTCTGTAAACTAAAGCATCTGGCGTCTCCTACATGCAGTCATCTGCAAATTGTCAACAGGTCTGGCCTTGCTCAGATTGGTTTTCGGCTTCATAAAGTTGGTGCAATGTTCACATCAATGTCAAGCCATAGCAGCTTCGACTTTTGGAGCTTTTGACAGATGAGACACTATATCCACCCAGTCCCATCCCCTAGGCTTCTCATCGGCAGCACCATACTTATCAAAATGTCGGCGCTTCTGTGCTTTGGACATGCCCTTGAATTGACTTTCCTGCAGCATGGTCATGTCTGTTCAACAAATCTACCATTGCGCCATAAGTACACAAAGGCTTTAAACAGGAATGCAATTGATCCTGATATAATCAGAGATGAGGATGCTGCACCATGGTTGTCATCACAAGTGTCTTGTTGCCATACCTCTTTGGCTGCAGCTTGAGATTCAGCAGCAGGAGCAGCAGCAGCAGCTGGCATGCTGCGCTCTACTATAGATTGCTCTAACCAGTGGGGGATCTGCTCTCTAGCCCACTCTGCCAGATTGTACAGCATGCATTCTCCCAGTTGTGTTTCCGCCTGCATTCCACCTCAAGTCAACTATGAATGCATGCTCTGCTTGGCAAATCAGAAGATTAATGATGTATAAAAGCTAGCCTGCAGCATTTGAGAAAGAATCTACCTCTGCAATGAGCTGTGCTTTTGCTTGCTCTTTTACAGCAGGCGCATATGGTGCATTGTTCAGATTGGCCAAGTCAGGCTGTGGGACAACTTCTGGGTACTCAGCAGGGACTAAAAATTCTAGGTATAAAGGTACACTCCCTGCAGGGCCCATCTATTGCAAATAACTGCTGAGGACAGTGCATGGACCTGAAGACAAGGTTATATCAATGTAAGCTCAACATTTACCTGCTGAGTTGTCCTCGGTGCCTTCTGGTGAAATGACTAGCCTAATTCTATCAGCCTGTAACCTAGTAAACCTATCCTCAAATATAGACTCCAGAGCGAAACATTCCTCGTCAAGCTGACTTTCCTCCTCCATTCCCCCTCACACTTGCTTGATGCTTGCAGTTGTGACTAACGAGCCAATCAGTGTGACGGAAACGGTGTAGTTTAAAGCGTTCCCAAGTTGCTGATCAGTAGCAGTCTTTAATGTCAGCGGGCCAGAGCTCAATGTCGAACACAATATGAGAGCAACTTCTGTCGTGTTGATGTCGCTGGAACTGTCAACGGCTCGGTGACAAAAGAACAACCTTTCTAGCTGTCTCTATTGTTGCTGGCGTTATATCGGTTATATCGGTTATATCGGTTATATCGGGTATATACAGCCTCAGTGGCAACTCCCTGCTTTGCTTGACGATTTGCCAAGGTGTTGTTGGTGCGCCCGTTTGATGCTGTTTCTGCTGCGATCACCAGCGTACCAGCAGGCAATAAGAGCTGATCCGTCTTCCGCTGCGAGGCTGACTCTCTAAACTTTGTGTACCTAAGGCGTCAGGGCTGGCCCCCGCCTTTTGGCAGCAAGGCGTTCACGCTCTGCTTTGCTTGAGCTCAGCTTTGCTTGCGTGTACGACACTAGCAGGCTCAAAAGAAGGACATTCAGTGCTTTCATGAGTTATCTGCTGCCTCACCTTCACACGGGGTATGCTGTGGATCAAGCTATCCTGTCAGTAAGTATTTTGGATGCTATGCTAATGATGTTATCGCTTCTGACATTTGGGTGTGGCATATCTACCTTTACAGCGAAATCATGCTGCATGCAGATTTGCTGCGTATTGACCAAGCACAACTGCCTTTCAGGAGGAAGACAGAGTGGTAATCATCCGCTTTGGTCATGATTGGGATCAGACATGTATGCAGATGGATGAGGTAACCTTCCACATGCACGTCTGATTGATGCACTACAAATGGAAGCAACGCTGAGCTTGAAGAACACCTTCTTATTACACACCATGATAGTTACACTGCTGCTTGTAGATTCTGGCCACAACTGCAGATCAGCTCAAGAACTTTGCAGTCATTTACCTTGTGGACCTGACAGAAATTCCAGACTTCAACACCATGTACGAGCTGTATGACCCTTGCACGGTCATGTTCTTTTTCCGTAACAAGCACATCATGATTGACCTGGGTACTGGTAACAACAACAAGATCAATTGGGCTATGAATAACAAGCAGGAGTTTATAGACATAGTAGAGGTAGTGTACCGTGGGGCACGCAAAGGAAGAGGATTAGTTGTGTCTCCAAAAGGTGAGTGCATAGCAACTGTGCGAGCAGGCTGTGAAAACATGTGCACCCTTGAAACTTGCTTCTCGATGAACCCTTCAGAAACCCTTTTCATTGCTGCATCTGCAGTTGATTGCTGATCATCTTCCTCCTGCTGCAGATTACTCTACCAAGTATAGGTATTGATCAGGAAACAGCCAGATTGGGACATCTTCTGCTGCACGCGGTCACAGACTAAACATACATACAAGAGACCTCTAGCCGGTAGCTTGTGGGCTTATGCTGTGTGTCAGACATGGCAAATAATATTTACTCATCAGACACTTGCTTCAGACTCTGCTGCTCATCAGCACTTCTGTGCCACACAGGACAACCAATCAGTAACTATTTGCATAGTAATCATTTACAGACTCTGGCAGCATGTCTTTCAGCAGCTTGCCACATATGGGACAGACTTGATGGTGCCATTATGCAGATATTGATCAAAAGGTGTTTGATGTGCTCTCTGCATTCCATGTTACAAGGTTGAGGATTGGAATGTCTGACATTTGTTTGCATGTTGTACAGGGTCACGACTGCTCAATTGCCGCCACGCATTTGTCTATTGAAGCCTTTTGTTGCATTGCAGTCTGCAACGCTTGGTACTCTTTCTTGTATTTTGTCAGCATGGTTGCAGCACTGTAGACGGCCCATCTCTGCAGCACAGCAGACACTGACGACATGGCATGAATGAGCAAGGAGAGCAAGGAGATGCTCTTCTTCACCAGCAAGAGACGCGATGGCATCTCACCGTCATATTCTGCTGCTGAGCATTGGACAGCTTTTGCTCACTTCTTTGAAGGATGCGCTGTAGGTCTGTTAAGTCAGCCACCTGCCCCTGCACCTGCATTTGACAAGGCACAGTCAACCACATAGCATGCTGAGCACATTTTGCAAGAACACAGTAAGACATTTGATTCTGCGGAAGCACTGTGGTTGAAGAGTTTCAACCATGCACTGATCTGCACAACTTGGTTGAGCACATGCCTGGTCATAGTTCATGGCTTCAGCAGTGGCCCCAGCCATTGCCACCACAGCCAGCTGATTGATCTCTTCATCTGAAAGCTTACGCTCCACTAGCCTTTGCTGCAACTTGGCCTCGGCGAAGTCGGTATGAGCCTTGCCAATATCCAAGGAGTAGCCTGTCACAGGGACTCTCATCAGATACCCCGCCTGCCGCCCAATTCTGCTGCTTGGCTATCATTGTTTGTTGAGCAGCGGCTGTGCAACGCTCTGGGAAGCACTGTTTGAGAATGCACTCAATCGTTTGCTCACAACTGCACCTTGGCATTTGGCTTGCTGCTAAGGATGCAGAGGCAAACAATGTCTTATGCCAAGGCATGGGTTCACAAACTGTATATGCTTGTGAACAATCATGATGCTTACCAGAAAGTGAGCAGCTTCATGTCTCAGTACTCGCTCTCTATAGTCAGGGAAAACTTGAGCAAATCTGCCAATTACAAAAGCAAGCAACCCTGGAGCAGTGGATCCAACTGCCAGGACTACTAGCACAATTGCACCAGTGAGGTAAGGCACAAAGAAGCCCTGCATTGCAGAGACACAAGAATGGCAGCTGAGCAAGCTCAGCCATGATTTGTGACAAACATTTTGGCTCAAATAACCCTGCAAGTTCTAACTATAGTTACAGGCTGCGTGAAAACATGATTGCAGCATGATGTGGGTTTAGGCCTTTAGGGTTTAACCTTCAGTATAATCAAGCATGCAGCCAATAGGTAGCATGAGACAGGCAGCATGTGTATCTGACACACCCTGGGTGCTTTGCAGCACTTTCAACTCAAATCTACACCGCCTCCATGCAAGGCAAAGATGTAATAGTGTGCTCAGCTAGTGCATAGTATTTGCATAAGCAGCAGCTTTGTCAGCTGAGAGGGCCCTGACATGACACCTGTTTGCAGCAACTTGGGTACTGTTGTGCTGCTCTATTGCAATGATGGGACAGTAAGTCACTCACCCAGTCCCCAGGCAATGACCCTGCCGCCACAGCAATCACACTGGTCACCCCAACTAGGGTGGTCAGGAATGCAGCATCATTTCGCACACTAGGCTTCCCTATAAGATCTGGCTTCTTGATCCCAACTCTGCTGAGTTCTCCAATGAACACGTTCCTGCGTTCAAGCTGATCCAATCCACAACCCCACTTTGGGGTTGCTCCTTCCTTGCTGAGAGCTTCCATGGCATTTTTGATGTCAACTGAATATTCTTTTCTCTGCAGCCACAGACCATCATCATGCCATTTTCATGCCTTCACAGCTGGCGAAAGGCTGGCTGCCAACAAATACAAGCTCTGTACTAGCTATCAGCAGCTCACTACAGATGGTGGTGCCTGATTCATTTCCGTGCAGACTTGGCCCAACTTGGCAAACAAGTCTGTCTGTGAGCTGCTCGCACGAGCTTCAGGAGAAACACTGTAGCGGGTCCGAAAAGGCCGGCATCGAATGCCCCTGGATCGCAGGCATTGTTTGGCGAAAAGCAAAGCTGGCTGAAAGCAAAGTTTGCAGCTGCCCATGTCACGGGTTTGCGCTAGCATGACTGCCCAGCTCGTTGTGTAGACAATGTCAAAGGCTATGCGTCTCTGAGTGAGTCGGCCGCAAGAGTCACCGAACGCCAACAAGTGCTTCGACGACCGGACAGGAAAAAATTGTAACACGTTGTGACCACAGAGACTGCGATAGCACTTTTTCAAACCTGGCGTTGACCGCATAGCTATAGTTGACGTCGCAAGCATAAGCAGCTTCTCAACTCATGCAGGCATCCGACTGTGGCTGACCATGTCAAGCTTGACACGTTGAATGTGCCACAGCAACTGGACAGCAGACCGGCCATGTCGCTAGATCGGGGACCGGCTCCGTTATGCGAGCAAGGCTCAGATCTATACCAGCATGCCTCACACTGTACAGCCCAGCCTGCTTCTTCTTGACTTCGGTACGTCGGTCATTTGGGTGCTGGACTTCCACCAGATTTACATTTCGTTCTGAGCAGCCTCCCGTGCTGGCGCAGATTGCTTTCACAGCAGGATGGACAGCAATATCATCTTTGATCGGCTACTACAAGGCCCTGTATGGGCCACACATGCTGCTGCACTTGAACCTTGCTTACTTCTTGCCCAGTCTCCCAACGTCGATTTTGCAAAGCGTATGGGATGCTAGACTTGACGGCAAGTATGGAATAGCAAAAGCAGCCACTGTTCGCTTATGCTTAGGTATGTGGACTCTGTTGTTGTCTATGTGTGCGTTGCTGTTAGAAGTATTAGTGTCCTGCTTGCAGCTGTATACCTTGTCTGCAGGACTAGGAGGGTCTGCATTGGTCTGTGCCATATATCCCTTCTATGAGACCTCCAGGACTGTTCTCTTGGGGCTGGTGTCACTGCTGGGACTATGCAACAGTGTTGCGTTCAGTACCTCCTACCAAGTTGTCACTCATTTTGGCACCAGCAATTCAGTTGCACTCACTACAGGCAAGGGAGTCCAGCTTGGTCTGATGCCAGAAAGCTTGGAATGCTTCTGCATGCTGCATGGCATTGCTGCTGCTGGCATTGTGGATCCCAGAAATGCACTATGCGTCACAGCATCTCATGCAAGCATTCAGAATGCCTCCACAGACCACACAGCACAGATGTGATCAACAGGTTTTGTGGCCAGTGGGCCTGTTGTTGTCCTGGCAGGAGCGGCATTGCGTATGGGCCCAAGACCCTCGTACACTCAGCAGCTGCTGCTGTTTCAGCTGGTTGCAGCTCTTACAATAGCAGGTGCTGTCCTAAAGCAACTCCTGTGCTTAGCAGCCAACAACAGCTGTCTGTGTCCAAATAAATCTGTATGTCTGCAATGTTCATACCTGCTATGTTGCCCTTGCTTCCAAAGATTTGTCCAAAAATTAAGGATATCGAGACCAGCAGCACCTGAAGATAGTTTTGCCTTTCACTGGGCTATCTCTTTTTGTGGCTGGCATTCTAGCTGTGACATGCTAGTTCTGTGCAGGCTGGATAGCAGCAATGCTGCTGCTGTTTAAGTGGTGGACGCAGCTGCAGTCAAAAGCAAGTAATTCTGAGACTGTCACATTATTGGAGGACACTACAGATCCGTCGCATTCCTCTCAGTACAGCTTTGTCTCTGCAACAGAACACCACTCCCGGCATCATTCTACACTCTCAGGTCACAATGCATTAGATGAGGAAGGCTTGATTGAGCAGAGAAGTAGCGGCTTGGATGGTTCAGAAACATCCCTGGGGTCCAGCAGCGGCCGAGGTGTGTTGCCTGGCCTGTCCAAGCGGCGTCGCCTGCCAACTTCTGCCGTGACACCACTGCTTGGTCAGTGCTGCTCCATCAGCCTGTCTGTCTGCTGCACCTTGCACAATGCCCCTCACATTCCCTTGGCCTTTAATCTGAACCTGGATTGGACTTCTGACCTCTAGCTGTTGGTTGCTGTTCTGCTGCAAGCAGCAGATCCATGCCATGCAAACGCTGTTTCTGTTGAGACATGTAGATGAGATGGAGAGGGGACCTCAGTCATCCTTTAGCCTGGAGAGTATGGGTAGCAGAACCCCCTCTGCACCCAGCCTGTTGGCCCTCAGACCTTCATGGCCTCAGGCACTAGCTCACGGTATCTGGCCAGCAGCCCTGGCCTTGTTTCTCAGCGTCTCCACCTCCATCCTGATCTTCCCCTTCTTCCCATATGTGCCCACATCTGGCTACTTTGGCGATGCACTCCCACAGGTGTGTGGCCTTGCCAGCCTGCCTTAGCCATGCTCGCTCCATTTCAGCTACTTTGCCACACATACAGCTTGCACATCAAAACAACATCCCTCTGTGTTGTTGAGCTCTTCTGAGTCTGCCTCGCTGTTTGATAAGTTGCAATCTTGCTTAGCAGAATGGATTTTCTTTGAAACAGCTGCACTATGCGGCTTCCTGAGCAACAAATGTCCAATGCTGCATGAGCAACGGGCAGTTGCAACTGAGCAATCTCAGCTTGTTTCCTGATTGCAGGTTCTATTTGGAGCTAGGGTGATCAGTGATGTGACCGGCAGACTTCTGCCTAGGCTTCCTTTCTTTACCACCAAGTCTGGCCTGCTATCGTTGGCATTAGCCAAAGCAATCATGACTCCAATCTTTTTCCTGTACATCAGTTCTGCGATGTCGACCTACAATGATTGGGCAGCTGTGCTGTATATCACATTGTTTTGGCTGTTATCTGGGTATGTGAACAACTGTGCATATGTGATGGCACCCAGATGGGCTCCACAGACGAGTGCTGCAAGGGCTGGTGGCATCATGGCCCTTATCTTTCAGGCTTCTTCCCTCCTGGCCCTCCTTGTTGCATTTTGGATTGAACACAGTCAGTTTGCTGATGTGTAGTGTTGCAAATGCATGTTCACTGCCCAACGTCAGAGTGTGCATGCATGTTTAGTCATAAACAAATGAATTATGAACTTACGTTTCCATAGTAGCTCGGATCTCAAATACACATTTCCAAGGACACACAGATTTGCACAGCCTGGTAAAATGCCTAGATCATAGAGATTGTGAACTTACATCTTGTTTGCCTGTATGTCTCATGGCTATCATGCATGAGTCATGCACATGCCGGTGGGTGGATGGCGACGTCCTACATTTATTGAGAAAAACGAACCTTTTGTCAGGCATCATAGAATCAAGCCTATGTACGTCCTCAACACCTATGCATAACCACCGACCTGTTGTGTAGCATGCGTGATGAACTACAATTGCATGAGTAGCTACTGTAACGTATCTTTGCTAGACAGGAAAGACATGAAGTGTCTTGCTTCAATCTCGAATCACATGATACTGACACCCAGCCTGGCTTCAAACTTGACCTTGAGCCTGGAATGGAATTTATATGGCATGCAGACACAGATAAGACAAAGGTACCACAACGTGAGGTTTCATGTCCTTGCTGTACAACACCGCCTTTCCCACAATACAACCTTTGTTGCTCTCCCTGCCATCAGTCCTTGGGGTTCAAAACACTGATGCTCTGCTTTGCTGGTAGCTTGTCATTGATGATTCTGACTGTCTCATCAAACAGCCTCCTGGCAGTTGGCTCGTCCCGAGCATATGGCCCTCTAGGCGTCTGAGATGCATAGGGGTTGATGTTTGTAATGTTGGGGAAGATGAAAGGAAAGCGTGAGTAGTATGGGCCATAATTCAGCTGACCTCCCTTGCCTGCAAAATACATACACATGACTCATACAGTGGCATATGCATGCCATATTAACCAGCGGTCAGGAATGTTTGCAATCCAACATTTGGTCAATGTTGCAATCAGCACAAATCTGACAATCTTTAGCAAACTTGGGCTTCCAGTGCTCATTCCATACCTTTCAACCTCCAACATTGTGTACAAGATTGATACTCAACATATGTAATGTTGACATCAGTGCAGCTACGCAAACACTGAACATACAACTTGAGTGTACATTTGCATTGGTGGCAAACTATTGTATCTGGCCTGGCAGGAACACCCTTTGCATATATAGACACAGCACACGTTGCACACAACAGGCATGCTCACTCTTGGCACGCATGCTCATTCTTGGCATGCATAAAAGCATAATGACTTTGCGCGTGAAGGCATGCTCATACCTGGCAGGTCTTCCTTGGTGGCACACAACAACAATGGAATAGCTCCAACATCCGCCGGCAACCCAGTCAAATATTGCATCCAGTCCTGTGCATCTTGCGCTGTCAGCCAAATGTGGATCCAATTGACTACGGACTGATAAGGTTGCAATGCAGCAAAGCAACTTGTGTGATGCATGAGCCTTAACCTGACAGGTGAGATCATAAGCTGTCAAGCATGGCACTTAGTTTAGCATGTTGTTACACTGTGGGCCACACTGACAACTTTACACAATGCGTGGCAAAGACAGCAGCAGCAGCAGCTCCATAAAGCCAAAGCAAGATGAGGCGTGTGTCTGCTGACAGAACACAAAGCTTATACTCCATGCACACAACTCGTGACATGCCCAGTGGAAATCTTGTGCATAACTTACACAGTACGCCCATTTTGACATCACAATCACGCCAAACACAGGTTGGTGCAAAGGCCAACCTGCAGGTAGACTGCCCACTTGCTGTGATCTGCCTTGACAAACAGGCCTGTCTGGGACATGCCTGGCTGAGCCACATAGATGTCCACCCCACTTCCTTCTAGACGTTTCTGTAGTTCTACTGCCGTCAGCTGGTTGTACAGCTTGGCATTGGAGTATGCTGTGAAATCACTGTTGTGGCAACTGAACCCCCTGCCATGAGGCATAGCATAATCTTGGGCTGACCAATGCCACAGCACAGGATGAAGCAGGAGCCGTAAAATATGTAGCTTGTGTGTTTGCAGCCATTTGACTGTGTGTCTTACCCCAGGTTGTCCCAGGGAATCTCCTTCTGGGCTGTTGCCTCTGATGCACTGGAGGTATAGACAATGCGTGATGGGGCACTGTCCTTCAGCTTGTCAACCAGTAGCATGGTCAGGAGAAAGTGGGAGAAATGCTGCACCCCCACCATGATCTGCAGAAATCACATGCACCCCCATCATGACTACATAGCAAAGCAAGGGTGACTCGGTGAAAGATGGTACAAGGTGCATTACCTGGAAGCCGTCCTCTGTGTATGTGTCATCCTCTCGGATCCACTCACCAGCATTGTTAAACAGCATGTGCAGTGGCAGGTTCTTCTTTTTAAACTCATCAACAAACTTTTGCACTGACCTGATTGAAGGAACAAAAGCTTTCTAGAAAAACACATGACTGGTCAACATAGGTAACTAAGCCAAGAGATTGTGGCATACTTTCCATCAAACATGTGAGGGTGCAAATGAGCAAGCAGACTCACGCGAAAGAGCACAAGTCAATATGCAAAAACTCTGCTTTGCCCTTGCTCCTGGCCATCCCCACAGCTTTGTTGATCTCGTCTACGGCCCTGCGATGCCACGACCAAACACAAGTTGATATGTAACTTGGCTTGAGCTTGTTCTGGTGACGGTCGCACAAGCCAAGCTGGCCGGCTTGTCGTGCCGTTAGCATGCAGTACGCATGCATGCACCGAAACGGCAGGTTCCCTGCTGACTTACGCTTCACATGCTTCAGGTCGACGGGCAGCAACGATGACATGCGCCCCAGCACAGGCAAGCGCCTTAGCAGCATGAAAGCCAATGCCGCTGTTGCTTCCCGTTACAACAGCGACTTTTCCGTCCTGATTCGGAACCTGGTACCCGCCCATGTTGCTGTCGCCTCAGGGTCTTCTGTGGCTCCTGATGCGGTGCTAGCAGGTCCGCACAAAATCTATGTCCTCCAAGCAGTACGCCATGTCATCGACAAGCTGTCTATAATGTGGTCAACGTTCGGTCAAACAGTACAAAAATGTACGTGCACCGACAGGTCGCGAATAGGTCAACCTGTTAGGGCAAGACCAGTCAGCAGCTGCTCGTCACGAAGTTGACACCGCAGGTCATCGTTCGCCACGCGATCACGCTCAGCTTGCACGGCCAAGTCCTGTAGCGCGTTGTTGCGATGATGCCAGGAGAGGAACCGCTGGCCTCCAGTGGCCACTTCGAATATCATAATCGACCAAGGCACGATAGTTTTTGGGGTGGACTGTACGCGACAGCGCTTGCCGTCACCGTCTTCGGCGGGCTGTATGGTTCAGTACACAGGTGCCTTCACAGCTGGTGTTGCATCTCACTGCTTCCAATCCTACTCAGCGCGCCTGTCATAGAGATGTCTAGTAGTTTTTGACTTGCATCGAGACTTGCGGTGAATTTCGCACACGCTGCAGCGTGCACGGCCTGTCAAAGTAATATGTCATGTGTTGCTTGTCGTGCAGAAACCGCAAGTTTGCACTATTGTCAGGCACAGAAGTGCGCAGTGATCCCAGCAGCTGTCCAGTGGGGCACAACTTGTTCTCAGCACAGCTTCAGGAACAGCCTGGCGATTTCAGCATTTCTGAGTTCATGAGCAAGGCTGCAAGATGGCTGCTTGTCAGTGCAGTCCTCAGCCTGGCATTGGGGCTTATGTTCCTGTATGTTTTCAAATGGCACAGCAGAATCATGACCAGGATCACCATTCAAATACAAGTGCTCCTCCCAGCAATCATGGGCATCTCAGCCATCTGCGCTGGCCAAGTTGGCGGAGGAGTCATTCTCATTCTACTAGCTTTACTTGCAGCACTGGTGTTCTGGATGTGGTAAGGCATGACAATCTCCAGTGCACCTGTTAATTCAATGCATCTTCCCTCTAACCAAAAAGGGGGAAAAGTGGAGCTGCTCACCAACTCAAATGCAGAATCTGAATGCGGCTATGAGTTGATTGTCAGTAGTCTCGCTGTGGCCCTGCATCTGATTCACTGATAGCTGCAGCAGCATCAATCCTGATACAACCGGCTTCCGTGCACCAAGCTCTTGTAGTTGTCAATTAGTCATGCCAGACTTGTCAGAGGTGCGCTGCACTGCAGGCGTGGGGAAATTGAGCTGTGCGCTCGCTTGCTGGGCATTGCAGCAGCAGGCTTGAATGAGAATCCCGGCCTGCTGGGCTTTGTTGTGCTTGCCAAGTTTGCACTGCTGTCTGTCATGCTGCCCCTGCTGGCCTTCTCTGGCTTGGCCTACACCAATGGTGATCTGGTACCAAACAGTGAGTTATCTTGCTTTCTGCTTGCATTTTCTCCTGGACATGCATGCATTGCAATTCATCTGCTTTGCATGATGAAATTTCTGCCAGTCTGTAGAAGTTTAGGCTTGCAATTGCATACCCTCCCTTGTAGCTTGCATCCTGAAGCAGTCAAGAGCCTGAGCCTGCTGCATTTACCAAATGAGATCAAGGTTGTTGTCATCAGCAACAGGCTGTGCTAATGATCTTTCCTATGCAAAGACACATGGTCCTGATTGCACATGCCTTGTGTGCTTGCCATCAGATGGATAGGTCAGCAGCTTTTGCCAGTTACACTAATGGCTATGCTGCTTCAATCCTTGGCTTTGTTACTGCTCTCGCGTGACATGTTCCTGCCATTCTAGACAAGCCGTGCAATCCATATGCAGCAGCTGTCCCATCAGAAACCTTTTTTGTGCAGGTCAAAGAGCAAGCTTGTCCTCATCAACATGTCAAGACGCAGAAGGCACGCCAGTGGACTGCTGTGTGTGGCAGGTAGACAGCTGGGTGGGGCCCTACATGACCCTTTCCAATGTCACTCTGCTATGGAGCATCTTCCTAGTGTTTGAGGTCCGGGTCTTCACCATTGCTGGCACCATTGCGCAGTGGTACTTCAGCCCCCCGGGCCTGGCTGCCAACCAGGGCACTACCATGCGCTCCCTCAAACATGCCCTAGGGGCTTCCTTTGGATCCCTGTCCCTGGGATCCCTGGTGCTCACTGTGGTTCAGCTGCTGCGCAATGCAATGGAAAAGTAGGTGTCTGCTTTTGGAACTATGCCTTTGTTGCAAGACAGGGTTCCATGTACAAATTCATCAGACATGTCATCCTCGTCCTTGTCCTTATCCTCATTCTCAGCCTCATCCTCAGCCTCATCCTCATCCTCATCCTCAGCCCCATCCACCAAATGACCATTAGGTGCAATTGGCACAAGTGTGTTGTGTGTTATTGAAACAGATGGTGAATAGATACAACAGTCAAATGCAAACCATTGCTGCTAAAATGTTTCAAAGGGGGATGCAAGGCTCAAGTTGCAATTACACATTACATTGGCCCTCCACTGACTTTTCACAAGCAGCGCAACAAGCTGCACTACTCCAGCTGATGTGCCTCTGTCGTGTTGTGGCGTCTGTGCACAGTTCATGACTTCAATGCAATGCATCTGAGCACAATCCAGGCTTCACAATTGTGAGGAGGTTTATGTGTGTGGTGCAGCGCAAAGCAGCAGGCACAGCAGGAGGGCGGCAGCCTGCTGGTCAGCTTGGCCAGCTGCCTGATGGAGTGTGTGTACAGCCTCATTGACTACCTCACCAAGTTTGCCACAGTTCGTATGGCCATCACTGGAGAAGCCTTCCTGGAAGCAGCCCGCCGAGCCACTGACCTGCTGGCACGCAACTTCCTCAAGGCAAGTCTTACCTTGTCAACATCATCGACCTCCTCCCTGCTGCCTCGTGCTACCCTTCTTATTGCATGCACTGATTTGAGAGTCTCCTTGGCTTGGACCACCTTTTTTGGCTTGTGGTCCAGCAGCAAACATCTGCTTAGGCTGCATGGCACTGATGCCAAAGTGTCTGCCACACTGCCATGTATGCAATAGGTGATACACGTATGGCAATCACCCATCCCGCATTGTGCTGCTTTCAAACACATTGCGCTGGCCAGGCAGACCATCATGTGTCACGGCATGCATGACAGCAGGTAATGAAGAGCTACCAAGCCAGTTGTTTCAGGGGTCCATGGGTGTGTTGCAGGCATACGGGGTGTGGTGGTTTCCTCCCATGGTGCTCAACTGCGCAGCAGTGCTGCTGAGTTTGGCATGGGGCTTACTCATCTTCACCCTCTCCTGGCTGCGCTGGCAGTCCTCTGCCAACGGCACAATGGTACCTTGCCTTGCTGTCATGTCCACAACACCACACCTCTGTCTCCCTGGGCTGCGTTCCTTTGGTGACACTGCATCAACAGTCTTCCAGCTTGCGTGGTCATCATATATGTCAGCTTCTGCATATTTAAAGTTTGTTTTGCAGCTCCAGTCTTGTGCCTGTCTTTGAGTGACAGCTCAGCTTATGATGCAGATGCACAGGATGCTGTGACAGTCCATGGCAGCTGCCTTTGCACGCAAACATGTTTGCCTCCTGATGCCATTTTGACGTTGCTTGCTTGATCTGTCCCTTTTCCAGGGAGGGTATGAGTATTGACAGGCACAGCGCGTCGATAGTGCACCCAACGGAGTGTGATTGCCTTCTCAGCCAATGGCCTGTTTTGTAGGAGGCAGCCATATTGGGAGTGCTGTGTTTTGTGATGGCGCTGGTGGTCCTTGCTTTCTTCAGCAGCGTGCTTCTCAACATTGTGGACGCTGTCTTCATGTGCTATGCTCTGGATCTGGACACTCAGTCTGTCACCAAGTCAGAAGTCCACGAAGTCTTCTCACAGGTCAGCATATCTCTGTCTTGAT
>JAABUO010004216.1_pt1 | contig 16955 bp, 21 predicted proteins | sample 5559291 | NCBI WGS metagenome assembly JAABUO01 (sample SAMN10711878, study PRJNA513372) | rock metagenome | isolation source: Antarctica rocks | place: Antarctica: Victoria Land, Finger Mt sud | reverse complement strand
AGGCCAAGGGCCGCCTGGAGGCGCTGGACAAGGCCAACGAGGCCGCGCAGCGCAAGGCGGTGCGGGCCGCCGCCTCTGGCCGCACACAGGCCAGACATGCCCCGGGCTCAGGCGCGTGCTTGTGCACGGCGGTGTGTGATCCTGCAGCCAACCGAGCATGGATGCGGCGCGGCCAGCGCCGGCACAGCGCTGAGGAGGGCCAGCGAGGCCGCGCAGCGCACGGCGGGGCGGGCCGCCGCCTGCGCGGCGTGAGCGAGCAGGCCAGCGCGCGCGGCTGCGCTGCCCGGGGCTGCCGGCGCAGCGCAGCGCGCTGCACATCCACAGGGTGCTAGCAGCGCTGCACAGCGCGTGCCTTGCTCTCCATGCACTCCTATCAGCGTCCCTATGAGCAACTCCCGCCTCGACTGCATGCAGCGCAACCTGGGTGTTGTGCGTCACTGACTGTGTATCAGGTCCGCCCCTCTCCTGCGAGGCTGCGCACGAGCAGAGCGAGCGCGAGCGCGGGCGCGCAGGGCTGCGGGCCGGGCTCGAGCAGCGAGCGCACGCGCACGGCCGTGACCGCCGCACTGAAGAAGAAGCTCAAGGACATCATGGGCGACTTCCAGGTCCTGCGCCAGCGCCTAAACGAGGAGTACCGGTGCGCTGCCGGGGTGTAGATTAGGGCAGCTTCTAACCCTACAGCAGCCTGTTCTGCCAGGGGCATGGCCTCGCGCTGCAGCCTGCTCCAGTGCTGATCGATGCACATGGTGGCTGCCACCGCCTGCGGGGGCACATGGCGGGGGAGCTTGTGAGGCACGGCTGGACGGAGGGCGGGCGAGCAGAGCTGCATGCAGAGCTCGGGGTCGCCTTGCAGACGAGCCTGCCCTGGCGGCAGGGAGGTGGTAGAGCGGCGGGTGTACACAGTCACGGGCGAGCGCGCCAGCGAGGCAGAGGTCGACCGCATGATCGAGACCGGCGAGAGCGAGACCATCTTCCGCGCCGCCGCCCCGCTGGCGCGCACGGCGTCTGGGCAGGTGCGCAGGCGACCCGCATGCTGGCAGCGCCCTTTGCCAGTCACCACCGTAGCCTACAATGGCAAAGGAAAGGAAGGGTCCCGTGTGCTTTGCTACTCGTGACTCGGGGGTCAGGGTCCCGACCCTGTGGCGGCGGCGGCGCGCGCAGGAGCGCCAACGCTTGGCGCGCGAGTGGCGCGTGTCGACGAAGCTGCTGGTGGGCGCCGGCGCGGCCGCGGCCACGTGCTCCGGCTGCCTCTCCGCGCTGGCCGGCATCGGCGGGCCGCCCATCATCCTGATGTACGAGCTGCTGCGCGTGCCGCAGGTGCGCGCGCGCCCCTCACGCAGAGCCCATCACAGTGTAAGGTAGGGTAGGGTACCCTATCCTGACCCCCCCCCCACTCGCGGAGAGCGCGGTGTCTGTCAGAGGGTGCGCGGTCCGCTGCACGGCGGGACTGGTTGTTCACATGGCGGAGTGCAGGGCGCCCTGCCGGCGCGCGCCGCCCCTTGCAGTGGCCTCCCAGGATGAAGGGCGCGGTGCATGCACCGGCGTGTCAGAGTATCGTCGTGCGCGTGTCTCAACAGAAACAGCTGTGACGCCGAGCTGTGAACAGTGGACGTGCGTCGTGCAGCGTGTCCCGGTCTGCTGCAAGGGCTAGGTTAACCCCTACCCTACCGTGCCAAGCATAGCACCGCTACATGCGCCCGCTTTCACTCCACTTACAAGCCTCTCAACCCTTCCGGCCTCTGGGCGCGGCGGGCGTCTGCTCGAGCGCCCGCTCTTGTCGGCCAGGCGCCGCCGGCCGCGCGCCGACGGCGCGCGCTGCGCGGGCGCGCAGCTGGTGGTGCGCGCGACGAGCACGACCACCAACCTGGTCAGCATCAAATTCCTGACGTACCTGTTCATGGGCGCGGCCAAGTGGGACGACGCCTGGCTGTACGCGGTCGCCATCGCCTGCTCGGTCAGCGGCCTGCAGGCGCGCCGCCGGGCCGCCAATAACCCTACCCTGGCCTGACCGCCGGTAACCCTGCAATCAACCCTACCACATCGAGCGCTGCCTGAGTTGCGCTCGATGTCGCGTGCGCCGTCCAGGGCTGTATGTAGGTCTGAGCTGATAAGCGCATCCTGGTACCCCCACCTAAGTGTTGCATCCAAGTGTCGCGAGCTTGGTCCGGACAATGCACTCCTGTGTTCTGCACCCTGCTGACCCACTGGTGGGGCAGTGCAGCAGGGTCGTCAATATATTCTGTGACAGCCTGCCGCACCTGTCACGCTGCTCAAGTGACCCCTGACGCTGTTCAATTGACCCCTGACATGAGTTGCGCGGGACCTCCTGCTGTGTGTCACCTCGCGTGTGCGGCGTGCGGCGGCAGGTGGGCGCGTGGCTGGCAGGCCGCCTGGACCGCAAGATGTTCGGCCACGTGCTGCTGGGCATCCTGGGCCTCAGCACCTGCCTGCTGTATGCCAGCGCGTTCGGGCTCACCGGCCACTGAGGGCCGTGCGGGCCGGCGGCAGCGGCGCGCGAGTGGCCCGTGCAGCTCGTTCAGTGGCCTCGCCCAGTTGTATTCTTCAAGTGGGGTATTTTCTCAAATCCTAATATGCAAGAAAGCACTTTGGTTGGCGGTCCTATGCCAGCTGCATTCTTGGGTGGCATCGGGATCTGTCCCGGGGAATGTCGCTGGCACCTCTCGGCCCTCGGTCTGCTCACTGGTCAGGACGGCTGAGTGCAGAGGTTGAGATTGCTGTTTGGCTCGCGCCCGTTGCTCTCTTCAGTTGTGTTGAGGTTTGTCTGTCTGTCCAGGCTGTCAAGCATTCTGAGTGTCGTGGGTCACCTGTGTCGATTCTGTCTATTGTTGCCTGATGTCTCACTTTCTTTTCTGGTCAAGAGTATGTATCACAGATGTCGTGATGTAGCATAGCTGCTTGTGTGGCGTTTGCAGCAAGACAATGATCTATACGTAGCGTATTGTTTACTGAAAGGACCTGCCGAGTAAGTGATGCAAGTGCGTTTCATGCAGGAGTACAAGCAGTTCTTGGCAGCGGCAGACTCAAGACACCGGTGCTGCTATGGCACACCTTGGCTCATACAGGTTTGCATGCTGTGGCACGGGGTAAACGTCTTGCATGTATCAACACATGTATTTAGGAGCTGTCCCTGCTTGCGTGTCTGCCGCCACAGTGTTTCAACCCTGCTGCACTGCACCGCCATGGCCGCACAGCACCTCAAGCAGCCTTGCAGGGGTTAGCCCGGGGTGCGCGCCACGACCCACTGAAACGCTTGCGGGCTGTTGATGCCCGTGCGCTCGGCCAGCTCGGTCGCGCGCGCCAGGAATGGTTGCCGCAGCGCCTCCACCTGCAGTCAGGGAGGGCACAATCATTCAAGACATAAAAAGTTCATCATCGACACTGAGCTGATGACGAGTTACATACATTCGCGGAGCGTGCAGTGCAGTGTACGGTGGCACTGTGTAGCAACAGACATTTTTCAGCATGTCAGCTCGGGTTGCCGTACTCCTCAGGCGGAAATTTAACGCGTAGAAATGATGCAGTAGGCATAGGCCTGATTGGAGCTGGCGTTAAACATTTGATCTGGTGGCATCGAACATCGCTCCTAGCGCACACCAGCTGTCTCCAAGCACACAGGCATGACCTCTGCAGCAGCTCGGGCGATGGCAGCCCGAGCGGGAGCAGGGCAGCCACCTGCTCCTCTGACAGCACGCAGCGCAGGGGCGCGATCGGGTGCGCTGTGTGCAGCTCCCACATCCTCTCCGCATGCGCGGCGGGCGTGGCCACCTCGAAGGCTGGCTTCTCGCTCGTTACGGCCACCTGGCGCGGGCGCGCGCCGCGAATTGACGCAAAGTGCCCGGGGTGCTGCCATGCCCTGCATTCCGCTTGCCATGCGCACACTCCAGAGTTTGGGCTGTCTGTTAGCGCAGCCGGCAGCTTAACAGGATGTCAGGCACTGTGGAGGGCACCCTCGATCCAACACGTGCTCTCCTGAGCTCTTGCAGCGCACATGAGTTCCGTCATGCTCATGGCTCGTGCCCGCAGCAAGGAGCTGAGGGCCAGCTGTGAGCCCACCCCGACCTTTATCCTCACTATTGCAAACTGCTGCCGCAGCCGGCGAGCGGCCTCACCTCGACCTCGGCAAAGCCGCTGGCCAGCAGCAGCGCGCGGGTTGTCGGCGGGTCGGCCAGCGGCGCGCCTGCAAGCGCGAAATGATATGTCAACACCCCGCTCCGCAGTCTGTCATGGCCGGTGGGCTGCCTCTGCGCCCCCTCGTGTGCCCAAGGCAGGCCATGCTGACACAAGCTTATTGCTCATCGTAACCGCGTCCATGCGCAGGATGGGTAGCATGAATGACCATTACATTACACGCTCCCACCAGCAGCGCATGTCTTACGTCGCAACAGCAAACAGAGCGAAGGGCGCAGTGAGTTGAGGCGTGCGCGCAGCGGCGCGGCCAGCGCGAGCGCGGCCCAGCTTGACAAACAAGGTTATGAGCTCAGCTTGCTGCTGCGGGGAAGGCATGCAGGCGGCCCCGCACCCGCGTCCACGAGCGGCAGGTCGTGCCGCTCGCGCAGCAGCTCGTGCAGGAGCTCGCTGGTCGCCAGCAGGGGCGCCTGCGCGCCCGCACCGCATGCCAGCATTGGCACCTGCTGGGCTCCATACATGGTGTGTCGGCCTGCAAGTGCTGGCTTCAGCCCGTGCGTGGCAGCAGGCCTCCGCGCCAAACCCTAGACCTCTGCAGGTGCGATTCTGGTGCGGCATCCTGGCGCCGCCCGAGCACCGGCGAAGCAAGGGCGGGATGCACGGCAGGCCCAGCCTGCGGCAGCAGCAGCGCTGCATGCACGCATGCTTGACAATCCTGGCGCGCCGGGCAGGGGCGCGCGGCGCGCGCACCACGGGCGTGTTGAACGCCAGGCGGCCGCCGGGGCGCAGCCAGCCGGCGATGCGCCGCAGCGCGGCGCCCACATCCGCGAAGTATAGCATGCCGTTGGAGCACAGCGCCGCGTCGAAGCCGCCAGCCGGCAGCGGCAGCGTGTCCACGTCGCCGGCCTCAAACATCACATTCGTCAGCCCCTGCGCTCGCGCCTTCTGGCGCGCCTGCGCGCGCCGGGCTGCGCTGCGCTTCGGGTGCTGCCGCGGCAGCCGCGTGCAGGCGCGAGCTGTCAGGCGCGCGGCGGCCGTGGCAGGGCCGCCGCGCACGACTGCAAGCATAGGGGTAGGGTGGGGTTGGGGCCGCCGCGTACCACCGCGAGTATAGGGTCTGGGGTGGGGTCAGGGCCGCCGCGCACCACCGCGAGCATCGCGTCGGTGAGGTCGATGCCCAGCACGGAGCCGGCGGGCCCCACTCGGTGCGCGGCCGGCAGCGTGACCCAGCCCGTGCCGGCGGCCAGGTCCAGCACGCGCTCGCCGGGCTGCAGCGCGGCGCGCTCCACCAGCGCAGCTGCCTGCGCACGCGTGAAACACCGCCGCTGCTCACATGCCTGCAGCACGTCCTGGTTGGCTTGGCAACGCCTTTAAGTGTCAACCTGCGCCTTATGTCTTGCTCTGCTCCGCTTTCGAAAGACCGTTCACATTGGCTAGAGCGGCTAATGTCTATGACACAAGATGAGGCACTGGCCTATGACATAAGATGAGACATATGCTCAGGCCGTTGTGTGTGCAGCATGCCAGCCTGGGGTGGAAGCCGGTCTCGTTGCTGTCGTAGCTTTGGGTAGACGTTCTTGCAAGTGGTTTCTTACTCATTGCCACCTCTACATATAGATTGGACAAGAAATTTGCGCCAAAAACTTTGCGGCGGGTGCCTCTGCCCTGCCGCCGACGCTAGAAACCTCACTTGGCAGGTTGCAGCCGCCGCAAGTGCTCTTGCACGTCAAGCCGCGCGAGCGCGCCGACACCAGCCCCTACCTCTCCAGACGCTGCTGCTTCCCTCCCGGCTGCGGCCGCGCGTTCCTCCGCCAGCCGCGCGAGGCCCGCGGCCAGGCCCGCAGCCCGGCGCTGCGACCCCCACGGCGCGCCGGCCGCGGGTCCACGCTCGCCCGCCGCGCCGGCGGCACCCGGTGCTCCGCGCCGCGCCCGCCCACCCTCACCGCCGTCGGCCGCTGCGCCCCCCGGCCTGCTGGGGCTTTCCGCGTGCACGGCCCCCGCCGCGGCCGCCCCAGGCCTGTCTGGCGCTCCTGTAAGCGCCCGCGGCAGCGCAAAGAGCACGCGGTTGACGTCGCCCTCCACGTCCAGCTCGTACACCTCCGCAAAGGCGTCCTGTCGCGCGCGCGCCACCCCCTCAGCAACCCTAGCCCTGGCAGTACCCTGTCACTTGCTGCACGATTAACATCTGCTGAAGCTGCAGTGCACCCGCGCTCGACACTAACCCCACACCGTTCCACCCCCCCAGCATTTTTTTTTTCGACCTCCCACGTCACACAGGCTTCCCTGATAGGGTTTCTTCTGACATGCCATGTACTTTGCGCGGCAGGCGCGCGCCTGCAGCGCGCACACGGCCTCGCGCACGGGGCCGTCGGCGCGCGCGACGCAGTTGACCGCCAGCAGGCCGTCCGGGCGCAGCGCGGCCGCAGCGTCCCGCAGGAAGGCCGCCTGCGCGGGCGCGCCGAGCTCGCTGCTCGCGGGCATGCAGCCACATGCATACCGCACGGTGGCGCAGTCAAGGAGGGGGGCGTGGCGAGCAGTGCGATCAGCACGTGCGCGAGGCGCAGGAGCAGGTCGCGCTGGGTTTCACAACTGGCTGTGGGCAGGCGCGCTCGCGGCGCGCCGCGGCCGGCAAGGACTGGGGTAGGGTATAGGGTAGGGTCAGCGCCTGCAGGAACGGCGCGGGCGGGCAGCTCATGGCCAGCGACGCGTCGTCCGCGCCCGCGTCGACCACCAGGAGGTCGAGCCGGCCGGGGCGCGCCTGCGCCAGGTCCGCCACGGCCACAAGCCCGTCGCCGACGCGCGCCTAACCCCAGAGGCGGGGAAATTACGGTTAGGGTATCTTTAACGGTTGCTTGCCTGTGCACAGCGCCGCGCGGCGTGCACGGTGCGCGCTCTTCGGACGGGTGCGGCGCGCGGGCGCCCGCAGCAGAGCGCCCAAGCAGAGGCGCGCCCGCGCACCGCGAGGCGCGGCCGCTCGGCGCGCTCGCTCAAGCCAAAGTGCCGCCGCGCCAGGCCCAGCACGGCCGCGTCCAGCTCCACGCTGTCCACGTCCAGGCCGAGCGCGCCGCTCAGAAAGGCGGGCAGGCCGCCGCCGCCCAGACCGACCACCAGCGCGGCGCCGGGCTCGCCGGCGCGCGCGCGCTCCGCGATGCCCGGCGCTGCGCGCGCGCGCTTGTACGTGGCCGGGTGCACTGCTGGCAGGATGCGCTGGCTGAGCGGCCTCTGAGTAGCTCCTCAGTCCACTAGCAGAAGATTGGTAGGCAGGAAGCTGTTGGTTCCACTCCGATCCTAGAGGACCTAGTAGAATATAAAACATTGGTGTAGCCTGGCCAAGGTCGGTCGGGCCGCGGGCGGACATGCTGAGGACAGGACGTCGTACACCAGGAGGGCCGGGGAAAGAGGCCCGGCGCCAACCAGCGCACAACCGGCGCAGGCTTGCAATCACGGCCGCGGCGTGGGCGCAGCGCAGGCTGCTGGGCGAGCGGCGCGGCCGCCCACCCGTGAGCGCCAGGCCGGCGACGATGGCGGCGTGGTACGCGCTGCACAGCACGCTGTGGTCCACGCGCGCCGGCCGCGCCGCCTCGGCGCCGGCCGCGGCGCCGGCGCCGCCCGCGCGCTCACCGCCGCCGCCGCCGCCTCTCTTTTTGCCCTTCTTCCCCTTGCGCGCGTCGCCGGGGCCGCCGCCGCCCGGCGCGCCGCCCGCGGCCGCAGGCGCGGGGTCAAGCGGGCCGGGGCCAGCGGCCAGTGCCGCCTCGGACTGCACCAGCGAGCGGTTTGCTTCAAATACCAGGCGGCGCACCCAGCGGCCGCCCGCGGCGGCCTCGCCCGGCGCCTCCGTGGCCAGGCACACGTCCTCCACCACCATGCGCCTGCGGCCGGGAGCGCCAGGGTAGGGTTAGGCTTAGGGTTAGCGCGCCGCTCCCGGCGAGCCCGGCGCGGGGGCTCGCTGGCGCTGCAGCGCAAGGCTGACGCACTCCGTTGGGCCACATCTTGCGGGGACAATCAAGGCAGGCAGGCAGGCAGACCACAGCCTCGCGCCGCCCAGCTCGCTCGAGAGCCAGGGTTGCAGGGCGCCAGTCTGGCAGAGCGCTCGAGTGTGCGGCATGCGCACAGCTGTTTGTCCCAGTGGAACAGGCGCCCAGATGCTGTAGCTGGAAGTGCGCCGGCAGCGACTCACATGGTCCCCGGCACGACCTAGGGCGCGATCCCGTGGCGAACGAGCCACTGGTCCCCGTCGAGGTGCAGAGTGTGCATCCGCGATTCAGGGGTCAGGGGCCCCCAGCGCGAGCCAAGCGCGCACCCGGTGACGGCCGAGTCGACGGTTTCCAGCACGACGCGGCGGCCGAGGCCCTCAGTGGCCGTCAGGAAGGGCACCGCGCGCTCCACGCCGCGGCAGCTGTCCGGCGCGAGCTCCGCCACCTGGGCTTGCGCGGCATGGTGCTCGCCCCGGTGTAGGGTAATGCAGGGTCAGGGCAGTTGCCGGCGCGCGCTTAGGCACCGGCTCGTGGGGAAGCGCTGCACGCCGTCAGGGATGCAGCAGACGCGGCTGCGCCCCTTGCCATACTCTGCATGACGGTTGGTCAGCAGCTGCGCCGTTCGGCAGGCCGAGGTGCTGGTGCACCTCCCAAGCTGCCGCGTCCCCCCACTGCAGCAGGCCGCCCTCCCGCCTCCTCTGCCCCGCCCAGGAGCACAGCCCAAACGCCCCGCAACCAAAACTCGCACGTCCAAGTGAGACAGCAGCGGCATGAGCCACCCACATGCCGAGCATCTCAACCGTGCGGCCCCGGGTAGACAAATACAGGGGCAAACAGCGGCGGCTCTGGGCACGGCAGCGCCGGCCACGCGGCCGCGCGGCTAGGTCCAGGCTGACCACTAAACCAACCCTACTCATTAAACCCAACTGGGCACGCACCAGTGGCGAGAGCTCGGCCTGCACGGCGGCCAGGCTGGCGAAGGCGTGCCCGGCGCCCAGCGCGACCAGGACCAGCCGCCGCGCGCCGCACTGCGCCGCCACCTCCCACTGCCCCGCCGGCTCCGCGAACAGCCACTCGCGCTCGCGGCCCTGCGGCCCAGCGCGCCGGCTGCTCAGCCGCCAGGCTCACTGGCTTGCCCTTGCAGCACCGCCACGGCTTCCCAGCAGAGCTTCCTGCCAGTGCAGTCACCACAGGGCCCCGGCGCGCTCTGCATATCCTGCACAAATCGCGCGGCGGAGTGCACGGCAGCCGCATTTCAATATGACAAGGCGGGCCTCCTGGCAGCACCTGCGGGACGATGAAGACGGCGCAGTCGCGGGTCGCGGCGGCCGCCTGCGAGGCCGGCACGTCCAGCACTGCCGCCACAAACCGCGGCGCCCGGCCAGGCCGCGCGTCGGGCGCGCTGCTGCCGCCCCTGCCGTTCGCCTCTGCTACACCTGGCGACGGGGCGGCGCCGCACGTCCCAGTACGCCCGCTCTCGGCCCCGCCACCGTTGTCAGCAGGACGCTCCTTACCGCCGGCCTCCGCCGCCGCTGCAGCAACGCCGCCGCAACTGGCAGCATGCCCGTTTGCAGCAAGGCCCTCTGCCGCGCCGCCCTCCGCCTCTGTCTCCGTCCCTGCGCCGCAGCCGGCGCCGCTCTGCTCCTCAACAGCGTCGGCGTCCGGTGAACCGCGCTGGGCCGCGGCTGCTGTGCTCGCGCTGGCATCCTGCGAGACCGGGGCCGCCGCGCCATTCGGCATGTCCCGGCGGCCGCAGTCCTCGGCGGCGCCTACAGAGGTAGCGGCCGCGCCGGGCTCGCCAGGGTCCAGGCCTTTGCCAGGGCACGCAAGCGGCGCGCGGGGCGTGGGCGGGGCGGCGTCAGGGGTCGCGGGCGCCGCAGGGCCGGGCGCGGCGGGCGCGCTGGCGGGCTCGCTCGGGCTGCGCACGCGAGTGGCGCCACGCGCGGCGTTGGCGGCCGCGCCGGCGCGCGGCAGGCTGAGCGCCCGCCGCCGCCCCGGGCACAGCAGCGCGAAGGGATCCGCTGCGGCGCGCCTGGCGGCCGCGGCGCGCAGCTCGTTCTCAGCCCGCACCATCTGCGCGGAGACTGAAACTCAGACAGCCGTCGAGGGTCAACACCAGCGCACTACCAGGACTGGGGAAGTTTTGAATGATATATATGACTTTACCATCGCAATGCCAGTGATACGCCAACACTGAAAAGCACGCAGCCAGGCAAAAGGCTGTTCCATAAGCAAAAACACGCCCTTGCTCTGTGAAGCCCCTTGGGCAACTAAGACCCCGCGCGCGCGCAGCACGCACAGCACGCGCCGCCACGCAAAACGGGCCATGGCGCCGGGGCGGCGCGCCCGCTCGATGCTCGCCATGTGCGCCGCCGCCGGGCCCGCCACCGCCGCCGCCCTGAAGCAGAGCTCCACCGGCGGGGGCGCCGCACAGGCCGCGACTGCGGCGCCGTCCCCGGCGTCCACGCCTGTCAGCGCCCCGTCGCCGCCTCCTTCCTCTTCTCCTTCTCTTCCCGCGTCTGGCGGCTCGGCGGGCGCGCCCCGCACGGCGACGGCGAGCAGCGGCTGCAGCGGCGAGGCGGCCATGTCGGCCGATGGCGGGACGCGCTGCAGCGACAGGCGCCAGCCGGCGCCGAACGCGCCCAGCAGCGCGCCTGCAGCGCCGAACGGCGCTCGCTCTTAGACTTTTGAGAGAATGAGCAGACTACGTCCGTCAGGCAGGGTGGCCGCTCCTACAGTGCGTGCTATCTAGGAAAGTCATACAAGAAGGTTCACTGGAGGGGCACCCACAGGTTAGCAAATGCAGGTGCATGCCCACGTCTGCGCGCGTCTTCACACTGTGTAGGTGTCTGTGTCATGGGCTCGCCAGAGCGCGGGCGCGTGCGCGGGCGTGACACGCATGCGCGGCTATCGAGCGCTGCTTCCAGGCAGCGTGCCCCCGCCGACATCTCTGCACACGCAGGCGCTGTCGGGGGTTGAGCGGAGACGGAGTCCGTCAGTCTTTGCGCCCGCACAGTAGGGTGTAAGGTCGGGAGGTGCAGGGCGCACGGAGCACATGCGCCTGCGCGAGCGTCACGCATGCGTACGCGCCGCCGGATGCGGCCGCCAGGCGCGCCACCTCCGCCAGCAGCGCGGCGCCGGCAGCGCCCGCGTCGGGCGTGTTCTCGCCCATGAGCGCGTCCAGGCCGCCTTTGTCCACAACGATGTCAAAGGCGCCCGCCTCAAACTGCCGCAACGGACATGCGGTCGCTATGGTGTGGCCATGTGCAGCTGCTGTGCACGTCTTGTTGTCCAATACGTTTGGCGCGGGCACGCCGGCATGCAAAAACCGTGCCTGCATGCGTTTATGCTGCGTGACCCTCTCTGCATGCCCAGATCAAGTAAAATGCCGTATTGAAGCTGACTTGCTGTCTCGGTATGTTTATTTGCATTGCTCGTCCTCTCTCACCACCATGCATTCCTTTGTCTTGGTTCAGCCTAGAAAGGCTCTCTGCAGCGCGCATGCCGTACAATGTAGGCTCTTAATCTCAAGCACACTCATGTCTCCATGCGATTGTACGTGCGGCATTTTTGAGGACAAAGGCCAGTGTCGGCAGCGCCGTGTCGGGGCAGGGGCCGGCGGGGTGCGGGCGGTGGCGGGGGCACCTTTGTTGCAGTCATGTCCTGCACGAGCCACTTCATGTTTGGCCGCTTCCGCAGGTTCTTCAGCAGCATCTCTTTGATGACTGTCCGGCTGAAGTCGATGTTTGTAATGTCCGTGCAGCCCGCATCATACCTGCGGCACTCCTTGCTCTCACATACGCTGAACAGCTTGCTATTCAGCGGCCTGCTTGATACAATGACTGCATTGCATGCTTAAACTCGCTCATGCGCTGCAATGCAGCGGGCGCACATGTCCGCCGACAGCTCGGAGTTGCCGCAGCCGATGACGAGCGTCCGCTTGCCCGGCGTGCACAGCGGCGCCAGCAGCGGCCGCAGCTGCTGCCACTCGCCATACCACTCAAAGGCCTTGGCCTTCCTGGCCCTGAAAAAGCCGTCCCAGAACTGCACCGAGCGGTAGTCGTCAAAGCTCTGCGGCAGCAGGCCCGCGTCCATCCCTGCTGCTTGCGGGCTCCTCCCCAGCAGAGAGGCACCGTCCTCTGACGCAGCCTCAGTGTCCTCCCAGAGTCACCGAGTAAACCTCGGTAGGTTCGGCGGCCGCCTGACTCCCACTGTGTGCAACTCCTACAGTCGGCAAGAGTGCAGGGGTCCGGGCTCAGCGCAGTGTGACGCGGCAGGATGCGTCTTGAGAACTGCTGGTTTTGCTCCAGCACTGTGTATCCGGGGCACGGCATCACATTTGTGCGCAATGACTGCACGGTGCGGCGAGCTCGTACTTTCCAGCGGTGCATGCGACAGGCCGGCGTGGCGAGCGCAGAGCTTGGAAGCTGGCTTGCCCCGGGCGCGCAGGTGTTCCGCTTCTGCCGCAGCAAGTGCCACAAGAACTTCAAGATGAAGCGCAACCCGCGCAAGGTGCGCTGGACCAAGGCGTACAGGAAGCTCGCCGGCAAGGAGCTGGCCGAGGTGCGGGCCCGGGCCTGCCTGGCACACGCTTTACCCACGCTTGCTTACTTCCTTTGCAGGCGCAGGCCCGCGTCAGTGGGACTGCGCTGGCTCACAGTGCACATGGTTGTCAGCCACGCTGCTCTGAGAGCAGTTTCTCGTTGTCGAGTGTGAACACGACTGCTGCGGGCGCAGGACGCCACGTTCGAGATGGAGCGGCGGCGCAACCGCCCAGAGAAGTACGACCGCGAGCTGGTGCACAAGACGGTCAAGGCGATGGAGAAGATCACAGAGGTGGGGCGCGCTTCCCCCGCCTTGCACCACCCTGCCTTCTTCCTGCGTACTGTGCTAGCATGCTTCGCCTCAATTCTTTGTGTGTCCTCCTGGGTAGCTCCCTGCACTTCCTGGCAGGCTGGCACGGCACAGCGCGTGCTCCTGAGCACGGCGTGCCAAGTCCCAGATACGCTCACTCTCTCTCTCGAGCGTTGAGGTCTGCGGTGGCTCCCTGGCCACCTCAGGCCTTGCTGAGCTCCAGCGCCCAGTCCGGTATCATATAGTACGGCGCCAACTTGGCACGTTCTGGCACTGCCAAGACGTGCGGTGCGCGGGCGCCGAGGCCGTGCGTGCGGCGGGGCGGCAGGTGCGCCAGAAGCGCCAGGAGCGCTTCTGGGAGGCGCGCATGCGCAAGGCGCGCGCGCAGCAGCGCACCGTGGACGTGGTGTCGCTGGAGAAGGACATCCACCTGGTGCGCGCGCCGGGCGCGATGTCGGCCGAAGCTGCCGCCGAGAAGGCCGCGGCGGCCGCGGAGCGGAAGCGGGAGCGCAAACGCGAGCGGCTGCGCGTGCCGGTGGAGCCGGCCGCGCCGCAGGCGATGCAGGAGTGAGGGGTGTTGCGAGCTGGCGCGCCTGGCTGGCCGCGGGCGCGGCGATGCTGGCGTGGGCGGCATGCGCTGAGCGCGTGAGCGCCATGTTCGTGTGCTGCACGCCAGGCACGTCAGTGACCCGGGGATGGGATGGGGGAGGGGGTTGGGCGGGCAGCCGAGCGAGAGCGGCTGCAAAGAGTGGTGAGGCAGGCCGTTTTGGTGATTACCCAGTCCATGGCTCCAGGCCATGCCCCAGGACATAGACCAGAAGGGACCAGGGTGTAGGAGTCTGTGGCCGCGTCCCATCTGGTTGGTGACGCCCTTGAGAGGTTACGAGCCAAGTGGGCAGCACATGCGCCGGCCGCGCTGGCTGCGTTGCGCAGTGCGCAGCCGAGCTCGGGCAGTGGGCGCCGCCGTCCTAGTTGCACCGCCGCCTGTCACCCGTAAAAACTGTCCAGTGTGTTTGTCTCCCGGCCGGTTCAGTGTGTGGTGGGTGTAGTGTATGTGTTGAGGCCGCGCGCGCACATTTGGGTGCTCAGCAACAGGCAGGACTGTCACGGAGGCGGATACCCAGGCACCATACATTGCGTGCTTACCCTTACGAGCGCCATGCAAACATGCCATGCAAAGGCCGTGGCACGCTTCACCGCCGCTGTGCCGCTATCTGGAGCAACTGGACCATGACGCAACATATTCACACCTGACCTCAACCTTGTGACCAGACCACAATGTCCCAGCTTGCAACCCGCCCCACACTTTTGGCTGTCAGTGAGCCGTCCATGCGCACACCTGCGGAACGCCCTCGTGCTCCCACTGCTCCCACTGCTCCCTGTGAGTCGGGCCATCCACCCTAACCACACACCAACCGTGCTGGTCCCGGCGGCCCAGCACGCGCCCAAGACCCACGCCTGCTGCCCGGCAAGTGCTCGCTCCCATGCTACGCCCGGCGCGCCGCGCCCGCAGCCACGGCGCCAGGCCTTGGGGAGGCGTGCGCCGTATATACGGAAAGAGTAGATGTGCCCTCTACCCCAACCCCACCAAGGCGCACTGCGGGGCACGCAGGGCAGCGCCCGCGCGCTGCAGCGCTGCTGCGCGGCCACACGCCTGTCCGGGGCCTTGCGTTGCAGGCACGGCACACACGCCGCAGGCAGCGAAACTCGCCTGCGCTCCGCCCTGGACCGCCGCCGACGCGCCGCTGCGCGCGCCGCGCGCGCCGCGCGGCCGCGCTGCTGGCTTGCGGCTCGCACAAAAACCAGAATGCCACAACCCATGTAACCCCACCTGAACCCGAGCCTGCGTGTCGCTGCCTGCAGAGCCGGCGTTGCAGGGTATAGGGTATAGGGTAGCCGCGCCAGCGCCTCAGTCGGCCTTGACGGCGGCGAAGATCTGGTAAGTGAAGTAGAAGGAGGCCAGGAAGCCCACGGTGCCGGTCGCCAGGAACAGGCCCCACAGCGACAGCGCCATGTAGGCCAGGTAGAGCACCATGGACGTCACGCCCGACAGCGCGTGCAGCACGCTGAACAGGAACCACATCGCGTACAGGCCGACGTACACGGCCACGCTGCCGCCGCGGTGGAACGACCGCCACCTGCGCGCGCGCCGGCGCTGAGGGTTTCATGAGCCCTGAGGGACGACACCCACCCCATGGCTGACGATTTCGTGTGCGCTGAGGAACGACCGCCACCTGCGCGCCCGCCGGCGCTGAGGGTTTGCACACCCTGTGGCATGCCTACCACCTGCGCGCCCGCCACTGCTGCGGGCACACCCTGCGCCCTCCGAGGCCGGAGCGAGTCGCAACGGCGCGCGTGAACAGCGCGCTGCCAGCATGCCTGGCCCATCACATCTGCAGGCCGCCGGGCGGCAGCCGCGTGGGAGAGACTGCAGGCTCTGGTGGTGCGTCAGGCGGGCGCCGCACCACCACAGGTAGTCCTCCGCGCAGAGCTGCACGTAGGTGCAGACGAGCGCCACCTCGATCGTGATGAGCACGGTCAGCACGCCCACCACGAAGCAGAAGCCGAAGATGTAGTAGAAGTACCCCTGCCGGCAGCGGCTGCGCGCGTCAGCGCCGCGCGCCCTGGGGAGGCCGCCTCGGCGGCGCCCCTGCCGTGCCGCCTGCCTCGACCATGCCGCTGTTATCCTTCGGAAGAAACACTTGGCTGCCCTGGATTGGTGCATGGTGGCCAAAGGTTGGGATGGGATCAAAGCCTAACACAGCAATCAGGGCTGGCGACGCCCCGCTGCATGACATCAAGGCCTGCGACAGCCAACTGCGCGCGGGCCCCATACACCAGGGCGCAGGCGCAGGCGCCAGGGGCAGGCACGCGAGCGCAGAGCCGCGCCGGCAGACAGGGCGCCCGCGCGCGCTCGCAGCAGACAGGCGCGGGCCCTGTGCGGGCTCCCAGCAGACAGGGCGCGCGCGCCTGCCAGATGGACGTCATCGCAAAGTACAGCTCCACGAAGATGGTGCCAAAGGGCAGCAGCCCCGCCGCCAGGAACAGCACGGTCGGGTGCGAGGCCCAGTGCGGCGGCGGCACGTGGCGCGGGATCTGGTTGGTGCGCGTGGGGTAGGCCTTGATCTCCTGCTTGGCCGCCCACAGGCCGCCTGCGCCGCGGCGCCCCCGCGCGCTCGGCGGCCGCGCCGCGCTGCCGCAACGCCTTCAGCACATGCCCGCAACCGCGCAGCGGCCATGCACGGCTGCCGGCGCTGCTGGCGCAGGACCCCGGCAGTCACGGTGTCCCCACTCCAATGAACTGTAACGAAAACCCTCCGCTCATGAATGCACCCCCGCGTCTGGCCAGCGCGCTTGCGCGCCGTGCGCATCGACCGGCGCGCTCACGTGTGGACAAGCCCGCAAAGCAGCAGGCGGGGCCGAGCCGGGCGGCCCATTTGTGAAAACAGGGCAAAATCAATGTGCTTGGCAGAAGTGATCCCCACGACAACACCCACGCGAGCGCACGCGGAGCCGCACGCCGAGCCGCACCCGAGAAGCAGAGCGGGATGGAGATGAGGAACCAGAGCGCGATGAGCGAGAAGAAGGCGCCGAGCGGGATGGCGCCGCTGCTGCCGGTGTGCACCAGCAGCACGTTCAGGCCGGACATCGCGGCCAGCGTGATGCCGGGGAAGTAGGCCGCGCAGCGCCAGGCCACGCCCGGCCAGCCCTCGTACGAGCGCTGGATCATGCCCCACAGCCACACGCTGCCGAAGCCCGCGCCGACCGCCAGCAGCAGGTACACGACCAGCAGCGCGGTCAGCAGCGCGCCGCGCGACGCGGGCGACAGAAAGCCTGCCGCGGCGGCCGGTGGGGTGAGCGCTGTCTGCAAGTGTGCGCTGGTGCAGGCCGCAGCCGCTCGCGGCGTCTCCGAGGGCGCCCGCTGGCGCTGCGGCGCCGCAGGCCAGAAGCGCAGCATTACGCGCACCTTAGGGCGCCTGA
>JAABUO010004214.1_pt1 | contig 16957 bp, 15 predicted proteins | sample 5559291 | NCBI WGS metagenome assembly JAABUO01 (sample SAMN10711878, study PRJNA513372) | rock metagenome | isolation source: Antarctica rocks | place: Antarctica: Victoria Land, Finger Mt sud | reverse complement strand
AAATCCGCCGAATTTATTCTTCATAGGTTCAAATCCTATCTTTCCCAATTCTAATTATTTTTTTTGGGAAAGAGGAAATAGCTTAATCGGTCAAGCATTAGTTTGTCAAACTAAAAGCTGCGGGTTCAAGTCCCGTTTTCCTCGAAGAGACGGAATAGTTCAATGGTAGAATATTGGAATCATAATCCAAGGGTTAGGGGTTCAAGTCCCTTTTCCGTCATAAATTTTATTTGTTTGTGTGAAAAAGAAAAAAGCACTTATTCTGGTGATTATAGTTCAGTGGTAGAATGTTTGATTGTGGATCAAAAGGTCATGGGTTCGATCCCCATTAATTACCCTGGCATTATCGAAACCCCCGCGCGCTATTCAAGAAAAATTTAGCTTAAATAGCTCAGTGGTAGAGCATTGGACTGAAAATCCAAGGGTCGTTGGTTCAATCCCAGCTTTAAGCAAATTTATAAAGGAATCTCAAAAAAACCTATGAAAAAATGCCTGCTTGGCGAAATGGTAGACGCGCTAGACTTAAAATTTAGTTCTTTTAGAGTATCGGTTCAAGTCCGTTAGCAGGTAAGATCTATTAAATTTTTGCCAGAGTTTAAAAAAAAAAGTTTTGAGTAAAAATTTAAAATTTAACCCCCCGATAAAAAAATAAATATTTTATTTTGGGAAGGGGGGTTAGGGGGGATGGGAAAAGAAATAAGGTGTTTTCTTTGTTTCCAAGAACAAAGAATAATCTTATTTCTTGTCTGTAAGTTCTTCAAAAGAAGGTTGTTTTTTTTTTTATAAAAACAAGGTTTAGCTTTGAGTTGATTGTTGACAAACGAGTTTCTAAAAACTCGCTTGTTAACAATCTACAAGAAAATTATTTATCTTTTAATAAAACCGGGGTGTAGCTTAGTTGGCTTAAAGTACCTGCTTTGGAAGCAGAAGATCGGAGGTTCAAATCCTTCCACCCTGAACTTTTTAGGAAAGCTCTCTTCGTCTAGTGCTAGGACGTCGGCTTTTCACGTCGAAAACGTAGGTTGGATTCCTATAGGGAGTATTTTTTACAAGAAATTTTAAAAAAAGGAAAGTAATTTAGTGGTAAAATATGAAGCTTCAAACTTCAATCCGTGGGTTCGATTCCCTCCTTTCCTGAATTATAAAAATCAAGAGTATATAGCTCAATGGTAGAGCGACGGCCTTTTAAGCCGTGGGTTTTGGGTTCGAGTCCCAATATGCTCACTTTATTTTTTTTTATAGAAATACAAAGGGTAATTAGCTCAGGGGTAGAGCAATTGGCTGTTAACCAAAAGGTCGATGGTTCAATTCCATCATTACCCTTTTTTTCTAAAGTTTAAAGAATTTTACATTTGTTAAAAAAAAAAGGGCTCATAACTCAAGGGTAGAGTATACGGCTGATAATCGTAATGTTGGTAGTTCGAGTCTACCTGGGCCCAAATATTGAGCTAAAGGGGGAGTGGCTGAGTGGTCAAAGGCTCTAGTCTTGAAAACTAGCGAGAATTTCTCTTCGGGGGTTCGAATCCCTCCTCTTCCGTTTTTTCCTAATTTTTAAAATTTCGTTTAAAAAATGACATTACTAATAATTTTATTACCATTATTTGGATTTTTATCTTCAATTTTGTTGTCAAGATATATTGGTCGTACTGGAAGTGCTATTCTTACTACGAGTTTAATGTTCGTAAACATTATTCTCACATGTATACTTTTTTATAAAGTCTGTATTTTAGAAAGATTATGCTTTATAAAAATAGGAACTTGAATCTATTCTGACTTATTCCAGGTAGATTGAGGTTTTTCTTTTGATAATTTAACAGTAACTATGTTACTTGTAGTTAATATTGTTTCAGGTCTTGTGCATTTATATTCAACAGATTATATGTCACATGATCCACATTTACCACGCTTTATGGCATATTTATCTTTGTTTACTTTTTTTATGTTGTTGTTAATTACAGGAAATAATTTTGTGATTTTATTTCTTGGTTGAGAAGGTGTTGGTATTTGCTCTTATTTATTAATTAGTTTTTGATACACGCGTTTACAAGCCAATAAAGCAGCAATCAAGGCTTTAATTGTTAATCGTGTTGCGGATTTAGCTTTAACCATTGGTATGGTTGCAATTTATTTTGTTTTTCGTTCTTTAGATTTTCATGTAATTTTTCCACTTGCACCTTTTTTCGCCAATTCAACTTTCGTTTTTTGTAACTATGAATTGTCTGTTTTAAGTGTAATTTGTTCTTTATTATTTATTGGTGCCATGGGAAAATCAGCTCAAATTGGTTTACATACTTGATTACCTGATGCTATGGAAGGACCAACTCCAGTCTCCGCATTAATTCATGCTGCCACTATGGTTACAGCTGGAGTTTTTTTAATAATTAAATGCTCTCCTTTATTTGAATATGTACCAACGGTGTTATCCGTAATTGTTTTTGTTGGATCTGCTACAGCTTTTTTTTCAGCAACTGTTGGTTTAGTTCAAAATGATATTAAAAAAGTGATTGCTTATTCAACTTGTAGCCAATTAGGTTATATGATCTTTGCTTGTGGGCTTTCAAGTTACCATGTAAGTTTTTTTCATTTAGTCAATCATGCTTTTTTTAAAGCATTGTTATTTTTGAGTGCTGGTGCTATCATTCATAGTTTATCAAATGAACAAGATATGAGAAAATACGGTGCTTTAGCCTCTCTTTTACCATTTACTTCAGTAATGCTTTTGATTGGATCTTTATCTTTAATAGGTTTTCCTTTTTTAACAGGATTTTATTCAAAAGATTTAATTCTTGAAATAGCTTTTACAAAATATACGGTGGAAGGTTCTTTTGCTTATATTTTTGGTTTAATTACAGCTTTTTTTACCTCTTATTATTCTTTTCGTGTTTTTTATATGACATTTCTTGAAAAAAATAAAAGTTTTCGTACAGTGATGTCACATATTCATGAATTACCATTAAATATGGCTATTGCTTTAATGGTTTTAAGCTTGGGAAGTATTTTTTTTGGATATGTGGCCAAAGATTTTTTTGTTGGACTCGGTACTGATTTCTGAAATCATAGCATTTTTATTTTAGATCAAAATAATAATCAACTTGATGCAGAATTTTTTGGTTTACCAAACTTGTCATTATCTGAAGCACAAATTTATACAAATTCAACATATCGCTATCGATGAATTAAATTATTACCTTTCTTTTCAAGTGTTTTAGCTGTTTCTTTTGTTTTTATATTTTTTCATCCAAAATTTGATCTGAAATCTGTTTTTTTTGATATGCGTCCGAGTGCAACTCCAAGATCGTTTTCTTTTGATGTTTATCATTTCTTAAACTATAAATGATATTTTGATGCAATTTATAATGAATTAATAAACCGTCCCTTGTTAAATATGGCTTACAAAACAATTTTTAAATCGTTAGATAAAGGATTATTGGAATTATTTGGTCCATATGGATCGTCTTTTGCTTTATTTTTTGGCGCAGCAAAAATAAAAAGAATGCAATTAGGAGGAGCTTATTATTACGCATATTTAATGATAGCTTTTTTATTAATTTTCCTAATTCTTCTACAAGAATATATTTAAATGAATAATTCCCTATTAATACGAAAATGATTTCTTAAAAAATATATATTATTTTTACGTACAGTCTTAAGAAACTTAATTAAAGAAATACGTTTTGTTAATAATGATATTGAAATTAAAACCACACCAAACAATTTACGTTCTGTGCTTTATTTTTTAAAAAACCATACACTTTGTAAGTATAAACAGTTGAGTGAAATTACTTGCTCTGATCATCCAGGAAAAAAACGACGATTTGCTGTAGCCTATGTTTTATGTAGTCTACATTATAATACTTATATTACGGTTGTAGTACAAACTAATGAAGTTTTACCTATACCTTCAGTAACTCCAATTTTTTTAGGTGCTGGCTGATTAGAACGTGAAATTTGAGATTTATTTGGTATTTTTTTTGAAGACCATCCTGATTTAAGACGTATATTAACAGATTATGGTTTTAGCGGACATCCTTTAAGAAAAGATTTTCCTTTAACTGGATTTTTAGAAGTTTATTATAACGATAGTACAAAACGTATGAATTATGAACCCGTGGAACTATCTCAAGAATATCGTAGTTTTGCTTTGCAAAGTCCTTGAATCCAAAATTATCAAAAATTATCTTCAAAAAATAAATAAAATATTTTATGTTAAAAATTAATAAAAAAAACGAAATTTTACGGCTGACTTTACACAAAAGAATTTATTTAAAATTTGTTTTAAAGATCTTACCCCTATTTTTTTCTAAAATAGTAAACAAACAATTTTGTAAATACATTCAAAATTTGTACCCACAGCTTTTTGTTCAAAATAATTGCACAAAAGTTCGAAGCATTTGTATTTTAACAGGACGCAGTCATTCTGTTTATAGATCTTTTAAAGTTTCTCGTTTAAAACTCCGAGAATATGCTAGCCAAGGTTATTTTACTGGAATAGCAAAAGCTAGTTGATAACTATTTGGAAAATGTCAGGCTTATATAATAAAAAACATAAATTTTTTTTTCTAATCCTTAAAACTGCTTATCAAAAAAAACAAAAATTTTTTAATTATTCTTCCAATAATCCAAAGCTACTTCTGATTTTAAAAAAACTTCAAGAAAAATCATTCATACAAGGTTTTTGTCAAGTGAATTTTTCTGAAATTCAAATTTTTTTACGTTATGATATGAAAAGTTTACCGGCCATTAATAGTATTTTTTTATTTCCAAAATGTAAATATATTTCTATAAAAACACTGCAAGCCTTTACGAATGACTATGCTTTATCTTTTTCTTTATTAAATACGCGTTTTGGTATTTTAGATATGGATGAGTGCAAAAAAAAAAATTGTGGAGGTGAGCTGATTGTCACAATTAAATAAAAAAAAATGTCAAATCTCGGAAAAAAACCAATATATAAACCTAAAATTTTAAGTGTGGAATTGCAAAAGTTTGGAAATGCTTCGATCTGTTGAATTTCTGGGCCGAATTACACTTTTAAACAAAAATTTTTAAAAGATTTTGCTATAAAAACTACTGCACAACAACTTTATTTATTACCATCGATTGCAAAAACCGCGACCAAATTCTATAAATTAAATAGTGCTTTGGTTCAACAAAACCAAAATAAAAACTGAAGTTTATCTTCTGTGAAATTAATGCAAAATCTGATGGGAGCTTTAGTCGGCTTTAAAAATTTTTTACGTGTCAGAGGAGTTGGTTATCGGTTTCAATTGGTATCGAAAAAATTGATTATTAATGTCGGTTATAGCCACAGTCTACAAATAAAACTTCCTTTAAAGCATAAATTTATTTTAAATAAAAAATCTACATTTTTAAGAGTAAAAAGTAGTAATTTAGCAAAACTTTCAAATTTTTTAGCTTTTGTTCGAAATTTACGTCAACCTGATGTTTATAAAGGAAAAGGAATTCGTTATAGAAAAGACCCTATTCGTTTAAAAGAAGGGAAAAAAAAAAAAACAGCATAAAATGTCTACTTTAACACAAATAATTAATAAAAAAAGAAAATCTCGCAAATATAAAAACAAAAGACCTGATTTGCAACAGTGTCCTCAAAAAAAAGCAACTTGTTTGAAAGTTTTTAATATGACACCTCGAAAACCAAATTCTGCGTTACGTAAGGTTGCTTGAGTTCTTTTATCAAATTTCCATCGTGTACACGCATACATTCCTGGTATGGGTCATAATACATTACAAAAACATTCCATTGCATTAATAAGAGGAGGTCGCGTTAAAGATCTTCCTGGTATGAAATATACAATTATACGTGGAAAATTTGATTTACAACGTTTGCACTTACGTAGAAAAGCTCGGTCAAAGTATGGTGGGAAAAAAATTTATACACGTGTGGATCATCGGTATCGAAAATATAAATATTGATAAATGCTTTATCGAAAATGAAAAAGAAAACTTTATTTAAAAACAAAGCCTAATATTTTTTCTAAAACTTATTGATCAGTCAAATTTATAAATAAACTTATGCAAAGGGGTAGAAAAGCTGCAGCTGAAAAAATTGTCTTTCGTGCGTTTAATAAAATAAAAATGGAGTATCACAAAAATGCTTGAAAAATTTTATATTTAGCTTTAATAAAAAATCGTCCTCTTTTAGGTTTTGCTCCAATTAGATTAGGTCGAGAAATCAAACAAATTCCAATCCCTTTATCAGCAAGAAGACAATTAGTTATTTCTCTGAAGTGATTTATTACCGCGTTAAAATTAATTCGATATGATTCTGGAAAAGTTTCAATTGAAGATGTATTGTATGCGCAATTAAAATCTTTTATGAATAAAGAAAAAACACTTTTAACACGTCGACGTATGGATCATGTGAAAGAACTTATCGAAAATCGTGTTAATCTTCATCATCGTTGAAAATAAAATTTAACTATGTTCTCAAATATCGAAAATAGAATAATTAACTCGAAAAACCCACTCTTACAAACCATTTCAAATCATGTTTTATATTATCCAACTCCAGTTAACTTTAGTTATGCTTATAGCTTTGGTTCTCTAGTTGGAATTTTTTTTGCTATTCAAATTTTAACAGGAGTTTTTTTAGCTATGCATTATACAGCGCATACAGATTTGGCTTTTGCTTCTGTTGTACACATTATGACAGATGTGAAAAATGGATATTTAATTCGCTATATGCATGCAAATGGAGCTTCCATGGTTTTCATATGAATTTACATTCATATTGGTCGAGGTTTATATTTCCGTTCTTACATACAAAATCGTAGACATTTATGATGATCAGGTATAATTATATTTTTATTAATGATGGCTACAGCGTTTATTGGTTATGTTTTACCTTGAGGTCAAATGAGTTTTTGAGGTGCAACTGTAATTACTAGCCTAGTAACTGCTGTTCCTTTTGTTGGTGAAAGTATTGCTTATTGAGTTTGAGGAGGTTTTTCAGTTAGTAACGCGACTTTAACTCGCTTTTTTAGCATACATTATTTATTACCTTTTTTGATTACAGGAATTATTTTTGTTCATTTAATATTATTACACACCGTGACTTCAACAAATCCAGCTCAAGTCGCTTCACCAGATAAACTACCATTCCATCCTTATTTTACTTTTAAAGATATTTTTGCTTTAACTGTAGCTATGTTGTTTTTTTTAGTATTAATTCATTTTTATCCTAATGTTTTAGGACATTCTGATAATTTTATACCTGCTAATCCTTTAGTGACTCCTCCACATATAGTTCCTGAATGATATTTTACTCCTTTTTATGCAATTTTAAGGGCATGTCCTAATAAACTTGGTGGTGTTGTTTTTATGTTAGCTGCGATTTTAATTTTAATGTTACTTCCTTTCTATAAAATGCCTCAAAATACAATTGTACCACCTTTATCAGATTTACATAAAGTATTTTTTTGATTATTTATTGGTGTTTTTTTTATGTTACTTTTTTTAGGAGGAAAACCTGCAACAGCTCCTTATGTTGTTTCAAGCCAAATTTTTACTTTCTTATATTTCTTTTATTTTTTAGTTATTATACCTATAATTCCTGAATTAGAATTTTATCTTTTAGATTACGAAGTCGCTACAGAGTAGTTTAAAATTTTTAGTTGCTTAAAACTAAAAATTATTAAATTGTCTTTGTATTTTTAATATAGGTTTGAATATAAATTCTTGCTTGAATGATTAATTGTGTTTTTTTGAGTTTTCACTTTTTTACAAAAACTTGATATGAATGTATAAAAAATATGCTTTTGGAAACTTTTAAAAAAACGATGCCACAAATTGACAAAGTAACTTTTTTAACTACAGTTTATTGAACTTTTATTTTTTATTTTTTTTTATATCTTGATCTAAGTGTAACCTACTTGTATAAATTTTTCACTAATTTAAAATTTAAAACTCAACGTATGAGTTGAGTTTATAGAAATCTTCAAGTGAATGCTTTAAAAGCTCGTTTATTATCTTCTGGAGCTTGATTTTAAAGTGTGGAGTTTTTTATAAATTTGGAAAGAATTAACTTTTAATAAAAATAAAAATTTTGTTGTCTGATGGAAATAAATTTAAATTTATTTCTTTAAATTGATGAGTTTGATCCTGGCTCTGAATGAACGTTAGAATTCTGCTTAACACATGCGAGTTGGACGGTAATTAAGAGATTGATTACAGTAGCGACCGGGTGAGTAATACATTTGAAACCTAACTAACAATTCGGAATATGCTAACTGAGAAGTTTGAAAAATACCGAATAACTAAATTTCAAAATTGGAATTTAGAAAAGATACGTCGTTGTTATGAAGGGCGAATGTCGAATTAAGTTGTTGGTGGGGTAAAGGCTTACCAAGCTAATGATTCGTAGCTGGTTTGGGAGAACGGACAGCCACATCGGAACTGAAACAAGGTTCGATCTCCTACGGGGGGCAGCAGTGAGGAATCTTGGGCAATGGACGAAAGTTTGACCCAGCGAGAATTTGTGCGTGAAGAAGGCATTTAGCTGTAAAGCGCTTTCGGGTGGGAAGATAATGACTGTACCACAAACTAGAAAGAAGTACTGGCCAAGTCTGTGCCAGCAGCCGCGGTAAGACAGACAGTGCGAACGTTATTCAGCTTTATTGGGCGTAAAGGGTACGTAGGCGGCTTAAAAAACTAAATTAAAAAGGCTAGAATTATAACTTTAGCATTCGATTTACTTATTATTAAGCTTGAGTTAAAATTATGTAAGAGGAATTTCTTGTGTTAACAGTAAAATGTCGCCATATAGGAAGGAACACCAACCGCGAAAGCATCTTTCAAATTTTAACTAACGCTGAGGTACGGAAGCGTAGGGAGCAAACAGGGTTAGGTATCCTGGTAGTCTACGCCGTAAACAATGATTGTTAAGGAAATCTAAAATTAGATTTTTTAATAGCTAACGCGTTAAACAATCCGCCTGGGAAGTACGATCGCAAGGTTGAAACTCAAAGGAATTGACGGGAGTTCTTACAAGCGGTGGAGCATGTGATTTAATCTGATAATCCTCGTTTAATCTTACCGATTCGTGAATTTTATTATTAGTTTGGAAAGTTGAAGAGTTTACTCTATGTTTTCCATTAATTTATGATAAAACAAGTGTTGCATGGCTGTCGTAAGGTCGTGTTGTGAAATGGATGGTTAATTCCTATGAACGAACGCAACCCCTAGTGCATTTAATTATTTATTTGATCCAAATCTAAAAATTGAACTTTTTTCGGCAAATAAAATTAAAATTACAGTTGAGGAAGAAAGTCTCAGAGGAAGGTAGGGATTACGGCAAGTCGTCATGGCCTTTGTGAATCGGGCTATACATGTGCTACAATGAGAATTTCAAAAAGAAGCAAAGAATTTCTGAGCTAATCTTCAAACATTCTCAAAACGGATTGTTTTCTGCAACTTGAAAATATGAAGGAGGAATCGCCAGTAATCGCAAATCAGAAAAGTTGCGGTGAATTTGTACTTGAGCTCTGTACAAACCGCCCGTCACGGTCTGAGAGGTAGTTTGCTTCAAGTGGGAAAAGTGATTACTTTTGCTTTTCAGTTTAGTAATTAACAGCTCACGTCGGTGATCTACTGATTGGGACGAAGTCGTAACAAGGTAACTGTACGGGAACGTGCAGTTGGATAAAAAAATTCTTATAAAATATTTTTCATACAATTTTACGGCTAAATTTCGATTTAGAAACCGCTTTTTTTACTTTAATAAAAATATTTTTCTTAGAGACGAGTATTAACGTTGGAATGCCGCAATTACTGTATTAATAGCTTTTCATAGCATTAAAACGCAAAAATAAATATCAAAAAATGGCTCCGAAAATTATAAAAAATAACAAAGACGAAAAAAATATTACATCTGTAAATAAAACTAATATTTTTAAAACAAAGAAAAAGAAATCTACGACTTGACAAGAAATTGGTCATGTTGTTTCAGTTGGTGACGGAGTTGCCAAAATTATTGGGTTAACTAATCTACAATCTGGTGAATTCGTAACTTTTGTTACAGAAAAAAAAGATCAAAGTGTTACTGGTATTGCTTTAAATCTTGAAAACAAATACGTTTCTGTTGCCATTTTTGGTAACGAACGTTTAGTTAGCCAAGGAACTCAAGTCAAACGCGGATTACGTTTAGTAAGTGTTCCAACTGGTGAAATTCTATTGGGTCGTGTTATTGATGCTTTAGGAAATGTTGTCGATGGTCGCGGTGCATTAAATATTTCACAAAAAAATTATTCTGCAATTGAAGTCAAAGCTCCTGGTATTATTAGTCGACAAACAGTTAACCAACCTGTGCAAACAGGGTTAACAGCTATTGATACAATGATTCCTATCGGTCGTGGACAACGCGAATTAATTATTGGTGATCGTCAAACAGGAAAAACTGCTATTGCCGTAGATGCCATTATTAATCAAAAAAGTTTTCATAAAACAAATGATTCTGCAAATCGTATTTATTGTATTTATGTTGCGATTGGTCAAAAACGTTCAACTGTTATTCAAATTGTGGAACGTTTAAGAAAAGAAGGTGCTCTTGATTTTACTACGATTGTTGCAGCTACAGCTTCTGACGCTGCTGCATTACAGTATCTTTCTCCATATTCTGGAGCTACAGTCGGAGAATATTTTCGTGATAATGGAAAACATGCATTAATTATTTATGATGATTTAAGTAAACAAGCAGTTGCATATCGTCAAATGTCATTGTTAGTTCGTCGTCCACCAGGTCGTGAAGCATATCCAGGAGACGTTTTTTATTTACATTCTCGTTTATTAGAAAGAGCTTCAAAACTAAATGATTCTTTAGGAGGTGGTTCATTAACGGCTTTACCTGTTATCGAAACTCAAGAAGGTGATGTTTCTGCTTATATTCCAACAAATGTAATTTCAATTACTGATGGTCAAATTTTTTTAGAAAAAAATATATTTAATCGTGGAATTTTACCTGCAATTAATGTTGGATTATCTGTTAGTCGTATTGGATCTGCTGCTCAAGTACGTTCTATGAAAGAAGTCGCAGGTTCTTTAAAATTACAGTTAGCTCAATTTCGTGAAGTTGAAGCTTTTGTTTCTTTTGCTTCTGATTTAGATGCTACAACTCTACAAACTTTAGCTCGTGGAGTACGTTTAGTCGAATTATTAAAACAAAAAAGGTTTTCTCCTTTATCTGTTCAACAACAAATTGTCATTATTTTCGCTGGATTACAAGGTTATTTGGATGAAATTCCATTAGACAAAATACCTGCTGTTAAACAAAGATTAATTTCATTATCTGCAGAAGGTTCAAAACATATTAGCTTTGATGTTAAACAAAAAGCTCCTATTAATGATTTAAGGAACTTTGTTTTACAAAATATTTAAGTAAAAAAATACTATGATTTTACAAGCTGCTAAATTTATTGGTGCTGGATTAGCTACAATCGCCCTTGCTGGGTCAGGTGTAGGTATTGGAATTGTTTTCGCTGCTTTAATTAACTCAATCGCTCGTAATCCATCTTTAGGAAAACAACTTTTCATTTATGCAATTTTAGGTTTTGCTTTAACAGAAGCTATTGCCTTATTTGGATTAATGATGGCTTTCTTAATTTTATTCGGGTTCTAATTATTTTTTGTGAATTGCGGGATAGTGTAATGGATAGCACATAGGGCTCATGACCCTGCAGTGTAGGTTCGAATCCTGCTCCCGCTACCACAAAAATAAAAAAATACTTTATCTTGTGATTAATAAAAAAAAAAATGAAAGAAATTTTAAAAAAAATAAAAAATAAAAAATTAATTTTAAAAAATTTTCAAGAAACAAATCTTATTTTACTTTTCCCATTGTTTTTAAACACATCTTCTCAAAAAAGCTGGGAATTGCTAACTGCATATTTTCAAATTTGACCTTTTTTTCAATGAGCGAGCTCGCTAATAACATTAATAGCAATTTATTGATTAAGTGGTTATTTTTATAACAAATTTTTATCCCAAAAAGGTGGCTGAATGGATACAAAAACAAGAATACTTATGATAGGCGTCGATTTAATACTTAATTTTGGCTTAGGTATATATTATATGAATCATAGAGACACCTTTATAGGTACACTTATGATACAATGTCCAGTATTTTTATCCCCCTTTTTTTGATTTTTAGAATTAGTATGTTTTTATATTTACTATCGTTATAATTTTTCCTCAAAGAAATAAAACATATGTTACAGGTAATAAAGAAAAAACATAAAAAAAGTATTAACAGTTATAATTTAAATTTTGGTCCGCAACATCCATCTGCACATGGAGTTCTTAGATTAATTTTAGAGTTGAAGGGCGAAGTAATTTTAGTAGCTATGCCTCACATTGGCTTACTTCATAGAGGTACTGAAAAATTAATTGAATATAAAACATATGTCCAGGCACTTCCTTATTTTGATCGTTTAGATTATGTTTCAATGATGGCAAATGAGCATGCTTATTCTTTAGCTGTCGAAAAAGCGTTAGATTGTGTTATACCATTAAGAGCGCAATATATTCGAGTTTTGTTTGATGAAATTACACGTATTTTAAATCATTTAATGGCTATTACGACACACGCCATGGATGTCGGTGCATTAACTCCTTTTTTATGAGCTTTTGAAGAACGTGAAAAACTAATGGAATTTTACGAACGTGTTTCAGGTGCTCGTATGCATGCTGCTTATATTAGGCCAGGAGGTGTTGCTTTAGATTTACCAAAAGGTTTATTAGGAGATATTTTTTTATTTACCAAACAATTTTCAGATCGAATTGATGAAATTGAAGAATTATTAACTCCAAATCGAATTTGAAAAGAACGTCTAAAAAATGTCGGTGTTGTGACAAAAAAACAAGCTGAACATTGAGGTTTTAGTGGAGTAATGGTTCGCGGTTCAGGAATTAATCATGATTTAAGAAAAAATCAACCTTATGAAATTTATGAAAATTTAGATTTTAAAGTGGTTTTAGGTAAAAATGGAGATAGTTATGATCGCTATTTAGTACGTATTGAAGAAATGCGTCAAAGTTTATCTATAATACATCAAGTAATTAATAAAATTCCTGGTGGGCCTGTAAAAACAGATAATCAAAAAATTATAGGTTCTTCAAGAGCTATTATGAAAACTTCAATGGAATCTATAATTCATCATTTTAAATTATTTACAGAAGGTTTTGTTGTCAAAGCTAATGAAATATACACTTCAATCGAAGCGCCAAAAGGTGAATTTGGTGTTTATTTAATTTCAGATAATACAAGTAAACCATATCGTTGTAAAATTAAAGCTCCAGGATTTTTACATCTTCAAGGATTAAATATGATGTCACAAAACCATTTGTTGGCAGATATTGTAGCATTAATTGGAACGCAAGATATTGTTTTTGGAGAAGTTGATAGATAATTTCATTATTTTTACAGAAATACCAAAATTTAAATATGCTTGTTCCTCGAAATAATATTTCAGAAAAAAAAAAAACTTTTATTTTTATTTTTATACATAGAATTACATCAAAAAATATGCAAGATCTAATTTTTTTTTTACAAAAAAATGATTTCCATCTTAAAAGAATTACTAAGAAAAATAATAAACAATTTTTAACTCCAACTTTTGTTAACTCCAATTTTATTTTAGAGAGTCAACAAAATGTTCGTAGCCAGCAATTAAAAAGTCTTATTGCCTTTTTGAATCAATACGCACAAATTAACGGTATTTTTCTTGACAATCAAATTTTAAATGTTGAAAGGAGTGCTCAGTTAGAAAATCAATCTTTATTTCTTTTGTGAAAACAAATAAATAATTTTATGCTTTAAAAAAAAAAACATACAATGTCTCAAACAATAAATGATTTTTTAAAAAATAAAGAAAAACACCGATTTCATTTAGTTGACAATAGTCAGCTACCGTTAATAACATCATCCGCCGCTATGTTGCTTGTAATGAGCTTTGTTTTTTATTTTCACCCTTCAGATGCATTTTCTTTACATGGTCTTGATAATATGGTTTTTCATGTAGCTTGAATTACATTTTCAACAGTGTTATTTGCATGATTTATTATTGTTGTCAAAGAATCAGGACAAGGCCATCATACTTGAGTTGTACGTAATGGATTAAGATTTGGAATGGTCTTATTCATCGTTTCTGAAGTGATGTTTTTTTTCGCATTTTTTTGAGCTTTTTTTCATGTAAGTTTATCGCCATCGATTTCAGTAGGTAGCGTTTGACCTCCAAAAAGTATTCAAGCTCTCGATGTATGAGGATTACCTTTAGTTAATACAATTTTATTGTTATCTTCAGGAGTTGCAATTACTTTTGCTCATCGTGCTATTTTAAAATATGTGAATTTTACTTGATCTGATCTTTTTGCAAAACATTTATTAGTTACAGTTATTTTAGGTACAACTTTTTTGTTTTGTCAATGAATTGAATATAAATATGGAATTACTTTCCGATGAAAAGAGAATGTTTATGGAACAACTTTTTTTGTCACAACAGGATTTCATGGGTTACATGTGACAATTGGAACTATTTTTTTATTATTTTGTTTAGTTCGCGCAGGATTGACTTCATTACGTTTAAGTTCTTCTGCTCAAAATAGCTGATTGTTATCGCTTACCAATTCTGCTATTTGAGCTCAAATCACAAAATTTTTTGGTACAAAATCTGTTATAGGAAAAACAAGTTTATTGAAAGAAATTGATTCTTTTCAAGATTACCTAGGAAAATTTTCTTTTAGAAAAAATCAACATTTAGGTTTTGAAGCTGCAGCCTGATATTGACATTTTGTCGATGTTGTTTGAATTTTTCTATTTATTACCGTATATTGATGAGGTAGTTAAGAAAAAGGTTCCGCAAATAAAAAAAGACGATGCCACCACTACTAATATTGATTTTATACTTAAGTTTTTCTATAGCAATTGTTCTTTTAATTCCGCGGAACGACCATCAAGGTATAAGGTTATTTTCTTTAGGAAGCACTTTGATTTTTTTCGCAATGTCTATCGATCTGTTATATTGATTTGATACATTGAAAGAAGGTTACCTATTTGAATGCATCATACCATTAATGCCTGAATATGATTTAAATTTAACTTTTGGAGTTGATGGTATTTCTTTATGTTTTTTATTACTAACAGCCTTTATTATGCCAATTTGCATTTTTGCTTCAAAAAGTATCACAACAAATTATAAACAATTTATAATTTATTTATTGTTAATTGAGTTATTTTTAACATTAACTTTTTTAACAAACAATTTATTTTTTTTTTATGTTTTTTTTGAAGCAGTTTTAATACCTATGTTTTTAATAATTGGAGTTTGAGGTTCGCGAGAACGTAAAATTAATGCAGCTTACTATTTTTTCTTATATACATTATTTGGGTCTTTTTTTTTACTTTTTGGAATATTATATTTGTATCAGTTAACAGAAACTTTTGAATATTCAGATCTTTTGTATATGATTTTACCTGAAGAACAGCAAAAACTTTTGTTTTTGTTTTTTTTCATTCCTTTTGCAATTAAAGTACCAATGTTTCCATTTCATATTTGATTACCTGAAGCTCATGTGGAAGCTCCTACCATTGGATCTGTAATTTTAGCCAGTTTACTACTAAAATTAGGTGGTTATGGTTTTTTAAGATTTACTATTCCTTTATTTCCAGCAGGTTGTATTTATTATAGCTATCTTGTATACGTTTTAGCTATTGTTAGTATTATATACGCTTCGCTTTCCACAATCCGACAAAGTGATTTAAAAAGAATTATAGCTTATTCTTCTGTTGCACACATGAATTTAGTCGTTTTGGGATTATTTTCTTTTTCTCATCAAGGAATTGATGGTGCTATTTATTTAATGATTAGTCATGGACTTGTTTCTTCTGCGCTATTTTTTTGTATTGGTGTAGTTTATGATAGGTATCATACTCGTTTAGTACGTCATTTTAGTGGATTGGTGCAGCTTATGCCTTTGTTTTGTACGTTTTTTTTTCTGTTTACTTGCGCAAATATGAGCTTTCCCGGAACTGCAAATTTTGTCGGTGAATTTTTAATATTTTCTGGATTTTTTATTAAAAATGATTATTTAGTGGTTTTAGCTGCCACAAGTATTGTTTTAAGTGCAGTGTATTCCATTTGAATTTATAATCGAATTGCTTATGGAACCTTAAAAATTGAAAGTGAAAATGTTTCTAACTATATCGATTTAAATCGAGAAGAACTTTATGTTCTGATTTTTTTAACAATCGGAATGCTAGTTCTTGGAGTACATTCTGGATTTGTTACGAGTTTAACAAATCTGCCTATCAATACGATTTTAGAGGTTATACCACCAAAAACTTAAATTTTTAAATTTTTAAAAGTTTTGTTTTTTAGGAAAGTCTGAATTTTATAATAGTTTTTTTTAAACTATTTAAGATTATTTACTAAAATAATTTTATTAAATAATTTCTAACAAAAGTCAGCTTATAATTTACAATCATATAGACAAAAATTTGTAAACTAAAATTTCTTTGAATTAATTTTATCTCGAGCTTGTAATTCAATGGTAGAATAAACCGCTCATAATGGTTAAGTTGCAGGTTCGAGTCCTGTCAGGCTCATTCGGATAAAACTAAAATTTATTTTCATGTTTAATCATAATGTCAAATTCTAATTTTTTTGTGAACTTAAATCAATTTTTTAATCATCCCTTAGATCAATTTGAACTACTAGCTTTATTTTTTTACTGATCGGGTATAAATATGCCTGTTGGTGCATCTGTTATAACAAATTTAACAATCATTCTTCTTTTAAATGTCTTTCTTATACGTTTAATGTTTTCAACTATTTTTGACAGAGGTAATTTTAATGTTTGAGAATTTTTAATGCGTGAAATTTATGATTTAGTCAAAAGTATTGTTAAAAGTAATACTTCATTAAAAAGGAATCAGTATTTTTCAATT
>JAABUO010004212.1_pt1 | contig 16959 bp, 19 predicted proteins | sample 5559291 | NCBI WGS metagenome assembly JAABUO01 (sample SAMN10711878, study PRJNA513372) | rock metagenome | isolation source: Antarctica rocks | place: Antarctica: Victoria Land, Finger Mt sud | reverse complement strand
GCGCCGGCGAGTGCCGCCAGTCCTTCCAGGCCAGCGGCAATGTTCGCCTTGTCTTGCAGTTGCCGCGCCAGCGCCACGGACTCTACGAGTAGCGCATGGGCGCGCCCGTGGTTCGCCTGTAGCAGGCGGATGTACCCCAGCGCGCCGACCGCATTCATGCGCCAGAAGGTGTGCCCCAACTCATCGAACATGCCGTGCGCTTCCTCAATGAGCGTGAAAGCCTCCGCGTAGAAGCCGGCCTCACTCTTGGCGAGACCAAAGTTGTAGAGCGCCTGGGCCAGGTCGAAGGGACTGTCCTGGGCGCGGGCAATGGATAGACTCTCCTCCAGATAGCGCGCGGCCTCGACATGGGCGCCACGCTGCACGGCCGTCATCCCCAGGATGGTCAGGGCCCGTCCCGTCCGGAGCGGATCACCATGCGCGCGGGTCAATGGGAGTAGCTCCTCCATCAAGGTTATCGTATGGACCTGATCTCCCTGGATCATCGTCAAGGCGCCCGCCGCCTGCAAGGCCGTCATGCGCACCCCGATGCCGACCCTCTCCGTCCGTGCCAAGCCAGCCTCGAGCCAGCGCCGCCCTTCCTTGAAGTGGCAGCGCGCATGCCAGAATCCCAAGAGCGTCCCCGCCAGATGCAGCTCTTGCTCCACCTCACCACAGTCGAGCAGCCATCCGAGAGCAGCGCGCAGGTTGTCGAACTCCCATTCCAGCCGCGCCAGCCAGGCTACCTGCCGCGGGCCGGCCAACCACGGCTGTGCCTCCTCCGCTAGCCCCAGATAGTACCGCGCATGCGCCCGTTGCACAGCCTCGCCCTCGCCCCGCGCCTCCCGTCGCTCCGCGGCGTACTCCTGGATCGTCTCCAGCATCCCAAAGCGCCCCTCGTCATCCATCTCAGTCTGCTGCAGCAGACTGAGGCCGACCAGCGCCTCCACCCCCGCCGGCACGTCCAGTGTCCCCTGCGGGTTACAGATCGCCTCGATCGCCTCCAGCGTGCCCCCGCCCATGAACACACTTAGCCGTGCGAATAACGCTTGCTCGTCGGCCTGCAGGAGGCTGTAGCTCCAGTCTATGGTCGCCCGCAGCGTGCGCTGGCGCTCCGGCAGGTCGCGCGCCCCGCCTACGAGCAGCTCCAGGCGGTGATGCGCGAGGCGGCGCAGCAACGCGGGCGGGGGGAACAGCTTGACTCGCGCCGCCGCCAACTCGATGGCCAGGGGCAACCCGTCCAGGCGAGCACAGATCTCCGCCACCGCCGCGCCGTTCGACACGCTCACGGCGAAGTCGGTCTTGACCTCCCGCGCACGGGCGACAAAGAGCGCCACCGCGGCGACCCCCGCCAGGGAAGTAGGGTCAGGTAGGCGCGCCAGATCGGGAACAGCCAGCGGCGGTACGGCCACCTCGTGCTCCCCGCGTACATGCAGGGGCGCCCGACTCGTCGCCAGCACCGTGAGGTACGGGCAGCTCGCCAGCAGGTCGGCCACTACCGGCGCCGCCACGACGACTTGCTCGTAGTTGTCCAGCAGCAGGAGCGCCCGCTTGGAGGCCAGAAACGCCGGCACACGCATGCGCAGGGATTGGCCGCCCGCCTCAATCACGCCGAGCGCCTGAGCGATCGTCGGCAGCACCAGGTCGGGGTCGCGCAGGGGCGCCAGGTTGACGAAGACGACCCCGTCGGGGAACGCCGACCTCAGCGTGGCGGCGGCCTGCAGGGCCAGGTGGGTTTTGCCGACGCCCCCCGTCCCGGTCAACGTGAGCAGGCGCACCTCCTCTCGCCGCAGCAGACGCGCGACCATCGCCTCCTCGCGCTCACGTCCGATCAACGGCGTGAGGGGCACAGGCAGGGTGGTGGGTGGCCCTGCGCGTGGCTCCAGGACAGCCACGCCGGGCGCCGAGCCGCCCGTGTCCGGTCGCGCCGCCGCGATCAACCCTGTCCGCGCCGCCGCGTCCAGATGGAGCGCCGCGGCCAGCAGGCGGACCGTTTCCAGGCGCGGGGCACGCCGGTCCCCGCGCTCCAACTGGCCGATCGCCTGCACGCTCAGGCGCGCGCGTTCCGCTAGCGCCTGCTGCGACAGGGCCGCCGCCTGCCGGTGGCGGCGCAGCAGTTGTCCGAATGGTGTAGGGTCTGTTTCCGCGCTCATATAGGGGTCCGGACGCCTCGGTCGGTGTGTCATGGCGGCGGAGTACGGCCGTTCTCCGTGGGCATGATACCACAAGTTTGGCGCGGACGCCGGAGTCGCATGTCCCGGATGAGTAGGCATTGCGTAGGCGCTGAGTAGGCGGCGCACCTCGCGCCCCGACACGATCTGGGTCAGAATGGAGACAGAGACCGGTTCCCACCTGGAGGCGCCGATCAGGGATGGTTACCACAAGGAGCACGATGATGTTTGACTACGCGTTGTACGAAGCGCAAGCGCGCTATGAACCGGTCGCCAGGAAAGGATAACAACCCATGATGCGCAACAGATTGCCCCGCCTCGTCGCCGCACTTCTGGTAGGCGCGAGCGGTGTCGCCCTGGCTTACGCGGCCCCGCTACGGACCAGCTTGCCCACCGCCGCCCGCGCCTACGACGTCACCGCCGGCTACGGCGACGATGACTATGCCGCCAACGTCTTCAACCCGCAGGTCATCCAGGTCTACGCCGGCGACACAGTGCGCTGGCATATCGGTGGCTTGCTCGAGCCCCACGACGTCGCCTTCGGCCCCAAGGCCGCCCTCGACGCCCTTGCCGCCACCCTCCAGATCGTCGTGCCCGCCAAGGCCGGCCCGCCCACGGTCGAAATCAACCCACGGCTCGTCGCCCCTAGTGTGGGCGCGACCTACGACGGGACGGGCGTCGCCCACTCCGGCTTCATGTCCAAGAGCAGCCCCGACAACACCTGGAGCCTAACCTTCACCAGACCGGGCACGTATACGTACTACTGTCTGGTCCACTACGACCCCACGCACCCCGGCCAAAGTATGTCTGGTGTCGTCAAGGTGCTGCCGCCCCCGACAGCGGCGCACGTCTACCGCGTGCAGAGCGGCTACGACGACGGCACGCCGCGGTTCGCCGCCGACGCCTTCGTGCCAGAGGACTTGACGGTCCACGTCGGCGACACCGTGGTCTGGTCACCTGGCTTCCACACCGTCAGCTTCGGTCCGCCGGCCCTCCTTGCTGAGCTGCGCCGTGGCTTCATCACGCCGGCCCCGCGGGCGTCCGGCCCGCCCACGCTCGCGCTCAACCCGCGGGTTATCTATCCGTCGGGCGGCCACACCTACGGCGGGATGGGCTTCGTCAATTCGGGGCTGCTGCTCGCGCCCAAGCCACACCCCTTCGCGCTGACCTTCACCGCGCCCGGCGTCTACCACTACGCCTGCCTCATCCATCCCGGCATGGACGGCATCATCACGGTGCTCCCGGCCAGCCAGTAGGCGCGGCGGCGTTCAGTCCTATCTCCGCCGCGTCAATCATGGCGGTCCGCCGCGATTGACGCGGCGGGGGTAGCAGCGTGTCGTTCCTACGAACAAGAGGAGATCCGGCGATGTCCGTCATCACGCACAACTCATCCGATCATCCCGTCCCCCTGTGGGCGGACCGGCGTGCCGCGCTAGGGGTAGCTGCCCTCCTGGCCGGCTTCCTGGTTACGGGACAAGGGCGTCAGGTCGCAGCGCAAGAGCATCAGCGGGGACGCCCTCATCACCTGAAATCGCCCGTCGTGGTCGTCCGTGGCCATAACCAAGCGGTGACCGCGGTCTTAGCCACAGCGGTAGACCTGCAAGGCACGTTGTATCCAGCCCTCCCCGGCGTGAACAGGCTGTCCCTCCGGGTGATCGGCGCCAGGTCCATGGGCATGGGAACAGCGGGCGTGCTCACGCTGCGCGTGCTCATGCCGGGCATGACCATGCGTCCGATCGACGTGGCGCTGCATGAGCAGGCCCGCCAGTACCGGGGTGCGGTCGTCCTCCCCATGTTTGGGTCGTACATCGCCCATGTGCTGCTGGTGACGCCGCGCCAGCGCTGGCACGGCCTGCTGCGCCTCGATGTCCCGCTCGACCTCCCTCACTAGCCGGACCAGCCATGCGCGCGGGCGCGGAGCGGGATGCGGCGACACGCGACGCCGACGGCCTCTGCGCGTCCTGTGCGTTGCCGTCACAGAACGCGCGGGTGCGACGCGTGCTATCAGGCCCTGTGAGCGGACGGCCACTATGGTAGGCCCAAATAGGGGGTGTTTAGAGGTAGAGACTTCTCCTTTTCGGTCTCGGTGAGCCCGTGCCCACGGGCGGCGTTGACGCCGAGCTCTGTGTCGCCGCGCTGGCTTTGCCTGCCGAAGAGAAGTTGACGACGCCTGCTGCGTTGCGTCTGATGTGCTCGGAGGCGTTTGGTTACGACGTCATATATCGCCATCACCACGCCCAGGACGGCGCGTCAGGAGAGCATCGGGATTGAACGGGTCAAACCCCGGCGGCGATCACGTTGGACGCCGGACGAGAGGAATCCTCGCTCGCCCATCGGCGTTCCTGGGTACCGCGCCTCATGCAGGGCGCTGTGTCACTCTAGCGTCGGACTATGGTCGGCGCAGGGATCGGTCATGTCCTGCTGGTGGTCGGTGAAGCGCCGCAGCAGGCACGCCAGGTCCATCAACTCCCGGTCGTTGTACAGCGAGAGGAAGCGCCGGCGCACGTCGCCGTGGTGCGCGACCGCCGCCGCGTGCAGGTGCGCCAGCCCGCGGTCGGTGAGGACCGCGTAGGCGCCGCGCCGGTCTTCGGTCGCGCCCGCCTTCGCCACCAAGCCTACACGCGCCAGCCGATCGACGAGGCGACTCATGCCGCTCAGTGTCAGTAGGCTCGCCGCACACAGGTCGGACAGGCGCAGGCGGCGGTCGGGCGCCCAGGACAGGCGCAGCAGCACCTCGAACTCAGCGTGCGAGAGGCCGGAGGCGCGCCGGAGGTCGGCGTCGAGCTGCCGCATCAGCGTCCCCTGCATGAGCAGGAAGCTCGACCAGGCGGCCTGCTCCGCCGCCGAGAGCGTGCCGTCCATCCTCGGGGCCTCCCCACACGCCGCGCGCGCCTCGCCCATCCGCGCCTCCTCGCCCATCACTGCCTCCTCGCCCATCCGCGCCTCGCCCATCCGCGCCTCCTCGCCCATCACTGCCTCCTCGCCCATCACTGCCTCCATCATACCAGCCCCTTGACAATGGTTGCACGCGCAAGTACACTGCCTAGTAGTTACGTGCGCAAGTAACTATTTATCGCTTCAGCCAGTGATGGCGCCTACCCTCGACTCGAAGGATGTCGGTCATGTTCAGTGCCGTCGGAGCCCTGTTGATCCGCATGGCTCGCTTACCGCGCGTTTTCACGACGCGCCCGCATCTCTTCACGCTGCTGACGCTGTGCTCGTTGCTGCTACCACTGGGCGCCACAGATGAGCCCCAGGCCATCACGCACGCGCTCCTCGCCTGGCGCGCGTCGTTCTAGCTCCCTTGGCGTCCATATGGATCGCCACAACCCAATGCGACGGAGAATAGCCATGTCTGAACGAAGGATATTTGTATCTGAACGGTTCGCCGGGAAGGTCGCCATCGTGACCGGCGCGTCGTGGCACGGGATCGGCCGCGCGACCGCCTACCGCCTGGCCGCCGAGGGCGCCGCGGTCGTGCTCAACGCGCGCGACGAGGCCCGCCTCGAGGCCACGGTGCGGGACCTGCGCGACGCCGGCCTGCGGGTAGCCGGCGTCGCGGGCGATGTGACCGTGGCCGGTACCGCCGAACGGCTGGCCGCCGCGGCCGTCGAGCGCTTCGGTCGCGTCGACCTGCTGGTCAGCAACGTGGGGCTCAACGGCGCGCCCACCCGCGCCCACCTGGTCGATCGTGAGAGCTTCGGCGCCGCGCTGCTCGGCAACGCCTGGGTCGCGGTGGACATGGTCGCCGCAGCCATGAAGGCCGGCCTCGCCGACGGCGGCGGGGCGGTCGTCACTATCTCCAGCGCCGTCGTCCGCAAGCTCTTGCCGCCCGTCACCGCGTACGCCGCAGGCAAGGCCGCGCTGGAGTCGGTCACTCGTAGCCTCGCGCCCGACCTGGGTCCCGATGGCGTGCGGGTCAACGCCGTCGCCCCCGGTCAGACCAAGAGCGAGAGCATGCGCCCATACTGGCAGACCAACGAGGCGGCGCTCTCGGCCGCGCTCCCGCTGCGGCGTCTCGCTGAGCCCGAGGAGATCGCTGCAGCGGTCGCCTTCCTGCTCTCCGACGACGCGTCCTACATCACCGGCCAGGTCATCGACGTCGACGGCGGCTTCGTTATCGCGAACGTCCCCGCCGGCATCGAGACCCCCTAGCGCTTAGCGGCGGATCGCGCGATGCCTTTGACACCAGCAGTATGCGGCGCCGCATTCCGCGCGCCGCGGGAGGTAGACGTATGAGGACGCTCGCCATCATCGGCGCGGGTGGCCACCTTGGGGGCTCAATCGCCCGCGCGGCGCTCGCGCGCGGCGCGGACCCAGCGGCGTTGACGCTCGGGTCGCGGTCGCCGGCGCGACTTGGGGAATACACCGCCCGCGGCGCGCGCGTCGTGCGCGCCGACTACGACGACCCGGACAGTCTGCGCTCCGCCCTGGCCGGCGTCGACCGGGCGCTGCTCATCCCCAGCGGAGCGCCCCCCGCGTCGCGCGTCGCGCAACTGGACAGCGCGCTCGACGCCGCCCGCGCGGCCGGCGTCGGCCACGTATTGACGACCACGCTGATCGGCACGGCGGTCGAGAATCCGTTCACCGTCATGCCCTATCTCGTCTACGCCGAGTCGGCGCTCCGTACCAGCGGGTTGCGCTGGACCATCCTGCGCGACGCCATGTACGCCGACCCGCTCGGCGACTGGCTGCCCGACATCGTCGCCATGGGGCGTATCCCCTACCCGACTGGGGCCGGTCGCGCCGCCTACGCGGTCAAAGACGACCTCGCCGCCGCAGTGGCCGGGGCGCTGGTCGGCGAGGGCTACGAAGACCGCGTCTACCACCTGACCGGCCCGCGGGCGCTCAGCACTGCGGACCTGCACGACATCGTGGCGCGGGTCACCGGCGCGGAGGTGGTGTACCGCCCGGCGGACGACGCCGATTACCTCGCCGCGAGCCCCGGCACGCCGGCCGCGTTCGTCACGCTGTACCACGCGGTGCGGGAGGGCTTCGCCGATGTCGTGACCGACCACATCGCCGTGCTCAGCGGCCGGCAGCCGGAGTCGCTGGAGGAGTACCTGCAACGACGCTGGGCGGCGCGGGCAGGAGAGGGAGACAGATGATAAGTGGCCGAGTCCACGAGAGCGGATAGGAGCGCCGACGGCCCGGCTACAACCAAGGGTGGGTCCGCGATGCCCTATCGACGGACCACCCGTGCCCCTGATTGGGTTGTGGACATGGCTTCGTCGGCGAGGGTGGCGCGCAAGGATGCAAGCACGACATCCGTCCTGGACATGCCGGTCCGGTGCGCGATCTCGTCTAGTTGGCGCATTTCCCTCTGCGTAAGGCGCAGACGGACCAGTGCCACGATGCCCAGGGGATGCTTCACCTCAAACTGATCGGTGACATCCTCGCCTAGATCGAGATCCTCGGACTCGATATCTTCCTCAAAGTCAGCATCCCTGTTGTTCATATTAACGTTCCTAATGAATGGCTATCGCTTGTTATTATCATAGATCGTCCGCTCTCCAGTCTTGGCATCCCACGCCGTACTTGGCCGCCAAACGCCATCAACAGCGGTCGGAGTGATGGGTATGGTGAGCAGACGACCGCCATAGGTCGGGCCAATCATCACGTATGGAGCACGGTGCTTACCCCTGTTGCGGATGATGACAAATAAGCTATAGTCTATGCCCATTCCTCAGGCCCGAGGGATTCGTACCGCCACGCCTTGGCGATCACTTCCACGTAGGAGTCATGGGCCTCAATAATGAAGTGCTTATACTCCCTGGCGTAATCCAGAGCGTGCACCCGCTTGGCGCACCCAATCGCCTGCATCCATGTGGACTGGGCCACCTCGTACATGCCCGGATCGGGGCATAGACCTGTCGTACGCCACTGTTCCCAGGTGGCCTTGGCATATGCTTCAAGCGTTAGCCCCACGTCACGGAATCGTGGCAGGGCGGCCTCGTCATAGCGTGAGCGGTCGATAGGGTCAGCATCGTGAATGCCAGGGCTGAAACAAGCCCAAAGCCCCTGCTCGAAGACCACGCGCAGGTGTTGATAGGCGGTCGAGGTCCCTGTCCCAGGCTGCCCAGGCTCCCAATCGGGCAATGCGACTGGCCCGAAGTAACCAAGGAACGTGACCTCGGTCGGCCAATCGTCGTCGGACTCCGAGGTGCGCAACCGTAAATAGGGAGACGTCGGCGAAACTTCCCACGGCACTTGGACGGGGATGAGTTGCGGCTTGTGGCCTTCTGGAGCAAGCATCAGATGCCCCCTCTTCCTCCACGATTGTTTGCGCTGGCTGCGGGCAGCATACCGTAAGAGATGATCGCTATCAAGCTTCCCCAGCTAGCGCGTGTAAGCGTTGGGGCCATGGCGGAAATGTAGGTGGCGCCCCGCACGATTATACACTTCTCGATCATGGCACTCGCAGTTGTAGGTTGGCGGCGCCTGTTAGCTCACTGTCCGTACTGGCTTACTCCAAAAGAAAACGTCCTCATGGTAGTACATCAGGACCCATGACTCGGAAAAGGGCGAGATCACGACGTCATCAGATGCGGGGTGACAGAAGCTGCTCCAGTGCTCACAAAACAAGCCCCAGGTAACAGCGTACACACCCTGAGACCTGTGGCTCACCAGCACGTCTTGCGTGGCGTCCGCATCATGCAACCGTAACCAGGACGCGACACTAGCGTCGTCGCGCGAGGCGTCGCACTCCTCAACGGCCGTGAAGTAGTGCTCAGACAAAGCGTAGGCGCGGTTGCTGACGTACTGAGAAAGAACGCCGAACACACGGCGTGCCCTTTGGAGGTGGTGAGTATGTGGACGTGCGGCAGCACGTCTTTTTCGAAGCGCCACTTCTGGCTGTGCTCCTCGATCGAAGCGAAGTCCTCCGACGTGAATTGAAACAAGGTACGGTTACCGTTCATAGGCATGTAGACCTGAGCATATCCACTCCCTCGTGTAATCCTTGTAGCCTTCGTGGATAGAGCGGTCAAATCCTCCAGGCTCCGCTGGAGTACGCGGCGTTTCAACACAGTTACCCTTAGTCGGCAGCGGGCAATTAGACAGGGGATTACGGCATGTGTAACCATATTTCATCGACGCTATGGCGCACCAGATGCCCTTTACCATCAAAAAAGAAGACGACGTCAAGTTCCTCACCGCTAGGGCCGAACCATAACGCAAACAGAGCTTCGCCCCCTGGATAGATTTGATCCTCACCATCGTTAGGATCATAACGCGGGAGGTGAACGAAGGGCGTCGCGCCGCCTCCACCCACGAAGTGGCCGTGTGGCAGCGTGAGCGTGTCGTGTCCATGTAGGAACGCACGCACACGCGGCGCCGTCGTTCCGGGGACTACCCCTATGTTGATCAGACGCCCCATTGCCGCGATGTTATCATTGGCGTTATGTGCCCCTATCGCGAGGGGAATCACCACGAGAAGGATGCAGATACTAACCACTGCGGCGACAATGGATGCCAGAACGATCAGCCAGCGCCGTAACCGTCGCATGACGCCCTTTGGGAAATATTGACTACGCCCGCGCAGCATTACCCCAAACCCTCACGAAATCTACTCAACTCTGTTTTCCATGAGGCGCTTACTAGCGTCGCATCGTCCAGCACGACTGTCGGCTCGCTGCCCGTGGCGCACACCCCGTAGATTTGATCGGCAACTTGATCCGCTAGGAGGTAGTCGAAGCTGAAGGAGCCTTCGAACCCGAGCCAGGCGAGCTTCGCGCCGCCGTCGCATGCTTGTCGCAAACATTCCTCGAGATACGAGCGAAGCTCGCCTGGCAACTCCTTGAAGTCCAGGTCATATTCGTATGTGCGCAGCCCGCCCAGCACGCGCTCCTCATCCTCCAAGTAGTAACTCCGCACCGAGGAAGGATGCATAGTCCCCGTCTCGAAACGCGGGAGCGGAGGTGTGGGCGAGTCCGTCACCACGAAAACATTAACCGTATATCCCGAGCCGCTCCAGCCGAGAGCATCGACGATGTGGTTCACGGGAGGATCCATTCTATCACTTGTACGGCGTCTGTCATTCCTTGCCTCGTCATGCGTCTCGTACGCACGTCACGAATCAAAATGTAACCGTTGGAGCCTACGCTACGCGGTGACGGTGGCCCAGGCGCTGCCTTAAAGGCAATACGGTTTAGTTAAGCCAGAATGGGTGGCTCGCCGGGGCTACATTGGCGGCGATTTACGCTCAACGGCGCTGACCCGATTGGCGCTCCACTGCCTACCGGAGCCCTTAACTAAACCGTATTGGCCTTAAAGGTTAACCTACGGAACCCCAATCCCGGATGAGATCGACCCACGCGACGCGTGTACGAGGCCCCAGCCAGGGGAGGAAGATGTCGAGATCCCACCCCCAGTTCAACGTATTGTTCTGCAACGTTTCGAGCAGGCCGACAACGGCGATGGTCTGGGTCTCGTCGTCCCCGCTAGCGATCAGGCGCTCAACGACGGCGAACACTGCAGGGAACTCGTCGGTCTGCTTTCGGGCCACGAGGTCAATGAGATGATGGATGAATGCGGCGACATCGAGATACACACCGGGCTTGTCCTCGCGCCAGTAAGCGTCGTGCGCGTCGAGCGTCGCCTGCGCGGAGGGGCACGCACCCAGCAACAGGGGCATGACCTGGGAGGCGTGAATCACCGGCGGGGATCCTTATGCTGAACGGGATGACGGGGCGGGAGAGCAAGAATGGAATACGGATGCTGCTGTATATCGCGCATCCCTGCACCTTGCGTACCACCGGCACAGCTACCCCTGTGCTTCCACATACATGCGCAAGCGTGGTCGTGTAACATTTGTGACCCACGCGGAAAAAAGAGCGAACCGTATGCGGAATCCTTTACGTGTCCGTCCATGCCTCTCGCGGTCCAGGGCATCTGATCGGACTTGTCTATGGGAGGCTAAGGGCGCACGCCATCCGTGTCCACATCCCACTCCCCGTAGCACTCAGGGCACAAATGTGTGAGCGTGCTTCCGGTGACCTGATGGTCCCTGAACCGCGTGAACCCGCCTTCTTCGCTGATACGATAGGCTTCCTTCGCTCTCGATTCGAGCACGCGCTCTCCGCATGACCCGCAGATGATTTTGCGCTTCGTGGTCCCGTCGCCCATCATCAAAGCCCTCCGTCACAGCAGGGCAGGAATCAGGCCAAGCGGGCCGTCCTATGCGGGTTGCGGAGCAAATGGCGAGGTGAGCGCCACGCGTTAGCGCGTAGGATCGAGGGCTCATTATGGGGTACACTCGAGGGACGATGGGCATAGTGACGTTGCCTCTAACCTCCCGCATGCGGTAAAATAATGGGGTGTTATAGTACAAGTGTCCTAGATATAGGGGATGAGGGAGGCGGGGAGCACATGGCAGTGAGGGCGAAAGACATGGCGCGCGCGCAGGAGTATACCGCCGATCAGATCCAGATCCTGGAGGGGCTCGACGCCGTCCGCCGCCGCCCCGGCATGTACATCGGCTCGACCGACTACCGCGGCCTGCACCATCTCCTCTGGGAGGTTACCGACAACGCCATCGACGAGCACCTGGCCGGGTGGGGCGACCGCATCCGCATCGTGCTCAACCGCGACGGCTCGGTCTCCGTCACCGACTGGGGCCGCGGCTTCCCCGTCGACCGGCACAAGAGCGGCAAGAGCGGCCTGGAGGTCGCCCTGACCGTGCTGCACGCCGGCGGCAAGTTCGGCTCGGGCTCCTACAAGGTCTCGGGCGGCCTGCACGGCGTCGGCGTCTCCGTCGTCAACGCGCTCTCCACGCGCCTGGTGGCCGAGGTGCGCCGCGGCGGACGCCTCTACCGCCAGGAGTTCGCCGACGGTAAGCCGGTCGCCGATGTCGCCAGCGTCGGACGCGCCAAGGACACCGGTACCACGATCACCTTCTGGCCCGACCATAAGGTGTTCGGGAACGCGGAGTGGAAGCTCGACCTGATTCACGACCGCATGCGCGAGACGTGCTACCTCAACCCCGGCCTGACCGTGCAGATCGTCGACGCGCGCGCCGAGCCCGAGAGCGCCTACTCGTTCTATTTCGAGGGTGGCATTGTCTCCTACGTGCGCTTCCTCAACGAGAACAAGACCGTGCTGCACGCGCCGATCTACATCGCGCGCACCGTCGACACCACCGGCGTCGACATCGCGCTGCAGTACAACGACGGCTACAACGAGAGTACCTACGCCTACGCCAACAACATCCACACCGTCGACGGCGGCACGCATCTGACCGGCTTCCGCACCGCGCTCACGCGCGTGCTCAACGACCTCGGCCGCAAGGCCGGCTACCTCAAGGGCGACGCGTCGCTGACGGGCGAGGACGTGCGCGAGGGCCTCTCCGCCGTCATCTCGGTACGCCTGCTCGAACCTGAGTTCGAGGGCCAGACCAAGACCAAACTCGGCAACGCCGAGGTGCGCTCGCAGGTCGACGGCACGCTGGCCGAGGGGCTGGCCGCGCACTTCGACCGTAACCCCGGCGACCTCAAGAAGATCATCGAGAAGTGCTGGCTCTCCGCGCGCGCCCGCGAGGCCGCGCGCAAGGCCAAAGATTTGGTGATCCGTAAGGACCCGCTGATGGTCTCGACGCTGCCAGGTAAGCTGGCCGACTGCCAGGAGCGCGACCCCGCCAAGAGCGAACTCTTCATCGTGGAGGGCGACTCGGCCGGCGGCTCGGCCAAGCAGGGCCGCGAACGCCGCTTCCAGGCCATCCTGCCGCTGCGCGGCAAGATCCTCAACGTGGAGAAGGCGCAGCCCGACAAGCTGCTCGAATCGGAGGAGATCAAGGCGCTCGTGACCGCGCTCGGCGGCGGCATCGGCAACAACTTTGACGCCAACCGGCTGCGCTACGGCACGGTGGTGATCATGACCGACGCCGACATCGACGGCGCGCACATCGCCACGCTGCTGCTGACCCTGTTCTTCCGCCACATGCGCCCGCTCATCACCGACGGCCACCTGTACATGGCGCAGCCGCCGCTCTACCGCATCGCCATCGGCAAGGACGTGCAGTGGGCCTACTCCGACGCCGAGCGCGACGCCATCGTCAAGCGGAGCGGCGGGCGCAAGCGGCCGGACATCCAGCGCTACAAGGGCCTGGGCGAGATGTCGGCGAAACAGTTATGGGAGACCACCATGGACCCGGCGCAACGCACGCTGCTGCGCGTCACCGCCGAGAACCTGCTGCACCTCGACGAGACCTTCACCATGCTCATGGGCAGCAACGTGCCGCCGCGCAAGAAGTTCATCGAGACCCACGCGCACAGCGTGAGCAACCTGGACGTGTAATAGCCTCTCTCATGATCGGAGTTATACTAGAGGCAGGAGGTTATACTATGGCTTATTTAGTAGGACCAAAAGGGCAGGTCGTCATTGCCAAAGAGATTCGTGATCAACTGGGCGTGCAGCAGGGCTGGCTGGCCCTTCAGCATGTCGTGGACGACCACGTCGAGCTGCGTTTCGTCCCCCCGGAACACAACGAGTCTTTGCTAGGTGTCCTCGCGCCATACATAACGCGAGATTTTCCGACTGAGGAGGATCTAGAAGGGGCTATCGGCGAGGCGTGGGCCGAGGCCGCTGTGGAAAGGGATGCGCGCGTCGTCGCCGAGTGGGAAGCGGATCACCAATGACAGGGGGTTTTCTGGACGCCAACATCATTGTCCGCTATCTCACCGGCGTTCCGGCCGATTTAGCGGCGCAAGCCGCGCGTATCGTCGATAGTGAATCCCCGTTGCTACTTGCCGATTTAACGCTGGCCGAAGCGGCGTTTGTCCTCACGCGGCACTATAACCTGCCACGCGCTGCCGTAGTCGATAGTCTCATCGCGCTTGTCCGCAAGAGTAATGTAACCATGTGGCGCCTCGAAAAGGATGTCGTCATACAGGCTTTGCAGTACTGTCGTCCGTCTGGCCGCGTGTCCTTCGCCGATGCGCTGCTCTGGGCGGTCGCGCGCTCGAGCGAGGATGCGCTCGTCTACTCTTTCGATAAACGATTTCCGAAGAACGGCATCGATGTGCGTGCCGAGCCGTGAAGATGTGATGGCGTGAAGGGTGACGACAGTGACAACGACCGTTGAGCAACGCGCGCAGCAGCTGACGAGTGAGCTTGACCGCTTCGTCGAGATCGTCGTGGAGCACATGCGCCCCGAACGCATCATCCTGTTCGGATCGTTCGCCAACGGGCCGATCCACGAATGGTCCGACCTCGACCTTGTCGTCGTCGCGGAGACCGACCTGCCGTTCTACAAGCGCTTGAAGCAAGTCTACATGCAGGTACGCCCCACCGTAGGCATGGACGTGATCGTCTACACCCCTGACGAGTGGGCAAGCCTGAGGGCATCGCGCATATTTGTGCGCGAAGAGATCGCTGAGAAGGGGAAGGTAGTGTATGAACGAGGATGTGCAGTCGTGGGTTGAGTACGCGACCGTGGACCTGCGAGCGGCCGAGGTGTTGTACGACGCCGACCTGTGGGGGCAGACATGTTTCCACGCGCAACAGTGCGTCGAAAAGATGCTCAAGGCGGCGCTGATTGCTCACGGTAAGGGATATCCGCGTATTCACAACATAGTCGAGTTGCTGGCCCTTTTGGATGAAGACACCGCGAACAAACTTGAGGATGTCGCCGCCGAAGTTGGTTCACTGGATGAGTTTTACATTCCAACGCGCTACCCCGAGGCGATAGCCGGCGCATTGCCCGACCGGATGCCGGAACGCGAGGATGCGACCGAGGCGTTAGACCTGGCGCGGCGGATATTCGCTATCGTGCAAGGCGTGCTGGAGCAAAAGTGATTACGTTCGACGCCGATGGAGCGCGCTTCAACTACCGTATCGCCGCCATTATCTGCCACGACGATCGCGTTCTTTTGTGTCAGGAAGAGGGGCAAGACTTCTGGTTCATGCCGGGAGGCCGCGCTGAGTTGCTGGAGCCCTCGACGGAGACGGTCGTGCGCGAGATCCGCGAGGAGCTGGGCGTCGAGGCGCGCGTCGAACGATTGGTGTGGATCGTCGAGAACTTCTTCCCCTGGATTGATGGTATCGACGCGCACGAGTTGTCCCTGTTCTATGCGCTCACCCTACCGCACGATGCGCGCATGCTCGATAGTGGTAAGCCGTTTCGAGGAATCGAGGACGATGTCAAGCTGATCTTCGCCTGGCATCGGCTCGACGCGCTCGAACACGTCCCGCTCTACCCCGCGTTCCTGCGTACGGCGCTACGGCGTCTTCCCGATACCATTCAACACATTGTGCACGTAGACAACAAAGAAGAGGACGGTCGCCCGATTCGTTGAGGATGACTCACGACTCACGACTCAGGAGGATATATGGTCGCGGCAGCGAAGAACATGCAAGAGATTGACCTCGACGAGAAGATGCGCTCGTCGTACCTCGATTACGCCATGAGTGTGATCGTGCGCCGCGCCCTGCCCGACACACGCGATGGGCTCAAGCCGGTCCACCGCCGCGTGCTCTACGGCATGGCGCAGATGGGCTTGCGCCAGAGCGCGCCCTTCCGCAAGAGCGCCGCTATCGTCGGCGAGGTGCTCGGCAAGTACCACCCGCACGGCGACGCCTCGGTCTACGACGCGCTCGTGCGCATGGCGCAGGACTTCAATATGCGCTACCCGCTGGTGCAGGGTCAGGGCAACTTCGGCTCCGTCGACGGCGACAACCCCGCCGCGATGCGCTACACCGAGGTGCGCCTAACCGGCTTGGCCGAGGAGTTGCTGGCCGACATCGAAAAGGCCACCGTCCCGTTCGTCGACAACTTCGACGGCAAGTTCCAGGAGCCGACCGTGCTGCCCGCGCGGCTGCCCGCCCTGCTGCTCAACGGCTCGGACGGCATCGCCGTGGGCATGGCCACCAACATCCCGCCGCATAATTTGGGCGAGCTCGTCGACGCCATCACCGTGCTCGTCGACAACCCCGACGCGTCCGTCGAGGAGTTCCTGGCCGTGATGCCGGGTCCCGACTTCCCCACCGGCGGCTATATCATGGGCCGCGAGGGCATCGCGCAGGCCTACGGCACGGGCAACGGCAAGATTACCCTGCGCGCCGTCACCAGTATCGAGAAAGACCACCGGGGGCGCGAGTCGATCATCGTCACCGAACTCCCCTATCAAGTGAATAAGGCGCAGCTGATCGAGAAGATCTCCGAGTTGGTGCGCGAACGTAAGGTCGAGGGTATCGCCGCCATGCGCGACGAGAGCGACCGCAACGGCATGCGCGTCGTGATCGAGGTCAAGAGCGGCGTCCAGCCCAACACCGTCATCAACACGCTGCTGGGCAAGACCAACCTGCAGATCACCTTCGGCATCAACATGCTCGGCCTCGTCGACGGCGCGCCGCAAACGCTCCCGCTCAAGCGCGCCCTGGCCGTGTTCATCGACCACCGCAAGGACGTCATCCGCCGCCGCACCGAGTTCGACCTCGACGAGGCCAACGACCGCCTGCATGTGCTGCAGGGGCTCAAGATCGCCATCGACAACCTCGACGAGGTGATCCGGGTCATCCGCGCCTCTAAGAACCGCGACACCGCGACCGAGGGCCTGGTGAGTTCGCTCGACCTGACCGTCATCCAGGCGCGCGCCATCCTCGACATGCCGCTGGGCCGGCTGGCCGCGCTGGAGCAGCAGAAGATCGTCGACGAGTTGCGCGAGGTCGCGGCGCTGGTGCGCGAGTTGGAGAGTATCCTGGCCTCCAAGACCAAGCTGCTCAATATCCTCAAGCGCGAGCTGCGCGACCTCAAGGACAAGTACGGCGACGATCGCCGCACGCGCATCCTCGACGCGGGGGCCAAGGACGCGCC
>JAABUO010004210.1_pt1 | contig 16964 bp, 16 predicted proteins | sample 5559291 | NCBI WGS metagenome assembly JAABUO01 (sample SAMN10711878, study PRJNA513372) | rock metagenome | isolation source: Antarctica rocks | place: Antarctica: Victoria Land, Finger Mt sud | reverse complement strand
CTCCTGGACAATAGTGCTAGAGTCAAGTTGCATGAGCTTTTGCTGTGTATCTGGTCAAGCACCCAGTCCAAATGTTGCATCCAATATGCTGGTGTGGTGCTATAGCTGCTGTCAAGAGTTGTGTATGGTCATCCTCAACAGAGCATCCTGCCAACATGCAGTCAGTGTGTGTTTGGACAATGCTTGACCCAGTATGCTGCTGCAAGATCTTGTCTTGGTGCTTGTAGACTTGCTTGCAGGAGTCAGCTGTGTCATGTTCCCCAGAAGCAAGGGCATAGGAAATTTGGCCAATCTGTACAGGCAACCAAACACAACCTGCATGTGTGCAGCCATGGTGCTAGGTAGGCATCAGGTATCAGTTGACCCACCAAAAGCAGGGTTTGAGCAAGGTGTTGGCGTGCGTGAAGAGGCATGGCCTGCAGCAAGTGCGCTGTTAGCTGTGTCAGCTGCTGCAGGGTGTGAGAGGCCGTGTGTTGGTCTGCTGGCTCCAATTTGGCATCATCATTTGGTTGGTAGGCATCACAGCAGTGTGCCATACTCATCACCAGCTTGTGCAGCGCCTGCACGTGGCTTTCTGCCAGATCTGGAGATGACTGCCTGCAGCTCATAGCTGCATAGCATTGACTTGTGATTTTTCATGAACAACAGAATATTGCAAACATTGACATGTCCTGCAATGAAATACTCATTGCATTGGTGAGCACATATGCTGCTGAAATGCTTGATTGTGCATGTGATCACAGCTGGGCGTATCTTTGATGCTTGAAGAACAAGTACTGCATGTGTTGCAGAGCATGCTTTCAGGATCTCCACACACTCAAGTGCTGTTTGTTGCAAAAGGCAACTTTCAGCTCTCAGCAAATCTGCTTTGTTTATGACCAACAGTACCTGATGACGGTGCACCAGACTTCAGCAAGCAAATGCAGCCTGAGGGGATTGGGCATCATCGCCTGCCTGAAGAGGAATAGTTCACATTGTTGCCAAGCTCTCCCATTCTCCCTGCAAACCATTCAACGGCATTTGAGAACAGCGATCAGAATACCAAGGCAATGGCAGAGGTTGGATCTTCACATGCATAGAGTGTTTTGCAGTTTGCACATGGGATGCAGCTCTGCTTCCACACAGCATGTATGACAACAGTTCTTCCTTAGAATGAATTGCTTAGCTAGAGGAGAAGCAAGCTGAAGAAGGATGAGTCCATCATTTGCTCATGAAAGTCCTGGATCTGGCATAGCTGGCTTGTCACAACAGATGATTGCGTTTGCACACCAGTAAGTCAGGCAGTCACATGACACAGCTGCTGACATGGCCTGTGAGGTCCCTAACACACTGCTGAGCTGCACAGCACATTGGGGAAGACACAGCCAGGAGCACATGCACCTGTTTCTGCAGCAGGCAGCCATAAAGACCAGAATAGCCTGAGCAACAGCTGCTCTGAGCAGAGGACAGGTGAGGGCCCTAGTGTAGAGGTGCTTGCAGGCGCCTGTCATCACCAGAGGCAGCAGGTGTTCTGCATATGTCAGTTGTGCAGTTGCTGTCATTAGGCTACCATGCTGTAGGATGTCTAAGGCAGTCACCAGTTTGCCTGCCATCGGTACTGCTTCCAGAGACTGGGTTGCAAGACTGCCTTCAGATGCTGTTGTTGTGGCCTGGCAGCACAGTGCATGAATCCATGGAGGCATGCCCCTTCCCTGCAGGCAAAACAGACAGTGCAGACTGACTAGAGCATTGTTGGGCTGCACAGGTCATTTCACATCACTTGTCAGCAAAGCTCGGTAAACTGTCGGGATCAGTGAACAGTCAATGCAAAATATGTCGGCAAGGCATGCATGAATTTCATATGCATGTCTGGAGCATTACATTATAACAGGGGCTGGCTGAGTGCTGACACATTGCAAGCTGTTGGCTGTAAAGAGATCTGTGCTGTTCTTTGCAAGCTAATTTCTACGCAGGAGCAAACAAGCCAGGAAGTAAGTTGATCTTGCTGCAAACTCCTTCTGCCAGCAGCATTTGACACACCAGCCTCACATCAGGCTGATCGCCACTCACAGTGATTGCAGACATGTGAGGCTGAGTGGCGTTCTCAGATTGACACATGCCTATGCTGATGCTCTTGCAGCTAGTACATCCATCTAGCAGCTTCGTTCAAGCATCAGCTAGCAGTGGTGTTGCTGTATACTGGTGCATTGCACATGCGTGGGCAACCGCATCAAGTGCCGAAGAAAATGCAGCTCAGAGTGGAATGCTAAGGAGACAGGGATTACCGGATCACAGTCAGGAAGGCATACAGCCGTCAGGTTGCCCAGCTTGCTCAGCACATGCTGCTGCACCTCTTGACAAGTATTCTGCATAGCTTCGCCATCAGCATCCCTGCATTGCCAAGGCCACACCCTGACGCTGACCACTCATCTCCAGTCACAAATGAATTACACATTTGGGGGCTATATGCGCCGATGTGTGCTAGCCATTTGCTGAGTATGGATACGAAATCACTTGAGGCAAGAGGCTGAGGTGATACAGGAGGCATACACAGATGCAGCAACGTAGTAAGCAGAAGGTAGTACCTGACGAGAGGCATGTGGTTATGCATGTGGGCAGTCATTGCAGCTAAAGGACTCCAAACTGTCTGACTGACTGCAGTAAAGGCGGTCGCCAGCCTTGTCAAGTGCTGTGCCCAGAACCTGACCACCTGGCACAAGAGCAGTCTGATCGCTGTCAGGGCAGGCTTGACACCGGCATCTTTCAGTACGTAAGGCAGCTTACTCAGACAATGCTGCCATCACCTTGAGCTGGTTGAGGTCTTGTTGCTCCATGAGGATGTCAAAGTCGTGCCCCACATACCCGATAAGCAGCTGCAGCAGATGCGCTACTTGAAAGCCTGCATGTCATGGGTGCATATTTACCTTGGCAAACAGCTGTGCAAAAGTGCTTCTTCTTGAGCTGTACATGAAGCTGTATCAGCAGCAGCAACACCACGTTGTCAGCAGCAGCAAGAGAGATGGGACGCCAGTTGAGTGATGTGACATACTTTGTGCAAGACGGGGCTGTTCTGGCAGATTGGCCAAAACCAGCAGAAGCCTGATGATGCTGCTCCATGCAAGATTCAGCACAGCAAAGCTTCGCAGCTCTTTTGCCTGTGAGTCTTGCAGACGGCCAGCAATGATGTCTGCTGAGGATCTGCCTGTGACACAGCACAGCCTGAATGAGGGTCAGGACACAGACATACTCCATCCAAAATGGAGGACAAAGCAGGTAAATTTGTACACACCAATGGTGACCAGTCGCTCATACGGCTCAAGAACTGCCATGCCAGTTGCAAGTGTGCCCTTTGCCACTAGAGAGCACAGCAGTGGGATGATGCTGTTCTTGATTGCTGTGCGCGTAGCAGTAGCTACTGTAGCAAACAGCTCTGAACCAGCCATTTGCAGCCATCTGCATCCACAAAAAACACCACCGTCAAAACTGCAAGCCTGACTTGTCTTGCATGGTGGTCAAGCTGTGCTGCGTGAATTGTGGCTGATGTCTCTTAGACATGATGCTGATAGCCTGCTTACTCCTTGGACAGTAGAGTTACTTTTGCAAAGTCAAGGAATGCAGCGGTGGCGTGAATGATGTACGGCTGCATGATTGCTGCATCCGTGTCCAGGGAGTCATAGCTGGTCTGCAGCAGCTGCATCAGCCCTGGTGCAAATTGAAGACCAGCCTGCGCAACCACAGCTGTTGATTAACAATGTTGTAGGTCATGGGGAAGTTTAAAAAATATGTTCCTAATATTGCTGCTCAGCCTGACAAGACGCAAAAGATCTGCAGCACACCTTCCTGGCTGGTTCCCCACCTGTATGGCCTCTTTGCTGTCATCTATTTGCGAATCTGTCTTCTGTCCAGCATTCTCAACAAAGGCAAACATCTGAATTCAAAATGTTTACGGTTGTTTGATGTTGCATAGCACTTGCAGTAATAGTGGGGATCTCTGACCTTGCTGCATGTTTGGCATGCCTCTTGGAGTTGCTGGGCAGGAATAGCCTGTGATTCTGTGGATGTTGTTGACTGCAATATCTGCCTCAACAAGCTGCTGCTTGCCTGACAATCGGGAAGCACTGCGTTTAGCGCAGTCTGCACGCAACCCGGCTGTGATCAGACTGCACAGCAAGCATAAATGGTTGTGAGCGACAAGCTTGCCCTACCAGCAACGCCTCGACTTGCTGGCTGAGACCGTGCGGTTCATCTGCAGCTGCCGCCAGCATGGGTCTGCCAGTCACCGCTGCACAGCTGTATACCTTGATATTGTCAGGAGGCTAGCCCAAGACTGTACCAGAGCTGCAATGGATATTTGAGCATTCGCTTGCGCAAGCAGGAAGGTTCAAGACAGCCAGCTGCTCTCACTTTGTACAGTTTGAACGACAAAATGACCTAGCGACTGTGAGAGCTCCAGCCAATGCCAAATGCCTTGCTGGACTCGCATTGAGCGCTGACTATCAACATCGGGTAGCATGCTAGCTGCGCCGCAGTCAAGAACCAGGTGCCCACCTCGTATGCAGTCTGCACGCGTTCGTGATGCTGATCAATAGGTCACCAACGCAAACTTTCTGCAGCGACGTTGCGGTTGACGGTCCACCCACATTCGCACGGAGATCACCTGCTGAACCTGGCCATCAAACTCCGGCTGTCAGGAGACGACAGGTGACAAAGTTTCGGTATCTAAGTGCAGCTAGCTCGATGGCAGAAACGCAGCCTTCCCCTGCACAGGCCATTGATTTCCTGACCCTGCTGCACAATCTCAAGGTGAACTTATGCTCGATCTACTAAAACATGCATACCCTTCATCTGACATTAGACATGCATTGCCTGTAATGGAAAATGCTGCAGAAAACCAAGCGAACAGGCTGGATCAGAAAGGGAGTTACTGGTCCTGAGAGTGTAGCTGATCATATGTACAGGATGGGCCTGATGGCATTCATCAGTAGCAGCAACAGTGTCGACAGCAACAGGTGGGTTGCCGCCTCATGTTGACTCATGCATTAAGACGTTTCAAAACCCCGCAACATTGTCTGCTTGCAGATGTATCAAGTTGGCGATTCTTCATGACGTTGCTGAAGGTAGGCTCAAGAGCCATCAGGGCAGCTCTCTGTAGAAAAGCTGGTTAACATTGCCTGACAGTACATTGCGCTGCAGCTATTGTTGGTGACATTGCTCCCAGTGACAATGTCACAAAAGAAGTCAAAAACCAGCTAGAGACAGAAGCTATGCACAAGATACGGGACATGTTGGGAACTGACTCTGCTGCAGGTAGATCTCATGCACATGCATTCATCTATTGGGACTACGATCAGCACAGAAAGTGGCAGTCATTGTTGCAAGTGGTAGAACGCCCTTTGCATCATCTTGTGGTTAGTAACACTTGCACTGTGATACAATGTGACACCTGGAAGCAGTCTTATCAGAAGTCAGTCTTCAGGGCAGGAGATTGAGGCTTTGTGGCAAGAATATGAAGATGGCAAATCCCCAGAGGCTCTCATGGTCAAAGACTTTGACAAGGTACCATCATAGTTGACCTTTGCATTGTGCACTGCTGCCAGCCAAGGAGGCTTCAGGCGGTCTGTGTGTGTGAGACCTGTGAGTACACTCATAGGGAGCAGCCCATCACAGATTGATCACACTTCAGCAACGAGTCTGTTTAAGGTTTTTGTACTGTGAGACCACCCTTGCAGAAGCAAGGTCTTTTACATAGACAAGCTTGCGTCATGTCAGTCTTGCAGGCACAACCTGTTGATTTGCTTGTGCTTGTCACAGCATGCACAGCAAGTCAGGACAAAACTGCTTGGCACTCACTTGTGGTGTGGTTTGCAGCTGGAGATGATCTTGCAAGCACAGGAGTATGAGGCTGAACAGGACATTGATCTGCAAGACTTCTTTGACTCAACAAAGGGCAGATTTACAACCCCGCTGGGACAATCATGGGCAAAAGAAATTGTAAGGCGAAGAGCAGACAAACAAGTTGTTGCACATGCTAAAACCAATCATGGGTCATCTGAAATTGCAAAGCAGACACAGTGACAAGGGTGTTGGTGGCAGTGCTTGATGTGCTGTCTGCTGATGGCGTAAAGGCCCAGCTCACCATGATGAGTCCTGGTCTGCTGTGGTACCACGATCTGCTGCACTGTCTCCCCAGTTTGTGTTTGATAGAGGCTTAGGAGGTGGATTGCCTGCCATGACTGACTGTATCTGCAGCCAAAAACAAGCAACATTTGCCATTTTCCTTCAGACTCAATCTTCTACAGCTGCAAACAAAGCAGCCACAATAAGGTTTTGAAGCTGACACAAAGTTGGGCACATCTTGCTCCACATGCTCCTCAGGCGTGCTGTCATGCATGTCTGGCCTGCCAGGTGCTCATGACTGATGTAGACTGCAGCCCATTATGAGCTAGGAGGTGCAGTCGTACCTGCTCAGCGTAAGTCAAGGCGGTGAAGGCATCCTCTGTCAACTGATCCAGACAACAGTCTGCTGTGTCTGCTGGCATGGCGCGATCCATGAACCTGAAAAGCTTGATCCAGTATTGCTCTTTGCTGGCTTTTGGCCCAGCCAAACAACACACCAAAGGCAGCATCTTCCCCAGTTCCTGACAGTTGCGATGTGCTACCTGCTGTAGTGCCTTCTCCTGCAACATACTTGGCAGTGTCTAGCGTATGTTGCAGATTTGTTCAAGCAGCAGCACATGCTCTAAAACTACAAGCCTTGTTGCTGGCAGACATGTCGTTACTGCATCATGCAGCGACAAATTCTGTTGTGACTGCACATGTTGCCGATCACGTGTCACAGACAAATGGCTACTCTGCTCCATGCTACAATGAAGTCAACAACTTCTATTGGGAATGTCGGCAATGCTATCTTTCACAGGTTGCCTAGACATCCAAGGGGCACACAGCAGCTCAGATGCAACATGAGTTGGACAGAGGACACACAAACCTCTGGCAGACCCTCTGCAAAACTCTGCGCTTGGGCATCTACGGCATCCTGCATCTGCTGCTTTGCTCTGTCAGGCTGCAGGTCTGACCATTTTGATTGCATCCAGAACTTCTGGGTGTCTGACATGCGCTTCAGGCAATTCCATCGCTTACAGTGAATAGTCAACTGCCTGCAGATCTGAGCAACTTCAACGTCTATTCCATGCCTCAAGCATGTACTGGCAGATCATTTGAGCACAAACATTGACAGCATGCATGCAGACGCACTTGTGCACACAGCACGAAAGCAAAAAAGCACTCGGCTAGGAAGCACTTACAGCCTGCTCACCAGGCATGCAGCACATTGTCATATGGCAAAGTGCACAGAAGGACAATACCCTGTCAGTTCCCTTGGGTCTTTCAGGTTGCTCTGCGGCACTGCAAACTGCTGCTGGCAGGCTTGCAGCATGGTGCATCGCTCTGCAAGGCTGTCCACCTGACTGGCCAGATCCTCCAGCTGAGATAGGGCCTCCTGAGGAGCCTGTTCAGGATCCATGTCAAAGCAGGCCCCCACAGCAAGGGCCAGCTCCTGCAACCAGTCACCAAGGCTGATGCCAAGGCACAATCAACCCTCTCACATCAGTAGGTTGCTGTTGACAGGCCTGACGAGCACGTGCCTGATGGTCAGCAAGCAGGGGGACATTCATTTGAGGTCTGTGCAATGTGTTCATTGGCATGCCTCATGTTAGGCCTGCTCGAGAGCATCATGTCCAGGGCAACAGGTATGGCAGCATCACATTGAGGTGCAACCATTGTGATGCTGATGCTGACAGTGGTGAAAAATGCCAAGCGCACTCATGTAAATGCAAGTCAAGCTCCAACTGCGTTGTACATGGAGAAGCGTAATCAAGAAACCAGGGGATGAAGTTCAGTAGACGTCGGTAACATGCCAGCATGGGTGTCCTGTCAGGCAATGAAGCTACCTTGAGCTGCAGGGTTGCATCACGTACTGTGCGGTCAAGCAGAGCCACCATGCCTGCTTTCCTCTCATCCAAGAACCTCACACCATCTGCACATGCCTGCAATAGTACACACAAGCTGCATGCAATATCCTGTTGGAGTGTACCAACCATGAGCTAGGCTGCTGCAACCTCATGTTGCCTGACTTGAGCACAGCACATGGACAGACAATCTGTCAAACCCTCATCTGACACCTGATTGCCACACCAGCAGTGTTTGGCATGCATGTTGCATTGCTTCAACACTTGATGACCGTGCCGTTTTGCTAGCGTCCAGTGACACATCACAACCCATGACACTGCACTGCAAATATATGCACACACCTCCTGGTCTTTGTAGCCCAGTCAGAATGCCCTTGAAAAACGGCAGTGACAGTAGGCTGGTCATTGTCGTGGTGGAGAAAGACGAGGAGATGCACCTTCTGGAAGACAGCAGCGTCTTCCTTCATCTCGTCAAACTTGTCCTGCTGGTCCGGCAGGGGCTTGCCCCCGTAGGCAAGGTACATGTCCCACAGGGCCAGGGCAGTCTCCTGGTGCTGCTGACGCTGCCCCTCCTGGGCCTGCACCCTCCTCAGGCAAGCCAGCCACCCCGCAAACTCCTCCAACTTGGTATGCCTCTCCCTCACCTGCCTGGCCCATGCAACGCAGAAGGTGAGTTTAGGCGGATGGGTGAGCATGTGAACGCATAGTGGATTGCTGAAGTCAGGGTTATGAATATCAGGGTGGGCAGGAGAGAGTTGTTGAGTGAGTGAGTGTTGGTAGAGTATTGTAGGACTGAGGGGTTGAATGATGAGCAAGCCAGCTATGATTGCACAAGCAAGGGGATGATGTGAAGGCTATGCGAGGTGTGCAAGGTTGGTGAGCACATTCCAAGGGCATGCAACAGTGACTGTTCATATGTATGATTGTGACAACGAATGAATGGACACATGCAAGCATGCACAGCTGAAGAACAATGGGAAAACTTGAGAATTGAATTTGTAAGGTGAAGAGGCTGAAATGTATTTGGTTTGACTGGCCCTCTTTGTGTGAAGAAGTGTAAGTTGGGTGAATAAGCAATTCCTGGAGGAGTTGATACATGACTCAAAGCCTGGGAGCATTGGGCCTGTGAGGCACGAAGACAGTGACTGAATGAGTGATTACTTGGTGAGCGCATGGCAGGAGTCCAGGACTGTTTGGCAGCGCTGGCAGGCCTCTCGTGCCAGGTGAGCCATAAGGGCATCAAGGGCAAGCCCCAGGGCATGCCCCAGGTCCTGCTGCAGGGTAGCTGTGGCCAAGGTGACCACCCCAACTTGCTGCTGCCCCTCCATCCCCTTCACCTCGCTGCTCCACTGCCTAAGTCACCACCCACATGCAAGCTGAGTCACCACCCACATGCAAGCGGACGTTATAAGTTGCAGGAGCAGGCATACAAGCCAGGGCTGCTCTGCTTGACTGGCTAGTATGGCGTAAAGCAGCTGATGTCAATGCAGCAGGGGGGTTAGATTTGATTGATGGCTCCAAGAGTGATGTATGATGGCCCAAGCTGCAAGCAATGCTGCAAAGGAGGTGCCTGGCAGCAGCAGTGGCTAGGGTTGCACATGCAACAGGAACCAGCCAGCAGCCCTGCACATGCCACGCCTTATCACCTCACATTCATACCTAGAGGGCACAGAAACTGATACATGATCAGGGCCCTGTGCCTCTCACAGAAGTTTTGCAAGAAAAGCACTGTGACCTTACCTGAGGAGCATGATATCCTGCCTCAGCTGCTTAACCGAGCGCGGTGTCTGCATGTATGCATCGGCATCAAAGCTGGTGGCAAAGGCATGTATGACTTGCAGCTGGCCCAGGCCCTCTGCTTGTGATTGCAGCCCCTGGTAGCTGCGAGCCACTGCTTGTGCACACTGTAACCTGCATGCACACAAGGGCTGCTCATCTAAGAGGCGCAAAAGTTGCAGACCCTCTCACCTCATTCACTGCTGTGACTTGACGCAAGTTTGGGACTGATGCATATGCCGTGCGATGATGTGTACAACATGTGTGCTAGTCACCTCATTGCACACCCCTGCATTGATTGCTGGAGTCGAACTTGCTGGCATCAACAAAAGGCGCGCCAGTTTGGCAGTGAGGACTGATCAATGTAAGGCTTCATCTCAATATATACATTGCACATTTATAGCTTCACGGTCAGGTCAGCTTCACGCCAACACAGAAGCGTACACCAGCGTGCTGTATATACACATATACGTATGTATGCGCATGTATGTATCTGCATACATACTATATACATCGTCTTCACCTGCATGAGTTGATAGCATCATTTCCAATGATGATGCTAGCCAGGTCTGTGCTGGAGGGTGCCTTGCCAGGCCACAGGGCCGCCAGGCCCTCTGCGCCCATGATGCGCGGCAGTCTCTTGATGCAAGTCACCATGGGTTGCAACACATCCTCATTCAGACACTGCATCACATGCCAAACTAGCTGTGGCCGCTGGCAAACAAGCCTGCTCATGTACACAGCAAGAGCCAGCTTAAAATAGTAGCAGCTTGGCTTGACCTGCTGATTGGGTTTGACAGCACTTGAAGTTGCACAGATTTCACTTTCAGTTTTTGAACAGAAAAGACGTTGTTCTATGTGTCGACCGAATGTTGACACACCGTCAGCTGTTGCCTGCCTTACACAGTGCCATAAAAGGACCAGCTGGTGTGCCTGTCATCTACCATCTAAGGGGAATATGAGAGGGAAAGGCAGGAGTTCTTGAGCATCTGCTGTCAAATCACAGACAGAAATAGAACAGGAACAAGAGACGCACCAGTCAACTTGTGCTAATTTCTTGTCACAGGCGGGGCCAAGATATGAGCCACATCCCAGGCAAAAGCAGAACTAAGTCACGGGCAGGTGAGAGACAGATAAGGGAGCAAACCTTGAGCATCTGCTGGCTTTCAGGCTCAAATTGCACCCCTTCATTGGTGAAGGCAGGCAGCACCAGCAAGGGAGCCTGACTGGCCAGGCGGGCCTGCAGACCGGTCACTCCCTCCATCAGCATCCCCACAGCTGCCCCACACAGCATCATGTCTGCCAGCCGCACTATGCACTTCAGCTTGGCTACATCAATGGTGAGCGACTGCACCATCACATGCGTGAAAAAGAAGCATCACCCTAGCCATGCTGTGCAGTCTGGCTCAACGTCAGGTTAGTGTCAGTGCTCATCAAATTCATTTGAGTGAGCTCTGTGTTTGAGAGCACTGCTCAATTTGTTGTCTGATACAGCTTGCCGACATGAGCTGTACACGCATGCATGCGTCGCAACCAGAGATGGCTCCTCAAATTTCTCCTGGCGCCATACAACATCCAAACAGTAGCTGCAACCTGACACCAGCTGGCTTGCCTTTGCGCTGCTGAGCATTCCTACTTGATATAGCTCTGCAAGCTTGCTGACACAATCAAGGCTGTGAAACCAGGCTTATGATGAGACATGGCTTGTTTCAGATTTTGATGGTGAGGCACTGGCCAAGCACACCACTACTGAGTGGGACAACAAGATATGACTGCTGCAGCAGCTGTTTCCCAAGGCTGCACATGATTCTAAACTCCTGGTATGTGAACCCAGCTGACATGCTGCAGGGCTGAGGAATGTTTCAGCACGTGTCTGATCAGCATGTTTTTTATCAGTATGTGTCTGCATGGTACGTCATAAGAATCCATGAGAGATCTGCATGTTGACTTTCATGTACTTTGGCCAGACTTTCAGCAATTCCCAAATTCGCTGCATTGAGAAGCCCTGTGGGGTCAAAAGCCACACACATGCGCAGCATGCTGGCAGCGCTGTTGCTGTGCTGCTGCTGCTGTGAAACAGCAACATCTGCCCATCTGTGCTGGTCTGTCTGCAACCTGTGTGAGCCACTCTGGTGACATTGACAGACTCTACGGTGCGTCCGTGGCTGCAGAGAACACTGCTGCATGGCTGGCTGAGCAGACCCACCTGCAGCTGCTCCTCTTTGGCCTTCCAGTCCCGCCTGATCTGAATGCTGCTTTGGCCCTTGCTGGCGCCAGCGGAGGGGTCAGCTGCATACGCCTCAACCTGCCGCCGTATCAGTGCCTCCTGCGACAGGGACCAGAAAGGGCCTGACATAGCCATGAGATGCTCAACAAGGTGCCTGACAGGTCCTGCACTATCAACAGCTTCTCTGGGCTGTACACATGCAGGGGCGCTTGGGCTGAGTGGAGCAGAAGCACTTGGGAGTTGCTATGGTGCAGTGCACTGCAGCGAGAACATATTTTGTGCAGTCCTGCCAGCAGACATCTGAGCAGAATGCAATGTGACTTCGTCACCTGCTCAGTAATCTTCTTGATCAGCTGTTGCAGCACAATCACTGTAGCGTTGGCAGCCACCTCTAGTGCAGGCTGAACGAGCACCTTGTGACTGTCAGCCTGCTCTTTGCTCAGGTCCTGCACACAGCAGACTCCATGTGCAGTTACGCTGTATGCCGTGATCCAGTAGCAAACTGCATATGTTCCCAAGCCAGCGCAAAGTGGTTTTCAGCTTTGCTGTCTCTCTTTGTGCAAGTGAGATACCTGGCCAATTGCAGCTAAGGTCTGATGATGACAGCAGCTGGCATGATGCACCATGATACGTATGTGCAGACAGGTACCTCCAAACGGTAAGACTTTCCAGGCTGAATGTCAAGCAGCTGCACTCTTGCCATCTCATGTATTATGTTGCGCAGCTGCAGCACTGCTTTGCAGAACATTGGCTTTGCAAGGAAGCTCTGTGACGCAAGAGACTTTTGAACCCGGGAGTAGTGATTCCGCCTGGTGTTGTGGTGCCAGCCTTTGAACATCTTGGCTATCAGCCAAGTTTTGAAGATTCGCTTGGCAGACAGCAGCTCAAAGACGGACTGCTCTTTCAGCCACTCTCCTGAGAACAATTGCAAGCAGTCAGAGCAATGAGTTTCCAGCTGCAGAGGCTTACAAGGTGCAATGCCAATGACTCACATGCAGACTGTACACTGCTCTCACCAGAGTGGACAAAGTCAACAGCATGATCTGAACCCACACTGCAGATGCCGCTTGCAGAAATGGACCAATGGTCTTGCCCCTTGATTCTATTCTTTGGTGCCAAAGAAATTTCATAGGGATTGCCATGGCCTGACTGAAACGTCCTGCGAAACCCAGAATAAGACTGTTGACACCCCAAGGTGAAGTGTCAACAGAAAGCTCTACAAGTTGAGCAACGCCTGAAGGTGCTTGGTCTAACCTCGTAGCATGGTACACCTTGGCGCAATCTCTGTAGCCTGCTGTTGCGTAACGATACACAACATCCTTTCCCTGCAACAGCAAACACAGCTTAAGGCAACCTTAGGCAGGGACTTCACTTGCACAGCGTCAACATACTGACCGTGCGCGGGGTCGATACAACGGATCCTTCCATTGTAGCCGGCAGCTCCAGCATTGTCATTGCTCAACAACTGAAGGTGTGCTTGTGCACACTGTACATTGCGGGTCCATGTCAAGCAGGTCAACATAGTTGTAGCTCCTTAGGAATCTAAAGCTTGTGCGCTTTCACGTCTGACAGGTCTGCGCAATGCCATCACGCTGATCAATCGCGCCACTTTGCAAAGTCTATGCAACAGAGCTCCTCGTAGATAGCGGTTACTCTGCAGCACGAATTTGCTCCCAAGCAAATCCCTTGTCCAGCCTTGCCGCCGGCTTTGACCTGATCTGCGTTGGCATTTTCACTCGTGCAGCGCTGACAGCATCTCAGCCTTTCCAGCTGTCTAGAGCAGTTTTTAGCGTCTCCAAGCGTTCTGTGTGTGACTTTGGAGTGGCACGCTTCGAGCTGTCTTTGGGCTCTGCCCGCAGCAGCTGAGGGCTGCCTACATGAAGACGTTTATTGGCACAGTAAGCTGTGTGTGTAGGTCATCGTCATACGGCTTCAAGTTTCAAACCCAGCTTCTCTCACTCAAATGTTGCATTAGGTGGTTTCCAACAAAATGGTCAAGTCAGTGTTGGTGTCAGTAGCGCGGTGGAAAGTCTTCCCTAAATACAAGCTGCGCAAGAGGTGGACGAAAAAGTTCATGGTCAGCTACTCCCTGGCAATCTCTCTACTCTCTATGCATGCTGCTGTCTGCTGTGTTCCATCCTTTCTGTGTGATCCTTACTCTGCACAGGAGCTGTATCAGCGTTGTGTCTGCTGCAGGCGCATGATGAGGAAAACAAGTGCAATATGGGTGACACTGTCCGTATTGACATGTCAAGGTATGACTAGCCAATATACCTTTTCATCCTGTGCAAGCAGTTATTCTAGCAATGGCTTCTGCATGAAGTTGACATTGAGCCTCATAGCCAATGTTGTTACAGACCGATAAGCAAGCAGAAGGCATGGGTAGTGACTGAGATCATTAGACGAGAAAACGTGTATGATCCAGCAGCTGCAGCACAAGCAGCAGCGCAGCAAGTGCCAAGCATGCAGCAAGCTGCACAAGATGCAAGCATGTCTTCAAGAGGATTTGCCGCATCTGCAATCAAAGGATAAGCTAAAGGTGGTTTCAGATGAAGCCTGAATTGTTACTCCCACACAAATCAAAGGCAGCTATTTACACCTGACAGTGTACCTACACCTTACAGCTTATTGCAACAGAAGGGAGTCATGAAAGGTCATAATCACCATCGTGCTGATAAAGCCTAGATTTTGCTCACAGCCTTCAGGCATGGTTGACTGGGATTGGCTTCTACCATAGGAACAATGATGAGGTGCATCGCATGGGCATGCATTTCACTTGATTGGACATCCTGACCTATATTGTAGTCAAGTACCCACAAAACATGACATCATCATGCAGATATGCAAGCTCCAATGCTACCATCTGCTCATCATTCAAGGGAGAGACATGCCAGCAGGGCAGTGGTACTCCATGTTGACTTGGTTTTTATGACTCGTCACAGCTGGAACACCTGCAGCTTTCGAAGGCCATACAACTCTCACAGTAGTATTGCATGGTCAGTAATATTGCATGGTCAGTATGTGGGGAAGACATAGGCTGTAAGGTTGCAAGTGCTCAGCGCCTATGCTGCTTGTAGTCCTCATGGGAGTTCTCATGGGGGACCTTAGACACAATGTTGGCAGCTCTGGCTGTTGATGGTGGCTGGGGCTGATGTGGTCAGAAAGAAATGATGCGGATAGATAGAAACTCACTTCATCCTGGCTATGTCATGACTGTATAATGTACAGCCGAAGCTTGCTTGCTAAACTTGTAGTAGGCCATGACTGAGAGCAAACAATTATCTCTGAGAAGAAGGACTCTATTTGCAACTGCTGCTAAGATGGCTGTTGACAAGATAAATCCCAAGCCATCCATGTCCATAGTTTACGCCTTGCAACTGTACAGTACGACTCCATGGTGCCAGTGACCTGTCAGGCTTGCTTTTTACCCCTGTGATTTGTGGACTCGAATGGACGATCTGTCACAAGCATCCGGACTGCCATAGCAAAGGGAAACACAAAGTAGGGAAGATAAAACGCTGATAGCAGAAATCGTGGATGTTTTGAGTGTGGTGAGAGCATAAGTTCGCTCAGTATGCAAACCATAGTGGAAGCAACAAACAGTCCGAACACAATAGTGGGTTTCTGAATCCAAGTCTTGCCATACGCATGCGCATATGCTGCAATGAAAAAGAAAGGCAGCTGCACATATATCTCACTCCAACAAAGCACTCGGAACCAAGCTGGCATCAGGGTCATCTGCACGTATGAAACTGCTACTCGCTGATACAAGAGGCTAAGTAGAAACTGCAAAGCTACAAGGCTGGCAGGGACACCTACCAAGGGATCTTGAAATTGCGCAATGTACCATGTGAAGGCGTTGCGAGCAAAGCCAGGATACAAGTTGGGAGGGAAAACTGCAAGCAGGACGCTTCAGGTCAGATCGTGTTTGCTTCTGGCACTGCGTGCAATTCAACAGGAGTCCGAGCCTACATGGTTGTGAATCGATCAAGATGGTGATGGGGATGTGCGATATCAAGAACACCACGACAGCCACATCGAATGGCCGCTGTGACAACGGCAGCACCTCTGGCATCCTGGCAGATCACAAACTTCTTCCCAACGTTGAAAGGCGTCGGGAAAACACAGCCTGCTACCGGTCGACCCTTTCAAGGCCCCCTTCGGTCGTCCCTGATGCGATTGGGGAGTCTCCAATGGGGACCCTTTTCTCGTAGCTTCCAATGCACCTGGGTTCCTAGGTGAAGCTTTGTCGAGGGACGGCGCAACACAAGGTCAGGCGCGATGGATGATGACGCTTCGAGGGCTGGCCTGGTCCGTGCGAGAAGCGGAATTCAGCACGAACGCGATTCTGGCTTCTTGAGCGGGCTTGTGGACCTGCTACCCCGTCTTGGTTACAGGGGCCTTTTGCCTAGCGTCTCCTTTGTACGCCAGGAGCAACGTCCCTTGTTGCCTATTGCTGCACAGACCAGACAGCACTCTCAGGCTGCGTCAGAGGACAGCAACATTGCTGAAAGCATATCCTCAACACAGGACAGCACTGAACAGCAGCTGCAAGTTGAACAGTCTGAAGTCAGCACAAGTGGCAGAGATGGCCAAGAAGCCAATCAGCAAACAGAGTCTCCTGCAGCTGCAGCTGAGAGGCATCGCATTGGGTCAGCAAATAGCTTTGACCTGCAGGTACAGTTACTTGACCTCACTGAAGCTGACTCAGTACAGCAACTCTGGAAATTATGCTCAAAACTTGTATTGTTTGATTGTGGCATGCAAGCTGACTCCCAAGCAACACCAACATGAACGCAGCTGTGTGCTGCAGCTTTGTGCTCAGTGGGTAGAGAAGACAGCTCCATACCTGGTCCTGCTATTAGTTGTTTTTGTCTATGCTCATGTTCAAGGCAAGTGGCTCTGTCCCTGTTTGCAGCACCTCTGACCTCCAAGCTGCAAGCAGCTCGTCATATGATGTTTGTCATTGCTATCCAGGTCTTGCAGTGTTTGCATGGCTTAGCCTAGTTCTGTATAAA
>JAABUO010004206.1_pt1 | contig 16970 bp, 22 predicted proteins | sample 5559291 | NCBI WGS metagenome assembly JAABUO01 (sample SAMN10711878, study PRJNA513372) | rock metagenome | isolation source: Antarctica rocks | place: Antarctica: Victoria Land, Finger Mt sud | reverse complement strand
TGTTGCTATGCTTCGAGACAGGTTCTCTCAGTCAATGTGAAGTTGAACAACACAGCAAAGGCCCTGTGATGTTGATGTAATGGATGCACTGCACTACTTGCACACGCGCAAAGCGTATTGTGCTTGACTAATTAGACTCACCTCCTCACTTTCATTGAGCAGTGCCCTCCTTTCTGAGTGGCCAAGGATGACCCAAGGAACCTTGATATCTTCAAGCATATCAGCACTGCAATACAGCACAGCAGTCAGATGTGGAGTGCTGCATGGTTTTGTCTTTGTCACTGTTTCATACTTTGTTTATCCTTTTTTTTAATAGTTTCCTGCTGTATCCTGCTTGCTTGTGACTAAGGCTTGCATGTGACTTTGGGAGCTAGGCTAAGACTCACAGGCACAAGGCATGCATATCAGGATCTAGCAGGGTATCCAAGCACTGATGCTTGAGTTGAATCGTCAAGCCGTACTGGGCTGCCAATGAAGGCCACAATTCCAAGCTTCTCATTGCTGAACACCACAAATAAGGAATATTGTACTGAGCTGCACAGTGGGCGCATTGGCTTTCTGAGATTGTCATAGGGAAATTCTGCAAGGGCTTACCTGACCTCTCCTGTGTAGGCACCATTGCCTTTGATCCAACAGTTCTGGGCTGACACGGCAATCTCCCGACGAAGGTTAGATTGCACCAGTGGGATATGAACGAAAGCAGGAGCCACCACAACCTCTGCAGCACAATACGGCCATACAAAGTTTTGTCAAGTGTGCAACACGTCAGAGGGATACGGCTTGCTCTCGGGCCCTTACCAACACTGCTGGGTAAGTCAGCCTTGTTCAGCTTGTCAACCAGCTCGTGGGCGGAGTTTGTGGTTCCGTTCTGCACGATAAGCAAACGTGGCGCAAATTCAAGCTTGAAGGCATGCAGGCAACAGGCAGAGCACCACACTCACGCATTTCCAGTTTCCGCCTGCGTCAGCAATCAAGCTGGTCAGTATTAGGCTAACACTCAGCAGGCCATGGGCGCATATTGAAGGGCAGGGCCTTACCGACAAAAAACTTCCTTGCCATGGTGAATAACGTGTGACGAATTGTGATATATGTTTATTGATGCGGAGCGACGGTTGCGTTGGATAGCACATGCTGCTATCTGGGCATTTTGACGGACACAGCTCCGAAACCAACACAGCATGCACTGCCATGTTTGATCATGGTCGGACCTGTCAGGGTGTGTGAAGGTACACTCATGGGTGTGGTAAGCTTTGACAACCCCAAGGCAAACATCTGCTCTTTCTAGAGGCATCGCTTGCTATGCCGTTGTGGTACGGGGGAGACGACATACCTGATCAAAGCGGTCGCACCGTTATAGTTACTGGCGGAACATCTGGCTTGGGACTGTCCACCGCCAAGTCGTTGACTTCTAGAGGAGCGCAAGTGATCATCACTGGCAGATCATCAGCGAAGGGAGAAAAGTAAGGCGTGTGCCGTCTGTAACGCTTGGTGTGAGTTGCTCTGAACTGGATGTTTTTGCATAGGGCTATCTCGGCAGTACGAGCATGTACAGACAAGGGTCAAATCGAGTTCATTCGCTGCGATGTGTCCAACCTGAAGTGAGTCACAGTCTCTGCTATCGTTGAGGTCTTTCTGCTGCACGGCATACACCTGCACAACAGCGACTTGCTCACGACTCTGAAACGATGGACTGCTTGCAGGGCTGTCAAAGAGTTCGCAGATGACTACAAGCGTTCAGGTCGCAAGCTACATTGCCTGATCAACAATGCTGGTATTGCACTGCCGCCTCATAGCATAACTGAAAATGGTTTTGAGGTATGCTTGTGTGCACTAGTACATAAACAGATGCATGGTATGGGCTGTTGTGCTATACAAGCTGCAATCTGATATTGCCAGCATTGAGCGGTGACTTGCCCTCCATCTTTGCAGTTCAGAGGTTCAGTCACACTGTAGCCAGGACACTAGTGCATATCTGCACTCCATGGCAATTGGCATGCACACCAGAGAGGTCACCAGTTGCAGTGCATAGCATCGCATTGACTCCATCTCCTGGTGACCGCATTGTATCTGCGTGTGGAGAACAGTAGGGCAATTACAAACATCAACCAGCATTGGTGTTCCATCTTTGTGCACATTCTCTGCGCTGGCTTGCAGCTCACTCTGGCATCCAACTACTTTGGTCCAGTGTACCTGACCAACCTGCTGCTGAATGTGCTGGAAGCCAGCGCCCCATCTAGAGTTGTATATGAGGCTTCTCTTCTGGAGCAGTGGGGCAAAATCAATTGGGATGATCTTGGGTAAGATCTGATGACCCATTGCCATGCAACTCGCCCTTGGGTCTGTCGTGTGATTTTACTTGTGGTGCCTGAACAGCATGTGCTGAATGGGACGGTACAGCTGTCAAGAAGGTTCTATTGCTGTATCTTGCCAAGTTGTGCATATTTTGTACGTGAACGTGGCGAAGAAATGCGGTTTGTGGACTTGCTGTAACCCATCTCAAATCTGTCATACCCTTGCTTGTTGAATTCAGCATCTGCATCATTGAATTTCAATCAAATAAGTTATTGAATGCCCTGCCACACTAAAAGCAGCTTTTGCATTAGTACACATGCTGATGTGTATGCAAATGCATTCATATGTTGCAGTGGCAAGTTTTCCAAGACCAGTGACATGGGCATGTATGGCACCTCCAAGCTGTACTTACTCATGATGAGTCAGGCACTTCAGCAGCGCTTACAGGTGAGCCACGATGGCAACATTCCCTGGTGCACTTACAGCCAAAACACAGCAAAAAATCCATAAAAAGCTTTATTCCTAAGGATAAACATCAAATTTCTGTTGAGCAATTTTCTTTGGCATGACTTTGCCGCATGTCACCATCACCTGTGCTTTCAAGCCAGGGTGCCTAATGAGTCACAACTAGCTCTACACCCAGCCTACAAAGTATGATGGTTTTTGCTATTCGTTCTCGAGCATCTTGTTTGTCATTTTCCAGCCTACAAAGTAGAAATTGAATATGCATATCATGTGCATTATGCTCTGAGCTGTCTGACCCTTGGCTGTGGTTGCGCAGGGCAGCGGGGTGGATGTCTTTGCAGTTCAACCTGGCTTGACGAGCACCAGCCTGTACTCAGGCATGCAGAAGACCTTCTTGTTTTACTGGTTCTTTGTCACCATGACATTCTTCCTGGGCCAATCGCCTGAGCGAGGCTGCTTGTCCCTTCTGTACTGCGCCACTGCCCCTCAGCTTCAAGGTACCTCAGATCTCTCACATAGCCTCTGACCTGAACCCTGTTTACGGTGCATTACTACTCCTGTACCACAGCGATAGAAGTCAAGGCATTTGAGTCTTTGATCATCTAGGGCTGAGTATTTGTTTATGTCCCAGTCATTGTGTGTTGAGTACCCTGATGCATCCCAAAGACAGGGAGTGTAAGTTTCCTGGGATTAACAGGAGAGTCGACAGACGATGATTGGGAAGTTAACACTGTGTACACTATGCGCTCAATGTTGAAAAGGATAGAAGTGGGGGATGTCCCAGATCTTGTGAATTTACCTTGAGTGCCATTCCTGCTTTGTCTGTGGGGCACTTTCTGCTTCACAGACTGAGCAAAATTACCAGTCACGTGCAAGCACCTGGATGCTGTAATCACTGCACTTGTTGCTTTTCAGAACTACCAGGTACATAAATCTTGTGAAGTCGCTTTGTTTATTATGCTACAACATGTGCATGTTTGCAAGTTAGAACCACTGCATGCCCAAAGTGCATTGGCTTGCTTACAGCAGTCAGACTGAAAGCCACTGCAGCGCTTGCTTCAATGTGCCATACCAACCGCTGGCCAGGGAGCTAATCAAGCATGATGGACCATGCAAGTATGAGACATGTGAATGATAATATACAAATGGAATAATTGCTGTGCGTGATGCAGGCAAGGGAGGGTCCTACTGGGGGCCCCGGTACTTCAAGCTCTTCATACCAAACTTGTTCAACACAGACCCATGTTATGCTCAGCACAAGCTGGCTAACAACCCAGAGGCATGCAGCAGGCTGTTCACAGAGACAGCCAAATTGTTGGCAAAACAAGATCCTGCTACAGATGGTTTGCTGCGTGATGCTGTAAAGAATGAGGAATAGAAGGGAGGCATCTGCCAACCAGGTGGGAGTAGCTCATCCCAAGGTACATAGCAATGCATTTTCATGCCTACAAGTTGTACTGCGCATCTTGGTCTGTGTGTGTTCTCTTCCACTGATCACAACACTTACCAGACTTGCTTTTCCGTGCGCAACTGAGCCATGGAGTTCACAACCACATCCCTATGCATCAAGCTACCATCGGCAAAGCTACCTAGGGCCTAGGCAGCCAACACTGGCTATGCTGATTTTTAGGGGCCCTTGAGTATTTTCTGACATCAGTTTTTACTACTTGGTGTTAAAAAAGGGTTCTCGATAAACTTGAAGCTGTCTGTGAAGGACCCTGTTGATGACATTTGCAATGGCCTGTTGTGTACTACTAACAGGTGGCAGTGATTTGCTGACTTTCGCAATGGACGCACTAACTCTATTGTTCTTAAGTGACGTTGTCCAAAAGCATATGCTTTTGTGGACTCCAGTCAGGGACTAGATGTGAATGAAGACATGTGTAACAACATGCTGGTGATGCCTTGCTGATGCAAACCGTAGCAGATCAATACTATGCTGCAGCTGCAGACTTGCAGTCTTGCATTGCCTAGACAAAACTAAAGCAACTGAAGCAAAATGTTCAGCATGAGCTGTTGGGCAGAAATGTACAAGAGCCGATGCCACCTCATGGAATAGCTATAGGGCCTTAGCCTCGATGAGAATGTAAACTTATGCCGGCAACCATCGGGGTGTGCCATGTAAATTAGGCCAATCACGACAAAATCATAAAACCGGGCAGAAACGTCAAGAGTCTCAAACTTTTCCTGCCACTAAAGAGGGCAAGCTGAAAAGTGTACAAACATCAAGTAGCAGAGGTGATACATTCCACTCCAGGTATACATTTGTGTGCGTGCCACAACATTTGGTCTATACTTTGTGAATGGAACCATTTGGGGATCCTGCATATCCTGATTTTGTTGCTCTTGGACTATTGCCCTGATGCTTGTCATCATCACTGTCAGGCATAGCTGCAAGGGCTATCATGCGCTCTGTCTCAGCAACATCTGCACCTTTGACAGTGTCATTGGCATGCTGCTTGATCAGTTCTTGCAGCTTTGCATCTTCAGATGCGCACAAGATTGTGTTGAGGGCATAAATCTCCAGCCTCCGCCTTTCATGTGCACTGTCACGATTGATGCCAATCTTGTCTATTCTCATCTGCACTTTGCAGCAGCGCAGGTGAGGAGCGAAAGTACTGTGCAGGCAAAACAATACCTGCCTAGAATGCTCTGTCATACATGCAAACGTGCTCAACGGGTTCATACCCGTGATCGCCTGACTGCAGCAGAGATATCATCAAGCTCTTGTCCTGCATTGCTTGTGCTTTTTTGCACTCCATTGCGCTGACGGGCCTGCCTGAAGGCTGCAACTCTGGGACTGCTGCTTGGAGCGCTTTTGGCAGTGGTGAGAACAGCATCTGCACTTTTCCTCAGGACACTGACTCCTGCTGAGTTCCTGACTGAGCGCTGAGCAAAAGGAGATTTGCTGGACTGCACATGCAAGGCTGCACGGCTGCCAGGGTTTGCAGCCCGAGAGTGTATTCGTGGGCTCGAACAGGCTGTAGGTGCTGGGGGCACTGGAACGCTGCAAAATGCTGTCAGAGCGACAGCATCCTTAGTCTCTGCCTTTGACCCGCCAGGCTGCAGGCATATACTCTGAGCTGGTTGCTGCAGTGATACACTTTTCAGGGCATCGGACAGTTCGGCACAGCTTGCTTGCAATGCAAGTGTGGGGCTTTGAGCTGGCATCAGACTTCACAGAGGTCTCCGTCGCGTAGTCGCTGAACCCATGCGTATCACGACGCGAGGCTTGCGTTAAGGCAATAGGCGCCTTGGTGATGTGCACATTCACTGTCAACTTTGTCATACAGTGTTGGAGTCAGCTGAAGATGGGTCATTGTGATGCAATGCCTGCCGCTGACAACGTCAGGCTCGCCAACAGCTTGCAATAGACAACGCTAAAAGTGCATGTTTGGCAAAGCCAAGGTCAATGCCAGCTGGCAGGAACGCTAAATGTGCATTTGCGCACGTGCGACAGGCGACCCAGGTGTTTTGAAACGGCTTGCCTCCTTTTGAGCATCTTGAACGGCGATTGATCAGGTGATGATCCCCGTTGCAGCATATGTTGTGAGACGCGGACACCAGGTCTGCCCCGGTGTAGCTCCGGAGAATGCTTGAGCGTTGTCAGACAAGAATCTGCTCATCCAGATCGGCGTCAGGCCTGCAGACGTTCACAGCCCCTTTCCACAGGCCTCGCAGCAATTTCTTCGTTGCTGCCGTCACCTCTAAGGCATCCCCTGACAGGCAGCGCATTCAGGTTCTTCAAGCGCAGAGCTTGCAGCTTGCTCCTCAGCAGCAAACACAGCAGCTAGCCAGCAGCAATCTTTCTAACAGGCCGGCAACCAATGGCGTTCATCGCAGCAACAAAAGGCTCAAGGTAGCAGTGGACGTAGACGAAGGTACCCTACCCTTGCCAAAGGTTCTTGCTTTGGACTGTCTGAAGGAAAATAGGCGTCGAGCCTTCTGTGACCTGCAGTGCTCGGACGGTTCCTGCATAGCCTCAACAAGTACTGCCTGGAGACCCACGGATTGAACTTTGACATCTCTGATTATTCTGACTACAACTTTCACAAGGTGCTGTTGCATGCTCTCATACCTCCAACCTACATGTCTTTGAGTCCCTATGAGGGGAATTTGCTGTGCTTATTGTTGAGCAAGAATGCTGGCGCAGATCTGGGGCTGCACAAGAGATGAATCCAATCACATTGTGCACGAGTTTTTCAAGTCGCACCACTTTGCTGTTGGAGTGTTGCCGATGCCAGGTAAACTTGACAAGACTGGGGACCCTGAACCCGGTATTGTGCACTGGAAGTAGATGTATCAGTCCGGAGTGTGATACAAACATGCTTAAGCATAGCTCTGACAGGCACAATGTAATGCAGGGGCTCTGCATAGTCTGCAGCGCTTGAAAGCCACCAGTGATTTAGTTATAGTCACGTCCAGACAGCATGTGATTCAAAAGCCAACATTAGATTGGCTTGAGCTGCACTATCCTGGCATCTTTGCGGAAGTCCACTTTGGCAATCATTGGGCATTAGAGGGCAAATCCAAGTCAAAGTCAGAGATCTGCAGGTGAGCTTTCCAGCCTGCAAGCATGACAAACAGCTTGCATGCGAGCATGACTTGAATTGCAGTTCATGCCTGCTGCATGGCAACAGCTCACCTTTCATTCCATCCTTGTCCATCACTTGCCTGATTTACGATGTGAGCTGCACACCTTGCTGGACAAGGTAGAAACCTGCTCTTGTGTTCCTTTAGTGTGGGGCAAGACCCCACTGCACTTTGCTTTGTCAGCGATCTTGACAGTAAAAGCTGCCATCTGCAGGGAGCTGGGTGCCAAAGTCCTAATAGATGATAACCCAATATATGCAGTGGAGTGTGCCAATGCTGGCATCAATGTATTGCTGTATGATTGGCATCTCACATACCCATGGAGCAAAACCGCTGATGGGTATGTTGCTGTCTACTGCTGTCACACATGCTGCCCTGTTGCTGTCAGCATTACCATGACTTGATGTTGATGAACATACATAATCTGGGCAGACCACATCTCACTCTCATTGTGTGATGTGCAGGCCATCGCACCCTTTGATTAGGCGCGTCACAGACTGGAATGAGGTTGAGGAAGCCTTGGCAATGGTTGCACAGCAGTGGCAATAGCACAACAGCCACTCAGTTCTATCAGCTCTTGCGCACAACTTAGGTGGGCTGACATATGGGCTGGCAAGCGATCATTGGCTGTATCTCTATACTGTACACTAGATCAGTGTCTTTATGTTGTTTGTGAGAGTGCATGTCAGATTGCTTTGCCTTGCCTGCTATAGTCCGTCTGTTGCTATGATAGCCTTGTTAGTCACTACACTGAGTAGGTCCAATTTGATTACATCCTGCCAGAACTGGATCTTGGCATTGCAAATCGCTGCAGCTGTTGCACTCAGCAGCTATTTCAAGGCAAACGTGCAAAACGGGAGCATCCTTGCTTGTATGGTATGTGGACTTCATTACGGCCATGACTGTGGATTGAATGAAGGCTGTAAAGGTTTTATCATCTTACAAACTTTCGTCTCTCCAGTAAACCCTCCATGCAATGATGCACGTGCTGGTTGGCTACCTGAGCGCATTTGCACTAGACGGCAGTGTAAATTTTGTAGGTCTTGGGTCATCTGCCCAATAAGCTGTCACCACACGGTGCAAAGGAACATATTTGTTTGATAGAGTCAAAATCACACATGTATACAAAGCCTTGCAACTGCTGTGTAAACTTGTTATACAGCTCATACCCTTGCACACTACTGACAGGGGCTTTATCACAAACTGTATGCATGAGGAGTGAATGAACATCAGTGCTTAACAATGCGCAGCAGTGGTCCACTTGTTGTGTCAACCTTTGCTATTGACCCCAGGCCAATGAGATCACGAATGTGGAATCTACTATCTAGCAAACTTTGGCTCAATTTCTTCTGCTCCAGTTCCTTGACAAACATCTCAGGGTACCTTCTCCTAGACATCATGCCTAGCAAGTCCTGCAACAACAGCTCAAGATTCACATCATGCACACCACACCACATATCGCTTGTGCCTGCCCAGTGATTCCAGCACTAAGTGCAACCACAGCCATGACAAACAAAGTGCACTGCTACATCAAGGATGGTTGGTAAAACTTTCCACACTCCAAGTCAGTCAGCAGCAATCCAGCTTGCATACTGTACACTCATACCTTTCTGCCTTTGACCAAAGACTTGATCAGTGGACCAATGCCTGCCAGTGCAAACCAGTAGGTGTCTTTCTGCGTCAGGTGACGGGTTAGAAGTCCACAATTCAAAAGCAGAGATATATGCTGCTCTGTCACCTCATCTCTTCGCTTGTGCTTTCTGCAAAGCAACAGCCTAGTCAAGGATCTCCTGCTAGCTCCTGTCAAACAACCTTTCCACAATAGAGCTTGCAACCGCTGAGGCTTTGCCGTGCCGTTTACTGCATCATTCTTTTAGAGCCTGTTTGCAAATGAAAATCTTGCTGTGATGCATGTAGTCATGTTCCAGCAGAGTTCACGTGACACTTGTGCCATACTGGGATTGATGGAAGTGGGGTGGGTGACAGGCATGTGGGGAGGCTCACTGATGCTGCCTTCATCTGTGAGAAAGGGCAGCATAAAGCAAAGGCAGCCCTGTGTGATGTATGCAACCGTGATTGCCCAGCAGAGGCGTCAAAGTGCCTTAGCAAGGTGATTTTGGTGCAGCATTGTGTCCCATACACATAAAGAGGACCAAGTATTGAGCAAAAAGCGTTAAGTTGTGACTGCTGCTTTGCCGTTGAAGCCTTTTATCCAGACACTGCCGTAAAAAATGATTAAGCAGGATCAAAAAATGTGCATGGCAGCTGAACGAGCAATACACACCAATTTTTACAATATGCTTGAACATGCGCTGAAAGTAGCTACACATCAATCAGACAGTGTCTTGTCAGTATGCCAAGAGCTTGAGCAGTGATGCCATGATCTCATGTGGCAGAAGATGTACCTGTCAGCTGAAAGTTGCCGCAGGACATCATGGTGTGTGATGCTGTTGTCTGGGCACCGTGCCAGAACCCTCTCTCTGAACCAGGAGAACACCTGTAGCTGCTCCACAGGTGTTCCAGCTTCCTGCACAAAGCAGAATCATCTGTCCAACCTCTGCTAAATTGCACATTGACCATCAGCAGCATAGCATATGAGCTTGCCCCATAGGCTGTACAGTAATGCTGAAAGGTGCATATGCTCCTTCAGCATTGTTACACAGTCTTTTGTGCTTGTGGCCCTAGCATCAAGCTGCTAGCAGCATCAAGGCTACGTTTCACAGCTTCAAGCCCTTGACACCAACACATGCAGCAAATACTTCCTCAAGGCAGCAAAGGCAATGAAAAGAGCTGCATACATGCCATTCACACCTGCATCAACTGCTGCTGCTGCGACACCGCTGCAGCATAGTCCTCTGACAGCATGAAGGCATAGTCATCTGGGGCCGTTGGGAGCTTCAGAACTCGCACAACCCGATCCCGCCTGCAATATGACGGGCATGTTGCCCGGATGGAAGACACATTGACCAAAGATGTGTTTCAAGCATGCTTGACATTGAACCTGCCCTGACAGCACTCCATCCATTGGCGCATGCACGCAGCTGCATATGTATGCATGAGCGCACAGCCACTACTGCAAGAGATGCTTGGTGCCTTGAGGGGTCTTATGTACCTCAAGCAGCTGCAACACAACAGTTAGAGTCAAAAGTGAAGCTCATGCAACATCACTGCAGCAAGAGTATACCTGAGTTCATCAAGCTCTCTGTCTACCAAGGTGCGATCGTCCACCAGACTGTACAGCTGACTGCGAAGCATGAAGGGCACAATGACCTCCTGTATCAGCATCAAGCAACGATTTGAGATTGCATGCAGATTGCCAATTTTGGATTTCCTCCTGAACCTCAGGCAAGACAAGCATATAATGATGCAAATTGCAATTCAAGCGCTGCACCTGTTCAGGTATGATTTCAGCAGCATTCAAAACGATGCCAGGGTAGCTTGTGGTGGAAAGTACCTACTCGTGCCTTAGCAGGAAATTGCGAGCGCAACAGTTGCAATGCTAGCAATGTATCAGTTGCTGCTTGTTGCATGTATATCTGGTCCTCATCATCTTCCTCTGGTGCATATTGCTCAGAATCAGGCATGGCCATGTCCATGAACTCTGGACCTGGCTCGTCAGGCGGGTAGCCCTCTTGTTCCAGTGCATCACGCTGCAACAAAGCAGGTGATCAGCCTTCTGCTCAAGTAAACCAACCCAGCAAGTGTGAGTGCTGTGCAGCAGGTGGCAGTTCTTACCTCTTCCTCATCAGGATACAGCCTTATCATGGTTCGCCTACGCTTTCTAGGGCTGCCGTCATTCATCACACCAACGACTCTGTCTCCGGATGAACTCGCAGGCGCAGAGAGGGCTATATGCTGTTCTCAGTAAGCATCGACACAGGCCAAAGCGTCCGCTCGATACAGCGCAAAAGGTCGTGAGAAGTGTCTTGAACCTTCAAGCCATCAATGCGAAGGTCGCGTAGGTACCGCAGGGCAGAGAAGTCGCGAGTTTGCGTGCCTTTGCGCCAGTTCAGATTCCCACGTCGTGAACTTGAACTTTGCACAAGTCAAATTGCAGTCGAGCATGCATTGGAGGTAAATCGCGCTCACGGGCGTCCCGTATGTTGCTGGTTTTCTCAGTGCAACAATCAGCAGCATCGCAACTTCTCGTTTGGTGGACAAGTCACCCAGATTTTCGGATCAGGCTTGCATGCCATGCACGCTTGCATGCCACTGTGCAAGCTCTGATCACTGCAAAGCTCAGACGGTGTCCTGTGACGCTAAAGTCGACACACGCCATTTGATTCGCAATTGGCTTAATTTGGGGGATCTATCTGCATGGCGACAGGCGACAGCCGCGAGCTTGGCCGTCGCGCCAGTCTCCGGATCCGTTCTGCAGCAAACAGACGGCCACAAAAATATATGCGTTTGCTAGTAGTGTACAGCTTCGCCCTTGTAGCCATCCACATCTGCAAAGTCAATGCAAACCCGTCCGCAGCAACGCTGGGCTGCCTTCAAAAACTTGCAACTGGTCGAAAGGACCTGCCACCTGTGCACGTCTGTGGGTGCGTCGGACTCTCCTCGATGTGAAATGGCCATCAAGTGGGTGACAGCCTACTGCATTACAGCTTGGACACTCCCTGAGGCCTGCATCATGCTGCAGATCGACACGAGAGTCCGCAGGGGGTTTGCAAACACAGTCACTCACAGAGAAAACAGTTGAAGTTGCCAGCAAGTGAGCCATCAGCGCTGTTGTGCCTGCTTCTCATGTCATGTCATGTCTTGCATGCCTCATGTCATCAGGACCTTCACGCTTGTTTGATGCAGCTGGATCATTCTGTGGCAAGAAGGCCCCGCTGCAAATGCAACCATGGAAGGAGCTTGTCTTGAGGCAGAAAACCTGACCAAGGGTCGCTTCAATGGAACCTGCACAGCCACCTTCACATCAGTCTTCAAAGGGCTGTCTGCCCAGGTACAGCTCAAAATCCAAGATCCAGACACATGCATCACGGTTGGTTGTTGTCATGTGTGCATGAGTCATTGTCCCAGTGTCCCACTGTGACTGAGTGTGGTAATGGTGTGCTGCTTCAGTGCTGCCATGCCCTGCTTGATGCTGATGCTCAAGCTGTAGCTTTGTATACAGCACCCTGTGTCACACAGCTTTGCAGTACTCCTGCTGATTTACCCACGCTTTCTGCACCAAGTGATGACCTGCATGCGTGATGTCGTGTCCAAGCCTGACACCATCGACGCTGTCACACAGTTCACACACAGTCAGCTGCTACTCTTTGTGGCAGCATACAAGGACAGCATTGCCTCAGTGCACCAAGATGGAGGAGTCACAGCTACAGACATCCAATACAATGCTCCTTGGGCTCTTGACAGGATTGACCAGGGCACCTTGCCGCTGAATGGTCAATACAGCTACTTCAGCTCTGGCAGCAATGTCAATGTGTACATCATAGACACGGTGAGACACCTGCAGTTGCTGTGATCAGCAGCAACAGATAGAGCTGTGTGATAGCTACATTCTGGTGTGTTAACTGCATTGTCTAGGTATTGTTGACTGCCTGCCATGTATGAGACTGTTTGGAGTCAGGACTGGTGAAGAGGTTGCACATTGCTTCATTTGCTGTTCTACTTGAGGCTTAGCTGGACGATTGTCGAAATGACGGCATCTTGAACTTACCTGCAAAGAATGACCGTCACCAGTCAGCTATTCCGACACAGAAAAATCAGCCCAGCTTTATACACCACTGCAAAACATTTTTGGCAACATATTTACCTTGTTTAGCAAAAGAAGGTACAGGCAAACACAAATGTACAGACAACCACAAGCTCAGCTTCCTGCTATGGAGCCTTCCTTTACACTCCAGAACCAACAATCACTATGACATTCACAACAGTCACAGTTTTTGCAGCAGATGCAAGCTCACCATCGCCCATGCCTTGCTCTGATGACAGCCATGTATGTCAGCTACTCTTGACACAGCCAATGTCATGTCAGAACAAACACTCACGCAATCACTATTCAGAGCCTGCAGCCAAGACAGCTTTCATAACATCTCAATCCAGACTAGTGACATCTCTTTACCTTCTGCAGGGTATCAGGACAAGTCATGATGAGTTCATGTATGCTGATGGCAGCCCAGGCTCTCGAGCCAGGGAAGTATTCACCAGCTTATCTTCCGGCATTGCTGGGCAGGACTGCAACGGGCATGGAACCCATGTCGCAGCAACTGTGGGGGGCCTCACATTTGGCCCTGCCAAGAATGTCATCTTGTTGGCAGTGAGAGCTCTGGAGTGCTTGGGCAATGGCACAGTGGCTCAAGTCATACAGGGGCTGGAGTGGGTGAAGGACAACTTCATTCCTCCAGCAGCAGTTGTCATGGCCCTGGGAGGTGAGGCGTCATCATCTGTACGTGTGTGTGTGAGTCATGTGCAGGATAGCAGCAGCTTTGTCTGAGACGATGGACTAGGCTCTGTCTGAGAAAAGAAAAGAAAGAAAATACTACACCTTTCCTAGCCATTATACTGGGCTGCAGGCTCTGTCATGCCAGCATCAGTCTGCCTTGCAGAGCCACTGAGACACAACCTTCTCACAATGTAGATACCCTGCAATGGACATCATGTAGCAGCAGCAGGGATGATGCAAGCCACCACACGCCCTCTGTGCAATATGGCAGCTACAGTTCTTCAGCGTCATAGCCTGAAGTTGGACGTGGAGTAACAGACGGAGGACACAACGTTTTGTGCAAAACGATCGGAAAGGAAACAAGGTTCTGCCATGGGAAAACAATGTGGATTGTGTGTGATTGCAGGTGAATCTCAGTATGCTCTAGACCTGGCTGTGGCAGAGGTGGTGCAGGCGGGAGTGCCGGTCTTGGTTGCTGCTGGCAATGAAGACACTGATGCATGCCTCACCAGCCCTGCAAGGTAGTCACTGTCACCTGCAGCACCAAATGCTGCATTGCATACATGCTGGCAATGAAGACACTGATGCATGCCTCACCAGGTTTTTGCTGTAGCCTGCAGCACCAAGTGCTGCATTGCACACATGCTGGCAATGAAGACAGTGATGCATGCCTCAACAGCCCTGCCAGGTAATCATTGTCACCTGCAACACCAAATGCTGCATTGCATTCATGCTGCATTTGCTCAGCGTGTGAGCTGTGAACAAGTTGCTGCTAGAGGATTTCTTCTAGCGCTGCTGTATTTGCCATGCAAGCTGTGAGGCTGCATTGGGATTGCAGAGCACTGAGGAGGCGTTGACTGCAGTGCTGTTGTCTGCCTTTTGCAATCTTGTCACACAGCAATTGAGGTTACGCAGGTACTGTAGTGGAGGAAGACCTGCATGGGCTGCATGTTGGCACCAACCATGTTGAGACCAGACATTTTTGATTGATTTAGTCTTGATAGGCCTATTGTACAAGGCATACCCCGATGGTTGCCAGCATAGATTACAAATCCTGCTGAGGCTACGGCCCTACCCCATGAGGGGGCATCGGCTCTTGTGATTGAGACCAGACATCCACTTGTGCATCAGTAGCAAGCCAAGGTGTCTGCAGCTGCTTGTGATGAGTGCCATGCATGTGTGCAGGGAACCTTTGGCAATAACAGTGTCTGCAACAGACCAGAATGACAGTCGCTTATGGGTCAGCGCTGGCACTGGAGCAAACTATGGTACCTGTGTGGATATCTGGGCGCCCGGATATGGTATCCTCAGTGCCGGCAACACAGCAGACAATGCTACTCAGTGAGTACTGTTTCCTTATGCATAGACACCACAGGTTGTGTTGCTGATACAGTACGCATGGCCAGACCAGCTGTGCCCTGAAGTAAAAGCTCCCTGAGCTTTCACCGTTCTTTGAGCTTGTCTTACAATGTGACTGTCATGTTTTGAAAGGAAGAATTGTTGAGACTGGTGTCAGGATAGCTTGCTGTTGCTGACCTCCACACATGGCGCCGTTTTGTTCAAGTTGTGCTGTTTGTTTCCTCCCATTCTCTGCCCTGCCCTGCCCATTCTTGTCTTGCCCTGTGTTGCGCTTCCCTGCCCTGCCCTGCTTTGTTATGCTTTGCCCTACCCTGCCCTTTCCTGCCTTTGCCCACAATTTGCCCTTTGCTTCCCTGCCTTGCCCTTTCCTTGCCCTTTCCTGTCCCTGCCCTGTTCTGCCTGGTCCTGTGCTATGCTGTCTTGCCCTTACCCAACTTAGCAGGTGTCAGATGAAGCTGTCCTAAGGAGCTGCAGAAGCAGATGTGGCGCATCACAAGTGGGATGTACATGATGCAGGTACAGATCAGGCACGTCACAGGCAGTGCCCTTTGTTGCTGGCGCTGTCGCCATCTACCTTCAAAACAACACAGGTATGTCTTTCCCTCCAGCCTGACTTGGGATTTCTGAGCTTCTGATTGCATTTAGGAGCTTCCTTTCATCTGGTCACTCACAATGTACGCTAGTCTGCATGCATGTTTTCAGGCATCAGGAGTTGTTTGGTTATCTAGTGTATGTTGGTTTTCCAGTGATTGTCTGTCGACTCTTTTTATGAGTCCCAAAGACAGGCGGAAAAAACCAATCAAGTGATTGCCTGTCATTCATGTAACACAAGCCAGCCTTGCGGTGGTATTTGATACTGCTGTGCCAGTCATCTGCTGCCATTGCAAGTCATCTTGAGGCTTGTGCTGCATGCTGCAGCTATCTGGATTGCCAGTTCTCTGGTGCTGCAGTACACCAGTAGCACCCTTTGACCTGTGCTGGGTGGACTAGCTTTTCATTGGTGCCTCTCTCATGGTTTCATTTGTTGCAGATGCAAGTCCACTGGAGGTGAACACAGCTCTCATGTCATCCGGCTCCTGGGGTGTAATCCATGAGTCAAATGCCAGCGGTCCTTTGAATGCTGGAGTGCTGAACTACACCAACAACGTGCTTGTCAACACTGCTATGTTTCACGCTGTTGATTTCGAGCCTCAGAGCATTCAGGTGAGTCATGTTTCCATACCTGAGTACACCAGTTGTCCTACAAGGCTGTGTGCACATGCTGACATGCATTCACAAGACAGATACTTGTTAAACTGCTCATACAAGATGCATGCCCATGCAAACCGAACTGCAGTCCACAGATACACTTTACTTCTGTCGCAAAAGGACTTTTGGCATCTGTCGGCAAACACCTCTTCAGCCAAAGCTGGACAGCCACGCAAATCATGTACATATGTGACCATCGTGACGTCATTCATGCAAATCATGTCATCTTTCCACACACATCCACCTGCTTGGGTGACAAGACACGCTGGCATCATGCTCTCCAAGAGCACAGACTGCATGTGCTGCTTGACAGACAGTTCATGTCTCCTGCAAACATGGGCTTGAACTGCAGATCACTGGAGGAGCCAATGGGTTTGGGCCCTTCTTCGTCAATGTCACCCTGGCTCAGGTTAGTTTGGCTCAAGTCTCATGAGCTCATCACTTTGCTGCAACCGCATTCATCTCTGATACTGTTTGCCTTGCCTTCTCTTTGGAGTCACTTTTACCCACCTGGTAAGTGGCTGTGATCAATCTCCACAATGTAGAAACGCGTTTTTACTGTCCCCAGACGTTTCTGAGTTTAGATTTCCAGTGTAGGGATGACGTTTCTGATTTAAAA
>JAABUO010004203.1_pt1 | contig 16974 bp, 22 predicted proteins | sample 5559291 | NCBI WGS metagenome assembly JAABUO01 (sample SAMN10711878, study PRJNA513372) | rock metagenome | isolation source: Antarctica rocks | place: Antarctica: Victoria Land, Finger Mt sud | reverse complement strand
TGACAAGCCAGCAAATGCATGTGAACAGAAACACACCTATCATGACTGCCATTGCTGCCCTGTATGGCCAGCCCGTTGTCCAAGCCCTCCAGTGGAATGCCCTCTGATCCTCCCTCGTCATGACCTTTGCTTGCCTTGGGGTCTGGACGCCCAAATGACCACTTGTGCACATCTTGTAGCTGCACAAGCCCACAGTCAAGCTGTTCAATGCATGCTCAGCTCTTGCAGGTTGACTCTAACCCCAACAGCTGACAGTCAGATTAGATCAAGGCAAACAGGAAAAGATCCCTGGCTCAATCGTGAGCCAGCACAGCAGCTAGCTGGCACCCAAAAGGCATGCAGATGAGCATCATGCTTACCAGAATAAAAGTGAATGAGGCAAGTCTTTGTGTAACAGAACGAATAGAGACAAGAAAGCCGACCTCATTCCATGGTTCTAGATGAGTAGTGAAATAGTCCTGCCACTGATTGCTGTCCTGCACATGCTCAGCCACCTCTTGACGAGTTTCCACTGCAATGTGCAGCTTGTTGGCGATCTGGGTCATGTGGCCCATGTACCCTGCCCTCAAAGGGGGCCTCTCCTGCCTGTCACAAGGCAAACTGGGCTCAAACAAGCTCCTTTCGTCTCCTGCTTGAGATAGCCTTTGTGACGAAGCCAGATATGCGGTCGTAAACGGCAGATCCAAATTTTCATATAATCTCAGTGGGGAAAGCTTTTGCAACACAGACCTATAGCTTCAGGCAGTTAAGGTGAAGACGCGAACAAAGCAATTGATCCAGAGTAATGTACAAAACACATGACAAACAGTGAACACATCACAATGATGCATTATTGTCTATCAGGTGCTGAATGAATGCAAGGTGCATTCTGCAGAAGGTGAATCAGCTTGACAACCAAAAGGTCAGCAACTGCAAGGTCTGGCGCTCACTTGTGTTCATCATCAGAGCGAGGTGTGGGGTTGACAGCGACTGGGATGGTGAGCAGCCAATGCAGCAAATTGCAATGCTGGAACAGGTGGCTCAGTAGGGATGGTGGCCCGGACTCCAGAGCTGTGCATATGATGTCTGTCACTAGATGGTGCAGGATACTGTTGAAAGGGTATTGTACCACCAGCTGTAAACATCTGGGCAATGCATCTGCACAGCACGCACAATGCTGTCATGACAGACTTCATCTAAGCCAGGCTTTGCAGAACGCCAAGCAAGCCCAGTACAGATCCAGCAGGAGCAAGGCTGTACTGTGTTGTTTGCCAATTGTATATGGCACTAGTTGAGGGGGCAAGCAGCACCAAAAAACAATCAGCCTGCAGTCCTTATGAGTCCCTGTGTGCAGAGGGGCAAGGAGGTGTGCTGGCGTTAACATAATTTCACTGAGATGCACAACCCAGAGCGATGACCAATCTGTCCCATGGTGGATAGCGTGCTGATGTGACCAGATACAAGAGCCGATGCCCCCTCATGGGGTAGGGCTTTAGTCTCAGCAGGATTGTAGTTTATGCCGGCAACCATCGAGTTATGCCTTGTACAATAGGCCTATCACGGGAAAAAAAAAGGGTGACCAGATGTTGTCTGCAGTGGAGACGATCTTTGCCATATTGTGAACATGGGCAGCGCGTGTCAACAAGTGCCACTGCAGAAGCTTGACCATGGCGGCATGAATAAGGTGTAAGAGCAACCTGAGTTGACAACAGCCTGCTCTGCCACTGGGCTACCAGTGCTGAGAAGGGATCCCAGCAGTGCTATGACAGCCAGACGTGCGCTCCCAAGGGGCGGCGCCAGCGTGCCGTACGAAGTATCCTGTGTGCCAAACAGCAACACGTCTGCTTGAGCTGATGTCCAGCCTTGTCAGGTTGGAGCCAAGTGCACAACATGCAGGAGCTTTTAGCGTGACACAGACACCCTGTGGGTGTATGCAACACTCCTTCTCCCAGCAACACATGCAAGAGTTGTTAGGCAAACGTGGCAACAGGGCTTGCAGTTGCCGTTGCGAGCAATCACATGCAAGCTGCACTCACCAGCTGCGTGATTTGAGGAGAGGTGTCCAAAAGGGCAGCCAGGCGTGCAGAGTGTTGGCAGATGCCCTCAACAGTGTCTGCTTCCAGCTTGCTGTCCAGCTCTGCGGTGGCTGCTGCGCTGCGTTCCATCGACTGCCTAACGGCATCTGCCCTTCCACCAGCCTGAGAGGGCTGCCGCCGCTCCAACAATGCAATGCAGATATGCAGTGCCTGACGTGAACAAATATCAGAGGTCGGACCTATGCATGTGAAGTTCCAGTTTGCCAGAGGTCTCATGACCCAACATGTGCCTTGTCGAGTTCTGCGACTGTCATAATCAAGGCAAAAGGAGTGTCACTTTGCTGTGCAAGGGGGCTAGTCATGTGCCTGCTTGCTACATGTCTCTTGTGCCGCTTATTCATGACAAATGCAAGGTTAGCCTGAGTCATCAGCTGTGGCTGTTGTGACAAAAAGAGCAGAAGTGCAGCGCCACGCTCTGGTACGACACACCTCAAGCCAGACGGCAGTGCTATTGACATGTTTGTTTCCAGCTGGCGCAGTGATCAGGTGTGCTGGGAGTTATGCCAGCATACCTGCTTGAGCTGCGTCCCCTGCTGTGCTGCAAATGCCTTTTCCAGCATAGGTTGCAGATGCTGAGGACTCGGCAACAAGCTGGTCAAGGGTGAAATGCGTGATCGTCCAATGTGTGTGAGCAGCTTGCCAGCATTCTCCCTTGCACCACTCTCGTTCTCAGCATTCAACCTGCAGCATACATACAAAGGAACACTGCTGACAAGGTCAGAGTTGACAGTTTATGCCGTGTGCCTGTGCCTCAAGCAGCAAGAAGGTGTGATGCATTCCAGAGCTGTATGCAAAAGAGCAAATTTATGCAGGCCTGCAGCATATCTGTTGACATGAAACAGTCATTGCAAGAACCAGGATGCTGATGGGTCACAAAGCAGCAGCGCTCGCCCAGCACCAGGCACAAAGGAAGGCACTGTGGAGAAGCTAGGGCACAGGCACACTTCTCGCTCAACAACTTTTCATCGGGGCTGAGCTTTCAGGAGGGAAGTCTAAGAGACTGGTGATGATTATGCCAAGCTAGATAGCCAGCAAGACGTACTTGCTGGTGAGATGCTGCAATATAGTTGTGTGGGGAAGCCACTTCAGGTCACTAGCAGGCACATTGGCATTGCTCTGGTCAGCAGCCCCCACCATTCTCTGCAGGCTTTCCAGCATGGAGAAGGTTTCTATATGGTTCACAGCCTTCCGCAGAACCCAGGGCTGCCCTGCACAAACAGTACAGCCATTGATCAAGGCATAAGATGTCTTGGACGGCAAAGCAGTTTTTGTAGTGTCGCCAATGATGCCAACAAGCGGTCAGTAGCAACAGCTGTGTTGGTCGCGTTGCATAGCTAACCAGGATCCGTCTATGCCAATGCTGGCAGAGCTCGCATGCATGCTGTTATTCAACAGCGGCCTAGCAGCAGTCAGGGCAGGCCGCATGATGGTGTTTTTTAGTGTGCTCTGTCTTGGTGCGTGTCTGCAGGCTGTGCACAGTTACTCAGTACCTCATGCTGGTTTACTACCGAGTTGTTACCTTGCACAAATTGCATGACAGGGCTGCTACACTTTGTGAGTAGGCTGGCCAGCACGCGGGCAAAGTAGCCTGCCCGGATGCTGTTCAATGGCCTGGCTTGCTCCAAAATAGAGAAGAGATACGCCAGCAGGTCGCTGCTATTGACCAGGGCATCAAAGATGCCATCGATTTCACAGCAGAAGACCTACATCAGCACAACCTGTAGGCTAAGCCTTTCATCTGAGGTACAGTTGTACTGCAAGAGGCTTCAAGCTAAAGACCAAAGCAGCCAGATAGTGCGACGCAACATTGCAGCCCATGCATTGCAATGTTGATACAAACCTACATACAATGACCTTGCAAACATGGCAAGGCTCAATGTAACATTCGTGCAATGTGCTGGCTGTACCTCACAAGCAATGAAGGGGAAGCGTTGCTGCTGCCTTTCACTAGCCCAGCTCTTGGGTGGCTCTATGACAAAGGAGATCAGCTTCTTTACAGTCTCCTTCTCCCTCAAGAATGCTATCAGACGAGCATTCAAGGCCTTGCACTCCTGCAAATGATGACAGCAACACTCTGCAAGCCCTCTGGATGCGTGTGCCACAGATCAGGTGCAATTGGACACTCATGTACCGTCAGCCACTTGGCCATATTTGCATCAGCCACTCACATGCAGTATAAATGGCATGCTGGTGCATGCTGTCATCGGGACAGCTACCTGATCTTGAGCATGTGTTTGTCAGGGGCAACATAATGTACGCGTGTGGGCACAGGTGTCTGAACCCATGACAAACATTGTGAGGATGCGGAGAGTTTTGCAGCTACCTGCACCATTTCATCCTCTTCCAGCAGCTCTTCTAGGGTTACTTGCTGCTTGTCAAGAATGCCCTCAATGGCGCTGCCACTGGAAAACGAGCTGACTTTCCAAAACATTGTGTGTTTGGGCGTCCAAATGATGGAGCAGAATCACTGCTACAACAGGACCTTGCAGGCTGTATTGTGGGATTAGAATCAGCAGCTGCGCTGTTGGTGTCCCAGCTGCTGCTGAAGTCAAGTTGCTCAGGACAAATCTGCCCACAAGCTCACAGGTGCGTCAAAGGAACCTGACTGCCTGTTCAGCAAGCTGTTAAGCACAGAGCCTGAACTTTCTTGCGCCCGCAAGAGCTCACAACATCATCCTTGGCACGAAACAGAGCTGCGCTTTCTCCAGGTCGAGTTGTATGTCTGATACAGACAGCCGAAGTTGCAGAAAGCAGGGCGACCACAGGTGGCCATGTCAAAGGAGACTTGCACTAGTGTCGCGGTGTTGACGACAGATCACAGTGAAGGCAGTCAACAGGTCTGCAACACTGAACAGGTCAGGTCAACAGCTGATTGAGCATCCAGGCTCGTGAGTACGAGATCAACGAGATCGTAACGAGCGAGCTGACCAACTTGGGTGATAAATTTGCAGATCTGACTCACAGAGACGTCGCACAAGCCACACTGCCCGTATGTTGCCGGAACAAGCACGCCGAGGCAAGTTTTCAAGTCAAAGCCAAGCCCGAACGCGAGTCGTCAACTTTGCGCGGAGCGATCTGATTGTCCGTGCGAGGCAGCCACTGGTCGGTTTGAATTATCAGCAAGACTGGAGCTACTAATAAACACCTTCAAGACTGGCAGACACCGACTGAGAGGGGATTACAGCCACATGCAGTTGGCGAGATCGCCACAGACGGTGCTTGGCACCCCTCAGTGCTACCAAAAACTGCTCACGCACGCTTCAGTGCACTCTGTCAACAGCGGCGATACTCTTCCAAGGTGTTGTGCGCACCCACTTCTGAAAGAAGATGTGAGAAGGAAGCATCTTGCCCGCACAACACATCCCTTGATAACAAGCTTCAGCACTTCTTCTTGCAGAGGTGTTGAAAATAAGTTGACTGTGACTGCTGTATTTACAAAGACTTAGGTAGTTAGGACAGGTGGTTATCTAAAAACATCTCCAGACAAGAAACAGACTGTACTTCGTTAGTCCTTGATGAGACTCACTAAGACCAGTACTCAGATGCGGTCAGGGGGTAGGTCCCAAGCTGAACTACAGAGACTGCTTCAGTGCTCTCTGAATAGTGACACGCAAGAGCCTTGCAATCTCTTGCCGACTCTCATCACATAGCAGGCTCTGTGTGTGCGACGTGCCTAGCTTGATATGCTGCATGGTGCTGCAACACAGCGCCTTCGTGACTTGATCAAAGCGCTTCCCAATGTCATCAGCTGACTGCATGAGAGTCACTGGTGACCTGATCATAGCCTGGTGCTCAGCAGCAGACCCCCTCATGAGTCTAGCAACAGTTGCTGCTCTGCCTAGCACATGATGCACTGCCATGTCCCACGACGCCTGTGGCAGCTTGTCCAGAGCTGGCTGGAACTCATTCAGCACTTCAAGCTGAGCTTCAGGTGAGGTGGCTGAAGTCACCTGGTCCACCAGCTCGTTCATAGAGCACTGCAGTGTTCCAATCTCCCGCAGGAAGTAGAAGAGCGCGTACCAAGTAGGCTCATGCAGACGAATTGCAGGTAGAGCTGCGGGTCCATCCACCAATATCAGCACAGCTTCTTCACCCAGCCTGCAGACGAATGCACAATCTTCATTAGCATCCAGAGCAGCATATGTCAGCAGGACGGAGCAAAGATAAAACTTCAGCATATTTGTCCAGCTCTGCAATGTACCTACTCAGTCTAGAGCAGCATACAAGACAGCTGCAAGACTTGTGAGCCTAACATGAAGCTGGAGGCTATGCATGTGCAATTGGCTCATTTGCCATTCTGTCAGCTGTCAAGCAGGTCTTCATGCACAATGCTTACAATAACCAAAGCGCTTGACAAGGTTTATCATCCAGGGTCTCACACAACGTAGGCTCAATTGTATTTGCCAGACAGCATAAAGCAAAGTCGGTTGTGCTCCCTCACCTTTCCAGCTGAGACACCATAGAAGTTGCTACCAGGCTTCCAAACACAGAGCACCCCACAATCAGATAGGGTCCCACACCCTGAATAGCCTTTGCAGCCTTCACATAGGCACTTGCCAAATCAGGCACAGAATGAAGCTTGTCAGCATCTTGTGGCAAAGCTAGGCCATAGCAGGGCTGAGACAGCTGGTGTGCTAGCTGCCTTTGTGACTCATCTGGCGTTCCTGTCTCATTGTGCACCAGCCACACAGGCAGCCGCAGCTGAAGTGGTCTGACATCAGTTGCTGCTGCACTGTCTACCACCTCAGTGGACCTGTATACATAAGATTGTTTTCACAAACACAGAACAGCTGTATGACTGTGACACAGAATGCAACAGTCTTGATGTAACAGATGTGCTCGATCACAGACAAGGCAATGAATAGCCAGACAATGCAGCTGATATTGCGCTGGTCAACATCAGTATAAGCTGCAGCAAGAATAGACACTAAATGCAAAGCATGGCAGAAGGTAGTACCTGTTCTCAGCACACAAGCTGTTGAGAGGGACCACAACACCACTGGTTTCAGCCGTGCTACTACAGGCGCCATGCAACTCCGATTTGCCACCCATTGCACTGCCTTTGCCGTTGAGGGCTGCATCAATAGCGTCTGCCAACACTGAGCTGCCGCTGCTCAAACCAGGTGTGAAGGACAGGTTGCATGCAGTGATGGGCAACAAGACTGGAGCAATCTGGCTCCAGCTGTCGTCAGCAACTCTGCTGAGCAGGTCGGTGACCCTGACAAGGCCCTGCTGCATCTGCTGATGCTCCTGACCATGCACCAACAGCGCAGGACAGCGCAGCATCTCTCTTGGCTGGTAGCCATGCAGCAGCTGCAGCAGGTGCAACACCCTGGACAGCGTCTCATGCACCTTCTTGTCCCAGGCCTGCGCTGCCATTTCTGCTGGACAGAAAGTGCTGACAAGGTCCAACTGATCCTCATAGCTTTGAAGGCTGTGAAGATGCCGAATCATGTCAGCCAGCTCTGGCACATGTGGCTGCTGCTGCTGCTGCTGCTGCTGCGGTTGACTATGCCTTGACTCCACTATGAGCTGGTAGAGGGCACACCAGACTTGCATAAGTTCTCCTGTCACTGTTTCGTCCAAGGCTGGCAGTGCCAGTCTTGCTTGCGAGATAGGGAAAGACTCAAAAGCTATGAGTAGCTGAGTTTGGTGGCCAAGCTGCTGCAGCTGATTGCAGAGCTCATATGCTACCATAGTGCCCAGGCCAACTCCGCCAATGATGCAAGGGCTGTTGTTGGGCAAGTGCTGTCTCAGGGCTGCACCATATAGCCCTGCAAGCTGGGGCAAGTCTGTGGCTTGCTGCATGACATCTTCCTGCAGATCAGAAACACACTCATCTTAGCATTACAACGTTGAGCAAGGCATGGTTGGAAACAGTCGCAGGCACAGTTTATACCTGGGAGGCCTTTGTGCACCTTGCAATGATTAAGCTTGTACTTAAGCCGGCGCATATCTGGGAAAAACAAACCACATACAAAGCACCCCATGCAACAACAAAGCGTTGTGGGTCATCCCATGCAGACACCAAAAAGGCAGCATGACTATTCAGCCTAGTGCCAAGGCAACAGAATGTCCATCATACCTGAAGCTGCTGCAGCCCAAAGCAAGGCTGCTGCACGCCCTCAAAGACATCTGCAAGGTCTCCAGTGCTGCGCCAAGCATCATCCAGCACCACAAAGCATGGGGTTGCTGTGATGCCTGCCAATGAAGACAGGCCAGGTGTGACAGCAGCAGTCCTGGCTGACGCATTGAGAGGCAGAATGTCAACACTGGCCGAAGCTACAGGCTGCACTTGCAAGACATCGGTTCCTGACACTTGTGCCTCCACTCTCCTGTATCACAAACGGCGCGACTTGTCAACATCTTTGTTTCTTCTGGTGGTACTCACTGCTGCTTGGCCCATGCCTTTGCAGACCACAATTAGCAATCAAGCAGTCCCTGGATAATCAATATTGGACTGTACTGGAGAATAGCTGATTTTATGTACAGGACCAGTGCACAAGGCCATCAATCACAACAAACTGCCAAGCTCATTGATCAGTCAATGCGATGATGATTGAGAAGCAAGCGCTATGATGGAACAATGCCCTGAGAGTGTTGCATGCTTGTCTGCAATGTATGCATAAAAGATGGAACCAAGTGACGTACCTTCTTGCGCTTTGGTCTTGCACCCCCATCTTTTGAAGATACTCGTCCATCTCCTGGATGTCAGCCTGCATCATGAGTCTTGCTGTTCAATGCATTTGAACAATGCCTCACTGTGATCTGCGTGTGTGTGCTTGCGTGTGCTGGGGCACAGCAACATAAGTGTGACATGCATGAATATATGCCTGATTCTTCAAACACCCAAGATGCAATGTGTTTGGACCACAATTGGTCTAATTTCAGAAAGCACTGTCTTCATCTGTGTCCTGCCAATCGCACATAGCAACTCATCACAATCGGACTTGAACAAAGACCTTGTCGGAATTAAAGCTTACATCATTCATCTGGTTGTATATTTTCTGGTCTCGCTTGATGGTGGTATGCCAGCCAAAGGCCAACAGCACCATCTGCAGAGTATCGACAATGATACTCATATCCTTCTCATCCTGTCGCAGCAGGGAGAAGTGGTCCCCCGGCACATCCACAACCTGCAAGTCATTGCAGTAGGGCGCCCAGCACAGCCCATGTGCTAATGGCCCTTTGCGGCTGTCATCAAAGTAGGTGCAAGCGCCCCTTTGCCTGGCCCTAAAGTACACCACCTTCCCACTCTGCACGCAACACCAGCCTTCCATCAGACCAGATGCCAGATAGCCTTTCTGTGCTCTAAGCTGTGCAGGCAGATCTTTTGCTGACTGGAAGCTCATGAAGCTTGACTTGACAAGACATGCATGTGGCTTGAAGCTTTTTAAAAATTAAAAAAAATGTACAATCCTGTGCAAGGTCAGGCAAGGTCACGCATGTACAGAGCTGGGCGTTTAGGGATTTTGTGCCATTATACATCACGTTTTGTTGTGTGGATACTATAAGGGTGGTGTGGAAGACACAAGCTTACCCTGAGGGCTGCTGCTGAGAAGGTGTGGTGCCTGAGGTCGCTGATCTCGCTGCCTTGCTTCACAGCCAGGGCTACATGCTCTACTTGCTCAGTCACCTGCAGGTGAACATGGGCAGCATGCTTTGGGACCGCTCAAATGCTGGCATAAATCAAGATCAGAATCTCTTGCTTGCAACTAAGAGTAGGACACGCCACTGTTGTATGTCTGTGACCTCTCTTCATTCGATAGGTGTAGCCTGAGCAAACTGACTGACAGGCATGTCCACGGAAGCATGTGCAGCAGCAGCAGCAGCAGATGAGCAGCAGTCTGACAGAGTGCCTATCTTGCTTATCAGCACTTGCCTCTGCCTGCACATCTTCAAGGCAATACGCATTCAGCCTGAGTAAAATCTGTCTGTGTCATGGCAAAGCACTATTAGACATGGAGGCTCACCTGTTCAACAGTCATGTTCTCATCCCTCATGATCCTCCAAATCGGCGCAAAGAACTCCAGCTTCTGATGCGGCGTCATGCTCTTCCACTCCTCAGACTCACGTGGGTGGGCAATGCTGCTGCCCAGCCCTAGGGCATCTCTGCCAAGGGCCCCTAGGATCATTTCAACCAGCTCCATGACATCGGCTTCGGTGGCTCGACCTGCTTCCTGCTGAATGGGCCGAATCTGGCCGGGTAAGGGCGTGTCCATGATCTGCACACATGCACATACAAGGGTCAAGGTCTGGGTCCACCGCAAAAAGGCTTGTTGTGAACTGGCTGCTGATGGCTTTGTGCAGGCTTGTTAAACAGGTTGTGTCAGCATTGAAATATTGGCTTAAAGCAAAGTTTGCTGCATCAGGTCATCTGCCACCTGGTGCTCAGTCTTAGCCAACCTTGGCCGCATCAGGTCATCTGGTGATCAGTCACAGCAATCATCTCGCTTACAAACAGACCAACAAAGCTTATCACCTGCAAGCGCAGCCTAGACATGGTGCTGCAAACAACACTTCTACAGTCTTGAACACATCACAATAATCATCAGTATGCAAGCTCACATGCATGCTTGTACGTATGCATGACAGTCTCACCAGGACAGCGCCAATCTCATGACCCCAGCTTTCCAGCACCATGGCCACTTCCATAGCCACTGCCCCGCCATAGCTATGCCCGCCCAACAGGTAGGGCCCCTCAGGCTGCACCTTGATGATGTCTGATGCATTCTGGCGTGCCAGCTGTGCAATGTTGAGGTCATTGTCCTTATCCAAGACATAGATGGGCTGGTCGCTCCACTGCAGGAACTGACTGAAGCTGAAGTAGGCAGACTGAGCATTGGCCACGCCTGGGGCGGCCAGGAACAGAGGCCTCTGTATTGCTGCACCCCTGTGCCATACAATTTCATGGTGTTCAATAGCTTTCTTGATGACTTATGCTTGCTGGAAGAGCTTCAGCTGTTATGGCGACCATTGCATCATGCTGCATCATGCTGCATTGTGGCAACATCTGCATCATGCTGCCTGGCACAGGCTTAGTGCAGTACCCTTACTAGCAATCTTGCTCAGCAGTCAAGATCGCCAATAAACGGACTGTTATGCACTGCAGTGTGAAAACTGGCATTGTTGCCAGCAAATTGCCGAAGCAATGGTAACAACTGCAAGGGACAAGCTGCACTAGCACGTGCTGCATTGCATATCATACCTCAGAGTCTTCAGCAGCTTTGACGGCTTCTCTGCAGCTGCCTCAGCCAGGGTCACCACGCCACGCCTGGCAGGCCCCGCCCTTCCCTCCTCTTCTTGCTCATCACTCCAGTAGGCCTCAGCCTCAACACCATCAGCAGCGTGAGCCTGAGCCTGAGCCTCAATCAGGCTGTTGATGTAAGTCACAATGGCCAGGATAGACTGGTAGTCATACAGCAGGGTGACAGGCAGGTCTAGGCCTAGGGTCTCTGCTAGGGCTCGCCGCAGCTCCATGCCCCCCCGGGAGTCCAGGCCAGCTGACATGAGGGGCTCTTCGGGGTGGATGCTGTGGCCCACCATGGCACGCACCTCTGCTGTTACCTGAACAATGCCACAGATGGCTTTTGTTAGGTCCATGGTTACACCCTTAATAAGGGTATTGGGCAAGATGAGATGTGCTTATGCCTAGAAGGGTATCTGCAATGGCTGCTGGTCACTGCAGAAGCCATGCATGCGGCAGTAGCTGCAAATGCTGCAGTGCATCCTTGTTCTGCAGACAGACAGGCAGGCAGAATGCACGCGTTTGCCCTGTCACTGTGAGCCACACCTTGTGACTGCAGTCCAAACGCAAGTGTGTGCCGTGTTGCAATCTGACTTTAGATAAACATGGTAGCACTGATGAAAACATGGCTGATACCTGAGCCTGGATGTACAGCTTGCGCTCATGAGCGCCCATTTGCAGCATTGTGTTGTCTGCTGATAGACCTCCCTCCTCAACAGCCTCTTCAGAAGCTGAGACGTCCCTGGCAATTGCAGCCGCCACTGCTGCTGTAGGTGCTTGCCCAGCAGCAAACACCATCCCTTCTTGAGACAGAGTCGGGTGATGGTCGGCACTAACAACACCACAGGCAATGGTCTCATACTGCTCCAAAGGCAACATAGCTGTGAAGCTTGCTGCAGCTGTGGGCACTGCAAACACAGCAGTGGCTGCTGCAGACTTGAGCCAGGTAGGCGCTGAGACTGTCTGTGCAGTGGTGAGTGCTCTGAGGCTGACATGTGCTTCCAGCATGGCAGGATGGAGAGCATAGCCTGACTGATCACTGCCTGCAAGTTCAAAATCTCCAAAGACAGCTACGTGTGGTCCAGCTCTTGAAGGCGTGATGCTTGCTCCAAGCAGAGCTGTAAGTGCCTCAGGGCTGAAGCCTGCGCTGCCATGAGACAGTCTGTCCGTGCTGCATGCTGCGTTGGTGCCAGCAACGACAGTCTGCATCTGTGATGAACCATGGTATGTGATGCTCACACCGCCGGACGCTACTTCCAGCGATAGCTGTACCACTGCACAGCCAGGATCCCGCCGCATCTGACTAACTCCTGGCAGCTGCAGTGGAGCCATGACGACAGTGTCCACCAGCACAGCAGCCACTCCAGAGCCTGGGTGTCTGTGTGATTGTGTCTCTGGGGCCAGCATGCTGGCAGCAGAAGCAGCCATGGGGAGCAATGCTGAGGCTGTGAGCTGAGGCTGCATGGCGAGGGTCAGATCCCAGAGGCATGCAGTCCTTGGGTGGCTCAATTGAGTCTCAAAGATGACTTGCATTTGACTTGGCCGCCTAGCATGTGCTATCCTGACACTGCTCAGTAGCACCTGCACATTGTGCATATGTCACTCATCTGGCGACTCTGCAAATAACTGCTTTTGCGGAGCTTGACGTGACAGATCAAGTTGTACATCAAAACTAAGTTTCCTTTCAGGATGTCACAAGTCTGGGGTGACACCAAATCATCACAATGCAACTGCTGCACAGCTTTGCTGTGAGTCATTGGAAAGGCAAACTTCAGTCTTTTGCAGGTTTCAGCTGAAGTGGGCTGAAGGGTTGGCTTACCTGCATTGCAGGGGCTACCCAGCACCTTGCTGTCTGAAGCCGCACTTCACCTCTTCTTCCAGCACTCCCCATACTGTCATTACTGCCTCTGACTAATGCATGCGCATTGGTCCCTTGAGCTCCAAATGAGCTCACTCCAGTCACCAGCAGCCCATCAGCTGACACCTGTCCCATAGGGGCAGGGCCACCCCGGGCAATGCCCACCGCCCTGCCTTGCAGAGTTGCGGCCACATGGGGGTTCAGGGTGCGGAGGTGTAAAGCAGGAGGAACGCTGGCATGTGATGCTAGATTCAGGGCTTCCATGAACAAAGTAAGACCAATGACAACCAAAATCAAAGAGGCATGCAACCCAGTGGCACATTACAGATGAGGGTATCTGCAGTATGCAGCATTGTATACAGCAAATATATTACAGATGAGGGTATCTGCAGTATACAGCACTGCATTCCGCCACCATTGAATGCAGCATTGTATTCAGCATTCCATGGTGGTGGAAGCCTTCATTCAGCATCATGCTTGCAAGTGAGTGATTGACAACTCCACATTGACACATCACAATGCAGCATGAAGTAACCTTTTAGGATGGCATGTCATGATTTGCCAATTGGCAAATAATCATTTGATCGTGTATGTTGCAGTGACCAGAAACTGCTCCTACAGATGGTATGTAACTCCAGCCTGTAATTCACAGTTCCTACAAACGGAATGAAAGTCTGACCTGTAAAAGTACAGCGCTGGCAGCCCCAACTTCAATGGGGTCTCCCAAGGGGGTTCCGTTGGAGTGCATCTGCAGCGCATTCACAGACTGTGGCTCCAGGCCAGCAGCCTGCAAGCATGATCTGAGCAGCAGCTGCTGTGATGGGCCATGAGGAGCTGTCAAGGCACTGGATCTGCCATTGGTGTTGACTGCTGAGGACAGCATGACGCCCAGCGTAGTCACCCCACTGCTCAGTCCTGCACCAGGAACAGGCATGTCTGACGATTGCAAAGGACATCATCAGTGGCAATGCGCTTTGAATGCAATCAGCAAACCACATGCTACTCAAATCTGCATTTGTGCCTGCACTAAGCTTCGATCCAGATCACAGATGTCCCCCACAATGCACGGACAGGGCATGCACACACTGTGCATACTCATGGGTAGACAAGGAAAGACATGGGGGAGTTGTGAAGAGTCAGCAAGAACCAGGGTTGTTGCAGTGTCTTACCTTGTGAGTGAGGTGGCATGAGGTACATGGTTCGGCACGTCTCTGCTCTGACATACCCATCAGCCGCCGCATCCAGGGTCTTGCACCGCCCATCTGGAGCAATCATGCCTGCTCTTTGCAACATGCCCGTGGACTGGGGCACCAAGCACAACAGCACTCCAGCCACCAAGGCACCCTCCACGCTGTGATCCCTGCATATGCATTGCTGGCCTGAGCCTCACCTGTCTCGTCTGCTGATTGTTGTGGTGTGCAAACAAGCCAAGGTGACTGTGTAGGACACTCACATGATACGAGGCAAGAGCACTGCAGGTATGCAAATACTTGACAAGAAATGCATGCACAATGTGTATGACAAGGGCCACATGGTAGCAGATACATACCTCCTGCAGTTGACTCAACATTGTGATTGAAGCAAGTAGAGCCATGCTGTCAGGTAGTCACAGCATTGCAGCTGCAGCAAAACTCGTATTTGCAGAGTAAACCCACCTGAAGCTTTGGCAGGCCATGTGTGCAGCCACCAGGGAAGCTGAACAGGCTGTGTCAATGCTAGCAGTGGGCCCTTGGAGGCCAAAAGCAAAGGCCAACCTGCCACTTGCCACACTAGCGGACCCAGCAGTGAATGAGAATGCATTGAAGGGCACTTGTGACTGCTGCATCAGCGTGTTATAGTCTGATGTCCCAATGCCGACATAAGCTCCAACAGCCCTGCCCCTGACACCGCTGGGGATCACCCCAAGGGCAGTTTGCAGCAAGAGACGCTGCTGTGGGTCCATAGTCAGTGCTTCTGAGGCTATGATGCCAAACAATGTGCTGTCAAACTGATCCACATTGCTCAGGAAGCTGCCAAACTGGGGGGCAAGCATGTCAGCTGATCCACTGGCTTTAGCTTGCTGGAGTGTGTCCCACCGACTGTGAGGTACTCTAGTAATGGCATCACCGCTTGTCCACTGCTGGAGAAGCTTCTCATCTCCAGCCACACCAGTGATCAAAGCTACATCAGACCCACTGGCAGCTTCAGGAATGAGGGCCATTCCAGGCAGGGCAACAGCCCCAGCCTGTGCATAGGGCCCCTCTTGCATGCTGTGCACCAGCTGCTGGCTGATGAAAGCTGCCATGGCTGCAACTGTGGGGTAGTCAAAGACCATGGTTGCAGGCAAGCTGATGTCAAACACTGACTGCAGACTCTGCACCAGCTCAGTTGCTCCTAGAGAGTCCAAACCTGCTGCCATGAGAGGCTCATCCTGCCCAATACTGTCTGTGTCCAACAGCCTTGTCACACTGCTCAAGATCTGAGCCTGTACACCAACCAACATTGCATCTGCACTGATGCCAGCCAAACGTGGTGACTCTATATGCTGTGCTTGATCCACTGCTGAATTGGTGTATGTGTCTGTAGGCACCTAGACTTCTGGCAGCTGTCCGCTTGTGTTGCCAGACAGCATCTGTCTGAGCTCAACACCTTGCATGCACAGGGTTGCAGCTGGCCCACACAGCAGTGTGCTGCTGACCACACGCTGCTGACCAGCTTGCTGCATGGTAGCAACAGCATGCAGCTGTGCGTCTGATGCTGCTGCTGAGGTTCGCACAGCGTCCCACTTAGCAGCATTTGCAGCCATCGACTGATGATGTGAGCTGACAAACTCTAGGTTAGCAAGCTGCAGACTGGCGTCTGTGCGTGTGATGATGAACTCAGCCTCAGACACTGTGTGCAGTGGCTGATGCATCTCGGCTGTGACAACTGCAGAAGACATGTGCTGGTCTGCTGAGGGAGACACCAACTGGTCCAGGATCAGAAGCCTCCATGAGGCTGGTAGCTGCTGTGCTGCTGGGATGCTGCCTGTTGCAGATGGCATTTTGGCTAGTTGGCTGATGGATGCAGTCAGGTGAAGTGACTGCCTGCTGTCAGATGACACTGAAGTGACCTTGACAGATCCTCTGAGTGTATCGATCATGATCTGCGCCTGCAGATATCTCGCTTAAGTAAGAGCTGAGCTTCAATTTCAAATAAAAAGGGCGGATTCCTGGCAGTAACAAGATGAAGAACCAGATGCGCTTCTGCATTGCCAGCATACATGCGATGATGATGATGATGATGCTGTTGATGACAATATACAGTGCCAATGCAATTCATCCAGTTCATTTGTGAGGGGCCGCTGCAATACTTGAGTGCATCTAATGCAGCATGCATGACAGTGATAGACCTTTGTAGTTACCTTGTTTGCACCATGCGTTCTGTGGGTTAGAGGCAGCAAAGCTGGCAGCACTGCATCCTTGATCACCAGTCCTGCCAGTCACAAGTATTTTGCTCAGCACATTTGATCAAGAAAACACTGATGCCCACAGTTTGAAACATGAGTGATGCCACTGAGTGTCATCACAGAGAAAAGCAAGCTGCAGGTTGGCATCGGGATGTACCTCAAACTGTATCATATGACTGTATTACTGGGATGTATTACTGAAGTGCATCACTGAAATGAGTTGTTTGGATGTACTTGTGACTGCGGCACATACTAAGCACTCAATGCCATGCCAACCCATGTTCATGCTCAAGCAAATGAAGAAGCTTCTTACCTGACACATCTTTGTCAGCACTCAGCATTGCAGCGGTGCTGCTGCACAGCTCCA
>JAABUO010004202.1_pt1 | contig 16979 bp, 12 predicted proteins | sample 5559291 | NCBI WGS metagenome assembly JAABUO01 (sample SAMN10711878, study PRJNA513372) | rock metagenome | isolation source: Antarctica rocks | place: Antarctica: Victoria Land, Finger Mt sud | reverse complement strand
GATGACGCTGGTAATCGAACACTCTCGTGAGGGGCAGATTCTCACCTCTATCCCAGGGATTGGAGCGATCCAGGCGGCTATCATTATCGCCTACATCGGCAACATTGCCAATTTTGAGCGCCCTTCGTAACTCAAGTCCTACTTTGGATGGGCACCTACCGTTTCCCAATCGGGAAAAACATTGGATCACGCCAAGTTGTCGCCGCGTGGTACACGTCTGATGAAACAGACCCTGTACATGGTAGTCTGGCAGGCTATTCGACTCAAAGAGAGCGAGTGGGCAAAGATCTACGAACGGCTGGTGCCAATTAAGTGCGGTTTCGACGAAAGAACTCGTCAATATGTTGGAAAAGGCAAGATTATCGGTCGGCTTGCTGGACAGATCGTGTCAGTTATGTACACATTGCTCAAAAAGGATCAGGAAACCGTGAGCAAGCTTCCGCCCGGCGCAAAGGCACCCGATCCGGTACTTTACGACCCAGAACTCCATAGGCAACACCGCTCTGGACAATACCGACACCCTTCGCCGAGAGGGACACCGCATAAGCTGATCCAATTACCTCGTCATTAGCATATCCTTCTCCAAAGATTCTATAAGAGGCTTGTTCTATCAGAGACTTCTTCAAACTGCTGATCGGTCTTTCCTATTTCATCCTGTATGCATCAAGGGCGCATTCTCGCTCCTGGATGTCCATGCTGTTGTTTTGTTTGTAGGACCCTAGCATTTCTGAGGAGAAACGTCTATGCCTGTCTCATCACCACTGACCCCGAAAAGTGTGGTACGCCACCGTCCCATTGCTTCCGAGAAGACCACAAAGCCGATACCCACCGTCACACGAGCTTCGCGTCCTCCACAGAAACCACAGGAGGTCGTTCCGCCGTTCGTCTGTTCGTCGCGCACACCGCTTGTGAAGAAACGCCGTTCACAGCTGAACCTTGTGTCACTTGGGATTGGCATGATGGTCGCGGTCCTTGCTGTCCTGCTTGGGCAGTTGCTCATGAGTTGGTGCAGTACGACCTGGGATGATCTCCACTATGGGCGGCCTCGCACCTATCAGACGGATGCGTTTACCGGCTCTGAGCCAGGGGCAACACCCTCGCATTTTATCGTGGTCAATCTGCATGGGCATATCGAAATTTTTGAGTTGCTTGGAGGTGATCCGACGAAAACGAGGGTCTATCTTGGTCCTCAGATTGCGGAACCAAGAGCGGACATGGTGCCTGTGACCATAGAGTTTGTTGACCCACACCGGACACATCACCCTGATATGCTCATTCGTTTTCAAGACATGCAGGTGGTCTTTCACAATGTGCATGGAACATTTCAACTTACAGCACCATAAGGGAGTATTCCTTAGTAAGAGCAAAAGGTCTAAGCTATCATGGAAGTAGTTATCGAATATACTCTCTGCGTTTTCCAATGCTACAGAGGGAGTTTATTTGGTTACGCGTAACCAAATAAACTCCCTCTGACATTTTGCTGATGAATATGTTATACTCTGCGAAACAGGCAATTTGGCATAGTGTTATACATCGAAAGGAGCGGTAGCGTTGATACTGAGGTGTCATGCTATCAACAACGCTTATGGGAACTGTCCTAACGTTCGCACTCCAAAAAGGCGGTGCCGGTAAAACGACTACCGTTTTAAGTCTCGCATCTATCCTCGCGCACCTTGGAAAAAGGGTGTTATGTATCGACATTGATCCCCAGTTTAATCTCACTCAAGGACTTGCTGTCGATATTTCTCAGGTAGAATACAGTGTCTATGAAGTGCTCCTCAATCCTGAGAAAGGGGCCTCCTTTGCTATCCTCTCTACTGATATCGGCGTAGACTTGATTCCCGCAACGCTTGACCTTTCTGGGGCAGAGATGGAGCTTGCTGGACAGGTTGGGCGTGAACTTTTGCTCCGAGACGCTCTCTATGCTGAGAGCAATGCAGGAGCGCATGATGCTGTCGTGGATCAGTATGACTACATTCTCATTGACCCACCGCCATCGCTCGGTGTATTCACTTACAATGCTCTCGTTGCTTCGTCTGCTGTTATCGTTCCTCTTGAGATGGGTGTCTATGCATGGAATGCGCTTCCCCAGCTCGAAATTGCTATTCAAAAGTGTCGTCGGCTCAATGCATCCTTGCACATTGGCGGCTTGATTTGTACCCGGTACAACAAGAGTAAAAATTTAAGTAAAGCTATTGAACAACAAGCGCGACAGAAATACAGTACGCTGGTTTTTGAGCAAGTCATCCCCGAAAATGTGAAGGTAAGTGAAAGTCCGGCGTCTGGCTTGCCTATCGATATGTATGCTCCTAATAGTTCGGGCGCGCTGGCGTATACACAGGTTGCGAAAGAATTGATGGCGCGATGGGAGACAACTTCTGTCGTTGGAGGAAAAGCATAATGGCGAAGCACGATTTGAATAAAATGCTTTCGCAGAGTGCCGCTCGCAGTACACCCGTCGAAATTCGACGTGGCAAGGGTGTGGGTCTCTCTATTGAAGAACAGGAACCACAAGTGCAGGTCTCGACTGAGCCGCAGGTGTTATGGGTTGATATCGAGCGTATTCTCGATAATCCCTACCAGCACGCTGAGGAGATTAATGCCGAAGACTTTGCCGCTCTGGTCGAGTCTATCAAGGTTGATGGCTTTCAGGGTGCGCTCAATGTGAGCCCTGTTGAGGAACGCGAGGGATACTACTTCATTACCAGTGGTGGACATCAACGGCGAAGTGCGGCTAAGGAGGCTAGTCTCAAGAAAATACCTGTCTTTATCAGTGCATCTCCCGCAGAAAAAAAACAGCTTGGGTTACGCCTCGCCAGAGAAAATACGGCACAGGTGAACCGATCGCCCGTCAATCTCGGTTTTCTCTACATCCAACTCATTGAAGAATTTGGCATGACTCAGGAAGAGATTGCAAGCGAAATCAAGAAAGACCGTTATCATGTCAACTTTGCAATCATGGCGGCGCGATCTGCTGCTGATATTCGTAATGCTCTTCGCGAGAAGTACAGCCCTCGTGTGATGACCTATTTACGCCGCCTCGATGATGCTCAGGAACGCGCTCCTATCATTGCTGGCTATCTTGCTGGCGACTTGACCGTTGAAGGAGTGCGCGTCACCGTAGAACAAGCTCAAGCGGAAAAACAGAAACGGGAGCAACGATCTCCTGAGTTTAGGGTGAACGACACCCAGGAAGTGTCCGTGAGTGAGAACGTGCAGAACAAAACGGTCCATGACCATGCGGCATCACTCCTGCAGCAGGTGAAAGATGCGAACCTGCAGACTTCTTTCCCCCCATCGCTCGAATCCTCTCCTGGCACAAATCATATGGCCTCTGAACGCACCTCAAAAATCGAGGCAGCTTTTAGTCGTGTCGAAACCTATCGACGACACATCGAGAAGAAACGTGCGGATGGCGAGGCGATTCAGCTTTCAGATCAAGAGGCGGTGCTGCTGGGTAAAATCATTGATCGTTGTCATACATTGCTCGACACGTATAGCAACAAATGACAAGAATACTATTTTGTCTCAGCTATGGAGAGCATCTACTGTTTGGTTACGCGTAACCACAAAGATGATAAGGGGAAAGGGTGGGTTTGGTTACGCGTAACCACAAAGCAAAGTACAAGAAGTTCATTGTTTTCGTTCTCTAGTAGGTTCTCTTCTTTTTCGTAACGCAACTCTGTGAAATTGACAGAGTTGCGTTGTTTGACCGTATTGCAAAAAATCGAGGAGGATGTCACGGGCGTGAAGCACCCTTCTTGTTCAGCTTAGGTTACTACTCCAAACAGCTTGGCAATCAACGCTCTCTGACCTCTCACATCTCCTTTGTCCACCCTTGTAGCTGTCCTTTCCGTATCATGTTCATCATCTCATATCCTTGTAATGTTTTCCACGCAGTCTCAAATGAAAAAAAGCCCATTGTAGGCTTTGTCAACCGTTTGATGAAGTGGCGATCTTGTTCGATGAGGTTATTGAGGTATTTAACTTGCCTCAGTTCACAGCTATCTGCAATGAGCCCTGCTGCCTTGAGGTCGTTAAAGGCTTTCGGGTAGGCTGCGTTTTTGTCGACGTTGATCACCCGCGGCTCGCACGTATGAGGGCCTAGAGGATTTTGAGAAAGAAATGTTTGGCCGCTTCGCCATCTCTATTCTGGCTCAGCAAAAGATTGAGCGTATTCCCTTGCGAATCAACGGCTCGATAGAGGTTTGCCCATGCTTTTTTGCTCTTGAGGTAGGTTTCATCGACGCGCCAGGAGTCCGTCGTCACCTTCCCATAAGGTCGGAATCTCCGCTCCAATTCAGGCACATAGTGCTGTACCCAGCGGTAGATCGTCGTATGATCCATGTGCAGGACGCATTCTCCCATCATTTCCTCAAGCTGTCGATAATTCAATGGATACCGTAGATACCAACGGACACATAAGAAAATGATGTCAGCCTGAAAATGGTGCCATTTGAACGGATGCTGCTCTGCCATGAAGTAATCCTCTTTGTTCTTCTTTTCCACCCACTGTACCAGATCAGCTTACTTCTTGCAACACAATCAGTGAGAGAGAAACACCTCCAAAGCGAGAGATAGGGGATGTTTGTTACTCAATGTCAATGTCATCCTCTCGTTGTCCAGCTCGTTCCAAACCAGGAGGGCCAATCGCGATGTCTCGAAAGCGAGTCTGACTCTTGTCGAATGCCACACAGACTTCGCCCGCTGGCCCGTTACGGTGCTTCGCTACAATAATGTCGGCGGTGTTTGGTCGCTCTGAATCAGGATTATACACGTCATCGCGATAAATGAACATGACAATATCCGAATCGTTCTCAATCGCTCCCGACTCGCGCAAATCGGAAAGCTGTGGCACTTTCGATGCTCTGCTCTCAACAGCACGCGAGAGTTGCGCAAGGGCGAGAACGGGAATATTTAGCTCACGCGCCAAACCCTTCAGTGCTTTCGCGATGTCGGAGACCTCCTGTTCGCGGTTCTTCTGCCGTTGCCCTTCACTTAATGATGATTGCATGAGTTGTAGATAGTCTACAATTATAAGATCGATCCCATGTTCCAATGCCCATCGTCGCGCCTTACTTCTCAGTTGGATAGTCGAGATACTTGCTGTATCGTCAATCCAGATATCCATAGCGTTAATTGGGCCAATCGCGGCGAGAATAAGTTCCCACTCATGGTCTTCGATCCACCCGGTACGCAACCGTTGCTGATTGACGCCCGACTCTACTGCCAGGAGTCGTTGGATTAACTGGTCTTTGCTCATCTCCAGACTAAAAATACCAATTTTGCGCTGGTGATGCTTCGCTGCCGCGTGGGCGATGGAAAGGGCGAGGGACGAGTTATGCACAAATACATCTTGAGCAATGAAGTTAGACCCATCAGGAATAGTTAAATCGTACACCTTATGGTCACCTATTGACTCAATAGAAACAATCTTATCCCAATACACATCAGGGCTAGAAACGCGTTGTAGATTTACATTCTCAGGAACATTAGCAAATGATGCAAGGCGATTATGGGATATACCTCTGTTTGTATGGGAGTTAAAACCGTTAGCGTGTCCAGTAAGTGTTGTCTGTCCACTTTGTCGTGCTAACTCTATCGGGGGATTTTTACGATCTTTACATTCCTTCCGTATCAATGACCAAACCTCTTTAGGAGCGTGTCCATTATTACCACCTCTAGGAGTTAGAACATGCTTGTATCCTGCAAACCTCATTACTTTTTCGCCAAACCAGCCTATCTCTTGTTGATATCGTTGCACGTTTTCAGGGGAAGTTATTTCTACACGCCATGCATCAAAGTACTTTCCATTGTAAGAACTATTTTTCTTACAAAGTTTAGAAACAATACCAAAACGGGTAAAAGCATGTTGCATATCAGAAGCTAAAAGTTCAGATGCAACAGTAAACTCTATAATCGGTACGCCCTTAGAAGAGTACACACATCCATCGCAACTCATGATCGCACGAATGAACTCTGCAAGGTAATGCTTGTTCCAAGTCCAGACACACAAAGGGAAAGACTTCTCTTTTGCTAATTTGCCCATTAGCCCTAATTCAGTAAGCCAAGTATGCACGGGATTTTTGCTCTTACCTACCACTGCAGATTGTACTACCTCATAGTCGATTCCATACTGTCTTATTGCACACAACGGAAACTTATTAGTGATTATTCGTTTGAAATCTTCAACAATGAGCGGGTCTGCGTTTGAAAATTTAGGCGTATTACGCGTTAAGCCTCCCTCTGCAATATAGTAGGCCATGAGCCTAACTAAACCAAGAGGCATCGTTTCATCAGTCCCAAAGCATTCAACTTTAGTTGGTACTCCAATATAATCTTCTAAAGTGAGAGCGTGAAGGGGTTTCCATCCCTCAACTGTCAGAAATGGATGGTGTCCTGTAACTTCAACCACCCTCCCTAGTCGCGTTCTAACACGATAGCAAGGCTTTACTCCGCTATCAATCCAGTGTGATATAGCAGTTGTACGAACCTTTCCGTTCTCGGAGAGTCCGTATGCCATTGGTATTTGACGCCGTACATATTCTTCAATGGTTACTCTTTCTCCTGTCATCGGATCATCAATCAAGGTATTACCTACCAAACACTTCCCCATGCCCGGACGTCCAGCCATAACGATAAGGTCAGAACGTTGCAAACCACCTGTCAGGCGATCAAGGTCTACAAACCCTGTGGGAACTCCTGTAATCCCGCCTCGTTGTCCCGCCATCTGGTCGAGTCGAGTTAAATAGGTCGCAAGCAAATCGCGGACATGCGACTCACTTATTGTTGCGTTCCCGAAGCGTTGGCTGATACTGAAAATAAGTTGCTCTGCACTCTCTAGGGTGTGTGCTGCGTTCTGTTCACTATCAGCATAGGCTTCTGCCGCGATTTGCCCTCCAGCATGAATGAGACGGCGCAGAAGCGCAGTACGCAGGACAATTTGCCCATAATAGACGACATTCCCGCTCGTTGGCACTTGGTTGATGAGCGATGTCACGTAGCTCGGTCCACCAACGTCTTCGAGCTTGCCTTGCTGCTCCAGCGAATCACAGATCGTGACGAAGTCTGCCGATATATGCTGATCGGAAAGGCGTATCACTGTTTCATAGATGCTTCGGTGAGCATCCCTATAAAAATCGTCTGCTACCAAAAACTCAGTGACCAGCGCCACTGCATCGGGATCGATAATGATGCTTCCCAACACCCCAGCCTCAGCTTCTACGTTATGAGGGAGTAATCGTTCCATGCTTTAGTTCCCTTTCTTTCCAGAAAGCGATGACGCCATACGGTGACGCATCGTATTCATCTGCTCTAAACGCTCTACCCAATCTTGCGGCTGGTAGAGGATTGTCTGACAGACAGGTCCCGATGGGACCGTCGTATCGACAAGAACTGCATACCGAGGAGACTCTTTTCCTACCCGTATCCGCTTCGCTCGAAAGGATTGCATCAGTGGATGGCGCGACACACTCAGGAGCAGGGCGTCCGCCTCCTCTGCCGAGAGGTCAACGCGAGATGCATCGACCTTCACCGAAAGTTCGAGTGTGGGAAGCACTGGAGCAGGAGCGGGCTTCGCCACAAACGCTGGTGACGCCGCAGGCTTCTTCGGGGGTATGCCCTTACTTTGTTGCGTTAACGTCTCCACGAGGCGCGTCGGGGACAAATGCCCGTAGGTGATGACCCACTCCTCCACTTCGGGGGAGATTGCTGTGTCGAATTCTATACATCGTTTCGTGAAGAATCCACCTGGTCGCTCTAAACTCCAGTTGTCTCGATGGAGGCGAACCATTGTACACATAAACGCTGCCGCTAGCACATGGGGCATGCGTGGTCGACCCTCCTGGATGGTAAACAGTTTTTGATACTTAGGGTAGACGCGAGTATCCCCTTCAAACCGTTCGGCAAAGAATTTCGCGACAAGCAGCGGCTCGCGTAACGTAAACGTAATTATAAACTCGTATATGTTAACTACGTCTACGTTACGTAAAGGCACCTCGGAATCTACTTTCACAGGGGAAGCAGGTAGATGAGACTGGTGAGAAACGTCTACTCGTCTACCCGGCTTATCGTTTAGGGTGGATTCTGCTGATTGCTCAGCCTGTTGGTTCTCTTCTTGTGCGGTGGAAGCAGGCACACCTAAACCGAGGAATCCACCCTCATTCTCTGTAGTGGTAGACGAATACTGACTTGCTCTTTCTAGGCCGTCTACCCTCACTCCACTATTCGGAAGATGCGCTTCATCTCGTGAAGAGAGGCGTCTACCCTGAACACCGTTCTCGGTAGTTGAGGATGTCTGTTGATTGCTCACAGCGTCTATCCTATCATCAGCCCCAGGTAGATTCTTTGTGGACGGTCCAGGTTCGCCTCCGTTTCCTTGTTGTGTGAAGATAGATTCGGTGGTACGCTCTTTGGAAGCCTTCTGTGAACCGAGAAGAACTTCACCACCGAAAGAATCTACCCTTTTGTGTTCCGATGGAAGGTGGCCTGCGAGTGTTTGTTTGAGGAGCGTACTCACAACATATTGTGCCTGCAGGAGTCTCTGGTCGAGCTTGCGGCGCGAGAGTCGCTCCTGTGGCTGGATAAGCATGTGTACTTGCTTGAGTGCATTTGTGAAGTCCTGTGAGATAAGTCCGTAGACCAGGCAGCGTTGTTTGACCTCCGTCACCAGTACGTGTAGTTTCGTTCGGCTTTTTTGCCCTTTACTTCGATTGATGAGAAAATCTAAATTTGCCTCAAGAGAGGCGGGAGATTGGTAGATTCCTAGAGAGAAAATAAAGGCGATCTGACCCATAAATTTTTGCTTTTGTACCATACCTAAAGATTTAAAGAGCAGAACATATTTATCAGTGGTATCGTTGGAGAAACCCAGCCGTTCACCCAGTTTGGCAATGCTCTTCGCGCACACGACGACATCACCCGACTGCAAGGTAGGGATGCTTGAACGCTCTTGGGTGGCACATTCAAGAAAGCGCACGACGAAAGCTTGTCCAAGAGTGGGGAGGGGAAAGAGGGCAGCAATTAGCGCGAGCGTTTTCGGCTCACACTGAAATCTCTTCCCTATTTCGGCTATATGTGGTTCGCTCAGAGGCGAAGAACGGGCCACTGCTTGTGGTCCCTCGTTCGTATCAAGTGCTAAGAGCATAAACTACGACTACCTTTCTACACAGTATTTGTTTCTCATCACTGGAAAAAGGCAGCATACACTCATTACATCGTCATACTTTCTTCGATGCTTTTCTTTTTAGAGGAAATGTGGTATAATCTCTGTAGATTGTACCGATATGCAGCGTTTTCCAGATTACAGTTCAGAGAGCCAGCGGGTGACCAACCGCTGGTTTTCGCGTTTTGGAAGAAGTTCCTTTTTTGTTCTCGATATGTTGCTCAACCTTTTTAACTTCCACTGTAGAAGCTTGCTTGCCTTGCCATATTGAGTTGGTTGCGTTGCAACGCAGTTCACCCAAATAGTGAGAGAAAACTTTTGTTCTATGCAGTGTAACGCTTTATTTGCTTAAATTCAATCGCACCATAGTGCTTCTGCTTGCTCACGAGAAGAGAAAAAAGTCAGGGTGTCAGAACATCGCTTGTGAAGCGTGTTTGCCCGTTTTTTCCTCACCAACGGGAGTTACTCCTTCATCCAAATTCATCACAATTCCTCACCAACGGGAGTTAGTTCTTCGTCAACAGGAGCTAACCCTTCACCAAAATGGCCTCTATTCCTCACCAACGGGAGTTAGTTCTTCGTCAACAGGAGCTAACCCCTCATGTACGGGCTTTAATTCCTCACCAACGGGAGTTAGTTCTTCGTCAACAGGAGTTAGTTCTTCGTCAACGGGAGCTAATCCTTCATAGAAATAGGACTAGAAATACTCTCAAAGTCCCATTCATTCCGTAGGTGTTACGACGTTCCATCGGGAAACAACTCCTTTTGCTTCTCAAGGAGGGCCTGCTTGTTCGCAAGAAACTGCTCACCAGGATAAAAGGTGAGCCTCGTAATAAATTCTGGGTTCTCCTTCACACGGTCCTCCTGTGAAGCATCAATATTGAGTAATCGTTGGAGTGCTCGTGTGCGTTTCCTTCGCAAATCCTCTTTCTTGTAACTTTGGTGGACCCGAAAGACCTCTTCTAGGCGTTCTAGTGTCGTTGCTGCCAGCTGCTCTCGCTTCATCGAGTCTAAAAGAACATTTGCGACAACGATAGTATCGAGATCGGGATGTGCAACGCAGCGAATATAGCCGTTCTGCTCCAGTTGCATCAACGCAGAGATAACCTGCTGTGCATCACGCATCCGATTCTTTTGAGCGGGCAACAGTCGTTCAAGATTGAGAACTCCACTGTAGAGGCAGAGCGTGGTGAAATAGAGCGAGAGCGTCTCTTGATTGGCGAGTTTATTGCCGAGATATTGGGTGAGCAATATCTCATACCTGGAATGCTCACCGTGTAGTCCGACCAGACGGGTGGTTGATAGAGGAAACAGTTGTGGCTTGGGTCCGTAGAGCGACTCAAACGTTTCCTCGCCTAGGTGGTACTTCAAGTGAACGTTCTGAAATTCGTCTGTGACCACACTTTCAAGTACGAGGAGCGGCGAAATACGCGCTCGTTGTGGCGAGATGTTAACGACCAGCGTGCGAGCTAAGTAGAGCAACGTGCTCACCAAGTGCGCTTGCAGATCATTGTCATTCGCGTGATTCCCCTTTCCCATCCGTTGGAGTATCTGTTTTGCAGTCACCTCGACGTTTTGCGTCTGACTCTGACCTCCCGTCAGAGTATCGTAGATATCGAGGAGTCCAGCCGTTTCCTTGAAGCCTTCTGGCCCAAGTTCGGAGGTGACATAGTTTTGCAATGATGTGTTTTCTCCGCTCGTTTGCCCTTGCACACGGATTTTCCCAACGGGAGTAGTCACGTCAAACCCTCCATCAAGAAGCGAGGCTTGAATAGACACGTTGACTCCAAAGGTGCCAGAGAGTACGAGAAACGACTCTGTAGCGGGGAGAGGAGTACTGTGGCTTGACGTGACTTCTGGAAATGCAGGCGTTCGAGATGCCCGTTTCCTGACGGGAACCGCTTGAATGCTCCCGAGCGTCTCTTGTAACGCCATGAGTGATTTTGGTGGAGGCAGAGAGTCCTCGCGTATCTCGTTGTACTCGACGGTACTCTCTAGCTGTTGTTCCTCTGTGAGACGCTGAGTCGTCTCATCATGTTGAGTATGTTCGTTTCCTTGCATATGTACATCTCCTTTTCGTGCTGGTTTTTGCTTTCTCTTCAACCCCTTCTATCCCTTCTACGATGATCCACGTTTTCCTTTTCCTTGTTGCCCTGACCATAACGTCGGGTCGTAAGTACGTCTGCAGTTGGCGATAGCGCGGTCTATCGTTCTCTGCCCATAGGTCCCAAAGCCTCCAGAGGGGGCATCCCACTTCTGGCGCATCAGGGACGACTGCCGAAACAAGCGATCCATACGCATAGCGTTCTTACCCGTCCAAAACGCGAGCATGCGACACAGTGCGTAATCGGCGAGGCTGTCATCGATCTGGCCTTTCTGGTCTCCGTGCCGATGCACGAAGCCGCTCTTGTCTCCATACCAGAGCCGCGCGAAGTCCCGCCCATCGGCCCGTTCGGGATTCATCGCTTTTTCAAGCAATTCCTCGTCCGACAGATCGTCTGGTGTCTTGATGGGTCGATCTCGTCCCGTCTTCTGCGTGTGCGCTGCCGGAGACTGGAACTGTGCGTAAGCAATCGGCCTCTCGTCTTTGCGATGCGGTGCTGCATCGTCCTCCCCTTGCGTGTGTGCGCTCTCAGTAACGACATACGCCTCGTACAGGCTCGTCACAGCCTCTTGCCGGGGGAGAACGTCTTCTGATGAGCCAACGACGCGTTTCCCTGTTATGGTAAAGAACCGACCAGACGTATACATTTCCAAACCTACACCTTTTCTGTTGATCCCTGCAACGGGTAAGGTTGCTCGTGCGAGGATATGGATACCCGTCCCGCTCGGACTCCACTCACTGTAACTGTCGATCTGCGTGATGATATCTCGCGCCCACGCGTTTAACTGGTGCGTTTCCTCGTCAAGACAGTGATAAGATCGATCCCACAAAACGGATCGCTGCCGTGAAACACAAACCCGACTCCCGTGTACCTGCCACTGTTCAATGCTCGAACCGCCTCACTAAAGCTTGCCCAGGTTCGCGGCTTGGTCACAGATGCGTGCCAGGGCTGCTCGTGTGATGGCGACCGCGGGTTATACGGGACCTTGTCCGGCTTGTTTTTCTCTGGATTCTCCTCGTACCGCCACACAATCCATTGTAGCGTTCGGCGTAAGACGAGCGGCACGTTCTGCAAGTCTTGAGGGTCTGCCTGTTGTAGTGTCATACCTGCACGACACACGCACCTGCTTCACCTGGAAGGGGAACGCCCTACCATAAACGAGCAACCTCACAACAGCCCACTTGCCGTTGCTCTCGCTCATTCCTCCAATGAGAAATTGCTGAGGACGGTACGCCTGTTTGTAGTCATTATTGTACGTGTGTCAATCCTTTCCGTGTGTACAGTATTCGATTACACTCTTTCACCCGTTGTTAGTGCTAATATAAACCTGGCTCTGTAGCACTTTGCGTGATGGGAAGGCACCAAGAGAAAAGTGATATAATAAATCAAGATCATCCATTTATTCCCCAGTGACGAAAGAGTTTCATGGTTATCCCATTGTTGTTTGCGTTACCTGCTCACCTGCAGGTGAACGATGTGCTCGTTGAAAGCGAAATCCTCACCCTTGTCCTTGCATCGTCTCAAGAACATGTTTCTTGTCCAAGCTGTGCCTACGTTTCCTCTCGTGTGCATAGTCACTATCGTCGGACGTTGGCTGATCTACCTTGTCAAGGACGTGCGGTCCAGTTGTGGCTCACAGTACGCCGATTTTTCTGTGTGAATCCAGTCTGTTCACGTAAGACCTTTGCCGAGCAAATGCCAGATATGGCTCCTGCTTACGCACGACGAACACTTCGCCAAAAGAAGACCTTGTGCGAGATCGCCTTTGCTCTTGGTGGGAGGCCGGGTGGGCGTTTGGCCTGCTTTCTTGGACTTCCTATCAGTTTTTGGACTCTGCTTCGTCTCCTTCGTCAAACACCCGCTGCACCCATTTCTACGCCGTCAGTGCTAGGCGTCGATGATTTTGCGTGGCGAAAAGGGGACCGTTACGGAACCATCCTGGTTGATTTGCAAGCCCACCGCCCGATTGACCTTTTACCTGATCGGGAGGCGAGTACCCTGAGAGCGTGGCTGAGTGAGCATTCAGGTGTCGAGGTGATCAGCCGTGATCGTGCTGGTGCCTATGCCGATGGAGCGAAACAAGGAGCCCCTGATGCAGTTCAAGTGGCTGACCGCTACCACCTCGTTGCCAATCTACGAGAGACGCTGCAGCGGCTGCTTGATCGCAAACGGAGTTGCTTACCCTTTCTAGAGGTGAGGCAAAGCACACCAACCTCGGAGACACCGCTCAAACTACCGTCCGCGGAACCAGAAGAGGCGTCGCCAATCACTCGTGCTGATGCCATTCGTCAGGAGAGACGAGGCAAACGGTACGAACGGTATCAAGAGGTGCTGACCCTGCATCAACAAGGAATAGGAGTACGAGCGATTACCAGACAGGTCGGCATCAGCCGCAATACCGTTCGTCGGTATCTGCACGCGGAGACTTTTCCCGAACAAGAGGTAGAACTAGGATACGTGCAAAAATAGCTCAGAGCATTGTAAAATCGCTTCTCAGGCCAAGTGAGATACTTTCACACTGGAAGAAAAGGAGGCAAAGAAGTGTGTGAAAAGAAGGCTAGGACTCCTTCTGTACCCTCATTTCACGTAGTTTTCAGGCAATTTTTAGAACAAAAGTGCGTTGTGATAGATTTTTATAGTCACCGATGAAGTACCCCTGTCAAGTGAGCAAGGAAAAACAGACCTTCTGTTTTTCGCCTTTCATCAAGCACAAAAATTCCCAGACCACAGAAGCTGAGCTGTGTCAAGGCTTGCGAAGCGGAGCGGAGCAACCCGTAGGGCTTGGCCTTGACGCGGCGAAGCGTTGTGGTACACTTTCAGTCGCTTGATAGAAGAGCAAGCAGCCCCTCCAATGAGATTAGGTCTTAGCCCAGAGACGCTGACGTGGGCAGATGATAGGTCCGACCATTGAAGACGAAGCTTTCCATCTCAGCCCCTATCCCGATCCGGTCCAACTCACGACGAACGAATTCAACACGAGAGAGACCGAGGCTTGTCGCCATCGATTTGTTGCGTGCCCATTCCATGATCGTCCTCGCGATCCTCTCGTGATCTGCATGCCGATCTGTTTCCTTTTTGGAAAGCACATGCCAAACGATCACGAGTAGTTTGCGTGCAATCGCCACGATGGCTTTCTTCTTCCCAATCCGTGTTGCGAGTCGCTCAAACTGCTCTTTCCAGTAGGGATGATGCTCAACAGCCATCCAAGCCGCTTCGACTAAGGCCGCCCTCATTTCTTTGCGCCCCTGCTTGGTGATGTGCCCAGTTTGATAGGTTTGTCCAGAGGCATGGACACTGGCTCCCAAGCCTGCATATCCAACCAGTTGTTTCGCACTGGGGAAGCGAGTAATATCGCCAATGGCCGCGAGTAGGACAAGAGCATTGATCACTGCAATTCCTGGCAGTTGCAGCAAAAAAGCCACCTGGCTGATCCAGGGTTCTGCTCCGCTGAGGTGGGTCAACTCCACTTCCACTTCATCAACCAGTGGCTCTAGGCTATCGAGCAAACAGAGATCCTGACGAATGCGAAGCTTCTCAGAAGAAGAAAGGCGGAGTTCCTCCCACCAACTCCGCTGTGCAGGAGCGAACACGCCACCAACAGGAGGAACAATGTTGTACCGATGCAGGGTACTGCGTAACCGATTCTTCGCCTGTGTTCTTTGACGAATCAGCCGCGAGCGATGGGCAACGAGGGCTCGCAGCTCGCGGACCTCCTGAGGTGGAATCCAGACAGTGGGAATGAGACCAGCCGCCAGGAGTCGAGCGAGATGGAGTGTGTCACGCGCATCGGTCTTCACACGGGCGGTGGTAATCAGTTTGATGAGTTGGGGATGAGCGACGGTGACTGAGGCGACCAGAGAGTGCAGTTGATCGCAGAGATGCCACGCATTCGTCGTCGCTTCCAGCACCACCGAGTCAGTCTCCAGCAGATGCTGCCGACTCCAGTTTGAGAGATCGTCTAGTTCGATGCGACGGGGGGCAAGGACTACCTGTTGTTGGGCATTGACGGCACCGACAACCACGTAGTGTTTGTGAACATCCAATGCAACGAAGCGTTCTGTAGAACAAGATGTGAGCATGCGCTACCTCCTCTTCACATGATGAGAGAACAGAGCAAAGAGTACGTCGTTGTGGGTTTCGTCGTTTCATACACCGATTCGGGCTGCGGTTTTTCACGCTCCCAGTTAAGCGGATTCGACGGGCGGCCAAACATCCTACCGGGCTTGGGGTCCCAACCTGTAAACGGGCCAACCCTGACGCTACGTACTCAAGCGTCCCCGTCAGCTTCACCTGACAAGGATACGCCAACAACGTACCCCGTGCAACTCACATGCTAACATCCTAGTCCTACCTCATTGTTGAGCCGTTTGTGTTGTCGATGTTCCACCCCAGGCAGAAGCTCGCGTTTCGCTGCCCCATAACTAGCCAGTTTATCAGTAATGAGGTTTGAGCATGGTAGGAACTGAAAGTTGGAATATATCCGTTTTTCCTCTGTCCTATTTTTATACGTATCTCGGTGGTAGGTCTACTAAGCGTATCCATTCGACGTGCGGACTGCGCGTTCCACACTGGTTACACTTTTTAGCCCATTGCTTCACGCGTTCTCTTCCCCCTTCTTACGAGTCTTTGTAGATATGGAAGGCTTTGACTTCTCTACTGAAGCGGTTGCGACGAGTGCAGCAACCTGATCGGAGAGAACTTGTCGTGCTAAGACTTCCTCTTCAAGTTGTCCCTTGAGTTCAACGATCTGCTCGTCCTGGCGGTCCACCCTCTTTTGGCTCCCCAGCGCAATACTTCGGTTGGCCTCCATATTCCCACGCACCTGCACGACCCGCTCATCATATCTCTCTAGCTTCTGTGCGAAGTCAGCGAGATCCCTAACGCAATCACGCTCCAGCGTTTCCATTGCTCTCTCGGCAGCACCAACACGGTCGGTGAGTGTGCTAGCATCTTGGCGCAACTGGGCGAGTGCCTCGTCCTGGCGACGTTCCAGGTCTGTCCGTAGTTTCTCAATGGCCCGGTGCGTCTCCTCTTGCAAGTGGGCTATTGCCTGCTCCTGGACAATAAGGCTTTGCTGTTGATGGGCCAGATCGTCGCGGAGCAGTTGCGTCGCTTGCGTGATATCACGCGCAACGCTCTCACCGAGGGCAGTGATTGCCCCAGTGGTTCGTATCTCCTGCGCCTGGATGCTTTCCTGTAAACGCGCTACCGCCTGCTCCTGGGCAGTAAGTGACTCACGAAGAGATTGCATCTGTCCTTCTATCTCGCGCCCTATACGCAAACCCTCATTGGAGATCTCCTCATGGAGCAACGTTGCCTGTTCTTGCAAACGTGCTTCATGCGTGGCCTGATTCTCACGCACTACATTGACCAGGCCAACAAGCCTATGCTGCTGCTCCATGATTTCGTGTTGCTGCTTTGGGATACTCACCAGATCGAGCTTTCTCACGTGTAAATGAGATCATTCGGTGTCGTACTTTTGAACTCGTTCTGTGTCGTAAAAAATCAGCTTTCAAGCACAGGAGAGAAGAAAATATGACATGAAGCGGGACAAAAAGTACGACACCGAATGATCTCATTTACACACTAGGCGTTAAATTTTTAAGTAACAGTACCGTTTCATCCTATATGGCTTGTCCTACTACACCAAACAAGCTAAAATGTGGTTTAGTACAATGTGCATGTGTCTTTCCCAAATATTGCTATCATAC